>Ga0182092_1172553_pt1 | contig 7392 bp, 1 predicted proteins | sample 041ome_22_FD_127768 | JGI IMG/M metagenome (GOLD analysis project Ga0182092, IMG submission 127768) | Metatranscriptome of coastal salt marsh microbial communities from the Groves Creek Marsh, Georgia, USA - 041410CS metaT (Metagenome... | ecosystem: Environmental > Aquatic > Marine > Intertidal... | reverse complement strand
TTTGAACTTGAACTTACCAACACTATTGGTATCGCAGGCCTTTACTACGCACAATTATTTTATTGAATAAAAACTAGAGCAAGCTACGCTATGAACAGTTGAATATATACCACCAATCATAAGCGTATTGCTGTAAACTATTTTAATTTCGTACTAATAAGTGGAACTGCTGGTATGAGCTTAGCAACTGTTATAAGACTTGAATTTGCTTACCCTGGTGTAGGAGTACTCTCAGGTGATAGTTTACAGTACCTAAGTATTGCCACTGGCCACGGAGTTATTATGGTTTTTTTTATGATTATGCCGACTATATTCGGTGCATTCGGTAACTTTTTACTACCCACCCAATTAGGAGTACACGATGTTGCATTTCCTAGACTAAATAGCGCTGCGTTTTGGTTTTTACCCGGGGGTCTACTAATGCTTTGTCAGCTAGTTTGTACTGATAGGAGGTACCAAAGAATGAATTGTTTTAATATTCGTGAGTTACAAGGTATTCTCAAAAGGAGGTTTTTTACTGACTTAGTAAATTCTTCTGATTACCGCGATATTATGGACTCATCTATGATAGGTTTACGTTATAAGACCAATAATAACCTTAACCTTAACCACGATTCTCTAAGTTTTTATAATTTTGGTACTACTACTAGCCAAAAGTTTCGTACTTCAGAGCTTTCGAACGTTTACTTTTCTTCTAACGCAAGCTTCAGTATTCTAGAGGCTTTTAATTCACCTAAATATAACTTATCTAACTTATTACATGCTACTGTTTTCAACTTGTCTTCTTTAATCACCTCAGCCCACGTTTTAGCTATTAGTGGTTCTCTCCCATCTTTATTTTCCTTAGTTAATCTGACTAATTTATTTTACTTATTTAATACACTATTTTCTAACTTTAACTTCGCTTACAGTTTACGTGCCAACCTAGCAGTGCATTTACCTACTAACACCAGTACTAGTACTATTTACAATTCATCTAAAGCTATTAAAACCGAGCAGAGTAGCTTGTACTCTAACTTAGAATCATCTTCAGATGTTAGGTATACTAAATTTTCTAACCCTATGGTTAGCTATGACTATAAGTGTGGACACTATTTAGGAATTTGAGATAAATTATACCCTTCTTTAATGACTTCTTTTATAGAAGTTGCTCGTGGTATGCGTAAAGCTCCGTGAATGTTCTCAGACCAGTACTCTGACCTTCTAAAAGCAAACTATAATAGATTTTTTTCTAACTTTACCAGCCAGTTAAACTTAAAATTATCAGATTCGGATAACTGATATTCTTCTAACGTAGCTCCTGTTGATAATTTTTTCAACTTTTTTTGGATTAAGTCTACGCAAAGTGCTAATAATCCCTTATCTGATAGATTTGTAGCTGTGAATGCTATGAACCAAAAGTTTTATAAAATGTTTAATACAGCCTCAACACAACAACGTATTTTAGCTAATTGACGTCAGCTTAAATTTACTAGAGAAGCTTGAAGGTGTAAGCTTCTATCCGCAAGGCACCAAAATACACTCCACAAACGTTTTTTAGGTGAGGAAGGTCACGTTTGAGCAATAGAACGTAACGCTAAAGACCTATTACCAGGTTGAGCAATGGTTACTCCTTTCTCAGCACGTACCCGTTTTACAGCAATCGGTAAAACAGATATAGGTTTAATTGGGGTATTTCTTGCTTTAAATGCTTCTATAGTTAGTTCAGCAAATTTCTTAGTAACGTACCGTTACCTATCAACACTGAATAACCGTAAAATGAGGGACGCTAGAGCTTTTTTTACAGAAGCTCTAATTGTAGCATCTTGAATGATGATTGCCGCAAATCCTATGCTAGCTATAGGTATTTTAATGCTTATTAGTGATAGGCATTGACAAACTTCTTTTTTTGATTATTCAGGCGGGGGAGATACTGTCCTATTCCAACATATGTTTTGATTCTTTGGACACCCCGAAGTATATGTTATTATGCTTCCTATTTTTGGTTTTACTAATACAGTAATGTCTTATTATTTCCGTAAAAGAATTTCTGCAAGAGCAAGTTTACTTTACTCTATGTATACTATCGCGCTTTTAGGTTTTTTTGTTTGAGGCCACCACATGTATATGGTAGGTTTATCCCATACAACTAGAATGTTATTTAGTACATTAACCGTTATGATATCAGTGCCTGCTGCTACTAAGTTGATGCATTGATGTGTAACTATTGTAAATAGCGTATTTGTTATGGAAATCCCACTATTATTTACCCTTACATTTGCTTTCTTTTTTATTATGGGCGGTATCTCAGGAATGTGTGTTGCTCATACTGGACTAGACGTCTTATTCCATGATACATTCTACGTAATTGGCCATTTCCACGTTATGCTTGCTGGTTCTGGTATGCTGGGTATTTTTTCAGCATTTTATTTTTACTTCCCTGCTATTTATGGAGTTAAATTCAGTAGAATTTATGCCTACATACATTATACCTACTATATGATAGGTCAAGTCTTAACTGTTATACCTATGATGTGGCTAGGTTACTGTGGTATGCCTAGGAGGGTACTGGATTACCCCTTGTCTTTAGGCGGGTGACATGCAATGGTTAGTGCTGGTCATTTACTTAGTGTTGCCGCTATACTATCATTTTTTATTATGATATATGATAGTATTAGGCAAGCTAAACCTGCTATAAGAAACACTTTTGGCGCCGGACGTTTCAACACCAGGTTAAATTTTTATTTATTCGAAATAAATCGTTTATCATTTATTCAAGGTAAAAATTTACACCACCATCGAATTAGTAGATCTACCACAAACCACCAAAAAAGTATGAATACTTTAGGAATAGAAAGATTAGAAACTACACTATTTTCTTACTTATTTTATTCCTATAAGTAATACTTTACATTAAATGATGTTTTTAGGTACTTGAAAGCAATATATTTCTAAAAACAACAGCAACTCAGTATTAGAAAACTCTTCTGATTTTCTGTCGTTCCCTTCCTTTTTGGATATGTTCAACGGTAAATTAGATATCTTAAACACCTGCTCAAATTTCTTTGAGCTAAGCGGCTTAACCTTCAGCAAGGCCAATAAACTCGATCAAATTTTTACCGAGTACGACTTTGCTAATACCTTTGCCTCTTGTAACTACTTTAATAGTAATAGTACTAGCGCCTTTAATTTCGATTCTTTAGTATCGGAAATGGAAAAACTTAGCAATACCAAAAATGACGTAGATCTAATGTGTGAAATATTCCCTGATTATGAGGATATTATTTGTGAGCTAGATATGTGATCTAGATTCGGTGAAGAATGTCTACAGTATGTAGACTCAACGCCTGAAATAAAGTTATACTACCCTGAGCCTTTTATAGCCTCACCTTCTTTTGTACATGAGGAAGTGTGATTTATTCATATCTTACATTACCAACACTGACTATGGTTTATGTTCATTTCTCTAGTTATGTTTTACTTTATAACTTTTATAAATGTTGTTAGGTGATGTAATTTACGTACTAAACCTAAACGTGAAACGCGTGGAGTAAGTAGATCTAAATGTGCAGATCTAATTACTGCTTGTGTGCCCGTTTCTTGAGCAGCGTCTATTATTATCTCCGAAACTGTAGACGCTACTGATTACTACGATGGTTTTGGTACGGGTGAAATAGTTGTTGGTATTAGGGCTTACCAATGGGGTTGAGAGTATTTTTACCCTAAAGGTATCGACCTTAATTATAATGTAAAGTCTTCTTACTCGGAAATGGTTGGAAACTCTTTACGCTATAGCAACTCAACAGCAACTAACGCCGAGACTAATTCTGTTTGAAAATCCTACCAAAAAAAAAATCTACAGTCACTAACTAATTCCCCCTCCCATGTACTTATCTCACCTATGGATAAATCAGGGAGTACTAATTTTACAAACTATTCTAAGGTAGGTTTATCAACGATAAAAGATAGCTCAGCTTTTAAAAAAATACAATTCCACTCTAAAGCTAACCCACAATCCTTATATAGTGACTCAATGAATTACTCACAAAGGTATAATAAGCTATATAGCCTTTATTTAAGTAGTAATGGCTTAAACGACTCATATAATTATGGTACTATGAGGCAACAAGGCTACTCTTCATTAGCCTCTAATTCCCATAGTTATGGATTAGAGACTAGTTCAATTGCTAAAATGATGGATTATAATTACGGTGTCAGTCAAGCTAGCAGTGATTTAAAGCACGCTACTTCTTTAAACGTTAATTATGACCCTAAAAATAATACTTACTTAGCTAATGCGATCTCAAATTACTCAGATAGTTATAGCTCTGTTGACTCTAAGAATTATGCTAGCTACATTACTAATAAACTAAGCGTGAGTGCTACTAGTGATTCTAAGTTTCAAACAAATCCATTTAAATCATACCTAGTGAAAGCTAATACTTCCCCCCATATTAATTCTGATGATTTACCTACTACAGTAAACAATCAGTCACCTGCTATTAATAAAACTAATTCTTCTTATAGCTATAAGTTTAAAGACTTGAAATCCTCTAACTTAAACTTCCTCAGCTCTGATAAGAATGTAAGAAACTTAGATCAAATTTCTTTATCTAAAAACAACATCAATATGATATCGGGTAATAATAATTTATCAAGTTTAGTCACAACTAGTATTAATAGTTCAGGAGATTCTTCTTCTAGTGAATTTGGTCTTTACGAAGCTTCTACCACTAACTGAGCTAATAAAGAAGCTACTAAAACTCTAATGTCAACCGATTTAACCCTATCAACAAGCCATACCCCTATCTATTCTAATCAATCTTCTTGAAGTGATAAAGGTTTTGACAGGTTCCAAGAAGGGTTTGAAGAGCAACCCCCTGTTTTAATGAAAAGTAAAGAAGAAACAGCACCTACCTATTTATTTTCAGCCTACTGAAACTCTACTTGAGCTAATACAAACACTACCCACCGCTTTTCTAATTTACCTACTGTAAGAGAGTTCTCTTCCCAACTTTATTTACCAGCAATTACTGAATACCCTGAATACGATTTTAAAAACTGAGAAGCGTTAGAGCTGTTAGAAGACGCTTTCTGAGAGTCTACTTTTTCTTCTTTCTCACAGGACGAATACTTAAACATATTACAGAGTAATACAGAATACGAAATTTTTAAGAAACAAGAAGAATTATTTAACGTCTCAACTCGTTCTAAAAAATTCAAAAATGCTACTCATTATAAGCCGTTTAATAAAATACTAAGTTCTATTTTAATTGATAATAGCGTAGCAAATTCATTACCAATATATTCTGAAGACGCCATTATGCCCACTAATCTATTAGCACGTAATAATTTTTCTATAGTACCGCTAGAGCCATCAGTGGATATTATGGACGAGTCTTTAGATTCTATGAAATCAAACAAGTATATACACTTTACCAACCACTTAAACACTAACCCTATGTCGAGCGCTGGGTTACCCTCACTATCCTATACGGCTATTTTAGATCCATTTAGGGCTGACTATGAAGACGTTGTATGAAGTTATGATAATATGGATTTAGGTAGCGACGTTCAAGACGAAGAAAACTTAACTAACGACTTAAAAGCTTCTAATACTATGAAACTACGTTCTACGGCGCGTAATGCTATGGTTACCTATAACGCCATACAAAAAGTATTTAAATCTAGGTTGGACGAAGGTCGCTCGCACTCACGTTTGCAGGATTTTTCTAATTCATTTGTAGCCCACCCTTTTGTAACTTCAAGTAAATCGCCTTACGAGAGTATGCTAGCTAAGAATAAAGAAAGTTTTTTTAATGTACAATCATATAACCACTTTAATAATACCAATTTTAACACATTATTTTCTGTTTGAAACTCCCTAAACTCTACCTACTTAGATATCCCCTTTTTAATTTCAGCAATCAGCGACTCTTCCCGTTATTTATGATTTGATTGACAATCTCGATGATCTTCTATTGAAGTGCAACCATCTTCAGTTGCTAGGTACTCCTTATCTGGTGTACCTTATTTTAATAAGGGTTATGAATACGATACTCAAAAAGGTGACGAACTAAACGAAAGTGAGAACTACGTAAATAGATTGTCTCGAGCGCGTAAGAATTATATGCCTAATTGAGCGCATACTCCTTATTTTTACGCAAGAGTTTCAAACTGGTATAGGTTTGATAACAATATATATAATTCTTACAGTGACTTGTCTAGCACTAAATTACTACTTACAAGTACTTATAATTACTGAACCAGCACAAATTTTAATCCTAACCTAACAAACGAATTTACTCCATCTATTTCTGGTGTAAACACACCTGCTAAGTCTTCTTGACGTCCATTATCAGGTATACAAGGCTATTATGGGAACTCTGCACAATTAGTAGATATTTTGACTAAACGTGAATTCTTATATAGGACTTATTTTAATGCTAACGGTTTCGCGGCAAATTTACCTTCTTACCTCACAGCGTCACCTACTAATAGTTTACTACTTGAAGTCCAAAAAGGTTATAACTTGGTAGACCCAGTTTCTTTTAGCTCCGAAATATCTAGAGAACTTACATACCAAGATTTAAACTTTATACGCTTCAACTTATTTAAAGACGCTATCGCTTCTACAGGAGTTAATACCTCCTTTGTAACTAACTACTTATTTTATTATTTAGGTTTAAATACTTCTATAGATAAACAGTTAGGCGCAAATCAAGGCTTACTAAAAGACCAATATAGGCCTATGAAAAAAGGTATAACTAATATGATCAGATTACACACTACTGGTGCAATTGCAATGCCTATTGAAATAAGGCTTCACATATTAGCATCCTCAAGAGATGTAATTCACTCTTGAGCTATCCCGTCAGCCGGTATTAAGATTGATTGTGTTCCTGGCTATTCCTCCCACAGAGTTACTATATTTTTAGTATCAGGTATATTTTGAGGTCAATGTATGGAGATATGTGGAAGATTCCACCACTGAATGCCTATAGTAGTTTACTTCATGAAAAGAGATTTATTCTTTTTATGATGTACTCATTTTATGCACTACTCTTCAGTAACTGACATGTTTGACACAACTGATAAGCAGCTTGCTGATAAGTTAAGACTGGCTTCTTTCGATAAAACATCTTGAGTTAACGAGATTAATAAGATTTTTTAGTATAGTAAATTATTTTACTAATATTTTTGAAAGCAATTAACAAGCTTATAAATTTCTTTTCTACTACATATTATGATAATATTAAATATAAACACTCAACAGCAAATTTACTAAAAATATTTTTTGAAAGAGCTAATAAAACAACACAAACAGTTGCGAACCTAGGTAACGTATATCGTAACTCTAAATGATCTGATTTAAAAGTACAAAACATTAAACTAACCCATGTTAAAAGCTTT
>Ga0182092_1185725_pt1 | contig 7432 bp, 15 predicted proteins | sample 041ome_22_FD_127768 | JGI IMG/M metagenome (GOLD analysis project Ga0182092, IMG submission 127768) | Metatranscriptome of coastal salt marsh microbial communities from the Groves Creek Marsh, Georgia, USA - 041410CS metaT (Metagenome... | ecosystem: Environmental > Aquatic > Marine > Intertidal... | reverse complement strand
AGACTGCTGAAGGTGAGGGTAAGTCTGATGAAAGTTAAGGTCACAACGCTGGACAACAAGGCTGCGGGTGACATCACCCTTGCTGATGATGTGTTCGCCGTTGCCCCGCGCGCCGATATCGTGGCCCGCGTCGTCAACTGGCAACTCGCCAAGCGCCGTGCCGGCACTCACAAGGTCAAGAGCCGTGGTGAAATTGCCCGTACGACTGCCAAGATGTATCGCCAGAAGGGCACAGGTAATGCCCGTCACGGTCCACGGTCTGTTGTGCAGTTCCGCGGTGGTGGCGTGGTCCATGGCCCGGTCGTGCGCGACCACGGCTATGCGCTGCCAAAGAAGGTGCGCAAGCTGGGCCTGAAATCAGCCCTGTCCGCAAAGGCTGCCGACGGCAAGATCATTGTCGTTGACGAGTTGAAGGCTGGCGGCAAGGACGCAATGAAGACGGCAGCGCTGAAGGCCAAGCTGGTCAAGCTTGGGGCTGAAAACGCGCTGATCATTGGTGGTGCCGAGTTGGACGACAACATCGTCAAGGCAGCCAACAACCTGCCGTTTGTTGATGTGCTGCCGCAGCAGGGCATCAATGTGTATGACATTCTGCGCCGTGACGTACTGGTTCTTTCCAAGGACGCAGCGGCCCATCTTGAGGAGCGGCTGAAATGAGTGTCCGTCCCCGCAAGCCAGTAAAGACGTCGCTGAGCAAGGAAGCTGCTTACGACACGATTCTGCGCCCGATCATCACCGAAAAGGCAACATTGGCCAACGAGCATGGCCAGGTCACCTTCGCTGTGCCGGTGACGGCAACCAAGCCACAGATCAAGGCCGCTGTTGAAATGCTGTTTGACGTGCAGGTCACCGCAGTGAACACGATCCTGCTCAAGGGCAAGACCAAGATGTTCCGCGGACGCCCAGGTCGCCGTTCGGACATGAAAAAGGCAATGGTGACCCTTGCCGAAGGTCAGACCATTGACCTGATGGGAGCGTAGAACCATGGCATTGAAGAAGTTTAACCCGACAACGCCCGGCCAGCGGAACCTGGTGCTTGTTGACAAGGGCGACCTGTACAAGGGCAAGCCGGTCAAGAAGCTGACCCAGGGTCTGACAAAGTCCGGTGGTCGCAACAATTCCGGTCATGTCACATCGTGGCATCGTGGTGGCGGGCACAAGCGCCGCTACCGCATGATCGATTTCAAGCGGACAAAAACCGGCATGCCGGCGACTGTCGAGCGTCTGGAATATGATCCGAACCGGACCGCCTTTATTGCGCTGATCACCTATGAAGACGGTGAGCAGAGCTACATTCTGGCACCGCAGCGTCTGGCTGTTGGCGACAAGGTGATGTCTGGTACAGGTTCCGACATCAAGCCGGGCAATGCCCTGCCACTGTCCAGCATCCCTGTTGGTACACTGGTGCACAATGTTGAATTGAAGCCTGGCAAGGGTGGCCAGCTGGCGCGCTCTGCTGGCACCTATATCCAGCTGGTAGGCCGTGACCGTGGTTATGCGATCCTGCGTCTGACCTCTGGTGAGGTGCGCCTGGTACGCGGCGAATGCATGGCATCTATCGGTGCCGTGTCGAACCCGGACCAGCAAAACATCAAGATCGGCAAGGCCGGTCGTAACCGCTGGCTGGGCAAGCGCCCACATGTACGCGGTGTTGTCATGAACCCGATCGACCACCCGCATGGTGGTGGTGAAGGTCGTACGTCCGGTGGTCGTCATCCGGTGACTCCATGGGGTAAGCCGACCAAGGGCAAGCGTACTCGTTCGAACAAGAAGACGGACCGCCTGATTGTGCGGCGCCGCAAGCCGTAAGGGGCGTAATTGATATGGCACGTTCTGTCTGGAAAGGTCCTTTCGTTGATGGCTATCTGCTTAAAAAGGCAGATAAAGTCCGCGAATCTGGCCGTAACGAAGTGATCAAGACCTGGTCACGTCGGTCCACTATCCTGCCGCAGTTCGTCGGGCTTACCTTCGGCGTTCACAACGGCAACAAATTCATTCCGGTATCGGTTTCCGAAGATATGGTCGGGCACAAGTTTGGTGAGTTTTCACCGACCCGCACCTATTACGGCCATGCCGCCGACAAGAAGTCGAAGCGTTAGAGGACAGCATGGGTAAGCAAGCAAAACCAAGAGTGCTGGCAGACACCGAAGCCAAATCCGTGCTTCGCAATCTGCGCGTCAGCCCGCAGAAGCTTAATCTGGTGGCAACAATGATCCGCGGCATGGACGCCAACAAGGCGCTTGCCACGTTGTCATTCTCGCGCCGCCGCATTGCCATCGATGTGAAAAAGGCGCTGCAATCGGCGATTGCCAATGCAGAGAACAACCACGCGCTGGATGTTGATCGCTTGTTCGTCAAGGAAGCCTATGTCGGCAAGGCGATCGTGATGAAGCGCTTCAAGGCACGCGCCCGCGGTCGTGGCGCCCGCATCCTGAAGCCGTTTTCGCACCTGACCATCGTTGTCGGTGAAAGAGGAGACCAGTAGATGGGTCAGAAAGTAAAACCGATCGGCCTTCGGGTTGGCATCAACCGTACCTGGGATTCACGCTGGTATGCCGGCAAGAATTACGGCGAGTTGTTGCATCAGGACATCGAACTTCGCGCCTATCTGATGAAGCGCCTGAAGCAGGCTGCGATCAGCCGCGTGGTGATTGAGCGTCCCGCAGGCCGCGCCCGTGTGACCATTCACGCCGGTCGTCCCGGCCTGATCATCGGCAAGAAGGGGCAGGATATCGAGCGTTTGCGCACCGACTTGTCAAAGCGTGTCGGCAGCGACGTCAGCCTGAACATTGTTGAGGTCCGCAAGCCCGAGATTGACGCCAAGCTGATTGCCGAGAACATCGCGCAGCAGCTGGAGCGCCGGGTTGGTTTCCGCCGTGCAATGAAGCGTGCTGTGCAGTCAGCCATGCGCCTTGGTGCGCAGGGTGTTCGGATCAATTGCGCCGGTCGTCTTGGCGGTGCCGAGATTGCCCGTACAGAATGGTACCGGGAAGGCCGTGTGCCGCTGCACACACTGCGCGCCGACGTTGATTATGGCGAAGGGTCTGCTTTCACCACCTATGGCGTCTGCGGAATCAAGGTGTGGGTGTTCAAGGGTGAGGTCATGGCGCATGACCCGATGGCACAGGACAAGCGGCTTGCTGAACAGCAGTCCGGTTCTGCCCCGCGGTCGAACGGTTAATCAGGAGGAGTTGGACAGATGCTCTCGCCGAAGAGAACCAAGTTCCGTAAGGCACACAAGGGCCGCATCCATGGCAATGCCAAGGGTGGCACGCAGCTTAACTTTGGTGCGTATGGCCTGAAAGCCATGACACCTGAGCGTGTAACAGCGCGCCAGATCGAAGCGGCGCGTCGGGCAATTACCCGCCACCTGCGTCGTGCTGGACGTGTCTGGATCCGGATTTTTCCTGATGTGCCTGTCTCGTCCAAGCCTGCCGAGGTGCGGATGGGTAAGGGTAAGGGTTCGCCCGAATTCTGGGTGGCACGGGTAAAGCCGGGCCGGATCATGTTTGAAATTGACGGGGTGCCGTGGGATCTGGCGAAAGAGGCGCTGACACTGGCGTCGGCCAAGCTGCCATTGGACACCAAGATTGTTCGCCGTCTGGGCGACAGTGAGTAAGGGAGAAGCACGATGGCAACGGTAAAAGCCGAAGACCTTCGCGCGAAGACCGCTGACGAGTTGAAGGACCAGCTCGTTGATCTGAAAAAAGAGCAGTTCAACCTGCGCTTTCAGACAGCCGGTGGCCAGAACGAGAACCCTGCGCGTGCACGGATCGTGCGCCGTGAAATTGCCCGTATCAAGACCGTGCTTGGCGAAAAAGTCAGCGCGGCCAGTGCGGCACAGTAAGGAAGGCTAGCTATGCCAAAGCGTATCATGCAGGGCACGGTCGTCAGCGACAAGGCCGACAAGACCGTTACCGTTCTTGTCGAGCGCAGGATCATGCATCCGGTCTACAAGAAGTTTATTACCAAATCGAAGAAGTTCGCCGCACATGATGCCGAGAACCGCTTCAAGCAGGGTGATCAGGTGCGAATTCGTGAATGTGCACCGATTTCCAAGTCGAAGTCGTACGAAGTCATCTACGAAGACGCAGCCGCGAGCTAGGGGAAGTATGCGATGATCCAGATGCAATCAAATCTCGAGGTTGCCGACAACTCTGGCGCACGCCGTGTTCAGTGCATCAAAGTGCTCGGCGGCTCGGGTCGCAAGGTAGCCGGCGTTGGCGATGTGATCGTGGTGTCGGTCAAGGAAGCTATTCCCCGCGGCAAGGTGAAGAAGGGTGACGTGCATCGTGCCGTTATCGTTCGCACAGCCAAAGAGATCCGCCGCGCTGATGGCAGTGCGATACGGTTTGACCGGAACGCTGCGGTGCTGCTGAACAAGCAGAACGAGCCGATCGGGACACGTATCTTCGGGCCTGTGACGCGCGAGCTGCGTGGCCGCAGCTTTATGAAAATTATTTCGCTGGCACCGGAGGTGCTGTAATGGCCCAGAAATTCAAGATCAAAAAGGGCGACCAGGTCATTGTCACAACTGGCAAGGACAAGGGCCGCCGTGGTGAGGTGATGGAAGTGCTGCGGTCTGAAAGCCGCGTGCTTGTTCAGGGCTGCAACATGGTCCAGCGCCACACCCGTGCAACGCAGACGAATCCTGGCGGGATTATCGCCAAGGAAACCCCGCTGCATATTTCGAATGTTGCCCACATTGACCCTGACAGCGGCGCCGCAACGCGCGTTGGTTATGAGGTCAAGGATGGCAAGAAAATCCGGGTCGCGCGTGCGTCCGGCAAGGCCCTGGACTAATCAGGGTAAGGAGACAAAGCTGAGATGAAAACGCGTTTGGAAGATCATTACCTGACGGCTGTTCGCCCGGCTCTGATGGAGAAATTCGGTTACAGCAATACGTTGGCTGTGCCGAAGATCGAGAAGGTTGTCGTCAATATGGGCGTCGGCGAGGCGGTGCGTGACTCGAAAAAGATCGAGCATGCAACACGTGACCTTGCCGCCATCACCGGTCAGAAGCCTGTCGTCACCCGTGCAAAGAATGCCAATGCAGCCTTCAAGCTGCGCGAAGGCATGGCCATCGGTTGCAAGGTTACACTGCGTCGTGCGCAGATGTATGAATTCCTTGACCGCCTTGTGAACATCGCGCTGCCACGTGTGCGTGATTTCCGGGGCCTGAATGGCAAGAGTTTTGACGGCCGTGGCAATTATGCCATGGGTATCCGTGAACAGATTGTGTTCCCGGAAATCGACTATGACCAGGTTGATGAAGTCCGCGGTATGGACATCATCGTCGTAACCTCTGCACAGACGGATGATGAAGCGCGCGAATTGCTCGCCGGCTTCGAATTCCCGTTTGTCAAAGCCTGAAGGAACTGAACGATGGCTAAGAAAAGCGCCGTTGAGAAGAATAACCGTCGCAAGCGCATGGTAGCCCAGAAGGGCGGCCGTCGGGCCGCGCTGCGCGCCACTATCCGCGACAAGTCACTGCCAATGGAAGAGCGCTTCCAGGCTGTGATGAAATTGTCGGAAGAGCCGCGTGACAGCGCCAGAACCCGTATTCGCAATCGGTGCGAAGTATCGGGTCGTCCCCGCGGTTACGACCGTAAACTCAGAATGTCGCGCATCGCACTCCGCGATCTGGCCTCGATTGGCCAGGTTCCCGGTGTCGTGAAGTCGAGCTGGTAAGCGAGGAGAATATATCATGTCTATGAGCGATCCTCTCGGTGATATGCTGACACGCATTCGCAACGGTCAAAGTGCTAGAAAGACCGTCGTGTCCAGCCCGTCATCCCGGTTCCGCACCAACGTTCTGGAAGTGCTGAAGCGCGAAGGCTATATCCGCAATTATTCCAGCGTCGATGTGCGCCCCGGAATCCAGGAACTCAAGATCGAGCTGAAATACCATGATGGTATGCCGGTCATTTCCGAGATTCAGCGCGTATCCCGCCCTGGTCGCCGTGTCTATTACGGCATCCGTGATCTTCCGCGTGTCTATAACGGGCTTGGCATTGCCATCCTGTCGACGCCGCGCGGCGTCCTGTCTGACAGCGAAGCTCGTACCGCCAATGTTGGTGGCGAGGTTCTCTGCCACGTATTCTAGGGAGCGTTTGGCATGTCTCGTGTCGGAAGTAGTGCGATTTCCATCCCAGCCGATGTGACGATGTCACATGAGGGCGGTGTTGTGGTCGTCAAGGGAAAGAATGGTGAACTCAGTGCACCGTTGCATAGCGACGTTGAACTGAAGGTCGCTGACAATCTGGCGACATTGTCGCCGCGTCGCAACACGCGTGAAGCAAAGGCGCTGTGGGGCACGATGCGGGCATCAGTCAGCAATATGGTTGTCGGTGTATCAGAGGGCTTTACCCGCAAGCTGGAAATCAACGGTGTTGGTTATCGTGCGGCAATGCAAGGTAACAAGCTGGTGCTTAACCTCGGTTACAGCCACCCGGTTGAAATGGAAGTGCCACAGGGCCTGTCGGTGAATGTCGAGAACAATACCTCGGTGACGATCACAGGTGCCGACAAGCAGCTGCTTGGCCAGTTTGCCGCCGAAGTGCGCGCAAAGCGTCCGCCGGAGCCGTTCAAGGGCAAGGGTGTCAAATATGCAGACGAGTATATCGTCCGCAAAGAAGGCAAGAAGAAATAGGGGCACAGGACATGTTCACTTCAAGACAACTTTTCGAACGCCGCCGCGCACGCAACCGTGTCGCGCTCAAGCGTTTGTCTTCAGGGCAGCCGCGTTTGTCCGTGCACCGCTCGTCGAAGCATATCTACGCGCAGGTCATCGATGACAATGCTGGCCGTACCGTTGCTGCTGCATCGACACTTGATAATGATATCAAGCTCGACGGTGGTACATCCAACGCCGCCGCCGCCGCCGCAGTTGGCAAGCTGGTTGCCGAGCGCGCCAAGGCCAATGGCGTAGAGGTCGTTGTTTTCGACCGTGGTGGTTATATTTTTCACGGCCGTGTAAAGGCGCTTGCTGACGCCGCACGTGAAGCCGGACTGAAATTCTAGGGAGCAGGGACAAATGGCACGCAATAATGACAGGCAGGACCGCAACGCCGCGCGTGACGAGCCTGAGCTTCTTGAAAAGCTCGTAGGCATCAACCGCGTCGCAAAGGTGGTCAAGGGTGGCCGCCGGTTCGGTTTTGCCGCTCTGGTGGTTGTCGGTGACGGCAAGGGCCGCGCTGGTTTCGGTACCGGAAAAGCGCGCGAGGTTCCTGAGGCCATCCGCAAGGCAACCGAAGGCGCCAAGCGCAATATGGTGCGCATTCCGCTGCGTGATGGCCGTACGCTGCATCATGACATCAAAGGCCGTTACGGCGCTGGCAGTGTTCTGCTGCGGGCGGCATCGGCTGGTACCGGCATCATCGCCGGTGGCCCAATGCGTGCCGTGTTTGAAGTTCTGGGTGTTCAGGATGTT
>Ga0182092_1493959_pt1 | contig 7461 bp, 8 predicted proteins | sample 041ome_22_FD_127768 | JGI IMG/M metagenome (GOLD analysis project Ga0182092, IMG submission 127768) | Metatranscriptome of coastal salt marsh microbial communities from the Groves Creek Marsh, Georgia, USA - 041410CS metaT (Metagenome... | ecosystem: Environmental > Aquatic > Marine > Intertidal... | reverse complement strand
AGTGTTCGATAGATAATATTTAATTTTATTTTAGAGAATATTTTTAACCGTTTATCCTTTAGGAAAAACCCATCTTAAAGTAACTAGGTAACTAAACTTTTAATACAAAGAAATTATTAATGTATAAATATAATAATAATAACAATTATAAATAAAACAAGATCGCCATGAAAACTCAAATTGAATATATTGTAAAAGGCGAGTAAAAAGGTTAAAATTAATAATAATAACAACCTAAATAATAAAAAGAAACATAATAAGAATACATTGAAAAGGACAATCAAAATTTAAGACAATTATATTTCCCAATTGAAAATAAATAATAATAGAAATAAAAAGTCCCTCAAAAGAAATTATAGAAAATATACACTGAGAAAATTTTAAATAATTCAAATTAATAACAAGAATAACCTTAATAACCATAGGAAGAAAATAAGGCCAATGTAAAAGTACCAAAACACTTGACCAATTTTTGCGCATACTGCCTTGTAGGTGGTCACCGCATATAAAACTGCCTCAAATTTCCATTAATCATGCGAAGATAAAATTCTGAGAATGGCTCAAAATATATTGCCCGGGTAATTAAATCATTTGCAACACACCCACAAAGATGTTTTGAAGCCTGCCTTGACAATTTTTACAACTTCAGATGGAATATGAGACCATATGGATACTTTAACCAAACACCAATCTAATAGAGATTAGCAGCACCCAGTCAATGTTCATCAATTAAATTAGAACAATAGGGTGTCAATTAACCAAAAATATGGCCTATTTAAGCACCAAATTATGTAGAAGAATTAATTGATTTTACAAAACCACAAAATTAACGATGCACCTTCTGTAATGTTCATGGTCATGCAACTAAAACCTGTTAAAAGAAAATGTTGTATGATGAAATTAAGAAACCAATAGAAAAGAAGGAAATAAAAGAAGAAGCCAAAGAAGAAACTAAAATGGAGTACATTGATTACAGCTCTGATTATATTAAATTAACAAATAGAGCTAAAGAAGATTAAAAAGAAGCTTTCAGAAAAGCTGACAAAGAAAGAGACGAAAGATAAAAAGAATTTGAATCACGTCTCAAATTATCAAGCTAGGCATTTGCATAGAATCTTGAAGTTTTTAACGCTTTTAAACAATCAAGTTTGTTCAATCCAAAAGGGAGTACCGAGGCTTAAGTGACTTAGAAACCATTGGATTCGAATATACTTAAATTGCCAACCCTAGCACCATCACATTGGATCAATGAACTACCTAAAACAAGCATCGAAAAAGGACGCAAAATTAGAAAACCAAAGGCTATTAAATAATTGAAAGATTTGAAAATGCCATGGGAAAGTGCAGAAAATGTGAGATTCTCAACTTTACCCATTGTTCCAAACCATGATATTTCGGATAGCGTCCCTATTTATATGTAAACAAATACTGAGGTACCAAACCTCTATTAAAACTTTCTTCTACACACTCAAAGAGATGCCAAAACAACTGCTTCAGTCGTGCCTACATTCAATCCATTCGATAGATAATTTATAGGATAAGGCGTGACATATGTCCCTGTAGCTAAGAACTAACCAAGGAGACTAAATGTTGTTACAACCAATGGGTAAGAGGTTATTCAAAATTATTAATTTTAAAATTTGCCAGGAATCACTACAAGAATATTGGAAACACAGTCAGATTAAAATCCATAATAAAATAATATAGAATTTAAATAAGTAGTCGGAAAAGGAAAAAGGTATTTAACGGGTACCTAATCAGATAATAAAAGTGACAGTAGTAACGGAGAGAAAAAGAAATGGTTTTTAGATAATAGATATGAAGTATTGTAAAATGTTGACGTAGATGAGTATTATAAAGATGAACCAACCATTAATCAACCAAATAGAGTAGCCTTGAATGAGCCATCATAGCACGTTGATTGCAAAAAGGCTTAAAAATTAAAACATAGACATGTGAGATATGGTGATGCAGGTAACCAAACATTCTAATTCAATTACATTGTTGATGAAAGAATTGAAAATTATTTGAAAAGTGAATTTCCAACCAGAGAATTAAAATTCACAGGAAACAAATCTCACAACCATCCAGTCCTACACACTACCAGAGTGATTGTTGAAGATGACTTATATAAAAGTTATGCCAAGGACTTAACATATGTGGTTGATATTGGTGGAACACCCCAACGTCATGCTGAAATGGAAAGATTCAACGTTTGGTCGTGTTGTCCTGTGTTAGACATTAAGGACTAGATGCGATATTCAAATCTACCTAGAAGTGATGGATCAGACGATAATGATGTAGCTATGTGTTGTGCGCACAAGGTAGAGGAGTGTAATTGTGATACCACAAATAATGTTTAATTGTTTATGTCAATTCACTCTTTATATTATTTAACACCAAAAGTGGTTTGTGCCTTAGTCCAAAGAGCACCACTTGTCGCATCTTTACATATGTTCAACGATTTTAAACAATACTTCGGGGTTATACCTGGTACAAATTATTATGAAGCTAAAAGTTAGATGATACCAGGTGGGAAGGTTACTATGTCCAACCATGATGAACTCGGCAGTTACACACATTGTAATATGTCATGGTTAAGTGAATAAATGTATGTGGACCAAGAAACAGGGAAGGCGATGTGCTGGTAAGTGGTTAGAAATTATCGTGAATCAGTCGTAATTAAGTTTGAACAATGCGACAAAAATTTAACCACAGTTAGGAAACCCTTCTCATCTTTGACTGATATGTTAGACTCAGACGCCGAAGGCGACGGCTATTACCGGTAGTTAGCAATAAATAAATCAAATCATTTTAATTAGAACATCTGTCTGCCAACGTATAGTGTGGGCTCCTATATCGGAATAGATGATTCTACATAAAACCGGATAATTTAATTACCAAAATAATTTTTGATAGAATTAAGTCTGAGTGCATTAGGCAGAACCAAAGATACTGCAAACTATCAGCTATTAATTAGCAAAGCTCGTTAGATATGTAGGAAATTTCCCTTGGAACTCTAGAACGATTGCGTCACATTTGGACCTGCATTAGCAATGACAATGCACCTAGAGCGAGAGGAAATGGCAGTTGATTTAATTCGAGCAAGGATCCACACAAGTAAAAGGTTGAATTCAAAACTTAAAGATTTCAAAGAAATGTGGAATTCACCACGACTACTACTAATTTATCGCCGATTTATAATAGGAATAATAATGATACTAATGACTGTAGGTATGGGGTATGTTTCCACCCTGGTGTAAATGGGATTGATACTAACAATTATAGGAACAATTAAATCAGTAATGTTCTTAGGTCCCGTTTTATCAATAATCCTGATACTAAGTATACTGTATTGGAGAATGAAACCAAGTAAACCTAAATTTTATGATAATTATTTGCAGGAAGTCAATCAAACAGGATCAATGTCAAAACCTGCATAATATATAAGTGCTATTTCAAAGAATTTTGTATTGAGATGCGTAAGTACTTGCAACCCGTGGAAAGAATAGAACCCATTATCCACGATAGGAGTTAAAGGAGATGAACTAAAAGCTTATAAATTGAAAGCTGGTTGCACAGCGGTTGGAGTAATAACTACACACGTGCCAATGGTGCCTAACCCCGACATTTTTAATGAAATTTAATCTCTCAAAAATAGGGCATGTTGCAAAACCATTGAACCAACCGAAAACATTTTTGAACTGATGAAACTATTTGTTCGAACAAATGCTTCTTACATTTTTGGATTCGATGAAAACACAGATCCCAAAAATCGGTTCCCTATCATACCATTTACTGAATGGAATAAAAACTTCCCAAAAGATAGGTAAATAATTTAATAAAACGCATATAACTACGTCACTCAATACATTGATAAAAATGAGCTAACAGAAGCAGACTTAAAAAGATTTTGCAAAAGAAAAGCGTTCTTGAAGAAAGAAAAATTGGTCAAGAGTAACCCTGATGATGGGTTTGAAGATTTCGATCCAAGAACGATCCAAGGTGTAAGCGCGGAAGCCAATGTAATAGCTGGCCCTTGGATTAAGTCGTTAGCCAAACATATTGCAGAAAAATGGAATGTCTTGAACAAGAATAACCGATGCAATAAATTAACTTATGCTACTGGATTCAATGCTTTACAATTAGGTGAAGTTTATGAAAATATTACTTAGGGAGAAGATCATATTGAAAATGCAGTATTTGTTGAAGACGACTTCTCTCGATATGACTCCACAATCAGTAGCGAAGCACTTGATTTTGAATTCTGGATATATAGAGAAATATTCGGATGCCCAGATGCCGTATTGTAAATATTATATCAACAATTTAAAACTAAAGGTTATGGGCTTTAAGGAACAGTATACACAGTTGAAGGAACAAGAAAGTCTGGAGATCCAAACACCTCTTTAGGTAACACTTTAATTAATGGTTTAACACACTTGTTTTGGGCAGCCGTTTCCCACTAAATGAAAGTAACAGGTGAAGAATTTAATTAAAGTTTAATTTTAGCAGCCAATGCCGATGTTAGACCAGTATAATTCAAGGGAGGATTTTTAGGTGATGATGTAATGGGTAAAACCAATAAATCCTATTTAGAACTCAATGATATGGCTGATTTTATGTAAATATTCGGGTTTAAATCAAAAGTCGTTATTAGATAACCTGAAGATATTGAGTTCCTTAGTGGAGTATTCCCACCAGTAATGATTGACTAAGAAATAAAATATGTTTATGTGCCACTTCCAGGAAAAGCAATAAACAAAATTGGGTGGGCCCTTGATTATTAACCAGACTTTGCAGCATGGTATAAACAAAATTTGATATCATATACCAAATCATTTAGCTGCGTACCAGGGATTAGTGAATTGTTGGACAATTAACTGGCAAGATTTAGTAAAGTTAAGGACATTAAGTTGAATTTTAGATAACAGAAATAATTGGAACAAAAACCATAATTAGACATTAGACTCAAAGCATCATTATATACATAACAATTCTTTTAAAGAAGGTATGGATGTGACATAGCCCCATTGTTTGAATAAGTCAAAAAGGACATACCTAAAAATACATTGCCATTTATTATGAACACTCCTTTATTAGAAAAGATAATTAAAAGAGATTTAAATGGTGAAGATGCTGAAATGGTTCCAGTTTAGAGTGTGAAATAGTTCTCAAAATACTATGAAACTTTAAAGAAATAAGGCATGAAGTATGTTATTTACTTAGAAAAAGATGTATATGACAAGCCGCTACTTAATGCCAACACATTTTAAAATAGAATGGTTGTAGATTCGATTAGAGAAAGTATCAAAGAAGGTACCATTAATAAAGAAAGAGTTGAATCAGAATTAGGATCAATTGGTATCGACATTGATAAGATTGAAGAAGTAGACGATTTAGAACAATATTTATTTGAACATGATATTAGAGAAGTCTACAGAAAACAACCAGTAACTCGCACTCATCCACTAAAAGATCGTTTTGTCCGAAACTTTATGAATGAAAAATAAATTTAACAACTCAAAAGGGACAATGCAGAGGTAAATGCTAAATACAAGCCATTATAGATGACTGAAGTTGAGATGATCACCACAAAGAAAATGTCGGTGTGAGAGCCCATCTCATAAACAAACAACTCTGCTTTTATATAAGAAATATATTGAACAAAGCATCATTGATGCCACCTAAAAGAAAACAAAACTTTTAAAATAAAAAGAAAAAGAAATAGAACAAGGCTAAGAAACAAAAGAAATAACTTAAGACACAGACTAGACAAATAATGTAAAAGAAATGGACAATAGGCGGTTTAAGAAACTAAAGAGGCAATTTTTCAGGAGGAGCACCGTCATTCTCACATAAAGCTCTAGATATTCAAAGAGCAATTAATCGTTACAACGGCTCCTTAGACATGAATCCCGTCTTATAACAAAGAAAAGAATACTTTAAACAAGCATAAAATGAGTATTTCACTTCTGTGATTTACCCAGAAGACGGAAGAGGTAGTAGAATACCTGCTGATTTTCCAATAGCTACAGCTACCTTTCACGATGTATAGCGGTTTGACGTGGTAACTAACATTAACGGGGAATGTGCATGGGTAATTTATCCATAGCCAGGACCTGCTTTGGCTTATAACCACAACGATCCGCTCTTTGATTCTGATATTGGCCCTAATTTAGATGGGGTTGGTGTGCCTGCGACTCACTAACACTATAAACCTCCATCAATATCACCTCCCGCACAAGGTGGATTAGCCGAACCTGCCTGTTATCAATATCGTACAGTATCTATGTCCGCGAACTTCATTGGAACTGAATCGTTACTAAATACTAAAGGACAAGTATTGCATACTTTACTTTAGACACCAATGTACGTGAATAAAGATGCTAGTCGAGATTACCTGCAAAGATAAGTTTTTACGAATACTGTGTCAGCTTCTAAACAACAAGCGCGAGTCATTTATGTACCTAGAGATCCAGCAGACATAATGTTTTACCCAATTGGGGGAATGCCAACGGCATACTCGTGTTTTCTAATATTTATATTTACTGGCTGTGTACCAAATTCTACTATAGGATCAATTACTGTAACAGCTAATTATGAATTTCTGCCCTCCAAAGCTTTTATGGGAATCACTCCCCTTGCCACTAGTAAAGAACATCCTAGAGCAATTAACCATACTGTAAATACAGTGGAAGAAAATCCAAATATAGTAACTGCTTTGAAAACTGTAGCAGCAGGAGCTACTAAATTGGGCGCAAAAGCTTTAACTAACTATTTAGGCTTTAATCCAATTGAATAATTAAATGAGGTCAGTTAGTTGTTTAAATGAACGCCTTGAACTATTTTAATTTCTGTTTTTGCCGAAAATTTGAGTCACATCGAAAAACAAAATATGTGATATCAAATCGTAGGTCTTTTTTATATGTTTTTGTCCTATCAACGAGCCAGGTACTTACACCAAAAATAAATAAATTCGTGAGTATTGGATGGCGTTGAAATAAAATTGTTTTTAATCATCAACCAGCCAGCGGTAGTTATACAAAAATAAATAAACTAACTATTGTGGATGGGGTTGAAATAAAATTTATGTTTTTAGGATCGATCACCGGTTGTATTCCGAACGAACTACAGACATTAACTGTAAATAATGTTGAATACAATAACGCTTACCGCTACGTGTGTGACTTCCAACTTTTTATGACTTGTAACTATTTACTCCATGAGGGACGTGCTAATACCCACGGTTAGTTATGAGCTCTTGTTTTTATTTTATATGTATATGATGTTTTTATTAATCATTTATGTTTATATGTTTTTAGTTTTGCTGTATGCTATTCCGGGTCCATAATAGGGATAGTTCATATGGTATTTAATACACGGCTTATTACTTTGTATAGTTTAGTTTTTATAGTAAAAGCGTGCTTTATATGTAAATTTCATTTTGTGTGTTTTACT
>Ga0182092_1260489_pt1 | contig 7475 bp, 8 predicted proteins | sample 041ome_22_FD_127768 | JGI IMG/M metagenome (GOLD analysis project Ga0182092, IMG submission 127768) | Metatranscriptome of coastal salt marsh microbial communities from the Groves Creek Marsh, Georgia, USA - 041410CS metaT (Metagenome... | ecosystem: Environmental > Aquatic > Marine > Intertidal... | reverse complement strand
TCGACTCACACGAGCATCAACAACAAATCATGCTCAAGCAAGCTCATACATATCTTGAGAAAAATAATATAATCTACAATAGGATTGACCCAGCACAATATGTTGACATGATCAAATCAAAAATTGATACAGATATAACATTGAAAGATTGTTTCATCAATTCTAAATTAGAATTTTTTAATTTTAAATCAACATTTAATGGTTTAATAATTCATGTAGATAACAGCATCGATGAGATACGAATTGGAAATGATGTAAGTGTAAGACCATTATCTGTTGTATGTGTAGGTGAAATCACAAAACATAACATTACACCTCAAGATTTATTATACCCAAAACAATTAACAGTATGTCGTGATAATAATATCTTGTCATGTTGTGAAAATATTATGACACAACAACCATCACCACTGACATGCCCTAATCAACTTACAGTAAAATATAATGAGTAAATATATAACATTACAATGGAAAAATACATCCACAGATAGATCACCTACTGGTACTTCAATTCAACGATGCTCGAAAGTTAACTTCAATCACCCCCTAGCTCAAGTTGAAATAGTTGCTCATGGTAACACAGATGGTCTGGATCCATTGAAGGAGAATGGGTGGTGGGTTGATGGCAATGTAGAATCAAATAATGCATACATGTACCGTGTGTTAACACATCGAGGAGACGAAAAAACAGCTAGTCCAACAACGGGTTTTATACACTGTATAGATCATGACAAAGACATAGGTTACCCAGGTGGTACACCAACAAAATCTAAAACATACAATATAGATATATCTCCTGTTATACATATTGATAGTAACAGACTCACTAATGTTGATGACACAAAAAATACCATAATAACTGATGCTCAATCATTACTAAGACATAATAAAATTATCGAATGTATAAACACAACAGGTGATCCAATTGTAGATTCCCATGTCAATAACAACCAATCACAAAATATTGTATGTAAAACCATAACATCTATCAACAGCGTCAATTACACCAGAGATTTGAAAAAATCACAAATATATTACAATTTAAATAACAGTTATATTTTCGACAAATATACAATTTTTTCAGTAATATATAATGGGTATAATACAAGTGAATCTGATAATGAATACAACATAACAACAAATGGTTGTATAAAATGGAACAACCAAAAAATATCAATACAATTACCGTCTGGTAACAAGACTATAACTCGTCATATTGATAGCCTCTATCAGGTTATATGTTTGAGATCATCTCCCGAACATACTAGTATGTGGGAGAATAGTAGATTGTTATACAATAAAAAACATACAAAAAATAAAAATAAACTTGACATAACACCTAAAAGCAATATAAACATACTACCTAACCACAACAAGAATATTAACAGTGGTTTGTGCGAGTATATTATGTTTGACACATTATTAGATGATCATACACTCAATATTGTGTCACAATACATTCATAACAAATATAATTTACCAGCCGGTAATATTGATACACAAAATATGGGTTAACAGAACAAACACGTGTTTGTATTAAATATAGATACGTAGATGAAGTCAGATCCGTTTTATTTTGAAATCAAAGACATGATAACGCAATTCATTGCGGCTTTTGATGGTGTGACGATTAAAAGATTCAACAAGGACAGACAGATACAAGATAAAATACATGTGAGGTATGTGTATGCACCAAAGCAGCGTGTGATACATGATTTAACTAACAAAGCAAAACACATAACCTTGCCAGTGATAGCAGTAAGCATGTCGAGTATATCAAGAGATCCAACTCGAGTGTTCAACAAACTTGATTCATCATACTATACCAGGACACCGCTAGCTGAGCAAACTATTAGTGACACTCAAGATATTATACCACAACCGGTTCCTATTAATGTTAACGTTAATATGTCAATACTCACAAAGTTTCAATCAGACATGGATCAAATATTGAGCAACTTTATACCCTATAATAACCCGTATGTTGTAGTATCATGGAAGGTACCAACACCGTTTACAGACATACCACAGGAGATCAGATCAGAAATATTATGGAATGAGAATATCAACATAACATACCCTGTTGAACTATCACCTGATACATCATATCGTGTATCAGCTGACACAAGCTTTACTATCAAAGGGTGGTTGTATAGCTCTCAACCGACTAAACGTGCTAAAACTATATATACTATGAACACTGGGATGTCTGCAGTCAATTCAATTGATGAACCATCAGTAATAATACTTGATGATGTTGACACATCATTATCTGATAATGTTAACAGTGTTAACACAACACTAAAGGCATTATAATTTGTTGATTGTATCAATATGTTTGATTAAATAATATTTAGTATGGCAGAAGTACAAAAAAATAGAGGTAGTGTAGGTCAATTTGGTCGTGATTTCATGCGGTATGTGTCTTCGAAATTACCATACACAGACTCTTCGATCTCTATTGATACAATAAGTCAAGTCAACCCAACATACAAACACTTCTATGACACCGGCACACGACGCGACAATGTGTTAGCCAAATATAGTGTTTCTAGAAGCACAACCGATCCGGGATTTGCAGAAGGTACAATCGCGATTGATCAAAACTATCATCAGTACATGTACGCTAATGTTGATCAAGACAAAGGCAAGAGATTGATGGATTATCGTGTGATGGCCGCGTACGCTGAGGTCGCGGATGCACTAGATGAAATATGTGACAATATAATTGTTGAAAATGAGCGTAACGAGATAACATCCTTAAAATTCAAAGACACTGAATACAACTCGGTTATTAAACAAGAACTAGAAAAAGAATTTAAAAAAATAAATCAATATTTTGATTTTGAAAACAAAGGATGGGAATATTTTCGACACCTGCTTGTGGATGGAGAATTATTTTTTGAGCATATCATACATGAAGAGCATGTAGAATCTGGAGTGCTTGGATTAGTAGAAGTACCTACTGAGCTTGTTGATCCAATTTACGATAACGTACAAAACATGATGATCAAAGGCTATTTATTGAGACAGCCAGTGATCAATCCGAAAACAAACACTATTGAGAAATATAACTTTATACCATTTGACAAACACCAAATGTGTTATGTTCATAGTGGCATATGGAACGAAGACTCAACAATGAGATTGCCATTTGTTGAGAATTGCAGACGCGCATATAGACAACTGACCATGATGGAAGATTCCGTTGTTGTTCATCGATTAGTTCGTTCCCCAGAACGATTGATGTTCAATGTCGATGTTGGAAATTTATCTCCACCCAAAGCTGAAGCATACCTAAAAAAGCTGATGCATAATTACTTCAGTAGAAAGACATTTGATGGCAATCAAGGTGGTCGTGTGAGTGCTTTTGATCCTCAAAGCATGTTGGATAGTTATTGGTTCGCAAAAAGACAGGGTAGTGAAGGTAGTAGTGTACAAAGTCTTCAGTCAGGCTCAAGTTTTGACAATATTGAGGATTTAACATACTTCGTCAAAAAATTATATAAATCATTACATATACCAGTCGGTCGGTTAGATAGTGCATCGGTTTATGATGATGGTACTAATATGTTACGAGAAGAGTTAAAATTCGCTCGAACAATCATTAGATTCCAGCAAAAATTTGCAAACTCTTTAAAAGAAACATTCATAACACATTTGAAACTCAAAGGGCTATGGGATGAATATAACATGAAAGAACATCATTTTGATATCATATTCAACCCTCCAACCAACTTCTACACACTGAGAGAGTCTCAAATAATGGAACTAAAAGCGAACAACTTTACAAACATTGGTGGAAATGAGAGTGTATCACAAACATACGCGATGAAGAAATATCTAGATTGGTCTGATCAAGAAATCAAACAGAATAGAGAATGGTTGAGAAAGGACAAACAACTCAACTGGGAACTAGCACAAATCGAACAGTTTGGGCCAAATTGGCGAGATTTGTTACAGCAGCAAGCTGATAATATGGCCGCCGGAATGGATCCAGCCATGGGTGGCGGAATGGGTATGGGACCAGCGGGCGACTTACCCCCGGTAGATGGTGGAATGGAAGCACCACCAGCGTTTGGAGGACCGGCTCCAGAGGGTGATGCTAATGCCGGGGGAACTGAAACTCCCGCTCAACCCGGGTGATTTGATAAATAATATCAAATGGGTCATATAAACAATCCAGTATCAGCACATCAAGTTAGTGATTATTACAGCACTAACTTGAACAATAGAATTAACACTATTGCTAAACTCGCAGAGAGAATAGCTATGACCTTAGGTCATCCGCAGATTAATCTTGAAGCACATCAAAATCAAGTGATGGATAACATCTCAATTTCATTAGAAATGTTTACTAAATTTGCCGGATATACTGAAGAATTTCTGGTGTTTAACAGTGTTTTATATGAACCTGGTCGTGGATTAGCAATTGACAAGCTATTTAGCTACACACCGGAGATGAGAGAAACATTTTTTCAATCACAGACAGGTGTGGCACAAGACTCGACAAGTGGCTATGTTAGCGGAGGTTATGATCAAGATCTAGACTCTCATAGAAAAGTTATTGATGTATTCTCTTTTGAAGAAGGCAGCGCACAAGGTGTCAACACATTGTTTACACTCGAGCAAACATTAGCACAACAAACATATTTTAGTTATGCGTTAGGTAAATATGGCTTCGATTTAGTTAGCTGGTACACCATGAAAAACTGGATGGATGTGAGAAGCAAACTACTCTCACAAGAACATTATTTTAAATTTGACTCGTACCAACAACGATTGTATTTGACACCGGAACCCGGGAGCACCGTGAATCGGTCTGGATTTGTTGGTTTGGTCGGTGCATATGTAGAAAGACCGATTAGAGATTTGATCAAAGAAGTATGGGTTTATCAGTATGCTCTAGCACTCTCCAAAATAACAATTAGTCGGATACGAGGCAAATACTCTGGTACTGCATTGTTCGGTGGCGGTACACTCAACTATAGTGAGCTGTTAGCAGAAGGTAATGCCGAGAAAGACAAGCTTGAAAATCAACTATATGAAGGCACACCAGGTATTGGAGATGCTGCACCACCAATGTTCTTTGTTGGTTGATGAAGAAAAAAAAATACCGACAATATAAGCAAGGTATATATCAGCCTACAAATAAACATAAATACACAGGTAGAGGTAATCCGCGCTATCTTAGTGGATGGGAATTAAAATTTTTCCGATGGTGTGACAAAAATCCAGACGTACTAGAGTGGTCTAGTGAGAACATCATAATACCATATGTTAATCCTTTGACCGGTCGGACACATCGCTACATGGTAGATAATCGTGTTGTCATCCGCGAAGGAAGTGAAGTTGTTAAGTATTTGATTGAGATCAAACCAAAGCGTCAGACCCGTCGGCCAACCACACATGGTAACAAGAAACAAAGCACCATGCTGTATGAAAATATTGAGTATGTTCGTAATCAAGCCAAATGGGCAGCTGCTAAAAAATGGTGTGACAAACATGGTTATAAATTTCAAATTGTTACGGAAGATGAATTATTTCGTTGAAAATGAGCAAAATAAAATAAATATTCAAGATGACCAATCCTCAATACAATTTATTAGTAGAAGAATCTGACTGTGATTCGTTTCAATTTCTGATTGAAGAAGAAGCCAAAACCGGAAAGAAGAGCATGTTTATTTCAGGACCGTATATGGTGTGTAATGAAACGAATCGCAATCAAAGACAATACCCTTTAGAAGAAATGCAACGTGAAGTACAGCGATACAAGACCGAATGTATTGAAAAGAAACGTGCGTTTGGAGAATTGAATCACCCGCAGCATGCAGATGTTAGTCTTGATAAAGCCTGTCATCTAGTCACTAATCTAAATTTTGAAGGTAATGTTGTGATGGGTAAGAGCAAGGTGTTGAGCACCCCGGCTGGTCTGATTGTTCAAGCTTTGATCAATGATGGTTGCTCATTAGGAGTGAGTAGTCGATCATTAGGTCAGTTAGAAGAGAGTGATGCTGGTTATAATATTGTTAAAGACATGAGATTGATAGCGATCGATTGTGTTGCTGACCCAAGTTATCCAAAAGCGTTTGTGAACGGTATATTGGAGAGCAAAAGGTATGTGTGTAATACTGATGGTACATTCTGTGAATTGTATGATAATTTTGAAAAAAACATATCAACACTACCAAAAAATGATGTTGAAACATATTTAAAACAACAAGTATTAGATTTCTTGAGTAGTGTGAAGAATAAATACTAACAATCATGAGCACCAAAAAGAAACAATCAAACATTGATATCAAGCAATTTATACAATGCTTGACTGAAAAAAATTACGCACAAGCCGATAAATATTTACAAACTGCTGTGGAGCGCAAGCTAGAACAGCACATGAGAAAAGCAAAATCAAAAAACATTTTTAAATAACATGAGCGAAGAAAAAACAATCACCAGTGTGTTGAAGGAAGCAACCGAAGGTATCTTGACAGAAGAGGCTTTGTCTGATATCGAAACAGTGTTCGAGCAATCGATCAATGAACGTGTTGCGTTGCATGTAGAGAAAGCATTAGCTGAGCAAGATGAAGATCATGCTGAGAAACTGGAGAAACTACTTGAAGCCATCGACACGGACCACACAGCTAAACTCAACAAGCTAGTTGATGCGATCAATCACGACCATGCTGATAAACTCGCTCAAGCCGCTAAGAAGTTTAACTCAACACTTAACGAGGACGCAAGTTCATTCAAACAAGAGCTAGTTGGCAACATCAGCAACTATCTTGATCTATATCTCGAGAAAGCCATACCAGCTGAAGATATCAAGAAAGCCATGAGAAACACCACAGCTGTAAAAATGCTAGGTCAATTGAGAGAGGCACTTGCTGTTGACAATGCGTTGAGTAAAAAATCAATCCGTGGAGCTGTAAAAGATGGCAAAACAAAGATTGACACACTTTCAAAAGAAACACAGCAATTGCAAGAGAATAATCAAAAATTGGCTCATGAGCTGACACTTGCAAAATCACAACTTGTGTTGGAGCATAAAACCGCTGGTCTTCCTGCTAGCAAAAGAAAATACATGTTCAAAGTTCTCGGTAACAAAACACCAAAATTTATCGAAGAGAATTATGATTACACTCTCAAGTTGCTCGAGAAGACAGAAGAGCAGCGACTAGAAACATTCAAAAAACAAGCTACTGAAAGCAAGCCTAAAGTGGATCGTGTTGCTAAAACACAAGTGATCGCCGAGAGGGTTGAACAACAACCAGTAGTCGAACAACAAGCTTCACAATCAGCCAATCCATTGTTGGAAAATTACATGGCTGAGTTGAAGAGAACCTGATTTTATAATCATTTTACGTTGAGGTTAACAAACCTGAGTCAAAGCAAACAAGGAGAATCAAAACTATGTCAGTTAAACCTTCCCTAGCATACATCGACCAAGACCGCGCTGGCGCGCTTTTGGAAAAATG
>Ga0182092_1309676_pt1 | contig 7684 bp, 7 predicted proteins | sample 041ome_22_FD_127768 | JGI IMG/M metagenome (GOLD analysis project Ga0182092, IMG submission 127768) | Metatranscriptome of coastal salt marsh microbial communities from the Groves Creek Marsh, Georgia, USA - 041410CS metaT (Metagenome... | ecosystem: Environmental > Aquatic > Marine > Intertidal... | reverse complement strand
TGTACTATGGCTGGTATAACAACAAACAATACTAATGGATCAAATTTCATGCTGAGAAAGAAGTCATTCTTACTCCATTCTATAGCCTCTTCAGGTGTTGCATTTCTAACTTGTGTATTCAATTTGTACTCCTAAGTATTGATAAATCAACGTTATTATATATATTTATAATATGATATCAATAAAAATGATAAGTATTTTATAAAATATATATTGAATATCAATAGGATGTATATATCATCCTTATTAATGGGGAATTTCTTATGAAACAACAAACTTTAAGCATTTTTTTACTGTCGCTATTTACGTTTTTTTCTTTTTCTTTAAATTCAGCTGAAAAGTATTTTCCAGACTCTACATGGGAGTCTGTTTCACCTGAAAGCCAAAATATCGCATCCAAAAATGTCCAAACTTTAATTGATTTAGCATTTACAGACAATGCAACTCTTGGAGTGGTAGTCATTAAAAACGGTCGCATCATTGGAGAGAAATATGCAGCAGGATATAACATGAATTCTCATGGAACATCATGGTCAATGGCTAAAAGTTATTATGCTGCTTTAGTTGGCATTTCTATAGATAAAGGTGAAATTAATAGTCTAGATGACAAAGTAGAAAATTATCTTGAATATTTTGGTGACGAAAGATCAGAAATCACAATAAGAGACTTATTAAATATGTCTAGTGGTCTTGATTTTCCTTCTCATGAACATGAAAAAATGTTTTTTCAAGATGATCATCTTAGCTATGCGAAGAGCATCGGTGTAGAAAAAAAGGCTGGATTAAAGTTTGAATATAATAATGTTAACTCCATGCTTATTGGTGATATTTTGTATCAGGCAACTGGTAAAAAGGCAGATGTTCTTTTCAAAGAGAGAATTTTAAACGCTCTTGAAATTAATGATTACAAACTATGGAAAGATGAAAAGGGTAATGTAATGACGTATTGTTGTGTTGATATGTCAGCTAGAGATTATTCTAAATTTGGTCTTTTATTTGCTAGAAATGGAATGTGGAATAATCAGCAAATAATCTCAAAGGAATTTGTTGATGAAACATTCCAATTAGTTTGGGACATTACACCAGAAAGATTTACTAGAATTAAAAGAGGATATTCTCTTCATTGGTGGGTTTCAGCTTACGAAGATAATTTTAAAATTTTTAATACTAGTGGAAAGTTTGGTCAATATACTTTTGTTGACAGAGAGAATGACATAATTGTTACAAGAATTACAAAATATAATCAACAAGACTCAGGCGATATCCAAAAATGGGGAATTATGAAATATTTAAAATGGGCTGGTGTTGAAAATGCAATTAATTTAGGAAGAGTATTGATTGAAAATGGCGCTATTGAACCAGGGTCTGATTTAGTATCTCCATTTACTGATGAAGAGGGTGAATCAAAAGATTTTTATGCTATTTATGGGGATTTTATTGGTGCAATAGAGAACTTAAGTTGTAATTGCTATCCTGCTGAAGCTTTCAACTAAACTCTATTTAATTTTTTGATATAGGCATTTTTATCTTTTGCCCATTCTTCATAATAGTATCCGTCGTTACCCTGTTTATCTAAATATCTTATAAAGATTCTGCCATCTTCATCTTCATAACCAGGTTCAAATGGTTTGCCAGTTAGCCTATTGATTCTTTTATATTGATCATCCACTATTTAAGTCCAGACAAACAGAATCATTGGTATCGAGACAAGAATTATTAATATATCTAATGGCAATCCAAGTCTCCAGTAATCGGAAAATTTATAATTACCTGGACCCATAACCACAGTATTGCATTGATGACCTATTGGAGTTAGAAAAGCACAACTTGCTCCAACTGCTACAACCATTAAGAATGGTTCAATTGCATACCCAAGCTCTAATCCAATTCCTACTGATATAGGGGCCATAATAACCGCAGTAGCAGCATTATTAATAATGTCAGTTGTTGCCATTGTAATAATTAATATTAAGAACAGAAGCCAAAATAAGCTCATATCAGCAGCAATAATCGAAATATTTGTTGAAATAACATCACTAAGTCCTGTGGTTTGTAAGGCTGTTCCAATTGGGATCATTGATGCGAGCATAATAATTATTGGCCAATCTACATCTCTGTAAAAGTTGTTATCAATTATTCTTATTCTTGCAAAACCAAGCACGCATAGTAGAAAGGCTGCAGCTGTAGGAAGGACATTCAAAGTTACTAAAATTATTGATGTTAAGAAAAAAATTAATCCTTTTAAGAGTCTGCTTCTGCTTGGGATAGTTTGAAGTTCTCTCTGCATTAATGGCATTAAGCCAAGATGTTTTATTTTATTAGTTACATCTTCTTCATCTAAATCTTTTACTCCTAAAAGCAAGACATCTCCTGCTCTAAAGGTTTCTCTTGTTAATCTAGTTCTATATTTCGCACCTTTTCTCCATAATCCCAATAGATTTAATTCTTCATTTGCTAATTTCAAGAAAAATTCATACTTTCTGCCAATTAACCTTGATCCAGGTGTTATCATGACCTCAATTTCATCAAGATCCTCTTCTTCAAAGTGGTGGAGCTCTTTTGGAATTGAAAAATCAAAAACATCTAAGATTGAAGAAACCTCGTCTGGCGGCGTTTTAATAACAAGAATTTGACCAGCTTTAATTCTTAGATTATTTTTGACTTTTTTTACTCCACCAGTTTCATTAACTATTCCAAGCACCTCAGTATCCTCACCAGCTTCTTTTTTAAATGCTGACAAAGTCATACCAATTGCAGAGCTTGACTCGTTTACCTCAACCTCAAACAGGTAACCCTTTAGATCAATTAAAGATGAGCCTGAACTTGAATCATCTCTTAAATGAATAAATCTATTACCAATAATAGAAATAAAAAGTATGCTCAAGATTGTTACAGCTAATCCTACATACGAAAAATCAAAGAAATTGAAACCTGAATTTGAAATTGTTGATTTATATTCTGAGATTATAATATTTGGAGGAGTACCTATAGTTGTATTCATCCCTCCCAAAATACAAGCAAAAGCCAATGGCATAAGAAACCTTGATGGGTGCCAATCCATTTTTTGGCAAATATTTAAAGTAATAGGTAATAAAATTGCTAGAGCACCTATATTATTAATAAATGATGAAAGAATAGCTGCAATAAATAATAAACAAATTAAGAATTGAAATTTAGTAAAACTTCTTCCACCTATTAGCTTACCAACTAGTCCAGTTAACCCAGAATTTTTTAAACCCTGACTTATTATTAAAACTAAAGCAACAGTTATAACAGCAGGATGAGCAAAACCATCAAATGCCTGATTTGCTGGAATAACCCCCATAATTACCAAAACAACTAGAGCACCTGCAGCCAGAGCATCATATCTAAACTTGCTCCATATAAATAATCCTAGAAGGGTAATTATTGTAATTGAGAGTAAATATTGATCATTCATTTTGATAATATTTAAAATTTATCAGGCATACTCTCAACATATAAAGAAGTAGAAGGATAAGCAAACTCTGATCCATTATCCTTAACTATTTTCATTATATTAAAAATTAAATTTTCTTTAATTAAATTAAAATCTACAAATCCAACCGGTTCGCAATATGCAACTATCATTATATCTATTGAACTGGATCCAAGCTCAACAACCCTAACAACGTGCTCTAAGTCTTCATCGTTAATAAAATCACTACTATCAATAATGTATTGTTTGATTTCTGATCTTATCTTCTCTAATTGATCTATTGAGGTTGAATAGAGTAAATTAATTCTCCAATTAATTCTTCTGTTTTTCATTTCGCCATGATTTATTAGTTTTACATCTGATAAATCTTTATTTGGGATTGTCATTGGAGCTGTATCGAAGGTTCTAATAACCGTTGACCTAAAACCAATTGATTCTACTATTCCATGCAATTGTCCTTCAACTTCAATCCTATCACCTGGCTGAAATCTATGTTCTCCAATAACAAGAATGCCTGCAATGAGATTTTTAAAAAAATCTTGGGCACCAAGAGCAACAGCCACTGAAAAAAGGCCAAGACCAGCAACCAAAGGACCAATCTTTATTCCAAAGATATCTAAAATTATGGCAAAACCAATGACCCATACAAGAAATCTTGCAGCTCTCTCAAGCCACATTTGCATTGAAGCGGTCAACCAGGAACTAGTTGATAGGGCAGCAAAGATTGGCCTAACACTGTTAGATAAAGCACTAAAGATAGTAAAAATTACAAATGCTTTCACGATATTAGTCGCTATTTCACCCACAACTCCATCAATAGGTAGTATTAATGTGCACACATATAAAGCAACTGTAATGGGGATTAACCCAATTGGTTTCTTTAGCGCATCAAGAATTTCGTCATCAATCGTTGATTCTGTATTAGCAGCTAGACGACTTAGTGAATTTATTATTACTGAGATAACAAAACCCCTAAAAAGAAAAGCTATTAATAATACAATTAGCGAAGAGATTATTGCTCCAAGGTTAATTCCGAGGAAACCTCTATTCCATACATCAGAAAGAAGAACTAAAAAATTTTCCATTGTTAAATTAGCATTTAATAAATGTTTTACTTATATAGTATTGTCGCAAACCAAGTAAAGTGCAAAGTTTATTTTTTAATAAAGTCTTTTATAAAGTATGGAGTATATATTAGATAAAACGTAGCTATTGCTAGTGGAACCAAAAATATGAGGTGGTATGGTGGTTCAGGAAACATATCCATTAAGCTTGCTCCTTCAGGCTTTGCCATTAAATACCAAAAATTTGCAGGCTCACCAAGAAGGTAGTTAATTAAATATGTGATTGGCAGCAATATGAATGCAGTAATAAACGCAACCTTTAAAATGTCATTAGCATAAGGTCTGTTCCCTAAGGCAACGGTAGCAAACATAATGCCAATAATAATCATCCCGTGCCCAATCATAAAAAAAAGCATAATCGAGGTCATGAAAAGTAATATCAGGAGTTAGTATTGCCATAGATGCTCCTCCCAAACCCCAGAAAAATGCACATTTGTATAAAATTTTTGGGCCACCTAGGAGAAACCATGCGAGAAATATTTCGGAAAGATCACACATATGAAATGGCAAAACTTCTCTCCAATTATATGGTACTTCTAATACATATAAATCTTTATATGGTGAAATAACTACGTGAGCAATTAAAATCATCGCAATAAGTTTTGTCATTATTGATTTTTGCTCTTCAGATTTAGTTTTATATATTTTGGGTAAAAAAATTGAAGTTAATAAAATACCCAGCATAGTAACTAAATGAATATTACCAAACAATACAAAAGGACTTGCGCTCATAAATATCTTATTTATTAGAATAATATAATTAGATTATAGTGATTTTTTTAACTTTTAAAAAATTATTTACACAAATTAAGACTATTTGAGAGACTCAATGACAATGCTTTCGGTCAATATTGCTGGTAAAATTTTTGGTTTTGACATACCTGGCTTCCAATATACATAAAGAGGAACTCCGCTCCTATCATATTTATTAAGAATTTTTAGAATAGAAGTATCTTTATTTGTCCAATCAGCAACAATATACTCAATATTATTTTGAGCGATAAACTCTTTTACTTTTGGTCTTGATAAAGCAATCTTATCGTTTGCTTGACATGTTATACACCAGGCAGCTGTAAAATTAATTAGGTATGCTTGATTATCTTGCTGTAGCTCATCTTCAATATTTTCATTCCAAGCATATTTACTTGAGTGACTGCTAATTAATGAATTACTAAGCACAGGTTCAAAAAATTTATTTATTTGTAATCCTATTACAATAGCGATTAATAATACTAAGACTCTATTAAATATTTTTTTCCTTGTTAGTTTAGAAAGCCATACCAATAAGCTAATTATTAAGATTGAAATTAATAACTCAATTACTGAATCAATAGAAGTTTGTATGCTATATACCCATAGCAACCATAGAGCAGTTGCAAACATGGGAAATGCAAAAAACTCTTTTAAACTATTCATCCATTGGCCAGACTTTGGTAGTGAATTAATCAATTCAGGCTTGAAGGATAACAATAGATATGGAGCAACAAAACCTATGCCCAAAAATAAGAAGACTGGAAATGTTACAAAAGAGGGTTGTATTAAAGCATATCCAATTGCAGCACCCATAAATGGAGCTGTACATGGGGATGCAACAACAACGGCTAAAACACCGGTCATAAAAGATCTAGTATAAGTCTCATTCTTTGATCCTGATGATCCTAATCTGGTTAGGGAAGTCCCAATATCAATATTCATAAGGAGAATTAATCCTATTAAGAACATTAAAATTGATAATGAGCCTACTATTACCGGTGATTGAAGTTGAAAACCCCAGCCAACAAAAGTGCCTGCTTGCTTAAGTATAATCAGGGTTAGCGCAATAAGTAAGAACGATAATACAGCGCCAGCACTAAATATTATTGAGTGTTTTCTAATTTCACTCTTTAAGCCTCCGGCCAAAGACACGAAGCTTAGTATTTTTAAAGAGATGATTGGAAAAACACATGGCATTAAATTCAGAATTAATCCCCCTAAAAATGCAAATATAACTGCCTGAATTATTGAAATACTTGTTTCAACATTCTTGTTTGATGAGGTTGTTGAATCAATAAGGTAATTTTCTTCATTTATTGTTAAAACACCTTCTAAATTTTTAATATTTATTTCTGCATTTTCTAATGGAACTTTTAAAAGCCAATTATTTTCCTCTTTTATGAGTATTTGCTTGCCCGCATGTAGAAATGAGTTTTCTTGTGCAGGAAAAAAATAAATGTCGTCAATTTTTTCATTGTATGAAAATCTTATTTCAATAAAGTTTTTTGATTGAGTACTTAAAACAGGAAATATTGTTGATGGGACTTTTGATAACCAGTCATTAAACCTTTTATCATTGGGCAGTCGATCAAAGTTTGTTTTAATGTTTGCTTTTTCTGGGACACAAACGTCATCGCAAATTAGAAAATTAATATTAGCATTAATGAATGTTAGAGAATTGGCATTTTCAAAATTAATTTTATAAGGAAAAATAACAAAATCTTTGTAGCCATATGTCATCAATGGAGGATAGGGAATAAGCTTTGGTGCTGGCCAAAAAATATCACTTATATAAACATCTTCTGGAAGTTCCCATTCAACCTCTATGGGACCACCTGCATCTCCTGAGTTTTTCCAATAGGTATGCCAGTTTTTTTGCATATCCATCTTGATGCCAATAAAAAACTCATTTTTTTTAATTTGAGAACTTTCAATTTTTATTAACGAGACTTCTGCATGACCGGTCTCCACAGGATTTCCATATCCAAATGACGTAATAAATAGCAAAGATAATAAAAATTTATTAAATTTCATAAGCTCATATTACCTTAATACATAAAATAAAGGGGTGCATAGCGCACCCCTAAGTTATTTATAGATAACTAATTTGAAATTCTTTTTGGTGTTTTAATTTCAATAGTTCTAGGTTTCTTTTCATCAGGAATAATCTTTTCTAGATTAATGGTTAATAATCCATTAATTAGATCGGCACCTTGAACAACTACATCACTTGAAAGAGTAAATTGTTGTTTGAATGCTCTTTGAGCAATACCTTGATAAACTACCTCATTTTTATCATTTACAACTTCTGTATTTGGCCCATCATAGCTTACTGTTAATATTCCATCAG
>Ga0182092_1496969_pt1 | contig 7690 bp, 3 predicted proteins | sample 041ome_22_FD_127768 | JGI IMG/M metagenome (GOLD analysis project Ga0182092, IMG submission 127768) | Metatranscriptome of coastal salt marsh microbial communities from the Groves Creek Marsh, Georgia, USA - 041410CS metaT (Metagenome... | ecosystem: Environmental > Aquatic > Marine > Intertidal... | reverse complement strand
GATATTTTAAATAAAACCGATGATGCCGAGAGTAGTTTTTACCGAGATGTAACATTAGATTTAAAAAACAATGACAATTTATCACCCGGTGGGTTATATACCGAGAGTACAACCACTGACATTGAAGCTAGCTACGATGAAGCAGCTATCAAGAATTCATTAACTAATTTGTTTTCCACAATGCCTGGTCAGAAACTACTAAATCCGGATTTTGGTTTGAATCTATCTCAATTTTTATTTGCACCTGTTAGTGCCACAATAGCTAGAATGATTGGTAACAGAATTGTAGAAGGTATTGAAAGATATGAACCACGAGTCACAGTAGAAAATGTCAACGTATATCCAGATCCTGATGAATCATCATACCAAATAGAATTGAGTATAAAGATACCAACATTAAGTAATCGTAATGTGTCATTTACAGGCATGTTACAACAACCAGGTTTTAGTTTTGCATAATTATGAGTGAAAAATTTACAGAATTCGGTCTATCAACAGATAGTTACGCGGCTTTTGACGCTACAACGTTAAAAGCATTAATACAGGATCGATTATCAACCTCCGGAGTTTTTACCGATCATGTTTTTGAAGGTAGTAATCTCTCATCTATAATAGACATTGTCGCGTATAGTTATCATACATTATTATTTTATCTGAACCGTACTTCTAGCGAAAGTATTTTTACCGAAGCTCAGTTATACGAAAACGTAAACAGAATTGTAAAATTACTAAACTACAATCCAAGTGGTTATAAGACTTCTGTATTAACATTTGCCGCAAAAGGTACAATGGCTCCTGGTAGTTATACCATTCCGAGATATAGTTTTATTGATGTTAGCGGAGTCAAATTTTCTACAGCTACAGATATATCGTTCGGGAAGCTCACAAGTGTTGAAGAGCTAATAAACACTATTGGAGATAATCACCTACTGTATCAAGGATCATTTGAAGAATATGCCTCACAGACTGCAGTAGGAGAAGACTTTGAAGTTGTAACACTATCACTGAATGAATCAATAAAGCCGGATCATTTCAATATACATGTGTATGTGAAATCAATACAAGATAATAAGTGGCATGAGTACAAACAAACAGACTCGCTGTTTTTAGAATCCCCATCATCACTGAGTTTCGAGAAAAGACTGAATGAGAGCATGTTATATGAAATCCGGTTTGGTAATAATATATATGGTCGGAAACTGTTACCAGGTGATGAAATAGCGATATATTATTTAAAATCTGACCAATCACAAGGAGTGATTGGAGGAAACGCGATGAAAGGAACACTCACACAACTAACAACAACAAAATTTTTACAAATCCGATCAGATATAAAACCATCAAATATAAATTATATTTCGATAGGGGATCTGCAGCAACTAACATTAACAAATTCAGACCCATCAACTGAGCCAGAATCAGAAGAGTCTGTTGAACGTATAAAAACATATGCACCACGGTTTTTTGAGAATCAAAATAGACTGATCACCGCACGAGACTTCGAATCTTACATTAGCAAGCAATTTGGTAATATTATACTCGATACAAAAGCCGTATCAAATAAGGAATATATCGATGGTCATTTAGCTTATTATACAGAAACACTCAAATTACAAAAACCGAATCTTGAATCCCGGCTGCTTTACAACCAAGTAACCTTCGCTGGGTCTACAAACTTTAACAACGTGTATATATACGCTATACCTAAGTTTGAGAAGATGTCAACTGCTACACCGATGGTAAACTTTTTATCAACAGCCCAAAGAAATTTGATAATTAATAGTGTTAACAACATTAAAACCCTCACTAGTGAGCCAGTGATTATTGATCCTGTTTACATGGCGGTAGATCTTGGCGCCGCCACCCCGGCGGAAAAGCTAGATGTGAGTATGAGAGGCAGTACAAAATTAAATATTGTTAAGAGAAAAGGGAGTAAACGAGATGATGATATAATAAAAGAAGAGGTGGTTAATATAATAAAAAAATATTTCGGTACAAACATCAGGTTACAGTATTTGTTTGATATCAACGCAATGTACGGTGATCTCTCTGATGTAGATGATATTGTTGATATATACATGACAAGAGACGACAATCCAGGGGTGCGTAGTGAAGGGATAACATTTTTAACATGGAATCCATCATACCATGATGCAGATATTTCAATTGTATCACAAAACAAACTATATAAATATTTTCAGTGTCCGTATTTGTTTGACACTAGTAATTTGATAAACAAAATAAATATTTTGACATCAGATACTGTCTAAAAAAACCATGATTGATGACGCGGTATATTTAGACTTTCGTAGAGCGATTGAAATTTGGGATTATAGTGTGGATGAATACGTCCCGCTAGGAGACATCGAAGAACCTACATTTTATACTTTACCATCAAATCCAGTTCGCATGAGAATAGAGTTTTCTAAAATTGAAGAGGAAGCTCAAGAGAAGGGATGGTATCTATCGAAAAATTTCATTCAATGGCACATGGGTAACGGAGAAGTTGTGCAAGGAAACAACATGTCCTATGTTTATTATGTACCAGGTGTATACAACATAACCATATACATCTCCAGGAGTGATGGAAAGGTTATGACTCTTGGCTCAATCAATCAAGAAACTATTAGTGTTAAAATAAAAAATGTTGTAAATACTAGTATCGAAGCCAAGCCTCGAGGTACGGAAGGAGAATCCCCTGGAGAATGGAACGAGCTCACGCAAACATTTGGAGATATAGAAGCTTTTTGGGGGTATAATATAAACATAGAAGCGAGCCAAATAAGCATGCCCATAGATGTTGTCACAACATGTACATGGCAGTTATACAACGAGAAAAGATTGCAACATGTTTCATTATACGCTGAAGCTGCCGGTTTAGTTTTTTCAAAAACATATACTCGTGGAAACGAATCCGCTCCATTAAAAACAGCCGCATATGATGATAATAAATACGCTCAGTTTCAAAAAACATGGCGGTTCACATCAGATTCTCTTGGCAGTACACCTATTGACATTACTCAATCCCCGTGTGAGAAAATTTATGCCAAACGCTCCGGTAGTACATATGATTTATGCCCAGAAGACCACCCGGATGCTGAGTTTGTTGGTATTAGTGGTGTGAGCACAGTGTATTATGTCGATGATTCCCCGGCAATATTATACAATGGATCGAGATTTGCGTACCGGTTATCATTTCAACTCGATACAACTGATTGGCCAGGTCAGTACAATTGGACACATATTGCTGAAGACGCCATAAAAAATAATTCAGATTATGTTGACACACCACAACGAATAGTTGGACCGTCGGATTATGTACGCGCCACTGTATCACCAGCTGAGGTTGATAGAATTGTGATAACCTCCACCGGTATCGATGGTCATGATATAACTCGGTATAAATTTCAAAATAGTCAGATACCGTTTGTGATGAGCATAGCAGGTCCATCTGGAAGAATTATAAAAGACGCAAAACCACTGGTTCCTAACCAATATATATTCCTTAAAAGATTTAAAACCGAGGAAGTCATGCAGATGCTAACAACTACACCAGATTTAGGTAATGATACATATATCATTGGGTTATCTTCTGCTAGTGAGGATGATTATGATGTTAAAAATATTAGTTTTTCATTAAACCACAATCTTTCATCTATCAATTTATATAGTTCAATTGCGTGTACATTAAGCAGTAGTGCCCCTATCGAGAATGTTTGTATTGTAGGTGCTATAAATGCAGATTCTGGATTAATCATAGGTCAAAGCAAGACATTTAACATTTTACCAGCAGAAGGAAAGGATTCCTTTTTTAAACACGGTGAAGAAATCGACATGGGACGTATAGTAAATAATAATATACTTCAAGAAAATATAAATCAAAACTCTCGAGTTGCTTCACTATTTAATGCTGTGTTTGGTAATTTTAATGACATGCCTTCATCTCTCGGGAAGATAATATATGAAAAAATCGATAATTTTGTAGCGAACAATTCCGACATTGATACTTGCAATGTTAAATCAATATATGGATTGTCTCAATCTCTAAACAGAGATTTACAAAGCTACAATTATACATATCCCGGAGAGATCAGTCGGTTAGTAAACATACTATCAACCGGTGTTCATAGACTCATAGGTACACGCGATCAATATGTCGATGATTTTCATGATATAACGATTGTTGATGAAAATACCGGGGATGTACACTACGGAAGAAATATTGGGATGACACAACTTTCAATTGAAACATACATAGTATCCGCTGGTGTCCCAATTATTGCAAAAGAATTATATGGTGATAATCGATATAAAATAATACCAAACTATGTTGCTGGTGACCCAGCGGCACCAGGATACACAACACATCAGGGTATTAACGGACTGTCATCATACCCACTATCATCATATACAACTGACTGGAACTGGGGACTATCATACCCACAGAACAACATAAACAAATTTTCTGATTACTATGATTTTTACGAGTATGTTGATAACAATACATACTCACTATCGAGCTTCTCTCAAAACTCCGGTTTGATAAACTGGAACTCTACTGCAGAGATAATAAACAGATCTACAATTGACGAGTCGAGAAACACATTTGATGATTGGTTTGGAGAGGATGGTATTGTTGATGTTAATCTTTCCTTTGCATTACATCATGGTTTAAAGACGATAAATTGAATTTACTGTATAAATAAATTTGATGAGTAATCCTATAAACAGATTTCAGAACACCGATGTTTATAATAGCTTAATAAACCCTGATTCCACACAACATGATGACAGTGATGCTCCGTTTAGTTTGTTGCAATGGATTGAACATTCCGGTGGACTGAAATCCATAGATCAACATGTTGATGAATATAATGATTATATAAAAGAGTGGAGACGTATTAAAAATACGGCGTTAGATAATGACAATATAACAATAAAAAATATTTACATTAATTTTCTCAAAGAAATTGTGATGAATTATACATCAGAAGAAGAGAGAAGATTTATAAAAACAGCAGATTTTTCAAATCCTGTTGAGGTGGATGCAGTCATACCGTTTTTTGTTAAACGTATAAAAGAAATAATATTGTTACTATACAAATCTAGACATGAATCCAGGTTCCAAAAAATAAAATATAGCTTAAAAGGAACGAGCAAAGGTCTTGAAAAAATAATATTTGATTATATTGTTCGGTTTGTTGGTCGAGAGACACTAAGTTCATTACAATTCGATCTACCCGATCTACAGAGCACAACAGAAAATATTCGAATCACATTCAAGGATACATATGACCTGTCACCATCGTATTATGATACAGGTTATTTGTACACCTCTGGAGGAGAACTCACCACCGCATCAGGTGATATATATGTAGGTTATTATAATATCATAAAAACTAGTAATGGTGAGGTGCTTTATTTGCCAGGAAAAACACCCACCGGTAATGAAGACTCGTTATCTCGTGTTAATTATAGAATACCATTAAAATCTAGACCTGGTATTGTCAGATTTAGTAACACTAATATTATCGATTTCAACGAGGCAGGTACTGAATACTAACTATGGATCCATCATCATATAAACCGTTAGATGTACCTCCAGAGTTATTTTCTGATATTGACAAGCTTGTCGATCAATTATTATTAGAAAACAACGTAAGTGAAGTATCACAATTACCATTGTCATGTTTTTCAAATTACACAGCAAAAAAAGAGAATCTAAACCTGTATAATCAGGTAAGAGCTGTTGAAACATTCATCGGTAATGATATGATGTATATATCCGCCGGTTCTACCACGTCGCATTATATGACAGGCGTTGCGGTTGACAAGCAAAACAATCAACACAATCTACTCAACATAAACAACCCGACATGTAATTTTATCCCTGGTACTCAACGAGCTACTTACGATCAAATAGGAGGATTTTTTTTACCGCAGTTCATTTCTCCACTCACATACGCTAGTTTTTCTCCTAGTCCTGTTATATTACATGACAAAATTGAACCAAATGAGCAGTATATTTTACCAGATACAACAATATACGGTGCGGTATTTGGTAACACACCGCATGGTGTTGATCTACCAATTGATCATGTTGAAAACAATTCTTTATTCAAACCACCACCCGTAGATATAGGAATGAATGGCCGTGTCTATAACGCGGAAAAAATACCAACATTTCATAACTACACATCAACTGAGATAACACTTGGTGTTCCAAAATTTGGGGTTAGTAAATTTACTGACAATTACGATTTTTGGGCCAATTCTTCACAAGGGGATGTATGGGCAAATCAAGATGTATACGAGCTGACAGAAGCCAATAAATTTTATATAACTGAACGCTCATATGAATTATTAACAGATTTATGTGAATCACCATACAGATGGCGGACAGATATTTATGGTAACGAATATTTGTTATATAAACCTGCAACATTTTTAAATTCAAAAATACATGGTGGTTCAGACACAAATCATGATGGGATCGATGATAAGATTGGTTCCAATGACCCAGATTCAAAACCTAAATATGATCCAGACGATGGAAGCCCAGACGGTGTAGATCCTGGCAAGATTGGAGAAGGTGGAAGCGGCCCTGACGATCCTGGAGGTGGTGACACAAGTGGTGATACAGGTGGTGGTTCCAAAATTGACGAAGACACCGGTGAAGAGATCGTTGATACTGATACACCTCAACAAACAGAAGCTGCATCGTTACCAGACCAATTCGCGGTACGTGAATGTAACTTTTGGTTGTATGGTGGTGATTCTTTTGATCCAACTGACGAAACTGCAATATTAGACTGGAGAACGTTTGATGTAGAAGATCCAGAATCCGGAGAAACAGTAACCGTCACAGGAACTGTTTCATCTATAATTGATGGTGGATGGAGACCTCAAAGAACAGGAGCTCAGACAACATATACACCAGGAACAACACAAATAGATAGTACCACAGTTGTTCATTGGCCGATTGAGGGGTCAGCTGCCGAAGATCAAACAGAAAATGAAGCTGAAATTATGGCCATGGGGACATATGGTGCTGATTATGTTAACGGGTTTTTCGATCTAGGAATGTATGAACATCAAACAACAGATGCGCTAGGTGCGGATGAGGAGGTTGAATGGCTGCCAGATTATACCATAGGACCAACCGAAAACTCTAAAATGACAGTATTGACAGACACAAAGGCTGATATTGAAGCCAAGTGGACAAAAGTGTTTAATACTATATATTCATCTCCACCAAAATGGAGACCAACAGGTGACCCTGCTTATAATGCAGCTGGTCGATCAGAAGCTGACCCTAATTTTCGTTACAAGTTAGCTGATGGTGGTTGGGAGGACCCGTTAGTCACTGAAATAAACTACTTAACATTTCGCCGCGTGAATTGTGATCGTGCATCATATATTGTAGGTTCGTTCGGAGCCTCCGGTCGCCCGGATTTTGGAAATCATGTCTTTGCGTGTCGCTTGTGGGATCTAACAGACGATCCCGCAACATATCTTAACACCGAGAAAATGAGAGGGTATGTGAAAAAATTCATGGTTGAGTCCACTCTCCCGGAGGAACAAAAGGATCAAGAAGCCCAAGAGATTATAGATCAACAAATCGCGAACGCACGTGAACGTGGTCCTATGCATGCACAGTTTTTACGAAGCCCATTAAATTTTATTAAAG
>Ga0182092_1027704_pt1 | contig 7719 bp, 16 predicted proteins | sample 041ome_22_FD_127768 | JGI IMG/M metagenome (GOLD analysis project Ga0182092, IMG submission 127768) | Metatranscriptome of coastal salt marsh microbial communities from the Groves Creek Marsh, Georgia, USA - 041410CS metaT (Metagenome... | ecosystem: Environmental > Aquatic > Marine > Intertidal... | reverse complement strand
ATTAGATATGCCATCTGAAATCCAGTGGAAAAAGCTTAAATAGAAAGGTATGAGTGGTGACTCTGATATCCCTAAGGGTAGAAGTGGTCACACTCTTTCATTTGTTGGTGGATTCAACTATATGTTATATGGTGGAATCGAAGACTCCAAGGATGGAGTTGTTACACCAAACGGAGATATTTACTTGATGAAAATGGGTCCAAATGATGTCACTTGGGAAAAGATCAATGTTGAAGGTGACGAAAGACCAATGCCAAGAACCTAACACATTGCTGAAAGTGTTGGTCCAAAGAGCGATAGAATTTTCATCTTCGGTGGTCATTATGATCCAAAAACTAGACTTAATGACACTTGGTTCTTTAATGTTAAAGAATCTACATGGCACAGAGTTGGAAATGAAAAAGACAATCTTACAAATTAACCATCTACAATCGGAGCTCCAGGCCCAAGAGCATGCGCTGCATCTGTTACCTATAACGGCAAGATATACATTAATGGTGGTCATGGTGGTACCAACTACTAAAGAAAATCATATAACGATATCTTTGCCTTTGACATTGAAAGTGAAACTTGGGAAGAAATTATCCCAACTGCTGATAGTCACAAACCAGATGGTAGAGGTGGTCACAGTTTGTTCGCATCAAACGACAAACTCTACATCTATGGTGGCTGGAACAACATTCAACAGTTCAACAATATCTGGTAGTTCGATTTAACAAAGAATGAATGGTATGAACCAGATATCACCTTTGGCCTTCCAAGATGGAACCACTGTAGTGTGCTGGTTGAAGCTATTCCAACGTGGAAATTCTTTGTTTTTGGTGGAGAACAACTAGAATATACTGAAGGTAATGACAGAAGGTTTGGTGACTACACAAACTCTAGTACTTATCTAGATTTGGGTACAATCCAATGGACTAACTATGCTTCAGACCCAGCTGTATATCCCGATATTCCTAACCCAAGAGAATACGCATCTATGTCATATGATAAATCTAGCAGAGAATCTAGACTTATCATCTTTGGTGGTTGGAACAATGGATGGTTCAATGATCTCTACACTCTTAACATAAGCAAGATTGTTGGTCCAGACTATGCTGTCACATCCTCTGAACCATGTCTTGGTCAAGTTTCTGGTGGAACCAAGCTCAGAATTCAAGGTCAAGGATTCAAAGAAAGAGACATCAAAGTTATTTTCACTGTTGGTAATGTCCCAGTCGATAGTGTTTCTGCTAGAATTTCTAGAGAGGTCAGTGCTACTGAATTCATCTCTGAAAACGAAATTGAATGCTTGACACCAAACTTTGAGGACTTTGGAGCAAAAGAAGCTGTCTTGTAAGTTTCCTGCGCAGGTGGAGATCTTACCACAACTTCTATTCCATTCAATTTCTTCTTGAACACTAGAGCCATAAAATCTCTTGCTTATGGACCTGGTCTTCTTGAAAACTCAGTTGTTGGATCTGAAGTTGAATTTGTTATCCAAGCCAGAAACGATAATTCTGAAAATAGATCATCAGGAAATGACGTTTTCGAAGTAAAAATTACTACAGAAAAAGCAGCAGAAGAAGGAGGGAAGACAAGTACTGTAGAAATCCCATGTGAAATTTAAGATAGAAATGATGGATCTTATCTAGTTAAATATCAAGTTGATGAAGAATGTGAGACTAAGATTAAGATTAATTTCCTTGACGACAAAAACAATTTTGTTCCTATAAGAGGATCTCCATACTCTGCATCTTTCAAAGTTGGAGGTAAACCAATTGATAACACCTTAGTTGGACCAGCTATGCAAAAGACTGTCGTAAAGGAATTAGAGAGACTAAACTCTTAACTTGTGGAAAACAAAAAGGCTATTGCTACGAAAGATAAAGATCTTAAAGACGTAAAAGTTCTTTTGAATGTGAAATCATTAGTGGAACAGACACAATCTAAAACCGATATGATTAACCTTTAAATTGACTAACTTGAAGAATCTCTTAGAACTTTCCAAACTGCTAAAGTTGCTAAAGATGCTTAGATTAAAGCCTTGGCAAAGGTTAATAAAGACTGGGGTGATCTCAAAAAGGTTGCCAAAGAGACCAAAAAAGAAATCACACCTTTAGTTAAGGAAGAGTAAGATACCAATAACATCAAAATTAAAAAGCTTGAAGAGGAAATTATCTAATTCACTCAGGAAATGAAAAAGAGAGAGTTTTTCTACTACAAATGTGGAACTTCAGTTGCTCTTCAAAAACTTGACGGTGTATTCGATGAATTAAAAAGCTTTGAAAACCAAATTGTAGATTTAGGAGACAATGCTACCAAATTTGGTCACCCAGACAAGATTGATAAAGCTGTTAAAGACATTGAAACAATCAAGATTACAGTTGACAATATGAAGATTCTTTGGGATCACATTGATCTTTGTTCAAAAACCTTTGAGTAATTCAACTAAAAAAAATGGGTAGAAACTAAACCATTTGATATGGAAGATGAAGTTAAAAAGCTGATGAAAACCTTAAAAGATATGAAAGTAGACAAAAAGGCTAATGCCTATGCTGGTATCTTAGAAGAAATCAAAAAGTGGCTAGTATTCCTTCCTCTTATTGCTGAGTTGGCTGATCCAGCTATGAGAGATCGTCATTGGGATGACTTGAAAAACAAGGTTGGATAACAATTCACTATTGATGACAACCTCCTACTTAAAGATATCAATGATCTTAATTTAGGAAAATATTAAGAGGATGTTGAGGAAATTACAGATTAAGCTAAGCAAGAAGCTAAAATGGAAAAAACTTTGGCTAAAATTGAAGAAAATTGGAAAGACGTTGTGTTTGATTTTACTCAACACAAAGATACAAACCTTCACATGATCAGACTTAATGAAGAAAACTTTGATATGCTTGAAGAAAATTAAACTTCTGTAAATGCTATGTTCTCTTCAAGATATTTAGCTACTTTTGAAGAAAAGGTTAATTACTGGTAAAAATCACTTGCAGATATTGCTGATATTGTTGTTCTTATTGGTGATGTCTAGAGATCATGGTCTTTCTTAGAGAACTTGTTTATTGGATCCGATGAAGTCAAGAAAGAACTACCAAATGAAACTGAAAAATTCAAGGATATTGATATTGATGTCAAAAAAATCTTGGAAGACGGCTATAAACAACAAAAAGCGCTTAATTTCTGTACTTAACCACATGTTTTACCATCACTTGAAAAGATTTAAGAAAACTTGACTGTTTGCGAAAAGGCACTTAATGAGTTTATGAACTCTAAAAAAGTTGCTTTCCCAAGATTCTTTTTCGTATCATCTGCAGATCTATTAGACATTCTTTCATAAGGTGGTACTCCACAAAAAGTAATGGTACACATGCCAAAGATTATTTCAGCTATGGATACTTTACTCTTAAAAGAAAATTAGGCTTCTGAGAGGCCATTTGCTGTTTCAATGAAAGCCTGTGTTGGAGTTGAAACTGTTGAACTTACCTCTTCTCTTTAACTTTTGGGAAAAGTTGAGTGCTATATGCAAGATGTTTTGAATGTAATGAGATCATCACTTAAAGATATTTCAAAAGCTTCACTTAAAAAGTTTAACGAAATGGACAAAGCAGATTGGATTAAAGGTGATCCAGCTTAAGTTTGTTTACTAATTAATCTTTGTTCTTGGGTACTTAATGTTGAAAAATCATTTAGAGAATATGAAAGTGACAAATAATCCGTCAGTAAATGTTGGGAAGCACAAAAAAATGCCTTAAGAGCTTTAATTATGTTGGTACAAGGTAAACTTGATAAGCCAGTTAGACAAAAGGTTATGTGTTTGATTACTATGGATGCACATTCTAGAGATATTCTTGAAAATCTCACTAACTTATAAGTTTGCAGAGTTGACGATTTTAATTGGTAAACACAACTTAAAGGTGTTTATGACGGAGGAGACAAACAAGACTTTGTCATTAGGATTGCTGACGCAACTCTTGATTACGGCTATGAATATTTAGGAAATGGTCCAAGACTTGTTATTACACCTCTCACAGATAGAATTTATGTAACAGCAACATAAGCTTTACATTTAAAAATGGGTTGTGCTCCAGCTGGACCAGCTGGTACAGGTAAAACTGAATCAACAAAAGATTTAGCTTCAGCTCTAGGTAAAGCATGTTATGTATTCAATTGTTCTGATTAGATGGAATACATGGGTATGGCTGGTATTTTCAAAGGTCTTGCAGCTTCAGGTTCTTGGGGTTGCTTCGATGAATTTAACAGACTTATTCCACCAGTATTGTCTGTATGCTCTGTCTAATTCAAAGCTGTATGTGACGCTATTAAAGAAAACGCTAAGAGATTTACTATCTAAGGTGACGAAATTTCTCTTGATACATCTGCTGGTGCCTTCATTACAATGAACCCAGGTTATCTTGGTAGATCTGAATTACCAGAAGGTCTTAAAGCACTTTTCAGACCAATTACCGTCGTTGTTCCAGATCTTGAGCTTATTTGTGAAAACATGTTAATGGCTGAAGGTTTCGTTGAATCAAAGAGTCTTGCAAAGAAATTCACCACTCTTTATTTCCTTTGTAGAGATTTACTTTCCAAAGCTGCTCATTATGATTGGGGTCTAAGAGCTATTAAATCTGTATTGGTTGTTGCTGGTGCTTTCAAGAGAGCTGAACCAGATCTATAAGAATAAGCTATTCTTATGAGAGCTTTAAGAGATTTCAACATTCCAAAAATTGTAGCAGATGATCTTGATATTTTCCATGGTCTTCTTGGTGATCTTTTCCCAGGTATCAACCCTCCAAGAAAGGTTGATGAAAAATTAGAAGAAATTATTATTTAGGTCTGTAAAGATTAATAATTCCACCCTGATCCAAATTTCGTTCTTAAAGTTGTTTAACTTAGTGAACTTCTAGAAATTAGACATTGTGTCTTCACAATGGGTCCACCAGGTGCAGGTAAATCATCAGTTTGGAGAACACTGGGTAAATCTTAAGACAAAATGGGTAAAAAGACAACAATGGTAGATCTTAACCCAAAGGTCACGAGCACTGATGAGCTCTATGGTGTAGTACTTGCTGCGACCAGAGAATGGAAAGATGGTCTTATGTCTAAGACAATGAGATCCCTTGCTAACGTACCAGACTCTAATCCAAAGTGGATTATCCTTGATGGTGATCTTGATGCTAACTGGATTGAATCTATGAACTCTGTAATGGACGATAACAAACTTCTCACACTCGCCTCCAATGAACGTATTCCACTTAAAGCTCACATGAGATTGATTTTCGAAATTAGAAATCTTAATTATGCCACACCAGCTACAGTATCAAGAGCAGGTATTCTTTATATTTCTGATACGGATGGATCACAATGGAGATCTTATGTTAGGTCATGGATCGCGAGAATGAAATGGGATGAAAATAAGAAAAAAGAAATCTAGGTATTGTTTGATAGATATGTACCAGATACTTTATTCCATTGCGCCAAGAGTTTCAAGCACGTTGTTCCACAAGTAGATATTTGTATGGTTATGTGCATGTGTAAACTTCTTGAAAATATCCTTAACAAATAAGAAGTTAAAGGACTTGAATACATCTTTGTATTTGCATGCATTTGGTGCATTGGTGCTGCTTACACCTGGAAGGAAGGTAAGAATTACAAGCAAGAATTCTCAAACTGGTGGAAAGACAAATGGAAGGTCATCAAATTCCCAAGCAAGGGTACAGTTTTCGACTACTATGTTGATACTGAAAACTCCAAGCTTGAGGACTGGAACAAAATGACTGCCGATGATGTTATCAGTACTATTGATACTTCCAAGTCTATTGCTTCATACACAATTCCAACTGTTGATACCATCTCAGCTTCTTATCTTATGAAGAACTTCATTCAAATCAATCACAGCCCATGCCTCGTAGGTATTGCTGGTTGCGGTAAGACATAAATTATTAAAGGTCTTCTTCATCAACTTGTCTCAAAAGGAGATGACTACCTTTAATAAATTATCAACTTCAACTTCTACACCGATGCTAATCTTTTGCAAATGATCATGGAATAACAACTCCAAAAGAAAGCAGGTAAGACTTATGCCCCAATGGGTAAATATAAGCTTATCTACTTCGTTGATGACATGAACATGCCTAAGAGAGATCCATATGATACTCAAAATGCTATTTCTTTACTTAGACAACACAAAGATTATGAGCATTGGTATGACAAGAGTAAACTTTCTCTTAAGGATATCACCAACACCCAACTTGTTGCAGCAATGAACCCAACAGCCGGTTCTTTCGTTGTCGAAAACCGTTTGTAAAGACACTTCTGGGTGTTAGCTGTAGGTATGCCAGAACAATCATCATTGTTCACTATTTACAGTGCTTATCTCCAAAAACATTTCAACAGCTTCCCAGCTTCAATTATTGAAGTCGTACCAGTTGTTATCAAAGCTACTCTTCAGCTACACTAGGAGGTTGAAAGAAGCTTCAGAAAGACAGCTCAGAACTTCCATTATGAATTCAATGTTAGACATTTAACTAATGTATTCTAAGGTCTCTTAACTGCTAGATAAGAAGCTATCAAACAACCAGAGCATTTCGTAAAGCTATGGATCCATGAAGCCGAAAGAATTTATGGAGATAGACTTGTTGATCAAAATAACCTTGCTACTTACAAGGGACTCTCAGCTGAATTAGTTTCTAAATCATTCTCTAAATTCAATTTGAAAAAATACTTTGGTGCTAATGCTGAACTACTTGTCTTTGCTCAATTCGTAGGAGGACTTGATGAAAAGCTTTATGATCAATTCAGCGGAACTGAATAACTCACTCAAAGACTGACCGAAGCTCTTAGAGAATATAACGATACAAATGCTGTCATGGACTTAGTATTGTTCGAAGATGCAATGAAGCACGTCTGTAAAATTACAAGAATAATAGCAGCTGAATCTGGTCATGCTTTATTAGTAGGTGTCGGTGGTTCAGGTAAATAATCTCTTTCCACTCTTGCCTGCTTCATCTGCCAATTCAACAAAAGCACAATTATGATTTCTTCTACATATGGTATGAACGATCTCAAAGCAGATCTCCAAACAATGTACATGAAATCTGGTTGCAAAGATGAGGGTATTATGTTCCTATTCACTGAAGGACAAATCACCAATGAAAAATTCTTGGTATACCTTAACGATTTACTTTCATCTGGTGAGATTGCTGATTTATTCGCAGCTGAAGATGTTGATGGAATCGTTAACAACGTAAGACCAGCTGTTAAAAGTGAAGGTTTGCTTGATAGCGTTGACAATTGCTGGAAATTCTTCATTGATAGAGTAAAGAGAAACCTACACATGGCTCTTTGCTTCTCTCCAGTCGGAGAATCCTTAAGAGGTAGAGCTAGAAAATTCCCAGCTTTGGTTACTTGCACAGTTATTGATTGGTTCCATCCATGGCCAGAGGATGCTCTTTTATCTGTAGCAGTCAAATTCTTATCTGATGTTGAAATGGCATCAGATGAGATTAGAACAGGTATTGAAAAGTTCATGCCATTCTCTTTCAGGACAGTCGACAAATACTCTGAAATGATTTTAGATCAAGAGAGAAGATATGTTTACACTACTCCAAAATCTTTCTTAGAATTGATTAAATTATTCAAATCAATGCTTGGAATCAAGGAAGGTGATCTCATTAATGCAAAAGATAGATACGAATTAGGTGTTGTCAAAGTGACAGAAACTGGTGAAGTCGT
>Ga0182092_1020432_pt1 | contig 7735 bp, 7 predicted proteins | sample 041ome_22_FD_127768 | JGI IMG/M metagenome (GOLD analysis project Ga0182092, IMG submission 127768) | Metatranscriptome of coastal salt marsh microbial communities from the Groves Creek Marsh, Georgia, USA - 041410CS metaT (Metagenome... | ecosystem: Environmental > Aquatic > Marine > Intertidal... | reverse complement strand
ACTTCGGATGCAAGTGCTGACGAATTTTACATGGCTGTTTTGACCGTTTCAATGCTTGATGAAAACGGAGATTTGATCGAGTTAAACGCAAACATCGTTGCGAACCTCTCCGAGGTTCATGATGTCCAACTCACGTCACCGGACAGCCTTGCTGCGGTCCCGGGTACACTCCTCACGCTCCCGTTCAGCCTTGTCAATACGGGTAACCTTGTTGAAACGGTCAACATCAATATTACAGTTGACGGTGGATGGAGTACAACTCCAACGGTTCAATCGTTCACTGTACCCATAGATGGTACATCATCCGGTTCGTTCGATATTCAAATTCCTGCACTTGATGGCACCGATAATCTCCTCGATGGCGCGATACACGAAGCCAACCTTACGGTATACGACCCTGCTACCGATGATGTCTACGTCTTGAAGAAGGTCCAGTTACTCGTTGCGCCTGTGTTTACCTACACCATCGAAGGATGGGAAGATGAGTATTTCTTCCATGAAGGTGACAACAGAATCTGGAAAGCGACAATCACCAACACTGGAAACAAGGATGTTACCGTCGATGTTGGATATGAGGTCCGTGCACCCGGATTGACCATACTCAGTGACGATTGGATTGTCAATTCAGCCTCTCCAGACACGCTCTTCTTACCACGCAATTCTGCCATTGAATTCACAGTCAGTGTCGACAAAAATGCGGCAGGAAGCAGCAGCACATCCTTGACAACTGCCGCAGATCTTCGAGTAACACTTGTCCCAACAGATGTTGATGTTGATGGAAGTGGCGAGCTTATGACATCCCTCAAGATGAAGCGATTGTTTGACACAGGATATGCCGACAAGTTGCAAGCTCCAGCAAACGACGATCCTGTCACAGTACCTATTGAGTATTCTCACATTCCTTATCTCAACAATGCGCCTGCTGCGTACTCAATAGAATTCTGTGGAATTCAACGCATTCTCGACATCGAAGGACTCGGTCTCGATGAAGACGATTATGTTTGGAACATTTCCTTGACCAATCTCGAAGGCGAAGAGAGCGTACATTACATCAATCTCTCAGCACCTTGCGTCCCTGGTAGCGAACTGATTGAACTTCCTGAGCGACCTGCATACGTTCTCTCTCCCAACCTTATCTTCAATGTCAAAGTACCCGATCGACCAAACATCCTCCCCGGTGATGGATACGACATCACGATGAGACTCCATCATCCGGACCCAAGCGAACCGGTTACTGAAGAGGTCTTCCGCTTCGCTCTCAACGTCTATGCAGACCCTATGATCGACCCCGACTCACAACGAATTGTGGATGCAGATGGTAATGAGTTGGAATTGATTATGGAGGGCCAAACTGCATATCTTGAATTCGATCTCAAGAATGAGGGAACCGCACTTGCAGTAGGTATCGGTTCCCAACTGGTTTGTGAAGGCCTCGTTATCGAAGATGCACCAGGCTATGTCCCATTCCTTGCAGAAGGTGTTGTTGAGACACTTCGATGGCGCGTGACCGGCGAAACTCTGGACTGGTGGGAACAACGCCGAGGAGCAGAATGTACTGTCAGCATTGTATCCTCTTATGCTCTGAACAACATCGTCGAAAACGACGAATTGAGTTTCACTCAGCAAGTTGATTCGAATGCACCAACCACCCTTACTTCGTTTGCTGGATTTGGTATCGCACTGATCATTACAATCGGTCTTCTGGGGTTAACGAATCAAAATGAGAAATACCGCCTTGGAGCGGTTTATTCTGGAGTCGTCATGCTCGGTTTCCTCTTCCATCTCTACGATGCGTTGTGGTGGGGGCCAGTCACCATAGTGCTCGCATCGCTGTGGGTATGGCGCATGGCATGGCGAAGCAGTGAAGAATTCCGTTACATCCATGAAGACTATCAACGCGCTCGAAAAGGAATTTCAACGATTTATGCCGACCACTTCCAGGCTTTGACCGATTCACGTCGCCAACTGACCATTATTCTCAGCCTACCGTTGCTCGGATTTGTTGGAGTCGTGCTTGGATTGCCTCCGCAGATGACCCCTGATGAAGCGAATCTCGTTTCCCTGGTAGGTTACATTCTCGTCTCGACGATGGTTGTTTGGTTCATTCTCCGTCGAGCGAACAAATTGTATGGCTCCCTCTATGGAAAACTCACCGATATTGAAGTGAAAGCAACTCGAATTGAACGTGACCTTGGCGATCCTGCACGATTACTCAACGACCTTGCAATGGACGGTCTCGACTTGTCTGCTATCCTTGAGGCGCCACAAACCGCTTCTGATGTTCAGAACAGTGGAGAATTAGAGGAGGTGATGTCAAATGGCGAAGAGCAAATCTGAGGCTGAAGACTTCATCATGGACTCTGAATTGGAGGATGGCGATCTCTCAGATGCCCAAGCAGCAATTGCCGCATCCAACGAAAGCGCACAACGCTTGATGCAGGCCAGCCGTGAACTTGAGTCACTCGTTCAGAACGTTGTCAGCGATGAGGTGAACTCACTTGCAACAACCGAACTTGATCTCCTCCAAGCAAAGACGTTCTTGGAAACCCACCGATTGCGACGTGCTCGCAAGAGCGTTCGTCGAGCAGAAAAAGCTCTGAACGTCCTTGAAGAGGATGTCCTTTACCTTCGTCGAAGCATCGCAATGTTGCACCGCCTCCTTCGAGAGAAGGCACTTGCAGAGGAGGAAGTTGAGAATGTATTGCGAAGACTACGCAATGCTACAGGTGCTGCTGAGATTGGAGATGTTGGATATGCTGCAACCGAGGTGGAATACCTCGTTGACGACCTCATTGGAGGGAATTCCTCGACGCTGAATCCTTTCCTCTTCCGCCACTTCTGGCTCTCCGTTGACACACGATGGCCTGCTGGAGGCGAAACAGGCGTCTTACTTGTTCGTATCATTAACGACGGAGATATCCCTCTTCCAATGATGCGTTTAGCCCCTCCTGTTCCTGATGGATGGATTGCAAAACCATCATTCATTGACGTGCCCGTAATCGGCCCAGGTGGCAACTTGCCAGTCCGATTTGAGATTCATGCAGATCGCCGACACGGTGCAGATGAAATCCCACTTTCACGAAAACTTTCAATTGCGACCGGGTACGAAATGAGGAACGGTAACGTGACAGTAACAGTTCGTGCACAAAACAGATCGATGGAACCTCTCGTCGACGTTCTCATTCAACCATGGATGCCGCCCGGCTTTACCGCCGATAAGGTGCCATTCATTAGCAGGCTTACGCCTGATGAAGTGGCTATCATCCGAATACCACTTCGTATTGACTTGGGTCACGGAGGTGCTCTGTGACCCGTATCCAATTCCCCCCTCGCATGAGGGAGGACGAGTAAAAAAGGTGAAAAAAATGAAAACCGAAAAAGAAACGAAGCAAGACGAACTTGCTGCAATCGGTATTGGTGCAATGATTGTATTCATTGCATTGATCTTGGTTGCGGCAGTAGCGGCAGCGGTCATTATCCAGACCGCAGAAAAGCTGCAACAGAACGCACAAGCCAGTGGTGACGACACCCAAGAGCAAATGTCCACAAAGGTCATTCTGCTCTCGACCGTTATCGACGACATGACCGGAGGTGCAGAAGAACTCTTCTCCACCTTTGAGTTGGCACCTGGTTCAGAACCTATTCTAGGTAGTGACCTCGCTTTCACTGTCATCTGTGATGACGGTGCAGGCAGTGCTGCATTCGATGATGGTGACTTCAGCGGAGCAACTGCTCACGATGGAAACGGCGAAACTGTCGCTGGAATCACATTGAATCCAGGAACAACCTATGTTGTTGTCATTGACGTGCCAACCTGTGGCCCAACTGCAAACACAGACCACATCCTTGTGATCTCTGTTATCGGTGGCGGATCCACATACGAAGAACTCCAGTACGGTAGCGCTCCACAAGTTGGAGACGTCGTTGTTTGAGGTGATGAAAGATGAAGAATACACAAGAAAAGAACATGAAAAACGATAACCTAGCCGCAATCGGTATTGGTGCAATGATTGTATTCATTGCATTGATTCTCGTTGCTGCTGTCGCTGCTGCAGTCATTATCCAGACTGCAGAGAAGCTGCAACAGAACGCACAATCCACTGGTGACGATACCACTGACGAAATGTCTGGTAAAGTCCAAGTCCTCAACGTCTTCGTTGCTGACGATTCCAGTTTCGAGGTCTACTTCAGACTCGCTGCTGGTTCCGATGACACGTCAGATGCTGACATCCTCTTCCAGATTTTCTGTGATGATGGTGCCGGAGGAATGGACCGAATTGCTGGCGATTTCAGTGATTCAGCACTTGACCCACTATCTGGCGCTGCTGCGGTTACTACCGCTGCTGCTGGTACGGGATACAGAACCACCGTTTCCGCAGATGACGGAACTGGTGACTGTGGTCCAAACGCTCTGTTCACAAACAACGTCAAGGCAACACTCTACCTCCACGTAGTTGGCGGTGGAACAACCTACGACGTTCTCAAGGTCAACGACGACTCTGCTGGAGCAGTGGTGGTCTGAGTCTCCCTGCGCAGTGATCTGTCTTCGATGGATTAAGCGCAGGAGGTTGTCCCATGGCATGGCCATTTGGCAGTGCAGGGAACGATCGGGACGCAGACGCTGAACTCGCAGAAGAGCGCTTGAAAATCATGGCCAATGTGGCCATCGAACAAGTGCCACTCCCCGAACAAGGAGAGTTGAGTGAAGAAGATGCATGGACCATATCCCCCGGTCCGACTCGAGCACGATTGAACAGTATTGGATCTGTACCATCTGTCGCAGCGACGTTAGCGCCTCAACCGGCAGCACCCGTCAATGCTCAGGTGGATACATCTGGACTGGAACGTATGATCAGTAGCCGTCTCGACATGGTCGAAGATGTGCTCGGACTGATTTCACACAAGATGGAACAAACCAACATTGCACCTGCAGCCGAAGGCGAGGAATCTCTTGCTGAAGGCACTGGAGGCGATGTTGTTTCCGTTGATGGCGCAGAAGGCGACACAATCGTAACGGCTGATGGAGAAGTTCTCCCAGTTGGAGATGGTGTTGATCGATTGCGACAATCCGATGAAGCACGCCTTGTAGAGTTGTACGAAGCACAGGCCCTTGCAGCGAATCCGTTCCTTGCAAAGGGTTCCTATGAACAGGCAGCGAACGATGGTGTTGGTGCAGCAATGGTTGCTGCATTGTTGTTGGATAATCTTTCTGGAATGGCAGCCGTGAGTTTTGCTCAGAAGGCTGTACAAAGCGGTATGTTGACCGAGGAAGAAGGGCGTTCAGTCCTTGCAATCGTTCAACTCGCAGCTCCAGGAGAAGCGGAATCTGCATTAAACGACCATCTTTCACATCGCAAATTGCTAACGTTCTCTGCGATTGTTGAATCCTGGCGTTCGCAAACAGTGAAGTCGGAGGAATGATGAATGGGTGCTTCAGTAGGCGTTGGCGCTCTTGTGGTTGGAACCTCATTGTTGTTGGTGTTTGCACTCGCAGTGCAAACCCTCGACAATCGATTGGATGCCAGCCTTGAGGTGATCAGCGATGCTGGAGATCCCTTACCCTCGTTTCGAATTGATGACGCAACACTTTGGGAAGGTGCAGTGCTTGACGTTACCGTGACCAGCAATGGAAGCGGCTACGTTAACGGTACATTGATTGCAACTGGAACCGGCAATGGATTTGCTGGTACGTTTACAGTTGATGGTTCAGGAGGAATAGAATCCGTGACAATCACCAGTCGCGGTAATTACTCGTCCCCTCCGACCATCTCTGTGGACAACTCTGGTCAATCAGGCATCATCAGTGTTGCATCATTCAGTTCAGACATTGGAAACCACATCTATGCGAACCTAACGAATACGGGCCCTGTTACAATCCCTCTTCGTGAAGTTTGGGTCTTCCTCGATGGAGGAGGTTCACAAACTCCAACGAATTTGGGAACCGCCTACACTCCGGGCATCAACAGCGTACATTGGTATCCTGGCGAAACACTTGATCTTGATTGGTCGGAAGACGGTCCTACAACCTATGAGCGAATCTCGCTTACCGCAGGTGGACTTTCGGTCGCCCATGAACTTCTATGAGGTGAACAAATGGCAGACGGTGGAGCATCTTCATTTATTTTCTTGACAACAGCATTGCTGGTGTCCGGATTGGTAAGTGTTGTTCTCATCAATCAGTGGGGCGATATGGCTCAACTGACTGCGCAAGAAACTGCAGCACTTGAGGTCCAACAGGCCACAAGCGTTGATTTCGCGGGTGACCCAATGATGGTTTCATTGAACACGACCTTGAATGAAATTACATTCTACGTTCAAAACACTGGAACGACGTTGCTTGATTCATCCACGTTGGTTGTGCTCATTGATGGTCAAACAGTGACCTCAACAATCAACGCAACGCTTGTGCCTGCTACAGGAGATTGGGATGAAGACCACCTTCTCCAAATCACTGTGAACGAACCTTCTTGGACGTATCAGTCAGGTGATGATGTTTCGATTACAGTCGTGGTTTCGTCTGAAATTACCAATGGATATCGAGGCTCAGATTCCATGTCTGTGGAGGTGCGATTGCATGGTTGAACGACTTGATGAGATGCCCAAACCGATTGAGGATGGATTCCCTTACGATGTTGAAACGGACAGTCTTGCAGACTCTCTCGGTCTTCGATTACCAAATCGCAGCCTCATTATGTTGCAGGGAGAAGTGGGTGCAGGTAAGTCACTCATCAGCCAACGATTGGTTCATGGATTGTTACACAACGAAGTCAAGGTTCTCGTCATCACCACTGAATTAACAACACGTGGTTGGATTGAACAAATGGAATCCGTTGGTTACGGAGTTACCGATGCACTCACAAATGGAAATCTGATGATATTCTCTCGTTTCGGGACGGTTGCTGAACCAATTCCAAATGTTGGACTTGAGCAAGTACTCGAAAGCGAGGCAATTGAAGAAGCGGATATTGTTGTCATCGATTCTGCCAGTTCATTGATGCCAGATGGTATGAACGACCAAGCTCGTTTCGATATGATTCAGCGCTTGAGGAGAATTGCTTCAACTGGACGTAGTCTCATGCTAACAGTCGATCGTGATGAAATGGATGAGAAACTGCTTCACTCTCTACGAGCAAGTGCTGAAGTTGTGCTTGACCTTTCGACGAATTTGATTGGAGGAGACCTCAAGCGTTCAATCCTCGTTACCCGTTATCTTCGTGCAGCAGGTCCTGTTCAATCGTCGATTGGATGGCGTGTTGAGCCTGGAATGGGCTTCATTGTCGATATTACAGCAGTAAGCTGAGGTGAAATCATGGCAGATGAAGAACTCAAATTCCAACGAGGTGATCTTGCCTCTGTCATGGCAGCACACTCGCACGTTGCGGATTGGGTTCGAGATTTTGAGAAGCGTTACGGTTCTCGTCCGATTTACTACGGCTTCCTTGATCGTGATGCTAAGAAACAACGACCGTTGAACTTGATTTACATTACAAAGGAACCGGTTTTCGTCCATATCTATGAACCACCAAGCGATGAAGAAGGTGGAGGTCAAGTCCTTTGGTTTGGATTGGAACCGCAACTGAATGAAGAAGAAGAAAACATTCGTCGTGACCTCGTCGAAACGCTACTTCAGGAAGCACCCTCGGCTCCAACATTCACAACCGATAATGAATTTGAGACCATTCTTGGTCAAATGATTGACCGTTATACCATCTCAGAAACCGAAGCAAGTATTGTT
>Ga0182092_1076297_pt1 | contig 7782 bp, 5 predicted proteins | sample 041ome_22_FD_127768 | JGI IMG/M metagenome (GOLD analysis project Ga0182092, IMG submission 127768) | Metatranscriptome of coastal salt marsh microbial communities from the Groves Creek Marsh, Georgia, USA - 041410CS metaT (Metagenome... | ecosystem: Environmental > Aquatic > Marine > Intertidal... | reverse complement strand
CAATATAGACGGTATTAAAGATATTTAAGCGAAAGCTTAGCTGGAGAGAAAACATTATGGGCAAGATTATAGGAATAGACCTGGGTACAACCAATTCCTGCGTTTCTATCATGGAAGGCGGTAAAGCCAAGGTAATTGAGAATGCTGAGGGTGATCGTACAACTCCCTCGATCATCGCCTATACGAAGATGGCGAAACTTTGGTGGGGCAGCCGGCAAAACGTCAGGCTGTTACCAATCCTGATAATACATTGTTTGCTATCAAGCGATTGATTGGGCGTCAGTTTGATGACCCCGTCGTACAAAAAGATATCAAGATGGTGCCTTACAAGATCGTCAAGGCGGATAATGGTGATGCTTGGGTAGAAGTCCGCGGTGAAACCATGGCACCGCCACAGATTTCTGCGCAGGTTCTGAAGAAAATGAAGAAGACCGCAGAGGATTATCTGGGTGAATCCGTTACTGAAGCGGTTGTGACTGTGCCTGCCTATTTTAATGACTCACAGCGACAGGCAACCAAGGATGCGGGCAAAATTGCCGGACTTGATGTAAAGCGCATCATTAACGAGCCAACGGCTGCGGCGCTTGCCTATGGAATGGACAAGAAAGGTGGCGACTCTACTATTGCGGTATATGACCTTGGTGGCGGTACTTTTGATATCTCCATTATTGAAATTGCTGAAACAGATGGTGAACATTCCTTTGAAGTACTCTCTACTAACGGTGACACATTCCTTGGTGGTGAAGATTTCGACCTGCGTCTGATTGATTTTCTGGCGGATGAGTTCAAGAAAAGCTCTGGCATGGATCTGCACAATGATCCACTGGCACTGCAACGTCTGAAAGAAGCCGCAGAAAAAGCCAAGATTGAGTTGTCATCTGCCCAGTCCACAGAAGTGAACCTGCCTTACATTACAGCAGACGCCAGTGGGCCGAAGCATCTCGTAGTGAAGCTCACCCGCTCAAAGCTGGAATCCCTGGTGGAAGATCTGGTTGAGCGTACGCTGGAACCATTAAAGACAGCATTGAAAGATGCTGACCTGAGCGTCTCGGACATTAATGACATTATCCTGGTAGGCGGCCAGACACGTATGCCGCTGGTCCAGAAAAAAGTGACCGAGTTTTTTGGCAAGGAAGCCCGCAAGGATGTTAATCCGGATGAAGCCGTGGCAATGGGTGCCTCTATTCAGGCCGCTGTTCTTGCCGGTGATGTGACTGATGTATTGCTGCTGGACGTTACACCTTTGTCCCTGGGTATCGAAACATTGGGTGGTGTGGCCAGTACTTTGATAGAAAAGAACACTACAATTCCTTGCAACAAGAAACAGACCTTTTCAACGGCCGATGATAACCAGACTGCAGTAACCATTCACGTGGTTCAGGGTGAGCGCAAGCAGGCCTCACAGAACAAGTCGCTGGGACGTTTCGATCTTTCCGATATCCCGCCAGCACCAAGAGGCATGCCGCAGATTGAAGTCAGCTTTGACCTGAATGCTGATGGTATTCTCAATGTATCTGCCAAGGATGTTGCCACTGGCAAGGAGCAGTCCATTGTCATCAAGGCCTCCAGTGGATTGTCTGATGAAGAAATCGAAAAGATGGTGCAGGACGCCGAGTCTCATGCTGCCGAGGATAAGAAATTTGAATCGCTGATCACGGCTCGCAATCAGGCAGATGGTCTTGTGCATGCCACCAAAAAGACTCTAACAGAAGCTGCCGACAAGGTGGAAGCTGAGGAGAAAGAAAAAATTGAAGCCGCTATTACTGCTCTGGAAGAAGCCCTCAAAGGTGACAGTCTGGAGGAGATAGAAGCGAAGACCAAAGAACTGACGGATTCCTCCAGCGGTCTGGTTCAGCGCATGTACGCAGAGGCGCAGGCTTCAGCTGAAGGGGCGCAGGGAGCGTCTGCAGATGTTGGTGAATCATCTTCCGGTGACGACGATGCTGTTGATGCCGAGTTCGAAGAAGTCAAAGAAGACGAAAAATAATACGTTTTCAACTTCTGGCTTTTTACGCTAACTGACAAGACTAACGTGGGCTAAAGCTCACGTTAGTTTTTTCGTATTTGGGTTTAGTATGGATAAAAGAGATTACTACGAAGTTCTGGGTGTAGAACGGGGTGCGGACAGTGCTGAATTAAAAAAGGCCTATCGTCGTATTGCCATGAAGCATCATCCGGATCGTAATCCAGGTAATGATGAGTCTGAAAGGCTCTTCAAGGAAGCCAACGAGGCCTATGAAGTTCTGAGTGATGCGGAAAAGCGCAACGCTTATGATCAGTTTGGCCATGCCGGCGTTGGGGCGCAGGGTGGTGGTGCCGGTGCGCAGGGCTTCGGTGATATCTTCGGTGATATTTTCGGGGATATTTTTGGAGGTGGCGGCCGTGGTCGCAGTCATGTGCAGCGTGGTGCAGACCTGAGTTATACCCTGGCACTGAGTCTTGAAGATGCAGTGCGTGGCACTGAAGTCAAAATTCGTATTCCTACAACTACTCTTTGTGAAACCTGTGACGGCAGCGGTGCCAAGAAAGGCACCACGCCGGAAAACTGTGCTACCTGTAATGGCATGGGGCAAGTGCGTATGCGTCAGGGGCCTTTCTCTGTGCAGCAAACCTGTCCTCCTGTCAGGGTGCTGGAAAAACCATCAGGGACCCCTGTCATATCTGTCACGGCCGCGGAAATGTTGAGGAAACCAAGACACTTTCTGTGAAAGTCCCGGCTGGTGTTGATGATGGCGACAGAATTCGACTGACCGGTGAAGGCGAAGCGGGCATTCACGGCGGTCCTCCGGGTGATCTGTATGTTCAGATCGCCGTGAAAGAACATGCCATATTTGTCCGCGACGGCAGTAACCTGCATTGCGAAATCCCCATTAGTTTTGTGGATGCTGCCATTGGTGGAGAGCTTGAAGTGCCGACACTGGAAGGCAAGGTGAAGCTCAAAATTCCTTCAGAAACCCAAACAGGAAAGCTTTTTCGCCTGCGTAATAAAGGCGTCACTCCGGTACGCGGTGGGGCTCCAGGTGACCTTCTCTGTCGTGTTGTGGTGGAGACCCCGGTGCATCTGACCAAAAGACAAAAAGAATTGCTTGCAGAATTTCAGGAAATACATGAAAGTCATGGCAAAAAGCAGTCGCCCAAAAAATCCAGCTGGTTTGATGGCGTGAAAAGTTTTGTTGATACATTGAAGCCCTGATCCCAGCGTCTGATAAGAGTCATTTTCGGAAGCCATTATGTTAAAAATTGCCGTGGCCGGTATTGCCGGTCGAATGGGGAAAACCATTGTTGAGGCTATCAGTAAAACCGAGGGGGTAACTCTTGGTGCAGCGTCTGTTCGTCATAACAGCCCCAGCATTGAAGAAGAAGTTGGCAGCTTGTGTGGGCTGCCACCAATGGGTGTCTATGCCGTTGATGATCTTGGTGAAACTCTTGAAGACTTTGAGGTGCTTATTGATTTCACCAGCCCTGCAGCCACCATGAAGCATCTGGAATTTTGTCTCTCAGGCAAGAAGAAGATAATCATCGGAACTACCGGTTTCTCTGATGAACAGAAAGCATCAATAACAGAAGCCAGTAAGCAGATCCCCATTGTTTTTGCTCCCAATATGAGTGTTGGGGTCAACCTTTGTCTGAAACTACTGGAACAGGCGGCAAAAGTAATTGGTGAAGACAGTGATGTGGAAATAATAGAAGCGCATCACCGCCATAAGAAAGATGCTCCCTCAGGAACAGCCTTGAAAATGGGTGAGGTAGTGGCCGATGCTCTCGGACGCGACCTCGATGATGTCGCCGTCTATGGGCGAGAAGGCAATATTGGTGAGCGTGATGGTCTGACAATCGGTTTTGAGTCTATTCGCGCCGGCGATATTGTAGGAGATCACACGGTGATGTTTGCCGGAGAAGGTGAGCGTGTTGAGATCACCCACAAGTCCAGCAGTCGCATGAATTATGCCACCGGCTCGGTCAGGGCGGCGCTTTGGTTACAGGACAAGGAATCCGGTTTGTATGATATGCAGGACGTGCTAAGTCTTTAATTGGTTCGTTACTGGAACTTCAGCTGGCAAGCTACGATCTTTTTTCATAAATATCCTTTGTAACATGGACAAGGGGTGCCAGTTTTTCATACAATCTTTTTTCAATATGAAGACACTTAAACGGTTTAATATTCTGAAAAGAGTGCTGAAAAAGAATTGAGAGAAGCGGAATAGGTATGCCTATTCCGCTTTTTTTTGACTTTTTCATAGACAGTTTTTTTAGGTGTCCTGAATTCTCTATTTTTCACTAACTTTTCAGCCAGTTTTACTGGTTGAAGTCTTCTTCGGGCTGAATTCGGCCCGCAGAAACAAAAATGAAAAGCCCGGTAACCTAACGAGGAGAATATGCACTATAAGCCCGCCATACTGGCCCTAGAAGATGGATCCCTGTTTGAGGGAATAGCCATTGGTGCTGAGGGTCAAGCCACTGGTGAAGTGGTATTCAACACTGCCATGAGCGGCTATCAGGAGATCCTTACCGATCCTTCCTATGCCGAGCAGATTATTACTTTTACTTACCCTCATATCGGGAATACCGGCACCACCCCCGAGGATGATGAGTCCAACAAAGTCTGGGCTTCAGGGATGGTTATTCGTGATCTGCCTATGCTGGCCAGTAATTTCCGTAACGAGCAATGCCTGAGTGAATTTCTGAAACAGCGCAATGTGGTCGCTATCGCGGAGATAGATACCCGCAGTTTGACCCGTATTCTGCGTGATCATGGGCCACTCAATGGCTGCATTATTGCCGGTGGCGAGCTAGATACTGATCTGGAAAAGAACATGGTGGGTAGAGACTTGGCGCTGGCTGCTGCGAAGGATTTTCCCGGCCTGGTCGGGATGGATCTGGCAAAAGTAGTGAGTTGCAAGAAATCCTATTCCTGGGAGGAAGGCTCCTGGGATCTTAATGACGGGCACCGCAAGCCAGACCAGGAAGGACAGTATCATGTGGTTGCCTATGATTTCGGAGTGAAACGAAATATTCTCAGAATGCTCACCGATCGCTCCTGTAAAGTCACTGTAGTGCCTGCGCAGACACCCGCCAGTGAAGTGCTGGCAATGTCCCCTGATGGCATTTTTCTGTCCAATGGGCCAGGTGATCCTGAGCCCTGCGATTATGCGATAAGTGCTATCAAGGAGATTCTGGAAACTGATTTACCGATATTCGGGATTTGCCTGGGACACCAGCTGCTGGCATTGGCCAGTGGTGCGAAAACAGTAAAAATGAAACTGGGCCATCATGGGGCAAACCATCCGGTTCAGTCTCTTGAGTCAAGCAAGGTATTCATTACCAGCCAGAACCATGGCTTTGCGGTTGATGAAGAGACTCTACCTGATTACGTCACCGCCACCCACAAATCTCTTTTCGACGGTTCTCTACAGGGCATTCACCGCACTGACAAACCTGCATTTGGCTTTCAGGGGCATCCTGAGGCCAGTCCCGGACCCCATGATATAGCGCCGGTATTTGATCATTTCATTGAGTTGATGCAGGCAGCAAGCAAGTAAGGCCGACTAGAAACAAGGAAAAGACTGTAATTTATCATGCCAAAAAGAACTGATATTAAAAGTATTCTCATAATAGGTGCCGGCCCCATTGTAATTGGCCAGGCCTGCGAGTTTGATTATTCAGGTGCCCAGGCCTGCCAGGCGCTTCGGGAAGAGGGCTACCGGATTATCCTGGTGAACTCTAATCCAGCCACTATCATGACCGATCCTGGCATGGCTGATGCCACCTATATCGAGCCGGTAGAGTGGCGTACCGTCGAGAAGATTATTGAGAAAGAGCGCCCGGATGCCATAATTCCAACCATGGGGGGGCAAACCGCACTGAATTGCGCACTGGACCTGGATCGTGAAGGCGTGCTGAAGAAATATGGTGTTGAGCTGATCGGGGCTAAAAAGGAAGCCATCGACAAGGCCGAGGACAGGGAGCTGTTTGACAACGCCATGGTCGCCATTGGTCTTGAAACGCCCAAGCATTACATTGCCCGTAGCATGGAAGATGCCTATAAGGCCCAAGATTTACTTGGCTTTCCATGTATTATCCGGCCCTCTTTCACCATGGGTGGCAGTGGTGGTGGCATAGCCTATAACAAGGAAGAATTTGAAGAGATCTGTAAGCGGGGTCTGGATCTGAGCCCGACCAATGAACTGCTGATTGATGAATCGCTGATTGGCTGGAAAGAATATGAACTGGAAGTCGTCAGGGACAAGAATGATAACTGCATTATTGTCTGTAGTATCGAAAACTTCGATCCTATGGGAATCCATACAGGCGATTCTATTACCGTTGCTCCTGCGCAAACCCTGACCGACAAGGAATACCAGATTCTGCGTAATGCCTCAATTGCCATATTGAGGGAGATCGGCGTGGAAACTGGCGGCTCCAATGTACAGTTTGGTATCAATCCCGTTGATGGTCGCCTGGTTGTGATTGAGATGAATCCACGGGTTTCACGCTCATCTGCACTGGCTTCAAAAGCAACCGGTTTTCCCATCGCCCGTGTAGCTGCCAAACTGGCTGTAGGGTTTACCCTGGATGAACTCAGTAATGAAATCACCGGTGGTATTATACCCGCTTCCTTTGAGCCAACACTGGATTACGTGGTTACCAAAATTCCACGTTTTACTTTTGAGAAATTCCCCCAGGCACCTGATCGACTGACTACCCAGATGAAATCTGTCGGTGAAGTGATGGCCATTGGTAGAACTTTCCAGGAATCCTTGCAGAAAGCCTTGCGTGGCATGGAGATCGGAATCTGCGGCTTTGACCCGGTGCTCGATGTGGAAGCCAGTAATGCCAAGGAAGTTTTGCTAAGGGAGTTAAAAGACCCGGGTTGTGATCGTATTCGCTATGTCGCCGATGCCTTCCGAGCCGGCATGTCCGTTGAAGATTTGTTTGAACATACCGCCATTGACCGCTGGTTCCTGGTCCAGATTGAAGACATCATTCTGGAAGAAAACAGGCTTATGGGAGCCTCCCTGGATGATTTTACCCACGATGTTCTTTATCGCCTGAAGCGAAAAGGCTTCTCGGATGAAAGGCTGGCCGCTGTGATGGGGCTAAGTGAAGAAGACGTCAGGAACAAGCGCTATAGTCTGGATATTCATCCGGTTTATAAACGTGTTGATACCTGTGCTGCGGAATTCAGCTCAGCGACTGCCTATATGTATTCCACCTATGAAGAGGAATGTGAGGCAAATGTTAGCGACAGGAAAAAAATCATCGTGCTGGGCGGCGGTCCGAATCGGATCGGTCAGGGTATCGAGTTTGATTACTGCTGTGTGCACGCAGCTCTGGCTATGCGTGAAGAGGGTTATGAGGCCATCATGGTGAACTGTAACCCTGAAACAGTTTCCACGGATTTTAATATTTCTGACCGACTCTATTTTGAACCCGTCACTCTGGAAGATGTGCTGGAAATTGTCCATATCGAAAACCCTGATGGGGTAATCGTCCAGTTTGGCGGACAAACGCCGCTTAAACTGGTTACTCAGCTGGAAAGACTTGGTGTACCGATTATTGGTACCTCAGCGGATGCCATAGACAGAGCAGAGGATCGTGAACGCTTCCAGCAAATGATTCAACGCTTAGGCTTGAAGCAGCCGGTTAACGCGACGGTAACGTCGGCAGATCAAGCTGTTATAAAGGCTGCTGAGATCGGCTATCCATTGGTTGTTCGTCCGTCCTATGTATTGGGTGGCCGGGCTATGGAAATCGTTAATAACGAAGCATCGTTGCGTCGTT
>Ga0182092_1010549_pt1 | contig 7788 bp, 5 predicted proteins | sample 041ome_22_FD_127768 | JGI IMG/M metagenome (GOLD analysis project Ga0182092, IMG submission 127768) | Metatranscriptome of coastal salt marsh microbial communities from the Groves Creek Marsh, Georgia, USA - 041410CS metaT (Metagenome... | ecosystem: Environmental > Aquatic > Marine > Intertidal... | reverse complement strand
GGCAAAGTGAAAAATTTGTTTTAATTGTGAGTTGCGGGCATTTTGATGACAGTCATCACTACTGATGGAATAAAAGAATAACGAGGGGAAGACGATGAGTACAAAATTAATTCTGGCATTATTGCTTTCAGGCCTGACGCTTGGGGTATCAGCTCAGCAGCCAGCGTCTGCTTTTGATCGGGGGAATTCACTGCAGGCCAGGCTGGATCCCCGCTTTGCCGATGTCATTGCCGGTTGCAACATAGCTCCCGCGTCTATTCAATTTGGAGAAGGGCCCGATGACAATTCATCGCCACCCATGCCAACACTGCCCACAACAGCATCCATTCCTGGAGTTATTCAGGGGGGGAAAATCTGGCAGGTGGTCTGGCGCTGGCAGGGCAATAATGCCGACGGTCCCATTGCCGGTGATAACGGCATCATGCTGTTTGCCAACAACGATGCCGGCAATGTCATGGAACTTGACCTTGAAACCGGGCTGGCGCGCATCATTCATGATGATATCAATACCGCCGGAGCGGTTTCGCGCAGCAAGAATGGCGCCCTGTATTGGCGACACGGGGTATTGGTACCGGCATTGAACAGTTGGAGCCCGAGCGAAAATTGCTTACTAACAGCTTTAATGGCGAGCCACTGGAATGTGTCGGCGGGGTCATGAATGATCTGACAGCTGATGCCAAGGGCGGCGTATATTTTTCCGTGTCCGGTACCGGGGTGTTTTATGCCGATGCTCAGGGCAATACCAGTCAATACGGAGATGTCCCTAACGCTAATGGCATTATCCTCAGCGCTAACGAACAAACCCTCTATGCCACCAATGGCGCGACTGTAGTGGCATTCGATGTTGAAGCCGATGGTTCATTGAGCAATCAGAAAGACTTCGGTCAGTTGCAGGGTGGGCAGGGTGGTGATGGTTCTGCCATCGACAGTGAAGGTCGTCTGTATGTGGCAACCGGTCGTTCGGCGGATGTGTTCGCGCCCGACGGTACCTTCCTCGGTTCCATCCCGGGTCCACAAGGCATGCATGGCGTGGCTTTTGGTGGTGAGGACAAGAAAACGCTATACGGTATCGTTTTTTACGGTTCCTGGGGAACACAGGCCGCACGCAACGCGATCGTAGCCATTGACACCATCGCTCATGGCTATACTGGCAGGGCAAAATAGTAGAAAGGAAATTAACAGGCTAAAAAAAGGTGCTGTTTTGGTGCAGAAAAAAAAGAAGAGGGAAGAATTTAGTTTACCTCCCTGCGTATTCCTTCATATGTAGTATCAGTAATCACACTGGACGGCACCGGTCAGCCTATATATTCTTTGCTCTAATTTTGGTTTTTTACAGGGGGCGTCCGCGTGCCACACAATTACCGGGTTTTGACTCTATTATTCACGACTATCCTTTTACTCACGGCCTGCGGTCAGCAGGAAGAGCAACTTGCGGCTCAAACCATGGCATCTGCCAATGAAGCGGGGACTGTAGAGTCGCAGTCAATGCCGCTTGCCGCTGCGGTGGATCAGGAGCGCCAGCTTCTGGGAACTGCTGATACTTCCCAGTGGCCCCATTATGGTGGCAGCTATAACGAGCAGCGTTTCAGTCCCCTGGCCGCCATCAATGAAAATAACGTGGCAGACTTGGGGCTGGCCTGGTATGCGGACTATGACACCAACCAGAATCAGCACGGCTCCCCCATTTACGTGGATGGGGTAATTTATGTGTCCACGGCACGTAATGTGGTGCATGCCTTTGATGCCCGCACTGGCGACCGGGTATGGACCTATACCCCGGTGCTGGAACCTAATCCTAATCTGGGTCTGGTTAACAGGGGGATAGCCGCTTTCGATGGCAAAATTTACATGGGTATGCTGGACGCCCACCTGGTTGCTCTTGATGCAGCAACCGGGGAGCTGGTCTGGGATGCCAACACTGTGCCGGAAAGTTTGCTGGGTGAGATGGCCGGACGCTATTCAATTACCATGGCGCCGCGTATCGCCAATGGCAAGGTCTTCATTGGCGGCTCCGGTGGTGAATTTGGCGCCCGTGGCTGGATAGCTGCTTTCGATGCGCAGACAGGTGAGGAAGACTGGCGTTTCTGGACTGTACCCGGAAACCCGGAAATGGGTTTTGAAGCGCCCCATCTGGAAGTGGCTGAGGCTACCTGGCCGGATGATATTCCTTACTGGGAGCAGGGCGGTGGCGGCACCGTTTGGGATGGTGCGATTTACGATCCCGAAACCGGCCTGCTCTATTTTGGAACCGGTAATGGAACACCGTGGAATCGCGCCATGCGTGATCCGGACGATGGTGATAATCTCTTTGTCGCCTCCGTAGTTGCGGTTGATCCCGATACCGGTGAGTATGTCTGGCACTACCAGGAAACGCCGGGCGACTCCTGGGATTATGATGCCACCAGCCCGATGATGACGGCTGATCTGGAGATTGATGGCGTAACCCGACATGTATTGATCCACCCTTCCAAGAACGGTTTTATCTATGTGCTGGACGCGATCACCGGCGAGCTGATCAGCGGTGATGCCTTCACCAGTGTCACCTGGGCTATCGGTATTGATGAAGATAGTGGACGACCAATTGAAGCAGATGGTGCCCGTTACACAGATGAGCCTTTCAATATCGGCCCGGGCGCCCCTGGTGGGCATACCTGGCATCCCAATGCCTTCAGCCCACTGACAGGTCTCATCTATATTCCCACCTGGGAAAACTTTTCGGCCATGGCGCCACAACAGATGCCCGAGGAAGGGCCGCCACCATTGATTGCCTTTGGTGGACAGATCGATCGTGACACGCTGAAGCCACACAACAGACAATCCAATGACGGCTGGTTACAGGCCTGGAACCCGGTCACCCGTGAAGTGGTCTGGGAATCCGAGCGCGGTCCACGCTGGACTGGTGGCGCACTGGCCACGGCTGGCAATCTGGTGTTCATGGGCAACAGCAATGGCAATCAGCTGAGTGCCTGGAATGCCACGACTGGTGAGCAACTCTGGAATTTCGATGCCCAGTCTGCCGTGTATGCGGCGCCCATCACTTACGAGCTTGATGGTGAGCAATATATCGCTGCCAGTGTCGGCGGTTCCGGTGGTCAGGACTATTTTGCGCCTACTTATGCGCGCATGCTGGTGTTCAAGGTAGGCGGTGATGGGCAATTGCCACAGGCAATGAGCTACACCCCCCGTGAACTGAGCCCTCCGGAGTCAACTGCCACTGCAGCAGTCATCGCGCGCGGTGAATCCCTTTATGCACAGAACTGTTCGGTCTGTCATGGTAATGAGGGGGTGCAGATGCGCTCCAGTTTTCCCAACCTGACCCGCACGCCGTTCCTGCATTCCCAGGAAGGCTGGGATACTGTGGTACTACAGGGAGCCAGGTTGCAGCGCGGCATGGCTAATTATTCAGACACCCTGAGTGCGGAAGACTCGCTTGCCATTCGTGAATACATTATTACCAGGGCGATTGATGTCAGGGATAACCCGCCACCGGCGTTCGGCTTCAGGCCAGCGCCCAGCGATGATGACGAAGAGGAAGAGTCAGAGGATATTCACGAAGAAGCGGCTGAAAATTAATAAAAGAATAAACGGGGGCGGAGAGATTAAAATAAATCCCTCCGTCCCCTTTAAATCATTACGGTGCCGTTACTGTCGCCAAAGCTGTCCTGCTCGATATCCAGTTTGTAAAGCATTGCCAGAAGCAAGTTGGACATTTGGGTTTTTTCAGACATCACTATATGGCGGTTTCCCTCCAGCCTTCCGGAGGCACCGCCCGCCAAAATGACAGGCAGGGGATCATGGTTGTGGGAGTTTCCATCACTCATACCGCTACCATAGAGAATCATGGAGTGATCAAGCAGGTTACCGTTTCCATCTGGCGTAGACTTGAGCTTATCCAGAAAATAACCCAGCAGACTGACATGATAGCGATTCAACAGGGCAAACCTGGCCTTGTTGTCTTCATTGTTGGAATGATGGGAAAGGGTATGAAATCCATCCCTTACGCCACTGGCGGGATAGATGGCGCCGCTTAGTTCCTTGGCCATAAGAAAGGTTGATACCCTGGAGATCTCTGTCTGCCAGGCCAGTACCTGCAGGTCATACATCAGTTTAATATGCTCCTCCACATCTGCAGGTATGCCATTGGGTTTGTCTGGAACGGCAACATCGTCCGACACCTTTTCGCCCGCCTGAACAATTCGTCTCTCAATTTCCCGGATATCAGTCAGGTATTGCTCCAGTCTCACTTTGTCTCTGGCCGGCAGTGTCTTGTCCAAAGAGGATAATTGTTCGGAAACAGCATCAAGCAGACTCAGCGACTGTTTTCTTCTGGCTTCCCGTTGCGCGGGTGTGGCGCCGTCCCCAAATAATTGTTCAAAGACTACCTGCGGGTTGTTCTGCATAGGCAGTGGCGAAAGTGGAGACTGCCAGGAAATGGTATTTCGATAAGCGCAACTCAAGCCTTCGCCACAGCTAATGGTGGCTTCCTCTATGGTGAGTTCAAGGGAGGGCAAAGGGGTATCCCGGTTCAATTCCCTGGCAATGATCTGATCAATGGTCACGCCAAGTTCGGGAGTTGCCCCACGCAGGGGTTTTGCGCCACTGAGAAAGCTGGCTGCCGATCTATTGTGATTGGCTGTCGCGCCACCGGGTCCATAGGCCAGCGGCAGTGTCAGATTACTTACTACGTTGACCTGATCCCTGAACGACTCCAGAGGCTTGAGAATTTCAGAAAACTCAAAATTCTTTCCTTCATTCAGTGGAGTCCACTTTGACATGGTGGCGCCATGAGGAAAATAAATCGCCCCGAAACGGGTTTTTGACATACTTTCCTGTGCTTTAAGTGTGCCGGCGGGAATCATCGATTCCAGTAATGGCAACGCCAACATGGAACCTGCGCCTCTGAGCAGGGTTCTGCGTGACAGATGTTTTTTACTGATAAAATTGGCCATCTTATGCCTCCGGCAACGAATCTATTCCAGTTGGCTACTGACTACCTGCGATGTGCGCGCCATCTGATTTTACCCTGTACAGGAACTGGTCACTTGTCACGATACCCTTGATAATGGAGGCGAATCTGTAATCCTCTTTTTCTGCCTCCCTGACTATTGAACGCATAGTCGGCATGTCAAAGTACTCAAGTTCACGTCCCAGGGCATAGGTCATTAATTTTTCGGTTAAGGTTTCAACAAATAATTCTGAATAGCTCATCAGGGAATTTCTAAGATCCGAAGGTCCATTCAGCTCGGTGCCATCCAGCAGTGTGCCAGAGGGATTTACTTTTGAATCACCATCATATTCGCGCCAGGCGCCTACCAGGTCAAAATTCTCCAGAGCAAAGCCAACAGGATCAATAACACTGTGACAGGAACTGCACACCGGATCCTGGCGGTGCTGCTCTAGCCTTTCCCTGACCGAAGTGGTAATTACAGATGAGCCATCACCATCAAGATTGGTTTCTACGCCGGGAGGAGGGGCTGGTACGGGGGCACTGAGCAGGTTTTCCAGAATCCAGCTGCCTCGAATGACCGGTGATGTACGGCTGGCCGTTGAGGTCACCGTCAGAATACTGCCATGGCCAAGCAACCCTCTTCTGGGGCTGTCTGCCGGCAAGCTGACTTTTCTGAAAGCAGAGCCTTTGACGCCGGGAATACCGTAATGCTCGGCAAGGCGGGAGTTGAGATAGGTATATTGCGCATCGAGAAACTCCGTGACCGGTAAGTCTCCCTCTATGATGCTTGCCACCAACAACTGGGTTTCCCTGATAAAAGCCATACGCAAATTGTCATTAAAATTTCCTGCTTCCGGCGTAACACTTTCCATGTCACGCAGAAAAAGCCATTGCCCGGCGAAGTTTTCCACCAGCGCACCGGACTTCTCACTGGCAAGCATTCGGTTGACCTGGGCCTTGAGGATATCGGGTTCATGCAAACGTTCAGCAAGCGCCAGTTCTATCAATTCCTCATCTGGAATACTGCTCCAGAGAAAAAACGATAACCTGGAGGCCAGTTCAAGATCGCTGACCGGGTATCTTTCACCGGGAAGCAAATCTTGCGGCTCTTCTTCAAAGCGGACAAGTAACTGCGGGTCAACCAATATACGAGAGATGGCCTGCTGGATTCCGCTTTCAAAACCACCTTCTTCATAACCCTGTTGGTAAAAGACCATGATGGATTCAACCTGGTTTTCTGTCGCGGGTTGGCGAAAAGCCTTGCTGGCAAGGTTTTGTACTATGGTTTTTGCACATGAAACTTCGTCATCATTGGTGGCAGGATAACAGGTAAATATTTTTTTCCCGGCTCGGGGTGGTGCCAGTACCGCTGGCATTATAGGGGCCGGTTATCTCGATTCGGTTTACATTACCTTCAATACTGGATTCCTTGTAAATATTGTTAACGCCGGTAGATTTTCGATTATCAATAATGGCGGCAGTGATGGTATGGGGCCCAGCTGTTAATGGAATCCTGCTGATGCTGTTATTGGTCAGCTCTACTGCTTGCCCGTCGATGGTAAAATCCAGCGTCGAGGATAATTGCCTGCCACTGCCACTGTTAAAACTGAATAGTCTGGCGCCGACATTGATATCGTACTGCGCATCAAGAGGAAAGTTATGGGTTATTTTTATGCCGCCCCGGGTGCCAAGAGGCATGCCGTCAATATGTCGGTCCTGCATATAATCTGGCGGCGGCAGGTAAGCTGTTGAGACTTCCGACGTAGTGATGTCACCCACTGACCAGCGGCTTATTTTCATGGCGGCCGATGTATAGGCCTGAATCAGCGCCGGGGAAAAGCCCAGCGAGGCAGCTATGTTATCAAAGCCTTCACTAGAATTATCTCTTGGCAGTAAGGTGGACACATCAATATCAAGCGCAAACAGATCCCTGATGACATTGCCATATTCCACCCGATTTAATCTGTGTACACCTGGCGATGCTGGAATTGATTCAATAGTGCTGTCGAGTTGAGAGGCAATGGTTCTGGCAAAATTCTGCATCATGGTATTGTCGGGGCGTTCTTCACCTACCGGTGGCATCATGCCGATGCGGACTTTTCTAATCATTAACTCCCAGATTTGGGCATCATTTTCTACATGCTCAAAATCCAGAGCGCCCATATCAAGGCTGCCGGCCCAATCTTCAAAATTGTGGCATTTGACGCAATACTCATCGATAAAATCCCGCACATCCTGTGCCAACACAGACAATGCCGGTAGTGACAACAAAGAGCTCGTCAATACAAAAGCGATTATTGGATTTTTTCCTGGTATCAGCATTTATTTAACCGGCATATTTCTTTCTTCAAGCAGTTGCGTAATGAGTGCCATTGATTCGGGCTTTTCTTCTGCCGGGTGGGTGGCTAAAAATACACCCTTGGCCCAGTCGAGAGGGGTTCTGCCTTCATTGTCCATGATATCGAGCCTTGCGCCGTTCTCAACCAGAAATTCAATAATTTCATTGGAGCCCCGGTTGGCCGCCCCATGGATTGCCGCCAGCCCCATTGAATTCACATGATTAACATCCATGCCCAGTTCAAAACATAATTTTACCGCTGCCAGCAAATTCTCTGATGATTCTGTCCAGGTCTGAGAAACCACCCAGTTGATGCCAGCGGCTGCCATCAAGGCATTAGTTCCTGCATAGGTGGTTATTAGTGGATCTGCATCATGATGAAGTAGCAATTCCAGAACCGCCATATCGCCAGCCCTGGCTGCACGAATAAAAGGCGTCTGCCCGGTAAAATCTACCCATTCCAGCGTACCTGTGATGGATAATAAATGGTGACGTATTGGCG
>Ga0182092_1082009_pt1 | contig 7967 bp, 4 predicted proteins | sample 041ome_22_FD_127768 | JGI IMG/M metagenome (GOLD analysis project Ga0182092, IMG submission 127768) | Metatranscriptome of coastal salt marsh microbial communities from the Groves Creek Marsh, Georgia, USA - 041410CS metaT (Metagenome... | ecosystem: Environmental > Aquatic > Marine > Intertidal... | reverse complement strand
CAGACCCTAGTGATATACTAGAAACTCCTAATGTTAAAGAAGGAGATAAGTTAACAGTAGCAATCTTATACCATCCAGAACCATCAGTGATATAAAGTGAATCTGTATCCTCTACATATACTTGTGTTCCAGATACTAGATCTGATAAAGGTAATATTGATGCATTTGCATATGTGGTTAGTTTGTTGCCTGCAAAAGAAGCTAGACTTACATTAGCGTATGAACTGTCATCCTTTTGTATCACCAAAGTATTACCTGATATTGACATCGATGATACACCAACTGTTCTATTCTCTAGATCGGTGATTTGACTAGAAGATAGTGTTGATACAGCCTTCCATCTATTCTTAGTAGCATTATAACGCATTGCTTTGCCTTCGGTAACAAAAAGCTGGTTGTTACTTGGGCTTGATGGGAAATTTATTGGCATTGTTGTTATCCTTTATATTTTTAGTTACTTGATACTATCCAAACTGCACCACCATGGTTATTTGCTGAAGTTGAAATTGGATCACCTGAAATAAATACTGTTCCGTTATTTGCCAATGCTGGATCCTTTTGTCCTACAACCACTGACCTATCAATTTCATTATTATCAATGAGTGTAGATGCATTGAATGAATTAGCTAATGTATAACTAGATCCATCTTTTTTATAAAACCTTCCAATTGCGTTATATCCATTAGCAGTTTGGTTTGTTTGAACATATATATATTCACCATCTCCTGATGTTTTGATAACAGAAGTGTAATCCCCTACACCAAAAGTATAAGGAGACCCATCATCCTTTATTTGCCAATTATCAAAATCGTCCCATGAAGTATTACTATTATTCCACTGGTATACATATATTTTTTCAGTGTCTAATGAGCTATTAGCATTACCTCTCATAGCCAGATAGTTACCATCTGAACTCATACTTAATGTCGTACCCCACATGTCATTTGTATATCCAGTACCATCTGGATTTCCCCATTGTGCTCCTGATGTAGGTGCAGTCCATGTTGAACCAGATCTTAATAGAGTGACCATTCCGCCATACGATGAATTACCTGCAACTATTTTATCCAAATTTGGAGTAGCACTCAAGCGGTTGTTTCCAGCACCCATAAATCTTCTAGTTGGAGCACCATAACCTCCTCTGGCACTGGTTGATGAATAGTCACCAGATAAAAATTCTTTTTCCACTGACCAGACATTCGTGACACTATCTCTTACATAACATATTATAACATGTGATCCATGACTGATACCAAAGGTTGGCATATCTCTTGGCCATGTCAAACACAGTCTATCAAGATTATCACTAAAAGCTCCATAATGTAAACCACGGCTACCCCAGTTAAATTGTTGCCTATTCCCTTTTGCTGCAGTTGATATCATGTCATAAGGATTGAAAGAATGATAATCAGTCAGTTCTCCATTACTACTATTTCTTTCTACTATATACATCGCAAGTTTTCCAGACTGCTCTGAGGAACCAGGTGGCTCATAACCCCATGCAATTTTTGATCCGTCAGAATTGATAAATGATAACTTATCACCCCATACCTGACCATATATTCCAGTATAACTATGAGAAAACCCTTGGCCACTTGAAAAAGGAAGATGGTAATATGAATTAGCTATACTCCAGGAAGTGTTATTAGATGTATTTCCACTTGTGTTTACCCAATAATCAAAACCTCCCATCGACTGCACATTATTAGCATCTCTTCTGCTAGAAGCAAAAGCTATGAAATTTAAACCATTTGCAACTATATTTGTACGTACACCATAATTTATAGGGTCACCACCAGTTCCTGAACTTCCGACTATTATTTCACTACTATAACTACTCCATAATCCAAGTGATAAATCAACAGATATAGTTCCTGTTCCAATATTAATACCGTCTGAAGCACTGATTGTTATAGTGCCTCCTGATAATACAGTGTTACCAGATAAAACTGATATTGTATTGTTGCCTTCGGTGTGCGTTATAGTTACTTGATCTGTATTAGATATTCCTGTATTCGATACTGTAATAGTTACTGGAGTATCTTCAGGCTCAGCAACAGTATATGTAACATCTATTGTTTGAGCTTCCTCTGTCAATGATATAGTACTAGAACCAACTGTTACAGCAGGTGTTAAGTTAACCGAAGTTATTTTATACCAACCAGTTGTTGCCTTTACATATAAAAATGTAGTAGCAGTTACATAACCATGAGATCCATTATCTGCATCTGATGGTAAATCTGACTCATTAGCATATGTTGTTACTTGGCCTCCAGATAAAGCACTCAAATCAACATTAGCTGTTGAGCCATCAGCTTGAGTGAATACGAGATTGTTACCAGAAATAGCTGTTGCTGTTACTGATGTATTAGTACTTGGTACTACTGTTTCAATCCTACTTGAAAGTAATTCTCTGGTCCAACGACCAGCTGTTGCGTTATAAGTGAATTTGGTACCTTCATGAGTGACTGTATCTCCATCTGAAGGTGATCCAGGTAATGTTAAATTTGCCATTTGTAGTTATCCTTATTAAAATTGTTTATGCTGAATATATATAAAGTTTACCTGCATTAGTATTAGCTCCTACATCATCTCTTGATCCAACCATTAATATATTATTAGCTATAGCTAATTCTATGCCGTACCGTCCCTCGGTTTGAGGATTAGGTGATTGCAGCCTTGTTTGCTGTGTCCATGTATTTCCAGATCTTGTGAATGTGTAAGCTGCACCTGCATCATTTATAGTATTACTTGATGCATTGGCGTGGTGAGAACCTACTACAGCCACTTCTGCATTTGAACCAAGTACAACTTTATTTCCAAATCTGAAATTTGCAGTTGAATCACTAGCTTGCAATTTAGCTTGTTGTGTCCATGTATTACCAGATCCAGTAAACACATATGCAGCACCACTTGAATTAATACTATTGCTAGTAGCGAGATGATTGTGGGCTCCTATTATTATATAATCTTGATTTTCTCCAAGTGCAACATCTATACCAAACTGATCAGAGTTTCCTGTATCAGAACCAACTATAGTGTTAGCATAAGACCAATTACCAGTACCAGATCTAGTATAAACATCTACATATCCTCCTGTGTAAGTGGGATGATTGTTCATGATACCTGATGATATTATTAACGTTTCACCATTAAAATCAACAGCATAGGCAAATCTTTCGTTGTTATATGGACTTTGAGATACTATTTTTTGGGATTGTGTCCACGTACTTCCAGATCTTTTGAAGAAATAAGCAGCTCCACGAAGAACGTTATCTCCTCCACTGTATTGTACAGGAATTAATAATTCATCCCCTATTAGTTTCATACCCTGATTACCAAACATTTCATATGCTTTGTCATCACTAGCTCTTAAAGTAGCTTGTACTGACCATGTATTTCCTGATCTTGTATACACATTCACTGCTCCAGAATTGTTCAACCCTGTGATGCCATTTGTCCATCCTGGGACACCTACAGCTAATGTATTTCCGGATACAGAAAGTGCCCTACCAAACGCATCGTTTTCTGAAGAAGGACTATTTATTGTTTGTTGCAATGTCCATGAACCACCAGATAATGTATATACTCTTACAACTCCTCTAGTACTCTGCCCACCTACTGTTTCAGAACCAGTACCTACAACTAATGTTGTACCATCAGTATCAACTACTGAACCAAAACTTAATGATGCAGTGCCATCAGGATGAATGAGAGTTTGATCTAATGTCATATTTGACCAATCAGGACCTAATGTTATTGTCATTGCTAATGTATCACCAACACTATTAACACCATCAGTTGCTGTTATGGTTATAATTTCGGTTGTATTTTGAACAGGTGAATTAAATGTTACGGTATTGTTTGCTTGATATACTGTTACAGTAGCATTTGAGGTAGAAGAGGCAGTTATGGTATAAGGTGTGTCCTCTGGTTCATTTACTGTATAGTTAACATCAACTGATCCACCAGACCCTAGTGATATACTAGAAACACCTAAAGATAATGAAGGAGATAAGTTTACAGTTGCAATCTTATACCATCCAGAACCATCTGTTATGTACAATGAATCTGTATCCTCTACATAAACTTGAGTTCCGGATACTAGATCTGATAAAGGTAATATTGATGCATTTGCATATGTAGTTAGCTTATTACCAGCGAATGATGCTAGACTCACATTTGCATAACTTGAGTCATCTTTCTGTATCACAAGAGTGTTACCTGAAATTGACATAGCTGAAACACCAACTGTTCTTGCTTCAAGATCAGTAATTTGACTAGAAGATAATGTTGATACTGCCTTCCATCTATTCTTAGTGGCATTATAACGCATTGCTTTGCCTTCAGTCACGAATAATTGGTTATTACTTGGACTACTTGGAAAATTTATTGGCATTGTTTTATTCCTATGTTACTATTGCTGAATTTGCTACTCTAAACCATCCTGATCCGTCGGTTACATATAAGTATCCTGTATCAAGCGCAATTGCTTGATCCCCTGCTTGAAGACTAGAGAATGGAAATATTGATGCGTTAGCATATGTTGTTGTTTTGCCGGCGAATTCTCCTACATCTACCGTTAAACCATTAATTGATAATGTTTCACCTGATAAACTAGAACTTGCAACGCCAGCTGATCTTGTTCTAGTGGTAGCTACTCCAGTTAGATTGACTTTATTGGCTGGTGTCCATCTACCTTTAGCTGAATTATATCTAAATCTTCTTCCTTGATGTGTTGCTATCTGACCATTGGATACTGATGATTGAGTTATCCCTGTTGGGACCCAATAATACACTTTTCCAATTTGCCATGGAGCAGCCAAGTGTCCCCTTGCAATTCCATGCAATAAATGGAAACCATCAGCTGATAATGCTCCTGAACTGTAGGAGGTTTGATTTAAATTACCACCTTCTGAAAATTTACCTACAAGTGTCCATGAACTCCCAGATCTTTCCCAAGCATACATTCCTCGATCAGGACTAGCACTGTAATCTGGCCTATTCATTGCTACCAATTTCGTTCCTGTATAGTTAGTTAATATTGGTCCTGAACGTCCAGGTTGATTACTACCTGGACTACTTATACCAGATAAAGGTTCAAATACTGTATCTTGAGTCCAATTGTTACTAGAACTATCCCATGATAATATTGCTATCCATGTGCCTCCTCCTGCAATTTGCAGTTGACCTCCTAGAAATGCATAATTACCATCTTGACTCATTGTACATGTTGCAACATATGGAGTTGTTATACTTACCCCTGAAAGATCAATATTTTTTTCTACATTTTGCCATGCAGAACCATCATAATAACGAGTAGCTAGTTTAATTTGTGCTGTTTCAGTTGCCTGGTTTGAGCCACCAGCATATATTATTTTTGTGCCATCATAGTTATATGCATATTTAGAGCCTCCACTTGTATAATCTGATCCTACAGTATATGAACCATGAGTAGAATCAACTCCCCAAGTTCCTCCAGTTTTTATTAATCGGTGTATTGTATTTGTACTATGTCCAACAACTATCGCTGAGTTACCATCATGTGATAGCATAGCAACATGGTTGCCAAATGCTTGGCCACTAGTTCCATTCAATCCATAATTCATTGACCAAGTTGATCCAGATCTTTCCCATATTTCAATTCTCCCTGCGCTGCTAAGATAACCTCTATTATTTCCTCCAACCATAATTGTTTCACCAGCTCCATCAATAGATATCGATTTATCCCACACTCCTCCTTCCCAGTTTCCATAAAGATCTCTTGCAGATCCAGAATCACTGCTTTGATTTGTTAAGGCTGCCTGTTGTGTCCATGTATTGCCAGATCTTGCCATTACTAATACAATACCTCCGATATTATCTGAATCTCCAGATGCAGCTGCATCTGTTTGTATTGCTGCATAATCCCCATTAGCAGATATAAAACATGAACCACCAAATTCCAAATCCCGAGCTGCTGGAGATCCATAATATGCAGTATTACTAAATTTGAAATCAGAAGTAAATACTATAGAAGATAATAAATTTGCTGATAATGCTGTATTAGAAAAACTACCTGGTGTATTTGATGTTGTTGGTAAACTTAGTGCCATTGTTTTATTCCTATGTTACTATTGCTGAATTTGCTACTCTAAACCATCCTGATCCATCTGTCACATATAAATATCCAGTATCTAATGCAATTGCTTGATCCCCAGCTTGTAATGATGAGAACGGAAATATAGACGCGTTAGCATATGTCGTTGTCTTGCCTGCAAACTCACCAACGTCCACTGTTAAGCCATTGATTGATAGGGTTTCACCTGATAGGTCAGAACTTGCAACACCTGCGCTTCTTGTTCTTGTTGTTTCAACTCCAGTCAGATTAACTCTATTAGCTGGTGTCCATCTACCTTTAGCGGAATTGTATCTAAATCTTCTTCCCTGATGAGTCGCAATTTGACCATTAGATACTGATGATTGAGTTATACCTGTTGGTTGAAAATATGTGATTAATGGACTACCAACTCCAACTTGACTTGAATCACCATCCTGATTACGATTTGGATGGGTAAATATAATGTGTAATCCGTCTTTTGACATTGCGCCTTGAGTGTATCCTGAAGTCTGATTTGTAGGTCCGTTATTAGCTTGAGCAACAGTTTGGCCATTAAGCTGGTTTCCATTCATATAATGATATTTATTTTTTAATGTCCATGTTGATCCAGATCTTTCCCAACAACGCCACATGTAATCAGTGTTTCGTGCACCAGAAGATATTTGTGGTCCAGCAATTAGTTTTGATCCATCTTGATTTGTTAATAATGGACCAAATAATCCAACACGTGCCGTAGATTCTTGGCCAGTTAAATCAAAAAATTGTTGTTGTGTCCATGAATTTGTACCACTATTCCAAACAAAACCAACTACAAGACTTATATTACTGGAACATTCCATCCCTACAAAGCAATAATTACCATCTTGACTCATTGTAAAACCCATATGATTAGTATAACCAGAATAAGATATTATGCTTGACAAATCTATTGTTGTAGGTGTTGATGTTTGCCATGATGAACCATCATAATAACGTGTATTGATTCTTATAGTACCAACTGGACCATAGGATGTCCATATGTATTTAGTGCCATCTGTATTGTACTGCAACATACTATTTACGCCGTCGTATGTAGATCCTCCAATAAATACATTCCACAATTCATTAGATGTTGTTCCCCCACTATCTGTAGGAGTATATGTTCCATGAGTTGAATCAACACTCCATGAGCCACCTGAGTTTGTATATCTTTTGAGATGTTTATTAGCTAATACAATAGCTGAAAGCCCATTTCCAGCTAACATAACACCATTGAAACCTAATTTTTCATTACTACTTCCGTCAAATGAATTTACTCTACTCCATGTACTACCAGATCTATTCCAGAATTCAATTCTTCCTTGAGTTTGATTTTCACCGCCTGTGATTAATATATTTTCTCCTGCATCATCGATTGATACACTTCTATTATACATAGCACCAGGCCAGCTATGATAACTTCCATATGTATTTTGATTTGAACCAGAAACTAAATCCCCACTAACAAATGATCTATCTTGAGTCCATGTATTACCAGATCTTGTAAGTAATACAACAACCCCACCTGGGTCAGTAGTTCCATAACTATTTGTGTATGTTTTTCCTGTAGGTACACCTGTTGTACTTAAAACAAGGTAATCACCATTTGCAGATATTGCTGAGGATCTTCCTACTACAATTCCATAAGTATTAGCTGCAGTGCCAGTTATACCACCTGGTATTGTTATTGATGAGAAATTAGAATCTAATTCAAACGTAGATGATAAATTAGCAACTAATGCTACATTTGAAAGGCCACCTACTGTATTTGATGTTGTTGGTAAACTTAGTGCCATTGTTTTATTCCTATGTTACTATTGCTGAATTTGCTACTCTAAACCATCCCGAT
>Ga0182092_1239883_pt1 | contig 7986 bp, 10 predicted proteins | sample 041ome_22_FD_127768 | JGI IMG/M metagenome (GOLD analysis project Ga0182092, IMG submission 127768) | Metatranscriptome of coastal salt marsh microbial communities from the Groves Creek Marsh, Georgia, USA - 041410CS metaT (Metagenome... | ecosystem: Environmental > Aquatic > Marine > Intertidal... | reverse complement strand
TGGTGGTAGTCGTTCTGGCTAGACGCAGTCGTAGGCCTCAAGTCGGAGAGAGAAAATTTAGCGTAGCCCTGGGCCACCGAACCCGGTCCGGGGTCAATGTTTGAGCCAAGTCCGCCGTACCGATCGGGGGCGGGAGGGGATGGCTCAACTTATGTTTGTCGGCCCTATGGGGTCTTGGGTTCTAGGAGTTGGATTGAGCGTATGCCGACGATCAACCAGTTGATTCGCAAGCCGCGTAAGGCGCCTGTCACCCGTAACAAAGTGCCGGCCCTTGAAGCGTGCCCGCAGAAACGTGGTGTTTGCACCCGCGTTTATACGACGACCCCGAAGAAGCCGAACTCGGCGCTTCGCAAAGTCGCACGTGTCCGTCTGACCAACGGTTTCGAGGTCACCAGCTATATCCCGGGCGAAGGCCACAACCTGCAGGAACACTCCGTTGTGATGATCCGCGGCGGCCGCGTGAAAGATTTGCCGGGCGTTCGTTATCACATCATTCGCGGCACGCTCGATACGCAGGGCGTCAACGACCGTCGCCAGCGCCGTTCGAAATACGGCGCCAAGCGGCCGAAGTAAGGGAGCGCATCTATGTCTCGTCGTCACGCTGCCGAAAAACGCCAGGTTCTTCCGGACGCCAAATACAAAGACTTGGTCGTTACCAAGTTCATGAACGCTCTGATGCTCGACGGTAAGAAATCTGCCGCCGAGAAAATCGTCTACGGCGCCTTCGATATCATGGAGAAGAAAGCCGGTCAGGACCCGATCAAGACGTTCCACGAAGCCATCGACAACGTGAAGCCGATGGTTGAAGTTCGCTCGCGCCGCGTCGGTGGTGCGACCTATCAGGTGCCGGTTGAAGTCCGCTCCGACCGTCGTCAGGCCCTGGCCATCCGTTGGCTGGTGGAGACGTCGCGCGGCCGCTCCGAGAACACCATGATGGAACGCCTTTCGTCCGAACTGCTGGACGCCGCCAACAACCGTGGCGCCGCAGTGAAGAAACGTGAAGACACACACCGGATGGCAGAGGCTAACAAAGCCTTCTCCCATTACCGCTGGTAAGCCACAGGAGCCGCACTCATGCCTCGCATTACGCCGCTCGAACGATATCGCAATATCGGCATCATGGCCCACATTGATGCCGGTAAAACGACGACCACCGAGCGTATCCTCTATTACACCGGCAAATCCTATAAGATCGGTGAAGTCCATGACGGTAACGCTACCATGGACTGGATGGAACAGGAGCAAGAGCGCGGCATTACGATTACGTCGGCCGCGACGACGACGTTCTGGCGCGACCACCGCGTCAACATCATCGACACCCCGGGTCACGTCGACTTCACCATTGAGGTCGAGCGTTCGCTGCGTGTCCTCGATGGTGCGTGCGCCGTTTTCGACTCGGTCGCCGGTGTCGAGCCGCAGTCTGAAACCGTCTGGCGCCAGGCCGACAAGTATCACGTCCCGCGCATGTGCTTCGTCAACAAGATGGACCGTACCGGCGCCGACTTCTATCGCTGTGTCGAAATGATTATTAGCCGCCTGGGCGCCACGCCGTGCGTGCTGCAGCTCCCGGTTGGCGCGGAGAGCGACTTCCTCGGTGTTGTCGATCTCATCAAAATGCAGGCGATCATCTGGAAAGACGAGAGCCTGGGTGCGGAATTCGAATACAAGGACATTCCGGCCGACCTCGCCGATAAAGCAGCCGAATACCGCGAAAAGCTGATCGAAACCGTCTGTGAAATGGACGATGACGTGATGGAAGCTTACCTCGAAGGCAACGAGCCGGACGAGGAAACCATCAAGAAACTCGTCCGTAAGGGTTGCATCGGCCTGCATTTCGTTCCGGTCCTGTGCGGTTCGGCCTTCAAGAACAAAGGTGTTCAGCCGCTGCTCGACGCCGTTGTAGATTATCTGCCGTCGCCGCTCGAAGTGCCCGACATCAAAGGTGTCGACGTGGACGATCCGGAAAAGGCGATGGTTCGCAAATCTTCGGACGACGAGCCGTTTTCGGCCCTCGCGTTCAAGATCATGAACGACCAGCATGTTGGTACGCTGACCTTCTGCCGCGTTTACTCCGGTATCGTGAAGCAGGGCGATCAGGTTCAGAACACCGTCAAAGGTAAGCGCGAGCGCGTTGGCCGTATGCTTCTGATGCATGCCAACAGCCGCGAACAGATCGAAGACGCGCGTGCCGGCGAAATCGTCGCCATTGTCGGTCTGAAAGACACGACCACCGGTGATACCCTGTGCGATCCGTCCAAGCCGGTCATTCTCGAGCGGATGGAATTCCCGGATCCGGTTATCTCCGTCGCCGTCGAACCGAAAACGAAGGCCGACCAGGAGAAGATGGGCGTTGCCCTCAACCGTCTGGCCGCCGAGGATCCGTCGTTCCGCGTCGCGAGCGATGAAGAGTCCGGTCAGACCGTTATCTCCGGTATGGGCGAGCTTCACCTCGATATCCTCGTCGACCGTATGCGTCGCGAATTCAAAGTCGAAGCGAACGTCGGTCAGCCGCAGGTGGCGTACCGCGAGACCATCAGCCAGCTTTATGATTGCGATTACACGCACAAGAAGCAGACCGGTGGTTCGGGTCAGTTCGCCCGCGTTAAAATCAAGTTCGAGCCGCTACCGCCGGGTTCCGGCATCGAGTTTTCGAACTCGGTCGTTGGTGGTAACGTGCCGCGGGAATTCATCCCGGGCGTCGAGAAAGGTATCCGTTCCGCTGCCGAAAGCGGCGTGATCTGCGGCTTCCCGATGATCGACTTCAAGGCAGAGCTCTATGATGGTGCATCGCACGATGTCGATAGCTCGGTCATGGCCTTCGAAATCGCTGCTCGCGCGGCGTTCCGCGAAGGTATGGCGGCTGCGAAGCCGGTTCTCCTTGAGCCGATGATGAAGGTCGAAGTTGTGACCCCGGAAGATTACATGGGTGACATCATCGGCGATCTGAACTCGCGCCGTGGCCAGGTGCAGGACATGGACCAGCGCGGCAACGCCCGCGTCGTCACTGCCATGGTGCCGCTGGCCAACATGTTCGGCTACGTCAACGAGCTGCGCTCGATGTCGCAGGGCCGTGCCCAGTACACCATGCATTTTGATCATTATGCCGAAGTGCCGAATCAGGTCTCCATGGAGATCCGCGAACGGCTCGCCGGCTAACAAGGAAACGGAGCAGAGAAGATGGCGAAGGAAAAGTTTGAGCGTAATAAGCCGCACTGCAACGTTGGCACGATTGGCCACGTTGACCACGGCAAGACGTCTTTGACGGCGGCGATCACGAAGGTATTGGCGGAGACGGGCGGCGCTGAGTTTTCTGCGTACGACCAGATCGACAAGGCGCCTGAAGAGAAAGCGCGTGGTATCACGATTTCGACGGCGCACGTTGAGTATGAAACCGATGCGCGTCACTACGCGCACGTCGACTGCCCGGGTCACGCGGACTACGTGAAGAACATGATCACGGGTGCGGCGCAGATGGACGGCGCGATCCTGGTTGTTTCTTCGGCAGACGGCCCGATGCCGCAGACGCGCGAGCACATTCTGCTTGCCCGTCAGGTTGGTGTTCCGGCGCTTGTCGTGTTCATGAACAAAGTTGACCAGGTTGACGACGAAGAGCTTCTTGAGCTGGTTGAGATGGAAATCCGTGAGCTTCTGTCGTCCTACGATTTCCCGGGTGACGATATTCCGATCATCAAGGGTTCGGCGCTTGCGGCTCTGGAAGACAGCGACAAGACGATCGGTCACGATGCGATCCTGGAACTGATGAAGGCTGTTGACGATTACATTCCGCAGCCGGAGCGTCCGATCGATCTGGACTTCCTGATGCCGATTGAAGACGTTTTCTCGATCTCGGGCCGTGGTACGGTTGTGACGGGCCGCGTTGAGCGCGGTGTGATCAAGACCGGCGACGAAATCGAGATCGTTGGTATCAAAGACACGCAGAAGACGACGTGCACGGGTGTGGAGATGTTCCGCAAGCTGCTTGACGAAGGTCAGGCCGGCGACAACGTGGGTGTTCTTCTTCGCGGCACGAAGCGTGACGAAGTTGAGCGTGGCCAGGTTCTGGCGAAGCCGGGTTCGATCACGCCGCACACGAAGTTTGCGTGCGAAGCGTACATTCTGACGAAAGAAGAGGGTGGCCGTCACACGCCGTTCTTTGCGAACTACCGTCCGCAGTTTTACTTCCGTACGACGGACGTGACGGGGACGGTTGAGCTGGCCGAAGGCACCGAGATGGTGATGCCGGGCGACAACATCGCGATGAACGTGACGCTGATTGCGCCGATCGCCATGGACGAAGGTCTGCGCTTCGCGATCCGCGAAGGCGGCCGTACCGTCGGCGCCGGCGTCGTGTCGAAAATCATCGAGTAAAAGGTTGAGCAACCGTCCCGGCCCCGTGCCGGGACGGACTTCATTTTAGGATCGAGACCATGCAACAACAAAATATCCGCATCCGTCTGAAGGCGTTCGATCATCGAGTGCTGGATCAATCGGCCCGCGAGATCGTAAATACCGCACAGCGGACGGGCGCCAATGTTCGTGGCCCGATCCCTCTGCCGACCCGTATCGAGAAGTTCACGGTGCTGCGTTCGCCGCACATCGACAAGAAGTCGCGTGAGCAGTTCGAAATCCGCACGCACAAGCGTGTTCTGGATATCGTCGACCCGACCCCGCAGACCGTGGACGCGCTGATGAAGCTCGACCTCGCTGCCGGTGTTGACGTCGAAATCAAACTTTAAGCGATTGATTGGGATTTAAGTTATGCGTACCGGTGTGATCGCCAAGAAAATGGGTATGACGCGTTTGTTCGCCGAAGGCGGCGCGCACGTTCCCGTTACCGTTCTTGCGCTGGACGACGTCCGTGTCGTTGCGCAGCGGACCGAAGAGCGCGACGGCTACACGGCCGTGCAGGTCGGCTATGGCAAAGCCAAGGTGAAGCGCGTTTCCAAAGCGATGCGTGGCCACTTCGCCAAAGCGAAAGTTGAGCCGAAGCAGAAGCTCGCCGAGTTCCGTGTCGATGCTGACAACCTGGTCGACGTCGGCGCCGAGATCGGCGCCAACCATTTCGTCGCCGGTCAGTATGTCGACGTTGCTGGCATCACGGTCGGTAAAGGCTTTGCCGGTGCGATGAAGCGTCACGGTTTCGGCGGTCTGCGTGCCTCGCACGGTGTCTCGATCAGCCACCGCTCGCATGGCTCCACCGGTCAGTGCCAAGACCCGGGTAAGGTCTTCAAAGGCAAGAAGATGGCCGGCCAAATGGGCAACAAGCGCCGCACCCAGCAGAACCTGATCATCGCCGGCGTCGACGTTGAGCGTGGTCTGGTGTTGGTTCGCGGTGCCGTCCCGGGCTCCAAGGGCGGTTATGTCTTTATCACGGACGCCGTTAAGCGCGCGCTGCACGACGAAGCGCCGCTGCCGGCCGGTCTGCGCGGCGACGCTTCCGCCGAAGAAGAAGAAGGTCTGGTCGTTGCCGAGGAAGTCGGCATCGATGAGGCTGCCGAGGAAGCACAACTGGCTGCTGAAGTAGAAGCCGAAGCCGAAGCAGAAGAAGCATCGGATGCAGGCGAAGCCGCCGACGAAGAGAAGAAGGATTAAGGCCATGAAATTGGACGTGGTCAGCCTCGACATCAAGAAATCCGGTTCGATCGATCTGGACGACGCCGTGTTCGGCCTCGAAGCCCGTGGCGATCTGCTTGCCCGTGCCGTTAACTGGCAGCTGGCGAAGCGCCGCTCTGGCAATCACCAGGTCAAAGGCCGTTCCGACGTTGCTGCGACGAAGACCAAACCTTTCCGTCAGAAGGGGACTGGTCGTGCTCGTCAGGGGACGACGGTTGCACCGCAGATGCGCGGTGGTGGTATCGTCTTCGGTCCGCACACGCGCGATCACAGTCACAAGCTGCCGAAGAAGGTCCGCAAACTGGCTCTTGCCACGGCGCTGAGCGCTAAGGCGAAAGAAGGCAAGCTGGTTATTCTGGACGAAGCCAAGATGGCGGCGCCGAAAACCGGTGAACTGGCGAAGAAACTGGATGCGTTGGCCTGGGGCCGTGCGCTGATCATTGATGGCGACATCGATGAAAACTTCGCCCGTGCCGCGCGCAACATCATCAATATCGATGTGCTGCCGAGCGTTGGCGCCAACGTTTACGACATTCTGCGCCGCGATACCCTGGTCCTGACCAAGGGTGCGGTCGAAAAGCTGGTGGAGCGCCTGAAATGAACCGCTACAGCCCGAACAATTTCCAGCCGAGCAAGGAGCGGATCTTCGAATTGATTCGCCGCCCGATCGTGACTGAAAAATCGACGCTTCTTTCGGAGTACAACCAGGTGACCTTCAAGGTCCCGGTTGACGCCAACAAGCACGAGATCAAGACGGCTATCCAGGAACTGTTCAAGGTCAAAGTCACGGCCGTGAACACCATCCTGACCAAGGGTAAGACGAAGCGTTTTCGTGGTCGTCCGGGTCGCCGTCCCGACTTCAAAAAGGCCGTGGTGACGCTGGCCGAAGGCGACAGCATCGACGTCGCCACCGGCGTCTGACGGGAGAGGGTGAACAATGGCACTCAAGCAGTTTAAACCGGATACACCGGGCCAGCGTGGGCTGGTTCTGGTCGACCGCTCCGCACTCTGGAAGGGCGAGCCCGTCAAGGCGCTGACCGAAGGTCTGCGCAAGAAGGGCGGCCGTAACAACCAGGGTCACATAACCGCGCGTCGTCGTGGTGGCGGGCACAAGCGCCGCTATCGCATGATCGACTTCAAGCGGATGAAGCTGGATATGCCGGCGACCGTCGAGCGGATCGAATACGATCCGAACCGGACCGCCTTCATCGCGCTTATCAAGTATGAAGACGGTGAGCTCTCTTACATCCTGGCGCCGCAGCGTTTGAACGTTGGTGACTCCGTCGTTTCCGGTTCGTCCGGTGTGGACATCAAGCCGGGCAACGCGATGCCGATGGCATCGATGCCGGTCGGTACGATCATCCACAACGTTGAGATGAAGCAGGGCAAGGGCGGCCAGATGGCCCGTTCGGCCGGTACTTACGCGCAGATCATCGGTAAAGACCAGGGCTACGCGCAGCTGCGCCTCAGCTCCGGTGAAATCCGCTTGGTTCGCGGTGAGTGCATGGCCACCGTCGGTGCCGTCTCTAACCCGGATCAGCAGAACATTAACCTTGGTAAAGCCGGCCGCAAACGCTGGCTTGGTAAGCGCCCGGCTCTCCGCGGCGTCGCCATGAACCCGGTCGACCACCCGCATGGTGGTGGTGAAGGCCGGACCTCGGGCGGTCGTCACCCGGTCACCCCGTGGGGCAAACCGACCAAAGGTAAGAAGACCCGTAGCAACAAGAAGACGGATCGGCTCATCATGCGCAGCCGGCACGTCCGCAAGAAGAAGTAGGAGGGCGGAACAGTGCCACGCTCCGTTTGGAAAGGTCCGTTCGTTGACGGTTATCTGCTCAAGAAGGCCGAAGCCGCCCGTGGTTCGGGTCGTAGCTCGGTTATCAAGACCTGGTCGCGCCGTTCGACGATTTTGCCGCAGTTCGTCGGCCTAACGTTTGGCGTCTACAACGGTCAGAAGTTCGTTCCCGTGCTGGTCACCGAAGACATGATCGGCCACAAGTTCGGCGAGTTCTCGCCGTCCCGGACGTACTACGGCCACGGCGTCGACAAGAAGTCGAAGAGGGGTTGATCATGGGCAAGCAAGCTCGAGAACGGCAACTCGCCGATAACGAAGCCATCGCTTCCGCGCGTCACATCCGCGTAAGCCCGCGCAAATTGAACTTGGTTTGCGCCAGCATTCGCGGTTTGGATTGCAGCAAAGCGTTGGCGCAACTCGCGTTCTCGCCGCGCCGCGTTGCTCAGGACGTCAAAAAGGTCCTGGAGAGTGCCATCGCGAATGCCGAGAACAACCATCAGCTCGACGTCGACCGTTTGTATGTCGCCGAAGCGAGCGTTGGTAAGGCTATGGTCATGAAACGTTTCCGCGCACGTGCC
>Ga0182092_1061537_pt1 | contig 8018 bp, 9 predicted proteins | sample 041ome_22_FD_127768 | JGI IMG/M metagenome (GOLD analysis project Ga0182092, IMG submission 127768) | Metatranscriptome of coastal salt marsh microbial communities from the Groves Creek Marsh, Georgia, USA - 041410CS metaT (Metagenome... | ecosystem: Environmental > Aquatic > Marine > Intertidal... | reverse complement strand
GCGTGGAGGCCGGCGCGGTTAACGAGTTTCGTTGTTTTTTTAATCATTCGTCTGATTTCGCTCTAATAGAATTCAAGCTGATTTAAATTTAATGGGGCAATTTAGTCGAGTTCGCGATGCCGCACCTGAATGCTCGCAAAGGCTGGGCTAAATATTCTTCCCAGTTTTTCGGTGAGATAAACTGAGCGGTGCTGGCCTCCCGTGCAACCAATTGCGACAGTCATATAGCTGCGATTATTGTGCTCGAAACTTGGTAGCCAAGTCTCCAAAAAGCGCTGGATATCGTTAAGCATCTTTTGAACTTCATCTTGAGAATCTAGAAATCTTATGACCTCGGGACTTAGGCCAGTGAGCGAACTCAAGCTCGAATCCCAATACGGATTAGGTAAGCAACGGACATCGAATACGAGATCGGCATCAGTGGCGATTCCATTTTTAAAACCAAATGACTGAAACTGCAGCGTCATGCTGCTGGCATCGCCATTATCGAGTTTGGCCTTAATAATATCGCGTAATTGGTGGAGGGGCATTTCACTTGTATCGATTGTTAAATTAGCCAGAATCGATAGTGGCTCAAGTAACTCCGACTCTCTCTCGATTGCCTCTTTTAGGCCAATTTCCTTGTCGCTCAGAGGATGTTTGCGGCGACTCTCACTGAAGCGCCTCAGCAAGGTATGCGCGTTAGCATCGAGAAAAACGATATCAATTGATAAAGGGCCGTTTCCGAGCTGTTTGATGATTGTTGGGAATTGCTGTAGGTCCGAAGGGACATTGCGTGCATCGATACTGACGGCAGCCTGAGCAATGCCAAGCTGCTTGGCAGCCAGACGGTCTGCCAGAGAAGGTAGCAGACTAGCAGGGAGGTTATCGATGCAATAGTAACCGTTATCTTCGAGGATTCGTAGAACGGTACTTTTTCCAGATCCTGAGCGGCCACTGATTATCGTCAACTTCATGGCGCTGGTTGCCTTTTTTATCCGTCCTTCCGGAATATAGTCTTCTATAGCTCTACCGTTGCGAGAGATAGAAATCGACGAATCGATCGCCATTATGCACGCGTTCTTATGTCATGATTGCGACATTAAAAAGATCTTCGTCGTCGTTCGTATGGCGCAGAGTGAAGCATAAGTCTTCGTCGAGGAAGAGGCTCGCGATCTCGCCTAGAGCCTTCACGTGCTCAGTATCACCTGCCTCGGGCACCACCAAAGCGAAAACAAGATCAATTGGTTTGCCGTCTATAGCATCGTAGTCGACCGGTTCGGCTAAAGAGACGAGTGCGCCAATCACTCTGTCGCACTGCGCTAGGCGGCAATGGGGAATGGCTATGCCATTACCTAACCCTGTTGAGCCGAGTTGTTCTCGGCTCATGAGTGCTTCGAACACATCGTCTTCATCTACCCCTTCGATCTGCTCAGCAATAAGGCTGCTCATGATACCGATCACGCGTTTTTTACTTACCCCCTCAACTTTGCTTCGGCAAAGGCTGGGGCTAAGAATTTCCTCTAGATGCATCTGTTGACTACTCTCTTCGTCTCTTTACTCTATTTTCGTCTTCGCCACAGCGAAAGGTTTCACATCAGGTTGGCGTTCAATCCACCCGCTGAACTAGTGCTAGTCTGCCGTCAATCGCTTGCGCTCGTTCGAAGGAGGAATATTGAGTCCCTCTCGGTATTTTGCGATTGTGCGTCGCGCCACATTGATCCCTTGCTCTTGCAACAGATCCGCTATTTTACTATCACTCAGAGGTTTTCGGGTATTTTCTGCCGCAACAAGTTTGCGAATAATTGCGCGGATCGCTGTCGATGAGCATTCTCCTCCGCCAGCGGTAGAAACGTGGCTCGAGAAGAAGTACTTAAGCTCAAAAATACCCCGCGGCGTATGCATATACTTTTGCGTGGTTACCCGAGAGATTGTTGATTCATGCATTTCTACTGCTTCAGCGATATCGTGGAGTACGAGTGGCTTCATCGCTTCCTCTCCATGCTCCAAAAAGCCAATCTGGTGCTCTACGATCCGAGTCGCAACCTTCATAAGGGTGTCGTTGCGGCTTTGTAGGCTTTTTAGAAACCACCGAGCCTCTTGTAGATTGTCTTTGAGGTAGGTGTTGTCGGCGCTCGAATTTCCCCGCTGAACAAGCGCTGCATAATCCGCATTGATCCGCAGTTTCGGTGCGACATCGGGATTGAGTTCTACACGCCAAGATTGCGTTGAGAGGTCTTTGGTCACTATTACATCTGGCACAACGTAGGTGGTGGTTGAAGGTGCGATATCAGCACCTGGCTGCGGGTTGAGACCTTCGATCAAGCGGATAGCCGCGCTTAGTTCAGCCTCTTTTAGCCGAGTTCTACGCATCAGTTGTGCGTAGTCCCTCACCCCCAATAAATCGATGTAGTCGCGAATGATAAGTTTCGCCCAAGCGAGTGCAGGGTCTGCATTGTCGAGTAGGTTGAGTTGAATGAGAAGGCATTCTGAAAGTGATCGATACCCAACGCCAACTGGATCAAAATGTTGAATTCTGTGGAGCACTGCGATGACTTCGTCTTCTTCGATTTCGTCTTCGGGGTCGAAGCCTTGAACTAAGTCTTCGACCTCAGAGCTGAGGCGACCATTAGGTGCGATCGAATCGATAATCGCCTCGGCGATCGCTTTATCACGATCGGACAGATGGCTTAAATTTAGCTGCCAAAGAAGATGGTCTTGGAGTGTCTCTTCAGCCGAGCTTCGAGCTTCGATGCTTTCACCTTCGCCTTCGAAGCCGCCACTTCCGCTGCCCTGGTAGGTGTCCTCCCATTGCGAGTCCGTGCTCAACTCGGTTGGGATGTTTTCTCCCCAGTCGCCTTCTGTCTGATTTGTATCCTGCGCCTCTGCATCGGAGTTTGATTGATGCTCAGCCAGATAATCCGACTCCCCCGGCTCATTTGAGCTGCTCTGATTGTCCTTGATGCTCTCGGATTCGGTTGCATAGTCCTCTGCATCGTTGTGCTCGATTAACTCGAGCATCGGATTTGATTCGAGCGCTTGAGAAATTTCTTGTTGTAAATCGAGTGTCGATAGTTGGAGAAGCTTGATCGCCTGCTGCAACTGCGGCGTCATGCTGAGGGATTGGCCAAGCTTGAGCTGGAGCGATATTTTCATACTACTGCTGTCGATATGGCGTAGAGTTGAATTCCGATCGGCTAATCGTGTTGATATGAACCGAGGCAGTTTTTTATCACGCTCATCCTTATTAGTTTGCTCATCAAGGCGAGACTCGCGTCTGGAGGGGGCTAGTATAGCAAGATCTATGCCTCTTTCGCATAGTATCGGGGGATGAAATTATCTGCCCTGGTCATGCATTTGTTGACGAGCTAAAGTCTAAAGTTGTCGCCAAGATAAACTTCGCGAACAGTACTGTTTGAAAGAATAGCCTCAGAGTTGCCTTCGGCGATAATTCGGCCTTCGCTGACGATATAGGCCTTGGCGCAAATATCGAGTGTTTCTCTCACATTATGATCGGTGAGTAGGATGCCGATTCCGCGCGCGCGGAGATGTTCGATAATCTGTTTGATGTCGTTAACTGAAATCGGATCGACGCCGGCGAAAGGTTCGTCTAAAAGGATATAGCTGGGGTCAGTGGCGAGGGTGCGAGCGATTTCAGTCCGCCTGCGTTCTCCGCCTGAGAGACTGCGACCAAGGCTATGCCGGATATGCTGAATGTTAAACTCATCGAGAAGCGCATCGAGTTTTTGAGTGCGTGCACGCGTATCAAGATCACTGCGGGTTTGAAGGATCGCTAGAATATTGTCCTCAACGCTCAGCGTTTGAAAAATTGATGAGTCCTGTGGCAGATAGGCAAGTCCGTGGTGAGCCCGGCGGTGGATAGGAAGGCGCGTAACATCGACGCTATCGATAGTGACATCGCCAGCATCGGCAGAAACTAAGCCTACAAGCATATAGAAACAGGTCGTTTTGCCAGCGCCGTTTGGTCCTAGCAAACCTACAATTTCGCCTCGCTGTATTTCAAGAGAGACGTCCTTTACTACCTGGCGTTGCTTGTAGGACTTAGCAAGGTGTTTGGCGAGGAGCATTAGGGAGTACCCTGTGGCGGCGTGTTGCTGAGGCTGCCGTTGCATGGGCCTTTCGCCTCACGAATCAGGTCTAGGTCAACGAGATAAGTAATAGCGGCGCAATTCATTGTTGAGTCGGGCGAGGTAATCGCGGCGTCGCCAATAAGTTCAATAATACTTTCTGAGGTAGATTCATCAGTGTAGAGGCGTAGCTCTCTGCTCGTTCCCGCAACGTCTTCGCCGTCGGTCGAGAGCTGTTGGCTATAGCCCACAGGCGAGCCGTAGACAGTGATCCGGCTGAGTTCATTACTGTCAACTGAGTATTCAAAAATTGCTCTGTCGCCGGTGATCCGTAGGCTTCCTTGAGTCACAATAACGGCTTCTTCAAGCGTCAACGTCCGAAGTCCATTTTCTACCGTCATGGTTGAATTGCCGGCCGCTTCCCACGTGACCTTCTCGTCTTTGTCTGTAGCAAGAGAGAGCGCGCTCGGGCTAATTAGTAATGCGGAGACGCCGAGTAACAACGAGACTAGCCCGGGGACTGCATTGCTCGGCTGGTTAGCGAGTGGGCTCATAGCTTCCTCTTATCTCTTTATTGAAATGCAACGTATCGACGGTTAAATCCGCCTCGAATCCCACGGCGGTTTGAATAACCCCTTTCTCTACAATCCTTACGGCTTTGTCGCTGCGGAGTGTTTCGCTGTTTGGGACTAGAGTAAATTCTGATGACTGCAATGACAGTGCCGAGGGGTTAGTGACCGCGGCATCAACGCGAGCATTGTCGAAAAAAGTGATCAGTTCGTCATCTTCTAGATCGCCTAGAATCACTCGCCGACGCTCGAGTCTGCCGTAATCGGCACTGATGTGCCAGTTTGGCTTGCCCGCGTCGAATAGAGTAATTTGAGGCTGGGTTAATAAGCTAGTGCTGTCTTCGAACTGTGTTTGGCGCTCGGCGCTAAGGGTGTATTGTAAATTACCCGCTGAGTCGTAGATCACCGTCTCTAGTCCTTGAGACTGCGCCTGAACGGGTCCTCGTGAGCTAACATCGAGCAACTGAGCAGACTGCATGCCTTCGTCCATTCTCGTATTTTCTCCCGTTCCTGCAGAAAAATTATCGGCCCAATTAAGCGTAAAAAAGAGACCGACAGTAATCGATGATGGGATAAACAAGGCAATGATGCGAGGACGGTTAGTCATTAGTAAGAAAGTTTGTTCTGGCTTGCCAAAATAAAGTCGATGATCTCGCGAACGGCGCCGTAGCCCCCTTGCGCATCGGTGATCATATGAGCGGCATCCAGGGCGCAACGATGGCCAGTAGGCACGCTCGCGGCTAAGCCTACCCGCATTAGCACAGGTACGTCAGGTGCATCGTCGCCAACATAAGCTATCGACTCGGTGGCTAACTTTTGCTCTGAGCAAATCTGGTCTAGTACGAGGGATTTGTCGCTAACCCCTTGGTGGACAATGTTGATCCCTAGGTCTTCGCAGCGCTTACTCACTAATGCCGATTCTCTTCCAGTAATAATTCCAACGCCAATGCCATCCTCCAGTGCAAATCGGATTCCTTGCCCGTCAAGGGTGTGGAAGCTTTTCATCTCTTCTCCGGAGTTTGAGAAATACAGCCGGCCGTCGGTCAATACCCCATCGACATCGAGTAGGATTAGTGACACTGCGCGCGCCCGCGTCTGCAGCTCGGCAATGCCGCCGGTTAGTCTGTTATTATTTGCTTGCATTAATTATCCCATGAGCCTCTCTAGCATCGTCAATTTCATTGCTAGATGACATTGGCGCGCAAAAGGTCGTGCATTTTAATAATCCCGCTCAGCTTGCCAGGGCTGTCTGAGACGATGAGGACGTAGACGCTTGCCTCCTGCATTTTGCGCGCTGCTTCCGCCGCTAGCGATGCAGAATCGATAGTGTGATAGCGTGCCGACATCACCTCGTCTACGCGCGTTCGGTGAATATCAACTCCTGAATCGAGCGCTCGTCGTAGGTCACCGTCACTAAAGACACCAACAATATCCCCTGCCTCGTCGGTGATAGTGGTAAGCCCGAATCCCTTACCGCTCATCTCGATGAGTGCCGCACTCAGCGCCGTGCCTTGTTTCACTCTGGGGAGCTCCTCGCCGTGGTGCATGACATCGCGAACGCGCACGAGTAGGCGTCGGCCTAAGTTGCCTCCTGGATGGGAGAAAGCAAAATCCTCGCGTGTGAACCCCCGCGCCTCAAGAAGCGCCATCGCTAGAGCATCACCCAAAACCAATGCTGCTGTCGTGCTCGACGTCGGCGCAAGCCCGAGAGGGCAGGCTTCCTCGGAGACCTCACCGTCGAGATTCGCCTCCGCAGCGAGGGCGAGCTCCGAACGCGGATTGCCAGTTAGGCTGATTAATGGCACAGCTTTGCGTTTTAGTATAGGAAGGAGGCCGACGATTTCCTCAGTCGATCCCGAGTTAGACAGTGCCAAGACAACGTCGTTTGAGGCGATCATGCCGATGTCACCGTGACTTGCCTCGGCTGGGTGGACGAACATGGCGGTGGTGCCGGTGCTTGCCAGAGTCGCTGCTATCTTGCGGCCAATATGACCAGACTTACCCATCCCGATTACGACCACGCGACCATTAGACTTGAGGATGATTTCGCAGGCGCGTGCGAAGGACTCGTCGATGCGATCCGAAAGCGAGGCGACAGCATCTAGTTCGATTTGCAACGTTTTTCTCGCTGATGCAATCAGCACAGAACGAGAGGGAATTTGAGCGACGTTCATGACGAATAACCTTTGCTAGCTGTGCTAAGTCTATCCCGCGCGTAGCCATCTAGTCTCTTGGGTAATACCTGAATAACTCTAGGCTTTTAGCGACTAAGCGTTAACCAGCATTACCGTAAACCAGCCGCAATAAATAGACAAGAAAATGACGCCGCTTAATCGGCCGAGCTTCTTCCCTCGAGTCACTGCATAGTAGCAGAACGCGGCTAATAGGAGCGTGAGTAGTGTCACCGCGGCAAAATCTCTGAAGAGAAGAGGAGGTTGGATTAAGCCAGGGCTTAGCAGACCGGGGAAAGGGAGTACGGCTAACAGGTTTATAATGTTTGAGCCTACAATATTGCCGATAGCGAGGTCGTAATGGCCTTTTAATACGCAGGTGATCGAGGCGGCGAGTTCTGGCAGGCTCGTGCCGAGTGCCACGATAGTCAGGCCAATAATAGCCTCTGAAACCCCAAGCTCCTCCGCGATAGCGCTTGCCGAGGCTACGAGCGCTTCTGCACTGACTATGAGTAGGATGAGGCCGAGTAGCATGTAAGCGACCGCCTGCCAGATTCGGGCTTCGGGCTCACTTTCCCCCGCGTCTTCACGTTCGCTCAGCGCGTATTCACCGACTCCATCCGAGGCTTTTTTCTTGCGCAAGAGTTTGTAGCCAAGAAAAAGACTCAATGCAATCAGCACTGCGGCATCGAATAACCCAATAAAAAGATCGAAAAGAAGCGCGCCCGTGACGAAAGTAACGAGGAGAAGAGCAGGAAGCTCCTTTTTTATCAGAGACTTTGGGGGCGTAAGCGGGCGAAGTATTGCTGCTACACCGAGTGCGACACCGACATTAAACAAGTTAGACCCGAAGGCATTACCTATGGCGAGTTCGGGCTTATCTTCGAGCGCGGAGACTGCCGAGGAGAAAATTTCGGGAGCTGAGGTCCCGAAGGCAACAATCGTAAGTCCGATCAGAAGCGGGGAAACGCCTGCATTCCGTGCCAGAGCAGACGCGCCGAACACGAACTTATCGGCTCCCCAGATAAGGCCGACGAAGCCGAGGGCGATAACGACTTTGAGCAAAGTGTGCATTAGAATAACTGTCAGCCTTGATGATAAAATTCTCTTGACTCATTGCCTTTGGAGCAAACCAAACTAGGTCAGACTTAGACATAAATGCATAAGGACCATCTGAATCTTCGAATTGCTGACGTTGTCCCTTGAAGGCT
>Ga0182092_1039626_pt1 | contig 8120 bp, 4 predicted proteins | sample 041ome_22_FD_127768 | JGI IMG/M metagenome (GOLD analysis project Ga0182092, IMG submission 127768) | Metatranscriptome of coastal salt marsh microbial communities from the Groves Creek Marsh, Georgia, USA - 041410CS metaT (Metagenome... | ecosystem: Environmental > Aquatic > Marine > Intertidal... | reverse complement strand
TTGCTCAACATTTCTGTTTGGTTGAACATATGTTCAACGATGATGGAGAGAGCATCTTCTAATCGTGCTTCCATGTCATCTAATCTTTTGTTTAATTCATCTAGGGATTGACTTTTTGTTTTGTCTATCATCAAAAAAATACCATTAATAAATCACAATTATATACTAAAATCAATTATAATTCAACCCAATCAGTACCATTCCAATATATGGAGTTGAAGTCAGAAGATTGACTAACATTTGTCTGTCTATATGACCCAGCAGGAAGTATTGTGTATCTTAAATACTCGGTTGTATCAGTAGACCTTGTTGTAGGTTGTTGTACTGGAGATGTGAACGGTTGAGGCTGCTGTGTAGCTCTTACTGTATTTCTTGTAAACGGGAACGGTGGCACTGCAGTGTCACGTGTTACTGGTTGTTGAACAGACACAGGTGTTGTTGCTGGAACTTGTGCTACAGCAGTAGTCTGAGCCTGGACAGGGGTTGATCCCTGAACAGGGTTTGGTACTGTTGTCTGTATCGACGTAGCTCTTGTATAAGGTTGCTGTACTGGTACCTGTACCGTCGTAGATCTTGCATAAGGAAACGGGGGGTTAGAAACAGCTGTTTGGTAATAGCTGTTGAAACCAGTAACAACAGGATATGGTCCAGGCGAACCTACTTGGGGACCAGGATAGTATGTTCCTCTAAACGTGTAAACAAATGTTGGCTGTTGAGACGGTGGGTTTGGTTGCTGTACACTTGTCTGTGCTTGCGCAGGTTGCTGTATCGACGCTGGAACCGTTGTCTGTATTTGTGTAGTTCTTGTATAAGGTTGCTGATAAGAATACGGCTGCTGATAACTAGTCGTCCGCTGATACGGTTGTGGCTGCTGATACGGCTGCTGAATAGTATAAGGATTTGGTGGTAAAGCAGTCTGAGTAGGAGGATTAGGCTGCTGTACACTCGTCTGCACTTGAGTTTGTACTGGAATCTGGGCTTGACCAGGCTGCTGTACAGTTGTTTGAAACGTTGTTTGTACCTGAGTCTGATTTGTCGTGATAGCCTGATATACAGTTCTCAGTGTACCACTATCATTGACCAATATTTCATTGACACGACGAAGCGTGCCTTCATCATTAATGACATGAACATTGATATCTCTTAACGTGCCATTATCGTTTTTCTTGATTGCCATTGTTAGCCTGAACCCCAACCATATTTCAAAATTACAGCGTCAACCGGGTTAGCATAACCATCTGTTGGTAGAGTACCTTCTCCATGCTGAACAAAACCAGTATTTGAATTAATCCTGTAATTATAAGAGTTTTGATTTGATATTACTGTAAACTGAGAATCATAACCTAATAATCTTGATGGACTTGTACTAGGATCATCTCTCATGTCACCCCAATACTGATAAAACTTGTTAGTAACGTCGGTGCTTGTACTTCCTTTCATAAGCTCATAAACAATTTTCAAATAACCGTTGGGAGCTGCTGGCGGTATACGTCTACTGCACAACCCATATCCAATGTGTTCATCACTGTTGTCAGTATCTTTAATTACATAAGCAAATACTGGATCATTTGAATTGACAGATCCTTGAACTATCATATTTTCTGCAACAGATTTGATAACATCTACTGTTGTAGTTCTTAAATAATTGATACGGTTGGTATCATCATTTAACCATGCTGTCTTTGCTTCACTGGAAAGTCCGGAATCCGGAATATAGCCAATTGATCGTTCATAGTAAAAACGATACCCTGTAAAAGTGCTGTCATAAAGAAACAACGAGTCGTTGAAACATTGATTTAAAATAGTTTCATCGAAGTCATCACTTGACGTAATAATTTTAGTAATGTAACTCATTAATATACCTTAGTATATGTACCACACGTGGCCATTTGATGTTGGACCAACGTTAGTCGGAGCAGAGCTTGATATTGTAGCGCTATCTTGCACGAAATTAAGTAAACCACCTTTTGTTATCAACACTTCTGAGTTAGACGACGCTGTATTAGATGTTGTGTTCGCATAACTTGAAACAGCACCAGTTACAGTACCATCAGAGGCTAGTTCAATTTTATTACCTGTATCAATACCAAACTTAGCTGCTGAACTTGTTACAGTTATCGATGCATTGCCAACATTCAAAGCCCCGCGAGTAATAGAAAGAGTGTTAGATGACGGATTAAATGATATACCAGCACCTACCTCAAATTGGTCAGTACCTGATCCGGATGTGTTTGAAACAAGAAACACATAATAATCACCGTTTGTAGTAGTAGCTGACCAATCTAAACCAGCAGACAATCCAGTTAAACCTGAACCATCACCAACAAATGTGTTGGCCACAACCTTTGCTGCGTTTATAACACTGTTAAAAGTGTTGTTTGCACCAGTCCAAATATTGTTGGATGAAAGCCCTGCGGCTTGAGTGTTAATTTGATTAGTTACAATGCGCCAAGAGTTGAACGTATCGCTCAACGCAACGTTAGCTACTGGCTGTCCGGAATCGTACAATGGCATTTTTATAACCCTATATGTTTATTTTATTTATCTAAAATTTTAACCAGCAATTCTTTTATAGCAGTCATTTCATTTTTAACATGTTCTATATCATCAGAAAGACTGGATATCGTTTGTTGCTGTTGAAGTGTATGCGCTCTTTGTTTCTTGTATGCTTGTAAACCACTGTGATCTGAGTTTACTATAGCACCAGAACCCGCATCTCTTAAATATGATCTGTTTTCATGCATTGTTTTATGCCTGTAATGCAATAGCCATCATTTCATCTACCTTAGGTACTACACCACTATTAGATGATGTTAGGACTATCTTAATAGCCATATACTTATATCCAGTGTAGGTGACCCCTTGTGAATTGGTATATTGTATTTCGTTGGAGCCACCGGACAAATTAGCAGACGGTACTTCATAGTTATACGTCTTGTAATCATACTCGTTTTCAGCTGAAGAGTAAACAGTTGTTACGGTAGTTTGATCCATCAATACCCAATCACGATCATCGAACAAGTCACTATCATCTTTATTCAAGATTTTATAGTAAACGTAGATACCAGTATCGATAGGTTTGTATGCAGATAATCTTACTCGAATATCTTCTGCATCCTGACCATCTTCCAGTGTCATTGTTCTAGTGATATATCTAGCTAATGCATTACCACCAGTAGCATTTGTTTCACCAGTTACATCGTTATTCACTGAACTGCTTACTGCCAACAAAGTAGATTTTTCTATATCAATTACAGGTCCAATACCTGGGTTTGATGTATTCATTAAATATCTTATTTCACCAGATTTCTCATTAGCAATACCAGTTTCCAGTGACTTACTTAGTAAGAATTTGGATGTTTTATACGGTGTATCATTATTTAAGTTAATATTTCTGTATTGACTATCTCTTGTAGTAGGATTGATTGCAAACCTTGCAGTCGTACTGACCGAAGACTGTTCAAACTTGAGCATTGACGAATTCAAGCTGGCAAGATCTATTTGTAGATTTTCCAGTTCAACCAATCTTATAGTTGTATTAGATAATTGACCCTTGAGCTGAGTGTTATTTGCAAAACGCCCTGATATGTTGTTTAAGTGCAATCTTGTATTTGCATAATTTACTGTATCGTAATAAACAACATTACCGGTAGGAGTAGTTTGACTATGTAAGTATATTTGCGTTGTATTACTACCTACATTACTACCCTGCTTGACACCATTTATAATAATGTTAAGTTTTTCACCGGTTTGGAACTTAGCAGCAGTAGAAACATCTCGCAACACAATTGTGTTACCTGATACTGAATGAACAATGGCATTAGCACCACTAGTGTTACCAACTAATACAAATCCTGTATTAACTGACAAGGTAGGATGTGTTATAATAGTAGTTTCACCGTGAACCGCTTCACCTGCAATATTGAATGTGTTACCACTATCTACAATCATGAAATCTCTGGATTCATTTTTGAATACTGCTGTGGCATTTTGATTGATTGCAAAGTTAGCAACATATACATTGAACTTCAAGTCTTCTTCTTGTACAGCCTGCCATTGACTATCATTTGATGAAGCAAACAATGTACCGACATAAGGCTGCTTGTTAATTCTGTCACCAGTAACTAAATCAGTTCCACCTAGTCTAGAGACAAACATTGATACATTTGGATTTGAAGCGGCTGGTTTAATAACTATAGCATAGTCTTTATCAGCAGCCAGAAATACTGGTGATACAAAATACACCGGTGTTGCAGCAGAACTATCAGAGCTAGTATTGATATCATCAGCTTCCAATGTTATCCTTGAGAAAGGAACAACTCGGTTTGTTACAGTAGCAGATGTTGAATCAACTTCTCTTAGCTCTACAAACACTGGACGTGTTGCATCTTTAGTTGCAAAGAATAGATCAATCTTGGTTAGATATACACCTGATGTTGATGTAATTTGATTGAATGAACCAACGTTAAACGTTTGCGCTATTGGATCATCGCTGCATGCAAACTGCCAATCGCCAAAGCCATTGTCTGCCCAATCCCAATAGGTTTGTTCAGAGAGACCAGACACTTCTTTAGGACCATCTTTGGTCCATTCATTTCTATAATTTGCATAGTCTGGGTTACCTGAAAGATCGGTAACCTTAACATAGTTTTCACCATCAACATTAGTTGGGGTCAACTGTACAACGTGTACTTTACCTTTATAATCTGCAGTTCTTGTACTACTTGTAACAGTCTGGTAGTCATATATTGTTTCTTGTACAATTTCATACTTTCTAGTAGAGACTACAGTGTCCTGTAGAGTCTGTGTTGTACCTCGAGCGCTGAAGGTTGCCTCGCCCGATGTAGTCACCAAACCCGATCCGGTTGCATTGGTAGGGTTATCAGAGAATCTCAATCTAATAGAACCAGCTCTAAACCTTATACTATCATCATTAGGAATTCTAAATGTACAATACATATCACCATTTGAATCAGATGTTATAGCAGTACCTTCGGTACCTGTCGCCGTCCACGATGAATTCGTAGGTGTCAAATAACTATTAACATCAGTACCATCAAAGAAACCATAAAGTCTTGCATTAGGCTTGAATCCTCTGCCTTCCACCTTAACAACAATTGAGCGCATAAACGGTATAGAGGATGTGTTTATTACCTTTGGACCTAATCGTTCTGTAATTGTTGTAGGTTTTATAGAGTTTTCAATTCCCCTCCTAGCTTGATGAGAAATAGTATTAATCTCTTGAGTGCCTATTTCTTGAATCGCAGCAATACGCCCTCTTGTTCCATTTTCATTTATTGGAGTGTTACTTAAAAGCGTTGGTCTTGCTGTGACCTCTCCAGGTACCTCGCGATGAGCTCCAGTGTCCCACCAATTACTCCATTCCGTTGTCCACGAACTTTCCATGTAATTGTTGTCTTTAGTGTGATCATAATTTATCAATAAATCAGGAGCGTTAACCGTATCAACCCATACATCATGATCAGGGTTCAATGTTATTTTGGCTAAAAAGTTCCAGAAAAGACCAGCTGCATTACGTGTTGTTGATGCATATTTCTGTTCAATAACTTTCTTATGAGCATACTTTGGCGATGCAAGTTTACCATATCCTGGAGTTGAAACAGCAGATATGGTACCGGACGAACCACTTGAACTACCGGAAGCTGATGAAGAAACAGCAAATGTTCCCTGTACACCCTCAAGATATACTCTTCTTCCAACTTGATAGGCAACGTTACCTGTTGCAGCACCAGCAGTAATTGTCTCACCAGCAGTAAATGTGTCTGTGCCTCCAACAGTTATTCTAGCATCTGGAGGTCCAATGTATACGTTAGTGCTATTGGCTGCATTGTACAAAAGATCTACATTGATCATGTTGAATGGAGGTCTCAATGTTCCGGAACCAAGATCTATAGAAATTTTGTAATCAGGGTTAAGAACGTTGCCTATCCTATGACCAGAGAAGTTATCAACAATCACACCATTCTTGAATCTGTCAGCACCAGTGCTTGAAGCAAACTTCAGATTAGCTGCTTCATTTTCTAAAAATGATAATCTTGTATAATATTCTACTCGGTCCAATCTATCTCTAATTTTACCAATGTCAGCCATTGTATATCTTTCAGTTCTAGCAGGGGTCATAACACATGCCAAATCAAAACGATTATACTGTTGAGCAACCCTAGTAGATAGTGAAGGATAAGGAGCGATATCAAGTCTTGCTAACAACAAATCATCATCTGGAGCATCAGGGTATGTCGGATTGATTCCAGACTGACCCGAAGTAACCTTTACAGACCCCTTTGGAGATAAAGATATAACATCTTTCCTTGAGAGATAGTATTCTAAATCTGCTGTCAGGGTTTCATTAGGAGCAAAATATCTCAAACCACTTGCAACAGTAGATATAGCTAAGGATGCAGGTGGATTCACAGATGCAGCGCTTGCAGACTGAGTGTTAGTAGCAGTATCATCAATTCTAGGTCTTATGTCTATAGCATTACGTAGATCATAAGAAGCACTAGTGACAGGTGATCTGTAAATTGGTATTTCTTGAGTAGTAATTGCTGATGTGTTAGCAAAATTGGCATCGTCAATTGGATATGAGTCAACACTAAAGTAACCTATACCTTGTGATGTGTCATGAGTAAAGTAGTTAAGATCAATTAAATATACGTCACCTGCGCTAGCGGTTTCATTGGAAGCAAGTTTCAACTTACCGTGTTTGTATAAATTATCTGTTTGACCATTATCAAGAATAAAGTTACTAGTTACATCTACCCCTTGGTTATTTGCAGTAAATGCAGTATTACCTGTCAATCTTCTTACAGAATTAATTTTATGTACATCTGAGAAACCAAGATCCCACGGACCTGTTGTATTTGCTGTACCGTTACTTCTGTTTACTGTTATCTGAACTTTACGATTAGAGTTGTATACTTTAGCAATTTCTTGCCCGTCAACTTTATTGAGTTCTGCTACAACTGTTGCTGAAATTGTAGATGTCAGCGCTTCCTGTATATCAAAGGAGGCTGATGTTGTTGTGGTAGCATTAATTGTACGATCTGCTCCATCACCACCGACACCAGCCATATCGATAACTTGACCAGGATAGAATTCTTTCTTTATTGCCTGAGTACTATATGTACCGGAAGCATTCTCTACTGTTGATACAGTTGTTGACGAAACAGAAGAAACAGTCATGGTCTGTGAAGATATTAAAATTTTATCTCCAACGTTGAATTTTGTATCAGCATTTGTCAAACCGGTAATTGTATTAGCACCGCTTGTAATTGATCCTGTATCTACAGTACCGGAACTTATGCCAGTACCATTTAACACAACGTGGAAATTACTTGTTGCTATTGAATCACCAGACAAACCTGAGAATGTATATCTTTCATCAGCTGAACCAGTTGCAATACTGAATTGACCGCTAGTAGAAATAGTTACGTCAAAGTTTTTAATGAACTTGAAATTTGTATCAACATTATTTGACGTATCTCTAAGAGTTTTGACGTCAGATACCGGGAGAGGAAATATTGATCTATTAAAGTTGGTTTCTGAAACAGAAGCTACACCATTAGACACAATAATATCAGCAACAGCATTAGCTTGTGAACCACTTGAATTGTCAATAAACATACTTCTTGCCGAAGTGAATGGACCATCTGTCATATTCACATCATATAGATAAAGTTTATATCTAGCGGCCGCTGAACCTTTAGTACCTGATACGTGTTCTACTGCTCTTACCCTTGCTGTCCCAATCTGAGCACCGGCAGGTGATGCACTATCAGAAAATGTACCACTGGAAATAGTGTTGCTAAATTGATTTCTTATTGAAACAACATTATGTGTATTAACATCCCACACACCAGCATTTTCGTGTACGATAACATAGTTACCGTAGTTAGGAGATACACTCACTTGCTCAAGTGACTCTGTATCATTTCCTTTGGAAATGTTGACTGGGATAGAAGCTATTGTTTCTATGTCATAACCTTTTACGTAAGCTCGACCAGGATCCATTTCAATAACTAGTTTGGTAGAATCACCACCATTATCTGCTGTATATTTTCCAAAATTATTGGCTTGATTCAGATGTTCCTTAACTTTAA
>Ga0182092_1433555_pt1 | contig 8318 bp, 7 predicted proteins | sample 041ome_22_FD_127768 | JGI IMG/M metagenome (GOLD analysis project Ga0182092, IMG submission 127768) | Metatranscriptome of coastal salt marsh microbial communities from the Groves Creek Marsh, Georgia, USA - 041410CS metaT (Metagenome... | ecosystem: Environmental > Aquatic > Marine > Intertidal... | reverse complement strand
AGCTGATGCTGAAAGAACATTTGATACAATTACCAACACTATTTTAGATGCGCTAAAAGGTGACGATACAGTAAAAATTGCTGGATTTGGTACATATAAATGCTGCTGCACTTCGCAGTCTTGAGCAGTACCAAAACATTATTTCAAATAACATAGCGGCAAGTCATGTGGCTGGATACAAGAAGGTTGCCGTTTCTTTTGAAGCTTTAGAAGCTGGTGAAATTCCTCGATCAACCCACGATCGTCTCCGTAACGATATGCCGGGCTCTTTTCCTTTTCTAAAGAACCAGTCCGATCTTGTTGAGGGAGAACTTAGGGAAACTAACAATCCCCTTGACATGGCCTTAAGAGGCGATGGCTTTTTTGCTCTCAACAACTCTAAGGGGGAGTCAGTCTACACTCGAAACGGACAGTTTTATGTCAATTCTGACGGTATTTTAGTGAACAGCATGGGCCACGAATTTTCCGACCCCGGAGGAAATTCCATTTCGACTTCTCCGGATCTTGGAGAAATTACTATCGATAAGGAGGGACATGTTTTTCAGGGAGACGAGTTAGTGGGTGAAATTGGTGTTTTCCACTTCGAGGATCCTCAAACTCAATTATCTCGAATTGGCGGTGGATTTATTCCCAAGGATGACACAATTTTTCCGCAACAATCTGAGCCAGGTTCTTTTTCCATCATGCAGGGATTTCTTGAAGGAAGCAATGTATCATCAATTGAGGAAATGATTGGATTGATTGAGGTCTCGAGAGCACACGAGGCTAATAAAAAAATGATCCAAACTTTTGATGAAAATGTAGGTAAGGCAATAGGTACTCTAGGACAAACAACTTAATCTCAATGTTATTTCGAATAACATAGCAAATGTTAACACAACGGGATATAAAAAGAACAAGATCGAATTTCAGGACTTGCTTTACCAAAACCCTAGGCAGTCGGGCGGGCAAACTGGTGCTGGTAATGTCATCCCAACCGGGGTTGAGATGGGAAATGGTACAAAAGTTGTTTCCACCGCCAAAATTTTTACTCAAGGACAACTGACCCAAACTAGTGAGAAACTTGATGTGGCTATTGATGGTGTTGGTTTTTTTCGAAGTCGAGCGGGCGGATGGAAGCTTAGCATACACTCGAGACGGTGCTTTCAAGGTTGGTCCTGAAGGCCAACTTACCACTGCGGATGGACTTACTCTTAATGGATTTCCCGCCATTGATAACAATGTTACCAATGTTTTTATATCACCTGACGGTAACATATCTGTTGAAACTCCGGATGGAACTCAAGAACTCGCCCCCATTCAACTTTCTAGATTTGCTAATCCTTCAGGTTTGAAATCGTTAGGTGGAAACCTTTACATCCAAACCGAAGCGAGTGGTGAAGTGGAGCAAGGTAACCCTGGTCAGAACGGATTTGGCGTCATTCAGCAGGGTTATTTGGAAATGTCTAATGTCAATGTCGTGGAGGAAATGGTTAACATGATTATCGCTCAACGTGCTTACGAGGTGAATTCAAAGTCGATTCAAACCTCTGACGACATGCTCTCAAGAGTGAATCAATTGAAGAGATAGGTATGCGATTTTCTGCAATTGCTTTTGTAATACTTTTTTCACATTCCCTTAGCGGGGGAGTTGAGCGTTTTCTTCAACCTATTTCTTTGGATTTTTCCAATAAACAAAGCGTTGAAAGGAAGATTTCTGCCTTTGTGTCCCCCTCCGTATTTTCTGAGCAAAAATTTTACGGTGATGTTGAGCATGAAACAATGTTGTTAGACACGGAGCTTCTCCAAAAGAGGTTAGGCGAATTATTGAAGCATAGGTTTCAAACCAACGGAGAGGTCAAAGTTTATCTTAGCAGGAAGTGGGAAAGTGTCAGCTATGCCTCGAACTTCATTATCAAGCTGAGTTCTTGTACACCCGATGAACTCAACTCAAATTGTTTCGTAAAATTCGATATTTGGGAGAATGGGGTGAAGGTTGGTGATTTTTCGACACCTATCAAAATTTTGCATCTTCAAGATGTTTACTTTACAAATAAATCCTTGAATAACGGGGAAAAACTCAGTGTTCACTCTTTGAAGTCTCGCAAGGTAGATACCCTTAAGCAATATGCCAACTCGGTGCATGCCGGAGCGAAGTTAACCGGTTACGAAGTTTCCTCTCAACTTCGCCCAGATACTCCGCTTAAGTGGAATCATCTCTCTAAGATTACGCTTATTAATAAAGGTAAAGTAGTTGATGTTTTTGCATCCGGGAACGGAATCTATGTAACCATGAAAGGATTAGCTCTAGAAGATGGTGTTGAAGGTTCATTCGTTCGCGTTAAAAATCTTTCCTCAGACAAAGAGTTTCAAGCAAGAGTGCTTAGCGAAAACAGCGTAAAGGTTCATTTATAATACCCGATGAAATTTCTTTCTTTCCTATTGTTCACACTTGTACTCTCGAACCTTTCTTTTGCTACATCGCTTTGGCTTAAGAGTGGCAATGACCAAAGAGGATTGTTTGGAGGGAAAAGAGCCTATTCAGTTGGTGATCTGATAACAATAGATGTTGCTGAAAGTTCTTCACTTGCCGCTTCGCAAAATACGGTCCGGAGTCGGCAATCAGATATCGAAAATGCGGTCTCACAGTTTCTCTTCGCCAACAGCAAATTGGGCTCTCATAATGGAGGACTTCCTGGGACTCAGATTGAGACTCAGAACTCAAGTCAAGGTGGTGGCTCGATAGCAAATACTCAGGAATTAAAGGGGCGTGTGAGCGTTGTGGTCATTGATGTTCTTCCTAATGGAGTTCTGGTTCTCGAAGGTGCCCGGATGGTTACTTTTTCTGGAGAGAGTTACTACGCTGTCCTCAAGGGAATGGTCAGGCAGGAGGATATTGGTTTTGGTTTTAAGGATGGTTTGAGATACAGAAATATAGTTTCCTCTCAGTACATTGCCGATGCACAGATTGAGTTTGTGGCAAAGGGTAGTTTAAATGACGCCCAAAAGCAGTCATGGTATCAAAAATTGGTTTCTGTGGTTAATCCATTTTGAAAATTACATACATATGATGTTTTTGCTTTGTAGAATTCTTCCTCTTTTATTGGTTCCCCTTTTGCTGCAGGCTGCTCGCATCAAAGATTTAACTGATGTGAAGGGAAATCGGAGCAACCAACTTTTTGGATATGGCATCGTTACTGGTTTAGCAGGGCAGGGTGATTCCAAAATCGAGTATACTGAGCTCGGTATTCTCAATGCCCTTGAAACATTAGGAATTCGTGCAGACAAAGCTGACAAATCAAGAAACATTGCAGCCGTCATGGTCACTGCTGAGATTGGACCATTTGCCAAGGAGGGCTCTCGCTTAGATGTCACTGTTTCTTCTATAGGGAATGCGGATTCGCTACAGGGTGGCATTCTGTTGCAGACTCCACTGAAAGGGGCGGATGGTCAGGTTTACGCCGTGGCTCAGGGACCAGTTTCAATTGGTGGATTATCCGCTGGCAACGCCGGAGGGAACGTTCAAGTTAACCACCCTACCGTCGGATTAGTTAGCAATGGTGCAAATGTGGAGCGCGAAGTTGCCTCAGTCGTCACCTTCGATAATTCCTTGGATTTGCTATTGCGCTCCCCCGATAATTTAACCGCTGTTAAGATGGCAGAAGCAGTGAATAATTACTACCCTGGTACTGCATTGGCAACGGACGGGGGGGTTGTAAATGTCCGTATACCAACTCAGTTTGCTGGGCAGACAACCAACTTCATTGCCGCTATAGGAAGCATTGATGTGCGACCTGATGTTGCAGCAAAAGTAATTATTAACGAAAGAACCGGGACCATTGTTGCTACTCAAAATGTGCGCATTTCCCCTGTTGCGGTAAGCAGTAGTAATGTAACGATTTTTCTGAACCCAACGACAGGAGTAAGCCAACCTTTACCTTTTTCTCAAGGTGCAACTGCTTTGATTGAGGGTGAGAATGCTGAGCTTGTTGAAGAGGTTGGTCGTTTTGAAGCACTAGACGAACTGGATCCCCCGGGTGCGACCACGGTGAATGAATTGGCCACTGCTTTAAACAAATTGGGGCTAACGACAAGGGAGATGACTTCAATCCTGCAATCGATTAAAAATGCTGGAGCACTTCAAGCCGAACTGATCATCAACTAATTTGTCATGGAAACATCTGGAGTCAGTCAACAATATATGGGGCTAGACCCGAGTTCTCTAAAAGAACTCGTCAATTCGAAGCAATCTTCGGCAGTACAAAAGAATGCAATCGTAAGTCAGCAATTTGAGTCGGTGATGATTAAGCAATTTCTTAATGATGCACTTAAGCCAATGTTCAAAGGGGTTTTTAACGAGGAGGGTGAAGGGCATCGCTTGTATAGACATTTTTTCACCGATGCGATTTCCGAGAGTATCGCAAAGGGTGGCGGGTTCGGTATTTCCTCAATCCTCCAACAGCAATTAAATGCCCAAATTCCCTCGAGTACTTCAACCAAAAAAGAGAGCTAAATATATTTCATGGTCAATTTATCTCAAAGTGTCTCATCGAATGCCAATTTTTCTTGGGAAGAATTGCTCGACCTTTTGCGAGATGAGCTCCAAGAATATGGAGGTTTGATTGGTTTGCTTAATGCCCAACAGCAAAGTATTCTAAATCGTAGATCAGAAAGCTTGCTCGAGATTAACCAATCCGTGCAAACACAAATGGAAGCCAGCCAAATTCTTCAAAAAAGAAGACAAGGCTTCGTAAGTCACATCGCCCGTAATTTTGGTGAATCCAATGACACAAGTCTTTCAGAACTGCTTCCACATTTACCGGAAGTTACCAAACCCATGTTTGAGAGCCTGATTGATGAGATCAACAATCTGATCACCCGAGTTCGAAGAAAAATTGAGCAAAATCAAAGACTCCTACTAAGGTTAGCCGAGGTTACGGATCAGATTTTGGGTATTTCTGATCCCACTCATCACTCCAAAACCTACAGCAAAGAAGGAAAGCTTGGTCGCTTGGCAGATCATAGATCCAGCTTAAGCGAACAAGCGTAGTTCGAGAATTTCATGTTAGGCGAAATTGTAAAAAGTACTGAAGCTCTTCGCTACCATGCTAAGTCAGCGGAGATTGCAGGGAAGAATCTCGCTCATGTTAATGATGAGAATTACGCCCGCCAAAGAGTGTTAGCCAGAGAGGGGCTAATGTACAACGGTCAGGGTGGGTTACGTACTTCTTCGATTGAATCTGGTGGTCTCGATCATGCTCGTAATGATCTAATTGATAAACGCCTTTTCAAGGAATTCGGAGAAACTGCGGCGCTCGAATCTCAGGAAGAAATATTAAAGCTTCTACAAGCGGCCTTGGGCGAGAAAATTGATCGGCAAGCCGTGGATGGAGGCTTGGACGATGAGCACCAAAGTAACCTATCAGCTGGCGGTCTTGCCCGGGCAATGGACGATCTATTTAACGCCTTTCAAGAGCTCTCTGCTTCCCCCGATACGAGCGTTGCATCTCAAGAAATTTTTAATAAAATCAATATTTTAACCAATCGCTTCAACGATGCAGGAGTAGCTTTGGATGAAATTGAATCTGATTTAACCGAATCGGTTGATTACGCGGTGTCAAAAGTGAATTCAATTCTTGGGCAGATCCAAGAGGTCAATACGCAAATTAGAAGGTTTGAACTACTAGGCCAGGGTAAGGCAGTGAGCTATCGAGACCGTAGACAGAGCCTGCTTGAAGACTTATCTAAACTCATCGACTTTAGCATATCTCCTGAAGTAAATTCCTCAGGAGCGGAAACTGGTTTTGTAAACATCTACGCTAAAAGTTCCTTCAATCAAGATGTTGTTTTATTGGATGCTAAAACCGGAGTACACCAATTAAATAAGAATTTTGGAAATATGCTCACACCCAGTTCTAGTGGCACTTTGGGAAGTGGGTTGCAAGTTAAGCCCAAAGTGGATGATGAGGGCAAACTTGGGTTCATCGAAGTGGTGGATGGAGGGTCTCAATATGATGACTCTGCGGGACCCCTAATTCTTACCTTTTCACCGCCGCTGCGCGGCGGTTTTGATGTGTCGATAGAAGCTCATGAGAGATTTTCTTTTTTCGAGCAAGACGGTAGATACTTTCAGGCATTAGCAAAAGTTCCTGCAGGAATTTCACTTTCAGACCCCACTTACTTTCTTGAACTGCCCGAGGAAGTTACTACCCAGGCTTTTTCCAAAGGCTCATTTTTCAAGTCAGGTGGTGTGTTTTATGAGGCTCTTCTAGACATGCCCGCAGGAAGTGCCTTATCGGATCAATTATCATTCGCCCGATCAGAGGAAGTAAATCTAGTCGATCGAGCGAAAGGTTCATTCTTTCAAGAAGGTGAAAAGTTTTATCAAGTTTTCGCCGATCTACCTGTTGGGGTACCTCTTTCGGATGCCGGTTCATTCGTGAATACCGATCCAATCAACTTGAAAGATCGTGCAGAAGGAAGCTTTTTTAAGCAGGATACGAAGTACTATCGTGCGTTACAAGATGCGAAAGCAGGCACACTCTTGTCAGATGCATCCTCCTTCGTTCAAGTGGACCCAGTTTCTATTGTAAACCGTGAAGAAGGGAGTCTCTTTTTTGAGAATGACACTTACTACCAAACTTTAGTCAATAGTGAGGCGGGTACCCTGCTTTCCGATACAGAAGCCTTTCTTGAAATTGAGCCAACTTTATTATCTGATTATGCGGAAGGCACTATTTTTTCCCAAGGTGGTACTTATTACAGAGCCTTGGTGGGTATCGCAGCAGGAACCCTGCTTTCCGATACGGATTCTTTAGTTGAAATTGAACCAGTTTCGTTGGCGGATTATGAAGAAGGTGCTGTCTTTAAGCAGGATGAGCAGTATTACCGCTCACTAGTCGATTCGGAGTCCGGTGCATTACTATCTAATGATTCGCTCTTTGAATTGTTGAATGTTGGTGTTGTGCAACAAGATTACGAGAAGGGGGATTTGTTTGAGCAGGATGGTGTTTATTATGAAGTCTTCTCTGCCTTACCCAAGGGAACTTTGTTGTCAAGTGTTGCGGATTTCGTGGAAATTGATCCAGTGAATCTATCTTCTTACAAAAAAGAAGATATTTTTGAACAAGGTGGTAAATACTACAAAGCTCTAGAGGATGTAACTACAGGAACTGCTTTATCCAATACATCAGTATTTCTTGAACTTCCAGAGCCTGTCTCACTCGAGGATTATAGTGCGGGCAGCATCTTTAAGCAGAATGGGACTTATTATGAAGCGCTTAAGGATGTACCTAAATGGACTTCCCTTTCAGAGACCAGCGCTTTTGCTGAAAAATCTGAACCCTTTTCCCTGGTTCCCCACGAAACCGGATCTTTTTTTAGTCAAAATGGCAAATTCTACCAGGCTCTGGATAATGTGCCCAAAGGAACCCCTCTCTCCCTGAAGGAGTCTTTCTTGGAAATAGATCCTAAGTTACTGCCTTCAAATGGGGGTTTGTCGGCTTATCCTGAAACTTTACGCAGGTATTCAGATCTCGAAACCTTTCAAGCCGGGGAGCAGGTTTATTTTGATGGCAAGCTGTTTCAATCCTCTCGTGATATTCTACCTGTTTCTGTCCTTGGCGATGGAGCTAATTCAGAACTAGAATCAAGAGATTATTATGAAGGTGAGGTTATCAAAATTAGAGATAGTTTTTACCAGTTTCTAGAGAATGTCTCAAAATCGGATGCAGACCTTGATGCTATTCAGGGGAAATCCCTTATAGAAATAGGTCCAAATCTACCAACCGAAGTAGATGAATTCTCATACTTTACAACTGTGCTCTCCGATGTCGGTCAAAGAGATTTCTCTTCCAGAAGTTACGATATTGGCGATTTTGTAAAAATAAATGATCCCGATTCTGGTAAGTTCCGATACTTTGAATTTTCCAATCAATTAATAAGGGATGACGAGTTAAATATTAGAATTGATGCAGAGGACCAAGATAAGTGGATTATAACTGATCCTGATGGAAATGTTCTGGCAAGGGAATCAGTTTCAGATCCTTCTCTTGGGTTTGGTAAAATTTCTAACATACCGGGCGATTCGACTGAATTCTTAGTTGAAGGTGTATTTGAAAAGGATGGAGTAGAGATAAATGCAGTTACTGCCCAAGCTCAATCCATCGAAGATTTGAAAGTAAAGGAATCTCCGATGAGATTTCGACAAAATGAGGTTTATTTCTTCACCGACTCTCAAGGCAAATATAAACACTTTGTAGTCACAGATCCTCCCTCTGATATCAATCCCCTAAATTTTGACCCCCAGGATAGTCAATGGAGTTCAAATTTTAAGTTCT
>Ga0182092_1162901_pt1 | contig 8546 bp, 9 predicted proteins | sample 041ome_22_FD_127768 | JGI IMG/M metagenome (GOLD analysis project Ga0182092, IMG submission 127768) | Metatranscriptome of coastal salt marsh microbial communities from the Groves Creek Marsh, Georgia, USA - 041410CS metaT (Metagenome... | ecosystem: Environmental > Aquatic > Marine > Intertidal... | reverse complement strand
TTTTAGGGAGTTTTTACAAAAGAGTGGCGCTGTTATACTAATTAAAGGAGTACATGAGATCATTTATTATGTTAATCGATAAAAAATTGATAAAAGATATTAAAATCAATGTTGCCAGATCTTTATCAGAAGATATTGGTGATGGCGACATTACAGCCCAACTTATTCCAAAGAATGTAGTATCTGATGCACTCGTTGTTACTAGAGAAAAGGCGATCCTTTGTGGTCAGGCTTGGTTTGATGAAGTATTTAATCAACTAGATCAACGTGTTACAGTAAAATGGCTAGTTCAGGATGGTGCAAGATTGGAACCAGATCAGCATATATGCACGCTTAACGGTCCGGCTCGAAGTCTTTTAACAGGAGAAAGAGTCGCACTCAATTTTCTTCAAACTTTATCTGGCACAGCTACGACAGCTCGAGAATACGCCACATTAGCCTCTGAAAGTGGAGTTGAGATTCTAGACACTCGAAAAACAATTCCAGGACTGCGGTTAGCTCAAAAATATGCTGTATTTACTGGAGGATGTAAAAATCATCGACTCGGACTGTATGATGCATTTCTTATTAAGGAGAATCATATTACTGCATGTGGTGGTATCAAGTCCGCTATTCTTAAAGCTAAAGAAATTTCTCCTGATAAACCGATTGAAGTAGAAGTAGAAAGTTTATCAGAACTCACTGAAGCGCTAGATGCTCAGGTTGATATAGTCATGCTGGACAATTTCGATAAAAAAATGATGCAACGAGCAATAGCAATGAATACAGGGGATACTAAAATAGAAATATCCGGAAATATAGATAAAAACAACTTATCTAAACAAGTAATTATGAATGTGGACTATTTATCCTCTGGAAGCCTAACTAAAAATTGCCAAGCGATAGATTTTTCTATGAGGCTTCTATAATGACATTTGTTGTCGGACTCACTGGTGGTATTGGTAGTGGCAAAAGCACAGCCGGGCATTATTTTGAAGCATTGGGTATCGAGGTAATTAATGTTGATTTGATATCAAAAAATTTAGTGGAGACAGATTTAGATCTCCATCTTAAAATTTCCGGATATTTTGGTAAAAAAAGTTTACTTGGAGATGGTTCTTTAAATAGATTATATATAAGACATGAAATCTTTAACTCTTCAAAAAAAAAAGATGTGGCTGGAAGAACTTTTGCACCCACCAATTAAAGATCGAGTTTTAAGATCCCTAAGGTATAGTTTAAGTGAATACGTAATACTAGAGTCACCACTGTTGCTAGAAACCGATCAATATAAGCTAACGGACAGAATTTTAGTAATAGATGTCTCAAAAGAAGTGCAAATTCTTCGTGTTCAAAAGCGAGATAGAATATCTGCGGATGCAATTGAAGCTATAATCACATCACAAATGCCAAGAATGCAAAAATTGAAACTCGCTAATGATGTTGTCGAAAATACTGGTAGCATTGAAAAATTTAAGCTTAAGATAGAGTGTTTACACAAAAACTACCTTACTTTAGCAGAGGAGCTATAAATTTTTACCTTTTCTGTAGAATGCAAAAATGGAGAGATTTATCAAAAAATCAGACAGCATGAAAGATGTAGCCGAAGTCTTTTGTCCTACCTGTAGGAAGGCTGTCACTTGGAACAAAAGCTCACTTCATAGACCGTTCTGCTCTATTCGTTGCAAGCAGATCGATTTTGGTGAATGGGCCACGGAAGGTTTTAAAATTCCAGATAAAGAAAATAACACAGATCTTGGTAACTCGGAAAAAGAGAAGAATGAAGATAGTCAATATCACGATCTATAACATTTTTATGTTTTCTAGAATACGGTCGTCTGCCGCCGGAAATTTGTAAGAAATTAATTCATCTATTGAAACCCAAGCAATATCTTGACCCTCATTGCCTATAGCATCACCAGAAAAATTTTTTACCATCCACACATCCATAAATATCTGTTTTTCAGGGTAGTCAAAATCAAATTTCATAAATGGAGTTGGATCAATAACAGAAATGGCTAATTCCTCTTCAAGCTCTCTTCTTAATGCGTCAACAGGTAACTCACCCACTTCTACTTTACCACCAGGAAACTCCCACAAGCATCCTTGGAATAAATGTTTCTTTCTTTTAGAGATTAAAATCTTATGATTTGACCTTATAATTAACCCTACAACAACATGCACCCTGTTCATCAACTTCGATATTCTGAATTTATTTTGATATAGTCATGCGACAAATCCGTAGTGTAAATTATTTCTGAAGAATCCCCTCGATTAAGATTGATATTAATAGATAAAGATTCCTTATCCATAATCTCTTGACCAAAATTTTCCATATAGCTAGAAGCCCTTCCTCCGTTCTCAGCAATAAGAACATCGTCAAGATAAATCTGTATTTTTTTAATGTCTAGATCTAATACTCCTGACATGCCAATTGCTGAGAGAATTCTTCCCCAATTTGGATCGGAAGCAAAAAGAGCAGTCTTTACCAATGATGATTCAGCTATCGAGTAGCCTACCCGTAAGCATTCCGATGCTGTCTTTCCAGAAGATACTCTCACTGTAACGAACTTAGTTGCCCCTTCTCCATCTTGAACGACTTGACAAGCTAGAGATAAAAAAATATCTTTTAGATTGTCTATAAATATTTTCTGGTCATCTAAAGATAATTCAGAAAAATCTACTCCAGACAATCCTGTTGCAACCAAAATTGCCGAGTCATTGGTAGACATATCTCCATCAACAGTAATTCGATTAAAGGAGCAATCTACTGCGTTTCTGATAATCTCTTTAATTAATTCTTGGTCAATTGCAATATCTGTAGCAATATAAGTTAGCATGGTAGCCATATCTGGCCTTATCATCCCAGAGCCTTTTGCTATACCTGTAATAATAATATTTTTCTCACTCAGCTTTAACTTAACACTAGCTCCTTTTGGCCTTGTATCAGTGGTAAGTATAGACATTGCAGCTGTATCCCAACCATTTTCAGATAGTGAAGACAGTGCTGATGGTAGAGCTGAAATAATTTTTTCAATAGGCAGATATTCACCAATAACGCCAGTAGAGAAAGGTAAAACTGTTTCCTTGTTTACCGACATAGACTTTGCGAGAGACTCACAAATAGACTCTGCATGCTGTCTACCTAAATCCCCAGTTCCAGCGTTAGCATTACCAGTATTGGTAACTAAATAACGAATTTTATTTGAATAGATCCGCTCTTTAGCAAGCTTAACTGGTGCTGCGCAAAACAAGTTTTTTGTAAATGATCCACCAACAGTACTTCCCTCAGCTAACTCCATAACAACTAAATCTTTTTTTCCTGATTTTTTGATGCCTGCACTTGAAGCACCTAATCTAAAGCCAGGTACAGGATACATTTTTGGAAAAAAATCTTTACCAACAGCCATACATTTCTCACAATAACTTTAATATTAAATTAAAATAAAAACTGTTTTTTTATTTTAATTTACCACAACATTGTTTGAATTTTTTTCCATTACCACAAGGGCAAGGGTCATTTCTTCCAATCTTTTGGGTTGGTCTAATAAATGGTTTTATTGAGGTTGATTTTTGAGTGGCATCAATTTTAGGTTTAGCAGCGCTAATAGATGAAACAGAGTCATGTTGCATTTTAAGGTTCTGTTTCTGCTGACTTTCTCTCTTTATACGCTCTAATTCCTCAATTTCATCACGGCTCCGAACTTCCGCCTTGCTCAAAAAGCGAATGGTCTCCGATTTTATATTCTCCAACATCTGCTGAAATAACTCAAAAGATTCACGTTTATATTCTTGTCTTGGATTTTTTTGTGCGTAAGCTCGAAGATTTATACCCTGTCGCAAATAATCCATCCGAGATAAATGCTCTTTCCATAAAGTATCTAAAACCTGGAGCATTAGCTGTCTTTCAATCATGTGAATGTCCGCACCAACCGAAGATACTTTTTTTGCATATGCATCTTTTGACATTTCTTGAATTTTTAATCGAATAGATTCTTCATTTAAAAGATCATCATTATTTAACCAATCTTGAACTTTTATTTCTAAATTATAATTTGCCAAAAAGTGTTTTTCTAATCCTAAGACATCCCATTGCTCCATTAGACTTTCAGGAGGGAGATAATAGCTGATTGAAGTGTCAACCACATCTTCTCTAATTTTTTCTATAATATCACTAATATCATCTTCTTCTAAAAGTTCGTTTCTTTGTTGGTATATAACTTGTCTCTGATCGTTTGCAACATCGTCATATTCTAGTAAATTTTTACGCATGTCATAATTTCTACCTTCAACTTTCTTTTGAGCTTTTTCAATAGCACCAGTAACCATTCGATGTTCAATTGACTCTCCTTTTTTCATACCTAATGAGCGCATCATATTTTTTACACTATCTGAAGCAAATAACCTCATTAATGGATCTTCCATAGACAGATAAAAACGTGATAAGCCAGGATCTCCTTGTCTACCAGCTCTGCCTCGTAATTGGTTATCAATTCGTCTTGATTCATGGCGCTCCGTACACAAGATATGTAGGCCTCCAGCCTCAATCACTTTATCATGTCGAATTTTCCATTCAGCTTTTATAAGTTTTATTTTGTCTTCGTTAGTGGTTTTTTGCTCTGATAAAAGAGCCTCCCAGTTACCACCAAGAACTATATCAGTTCCACGACCAGCCATATTTGTTGCAATAGTTACTGTTCCAGGTATCCCTGCCTGAGAAATTATTTGTGCTTCTTTTTCATGGTGTTTTGCATTTAAAACTTGGTGTGGAATTTTTGCTTTTTCCAATCTTGCTGACATCTCTTCTGAGCTCTCAATAGTTGCTGTACCAACCAATACTGGTGCATTTTTCGCAATACATGATTTAACATCGGCAACTACTGCATCATATTTTTCATCTGTCGTAAGATAAATCAAATCATTCAGATCTACCCTGGCCACTGGAAGATTTGTCGGTATAACAACTACTGGTAATCCATATATCTGGTGAAATTCATATGCTTCAGTATCGGCTGTTCCCGTCATACCTGACAATTTATCATAAAGACGAAAGTAGTTTTGAAACGTAGTGGATGCCATAGTTTGACTTTCACTCTGGATATCAACACCTTCTTTTGCCTCTATCGCCTGATGGAGGCCCTCCGATAGTCTTCTCCCAGGCATAGTTCTACCGGTATGCTCATCAATTAAAATAACTTGTTTGTCTTTTACAATATATTCAATATTTTTGCTAAAAAGATGATGGGCCTTGAGAGCTGATTGAATATGATGCAAAAGTGATAAATTGATAGAATTATAAAGACTATCATTCTTTTGAAGTAAGCTTTCACTCTCTAAAATAAGTTCTATTTTGCAATGGCCGTCTTCTGTGAGTTCAACCTGTCGCATTTTTTCATCTATAGTAAAATCACCTGATTTTTCCTCCGTAGACGGTAATAAAGTTGAAATTAACTTATTGATTTTTATATACAGGGATGAACTATCTTCTGCAGCTCCAGAGATAATCAGTGGTGTTCTCGCTTCATCAATAAGGATTGAATCAACTTCATCGATAACAGCAAAATTTAGTCCTCGCTGTAACTTGTCCTCGGTGCGCAGAATCATATTATCACGGAGGTAATCGAACCCAAATTCATTATTCGTTCCAAATGTAATATCTGCGCGATAAGCTATTAATTTTTCCTCTGGAGTCATACCTGACGAAATAACTCCAACTTTCATACCCAGTAATTCGTATATAGGTGCCATCCATTCTGCATCTCTATTAGCCAAATAATCATTGACTGTAACTATGTGTACTCCTTCCCCACTAAGACTATTAAGATATGCAGGTAAAGTGGCCATGAGTGTTTTACCTTCACCAGTCCTCATCTCTGCAATTCGACCTTCATGGAGCACAACTCCTCCAATCATTTGGACGTCAAAATGCCTCAGTCCCAAAGTTCTCTTGGCTGACTCCCTTACAATAGCGAAAGCTTCTGGAAGAATTTGATCTAGTGACTCACCATCCTTAAACCTAAGCTGAAATTCTTCTGTTTTTTTTTCTCAGAAGATCATCTTCCAATAAAGAAACTTGATTTTCAAAAGAATTTATTCGGTCTACGATTTTTCGTATTCTTTTAACTTCTCTCTCATTTTTACTACCAAAAAGTTTTGCAAAAAATTTCATTTTTGTTCCAGAGTGATTCTGATCAAATAATTAATCTATTTAGAACAGTAAATATTTACATAGCTATAAAAAACCACATTGCTAAAATTACATGGGTATACAGTACAGACGCTCCCATGAATTAGTCTAGATTTAGTGTAGATTCTTTTAAACGTACCATCTTTTGTTACAAGTCATCATACTTAATTATTAATATTTGACTCATTTATGCTGTCAGTAAAGGTTTTGTGTAAGAAATTGGAACCTCATCTTCATTATTTTCAAAGGTAACTAGCTCCCAAGCATCTTTTTCTGAAATCAATTTCCTTAAAAGCGCATTATTAAGACCATGTCCAGACTTATGGCCAACATACTCACCGATGAGGCTATTTCCTAATAAATATAAATCACCAATTGCATCTAAAATTTTATGCTTAACAAATTCGTCCTCGTAACGAAGTCCATCCTCGTTCAAAACCTGAAATTCATCGACTACAATAGCGTTATCCATACTCCCGCCACGAGCTAGTCCCTGGGATCTCAAGTACTCAATTTCATGCATAAAACCAAATGTACGTGCTCGACTAACTTCCTTTACAAAGGAGGTTGTAGAGAAATCAACTGAGGTTTGAAGAGTTCGATTACTAAAAGCTGGGTGATCAAAATCGATAGAAAACCCTACTTTAAAGCCATTAAAAGGTTTGAAGGATGCACTTTTATCTCCATCATCTACTGTTATCTCTCTTTTTATTCGTATAAATTTCTTCGGTTTCTCTTGTTCTTTTATGCCTGCTGACTGAAGTAAAAAAACAAACGGACTAGCACTACCATCCATTATAGGTACTTCTGGGGCGGTAATATCAATGATAGCGTTATCTATACCTAAACCAGCCATAGCTGATAATAAATGTTCAACTGTTGACACGCGAACTGCACCTTTAGTTAAAGTTGTCGAGAGCATTGTATCTCCAACATTTTCTGCTATTGCATGTATTTCTACTGGTGGATTTAAATCAGAGCGTCGAAAAATAATACCTGTATCAACTGGAGCTGGATGGAGTGTGAGAAAAACTTTTTCTCCAGTATGAAGACCTATTCCGGTGGCCTGTATCATATTATTTAGTGTACGCTGTCTCATCATCTTTCTTATTTTCCAAGATATTCTTTCCAACATAAAATAAAGTTATACTAGACTCAAATAATACAGTACCTTAATCAGCCTGACAGCGCAAAAATGCTGGAATATCAAGATAATCCTCTGAATCGACTGATAAGTCTTTATCTACATCTGAATCTGAATCTTCATCTGATAATTTGTTCCCATTACGGAGTATAGTGGGTCTTTCAATTTCAGCCCAATTTATTTCGCCTCCTGAGCTAGTTTTTGTTTCGATTTTTTGTATATCTTCTTCTGGGTGATCTACTCCAACAGGGATAAACATTGGTTTATCTTCAAGACTTAAACCTGTAGCAACTACGGTAACTCTAAGGATATCATCTAGGGAAGGGTCAATAACAGTTCCAACTACCACAGTAGCGTTCTCAGAACTAAGATCGTTGGCCCTCTCCAAAATATCATTATATTCACCTAGAGTGACGTCCTCTCCAGCTGTTATGTTTACCAATATACCTTTGGCTCCTTGCAAATTTATATCTTCAAGTAACGGACTTTGTATAGCTTTTTCAGCTGCCTCAATAGCTCTATCTAATCCTGATGCTTCACCTGTTCCCATCATAGCTTGTCCCATCTCAGACATAACTGCTTTAACATCTGCAAAATCCATATTAATAAGGCCGGGTCTTATCATTAAGTCAGCAATTCCTTTAACTGCACCTAAAAGGACATCATTTGCTGCACTAAATGCATCAAGTAGAGTTGCAGATCTACCTAAAACCTCAAGAAGTTTCTCATTTGGTACTGTTATAAGAGAGTCGACTTTTTCTTTAAGTTCTTTCAATCCTTCTTCTGCGACAGTCATCCTCTTTTTCCCCTCCCAAACAAAAGGACGAGTAACTACAGCAACTGAAAGGATCCCTAAATCTTTAGCTATATCGGCAACAATTGGTGCAGCTCCAGTTCCAGTACCACCTCCCATACCAGCAGTAATAAAGACCATATCAGCGCCAACTAGCGCTTCAGAAATTCGTTCACGATCCTCTAATGCTGCTTGGCGACCAACTTCTGGGTTGGCGCCTGCACCTAATCCTTTAGTAAGACCGCTACCAATCTGTAAAATTGTAGCATCGATGTCTTGAAGTGCTTGCGCGTCGGTATTTGCAGATATAAATTCAACACCAGTTACGCCACTTTTAATCATATGTTTCAGGGCATTGCCACCTCCACCCCCAACACCTACTACTCTTATTTCTGCACTATCTAGTGTATTATCTATTATATGAAACATAACTTTTACCTCTT
>Ga0182092_1092117_pt1 | contig 8863 bp, 3 predicted proteins | sample 041ome_22_FD_127768 | JGI IMG/M metagenome (GOLD analysis project Ga0182092, IMG submission 127768) | Metatranscriptome of coastal salt marsh microbial communities from the Groves Creek Marsh, Georgia, USA - 041410CS metaT (Metagenome... | ecosystem: Environmental > Aquatic > Marine > Intertidal... | reverse complement strand
GTCCACAGTCACACCTTGTTGACCAACTTTCTGCTTCAAACCCGCACCCAAGCTCCAAGACTCAGAATCATACCCCGTCTTATAACCTGCGCGCAGTGCGATCATGTTCTGAATCCAAGCTTCACCACCGAAGTGATACCGGTTGATGGAGTCTGTGAAGAACATCTGCTCAACAGCAACTGTGACCGACATAGGATCGCCCAAGTTGCCATAGATTTCGGCAGCACCTGACAAGTTGAAGACCATTGGGAAACGTGCTTTTTGACCGATCACGTCTTTGTCGCCACCCAAGTTGCGCAGCGCCATACCCAAACGGGTCGACTTGTAACCGGTGTAGAACAACGTACCGAAGTCAATGTCAATGGAAGAATAGCTTTGCAGATCGAGATCTTCTTTGACATAACGCAAGTTACCACCAACAGACAATTTGTCTGTGACTTGCTTTGCAACGGTCACACCAGCAGCGATGTCACCAGCGGTCACCATACGACCTGTACCACCGGGTTGTGCGGATGTGGTTTCCTCAAACTCTTCCGTTGTGAAGTATGCAAAGTTCACAGCGAGGGTCGCAAAGTTTGTTTTGGCACCTAAGGCAAACGAACCCATTTCAGAACCAACGATCCACTTCAAATAAGAAGCAGTGACGGCATAGCGTTCAATTTGCGTGATCCCAGCAGGGTTATAAAACACTGCCGACAAGTCATTGCCAACTGACGAATAGGCATCACCCATAGCAGCAGAGCGAGCATTTCCCGTCAGTTTTAAGAAACCATACGACGTTGTGGTAATACGAGCGAATTTAGCCAGGTCCGTTTCAGGTGGCACACGAGTTTGATCCACCGGAAAGGCACCTAATTCAGCCTGAGTTGGCCGCACTTCCTGAGCATCTGCCATAAAAGGCAAAGACAGAGCGAGAGCCAGACTGAGTAGCATTGCTTTTTTCAGCATGATTGCTATCTCCTTGAATATAAGATAGACGAAAAGGTTCAAAATTAATCTTGAAGGGTGGTTTCCCACCCATCAAGTCTCGTCCAAGCTTACTTAATGATGAGGAACGTGCCTTGCTGTTTTTTGCCTTCAGAACCAGGCATCAGTGAAGTGACTTTCCAGAAGTAAATTCCTGGGAACATCGCTTCACCAAAGTCAGAAGGACGGTTTTCTGCAAACTGCAAGTATGCGACCTCGCCTTTAAGTGGATCATTGTTAAAGAATGTCCAAATGCGTTGACCTGTTACGTCATACAAGTCAATCTGGCAACGACCAGGCAAGTTGATAAACCGCATGTTTTGCTGACGGTTGTAGGTGTGCAAATCATCATCAGACTTAAATGGATTTGGCACCACACGCACTTGCTCTTCCAAACGGTCAAACACAGCAGCACCAGGCACAACAGGCACAACGCCATTTTTGCGACCTAAGATACCACCGGAACCGGTTGTTTGAGAACTTTCAAGCACAGGAACCGAAGTGCCAGTGCCTTTCCAGTCAGCGTGACCAGAGTCATAATAGCGCACAGAATACCAGTTTGGGAATCCAGCATTGGTGCCTGGATCATCAAAGTAGTATGTGCCAGGAATTTCTGCACCAGCAGCAGGATCATCTGCATCAACATATTGGTTGCTGGTCAAAGGAATACCTGTTGGCCAAGAACCACTCTTCACATTGCTCCAGGTCTTTGAAGGATCAAAGGAGATACCTGTTGGCAAGTTGCCAGAGCGCGCATCTTCAAAGCTGAATTCGGTGACATATTCCCACTCACCTTGATATTCAACATTGGAACGATAGATGCGATAACCACGCAAGTCATTGGCTTCTGCACCTGTGTAATCAGGGTCAGCAGCATCTTCACCAAAGACACTCCAGCGGATTTGCGTTTTACCTTGCAAGTTGGAGTCGTGTGCCATTTTGATTGAAGGGGGTTGGTTGGGAATATCAAAACCCCATTCATACATCTGAATGGCATTTTCAAAGTGGTCAAACATCACATCTTCACCCAAGGGAATTTCACTTTGGCGATCAGAGAATTTGACCGGTGCATTGCCCAAACCACCATACAAGTTCATCCAACCCATATTGTGGGGTTTGGCATAGGTTTTGTAGTTGTCAAATTTGGCGTGATCAGAAGCCATACCAACAACATAAGCCACCACCACTTTGGCCTTTTCGCCAGGAGCGAGTGTATAAGGACCATAAGCAACGATTTGAGTCGTCATTTGAGGTTCTGTGTTTTCGGCAGAGTAACCACCGTTGGCCACAGAGTCATAAATGAACTGATCAGAATCGACATCGGGTGATGGATAATCAAAGTCATTCAAGTTGCGATATTCGTGGAACAACACAGCTGCGGGTTGTTGCACACTTTCGTCATGAGCAGTTGCACCATTGTCGTGAGGAGCCACATAGGTCTCATCATCAACACCACCATAGCGCATAAAGGGAGCGAAAGCATCAACGGTCCCAATACCAAAGTATTGACCGTGTTGGATCATACCTTCACGTACCCAAGTTTGCTCACGCGTATAGCGTTCACGAGCCAAGTCATAACGATAAGGGTCACCCACATCGGGGATCAAATTCGTAATGTGATCAGACTCACCATCGTGCACATAAGCAATGGCATGGCCGTTGTTGGCCAAGTCAACACCGCGTTGGATACCAGCAGGTTTGCCAGCACCAGCAACGTGTGCATCACGGCTTACACCGTCCATATAATTGGCTGCCAAAGTGAAACGAGCATAGTCATCACGTGCCCAGTCATGAGCAGCATTCCAAGAGTTAGAACCGCGCCATGCTGTTGACTGACCAGCAATCATGCGATTTTGGAACGTGATGTAAATGTCTTCAACCGTTGCACTGGATGTGTTTTCCACCACGTTTTCAACAATGAAGAACTCATCGTAGTCTGGGTGATCAGATTGGTTCCAACGACGTTCCCATTCCAAACCAGACAATGTTGAAGCACCTTCTTGAATACCCACAACAGCAGGGAAATCATCAGCAGACAATGCTTCTGCCCAAGCAGGTGCATTGTACTGAGGAAATTCACCTGTGGCTACACGATCCGCAAAGCTTGTCCCACTGGCATAACGACCAAATTGGAAGTTCCAAACAATCACAGCTTCACTGTTTTTGGGTGAAGGTGATGTAATGCCATTGGACTCTGGCCACCAGTTGCTTCGTTGATCTGCAACAGATGAACCATCTGTCCAAGCAGCTTGGTTACCATTATTTTGGCGAATGGCCATTGCCCATTCGTGGGCTTCCACAACGCCCAAATAGGCTTCAGGACGTGCAGTCATATCGTGGTCGCGACCAACAATGTCAGACGACAACACACGTGCACCAGCATACGAGTTGCCAGACTTGGTCAAGACCCAGAAGCCTTCACCTGCTGTCAACGATTTGGCATTCCAACCTTCGCGCTCAGAACCACCAGAGTAAACTTTGATGTTACGACCCTGAGGATATGAGAATGAAGATTGTGCCAACTTGGTGCGGTTATCCTTCTTACCACTCATGCCCGGGTTGTGGATCGTGTGACCGATCTGACCGCGAGCCATCGAACGACGGGCATTGCTGCCCCATTGGGCATCTGCGGTGGTCACAAGACCAGCCAAGCACATACCCACCCCGGCAAAGAAACCGGTGGCTAAAAACCATAGCTTTTTAGGTGTCATTGACGCCTTACTCCTCTATGGGGTAAAAGATTGAACGAATTTACGAACTTCGTACTTCGTTTACGACTTGTGCGTTTCCCCGGCGACTCCAGAAACGAAAATTCGGCTCCTCCTTTCGCAGTTGAAGTCGGTCCTTAGTGGGCGCCCCCACGCCAGACTTTAGGTTGAACGCTTGTGAAACGCGATTTTTCTTCCTCGATTTACATTACCTTCTATTTAACGCATCTCAAGGTCAAAAGTTCCAACGCTTCACAACTTTTTTACGAAATTTTCAAAACCATTTCCCAACTCCCCGGAGATGGGAAATGGTTTCTTTTTTCGTCTTTCATCACAGATCCCTTTCCTCCCCATTCTCCGTATAGGAGATGGGAAGGATCGGGTTTCTATTTTTCTACAATCACGAAACACCTTTCCTCCCTATTCTCCGTGTAGGAGATGGGAAGGGTTGGGTTCCGTGTTCTTCCGTGCTACCATTTAATGCGCAAACTAAAGTTCATCTCACGAGGAGAATCCCAGTAGTTGCTCACGTCATTGAGCTCAGGTGTATCTAAGTTCAATGCAACAATATCATTGTTGGTCGGCTCTAAGCCCATAATACCATAGATCTGATAACGATCGGTATTAAAGTCTTCGGAACGACCACCCAAAGCGTTTTGACGATTGTCTTGTTGGTTGAAGAGATTATAAATTTCAACAGCAAGACTCACACTCACACCACTTGGGTTGCCAAATACTTTTTCGGCATTAAAGTCGGCACGTGTGTGAATGGGACCATAACGGAACCCTTGCACACCACCGGTTGAATAGGTAAACCGAGCACCGGTGTAAAGACGATACACCATGTTGGCACGCAAGTTACCCAATGCTTTGCCACCAAAAGGACCATATTGGCTGGGTGTCGCAAACAAGAACGTCATCGAACCAAAACTACGACGGTCAGCACCCAAAGGTGTGCGCTCACCAGATTCTTGAGCGTGACCCACCAAGGTGTTGCCTTCACCATTTCCTGGGTTGCCAGGATGTTGGCTGGCTTGTGCCCACCATTCTTTGTCTTCATCACCATAGTTGCTGTTATCCAAAGGCGCATCAGCATGCAACTTCACGCCTTCTGCAGAATAGTGAGAATACCAAGGAATCCAAGACCACTGACGGGCTGTTTCTTCGATGTTGCGTTGCTTGTTTTGCACAGCGCGGTTGGCTTTGGCACCAAACTCGATGATATAATGATCGGCTGCCAAACCATCACGTGTGGCTTTTGTTTCCAAAGACACAGGAATTTCTGCACCTGTGGCAGGATCAACATCCCAGTCTACCCAATACCAACCATTGGCAACAAACTGAGAGTCAGGCCATACATCACGACGGTGGGCACTGTTACGACCACCATCTGCCCATTGCAAGTTGTAACCCAAGTTGAATGAGAACATATTGGAGAACTTCTTGCGCAAGTTCATTTCAAAACCACGGGCATCTTTCCAGTCACCCGCACCAAAACCTTGAACACCTGTCACATATTGGGCAGATTCTGGATCGATGAACTGTTGAGAAGCACCGCGAATGTGGTTTGAAGATGCTTTGTAATAAGTCGTGAGACCCAAGACATAATCACCCACAAAGTTCCAGTCTAAGCCCACTTCAAATGATGTGGTAAACTCGGGTGGCAAATAAGGTGTACCGTGTGCAGAACCTGAATCGTTGAATTCATTATAACGCTCTGCAGGATCGATCACACCATTGCCATTGAGGTCACTATCAATAGCTTCATTGGAGGTGAACTCGTTTTGGAACAATTCGTGGAACTTAGGACGTTGTGTGAACTTGCCATAGAAGAAACGCACCAAACTCTTTTCCGTCACAGGATGTGACACACCCACACGAGGTTGGAACGACTTGATGGCACTTCCTTTGACCAAAGGCACCAACTGAGAACGGGTCATACCATTCCAAGGGGCTTTGAGGCCATAGAAGTTGTCATTGTCTTTGATCCACGTATTTTGCAAGAAAGCTTCACCACGGATACCTGCATTCACGATCATACCTTCAAACTCGATCTTGTCTTGCAAGTAAACACCCACATCCATGGGGTTCAAACCTTCTTCTGAACCACTTGGCCAGAATGAAGTTGAATTGAAGTCTTTGCCAAACCATTCCAAACGACGGTTGGTAGGACCACCCGACCAATAAGATTGGAACCAGTTGTTGTAACGAATGACTTCAAAACCTGTTTTCACGAAGTTTTGCTTGTTCACCTGACTGCTCAAGTCAGCCTTAAAGCTCAAACGCTTGTAAGAACGACGATCCCAGTCAGACACTTCACGATAAATTGTGTAGTGACCATCTGTCGTACGATCAGATGTCAATTCAGGAGCCACTGCAAAGTGGGGCTGAATGTTGGCCGTATCACGTGTGGACACACTGTAGGCCAAACGCACTTCGTAAAATGTTTTGGGCGACAAGGAGTGTGTGACACCCGCATAATACATACCATCTAAATCTTCATAATCACCTGTTGGATTGTGAACGGACAAGAACAAGTTGCGGCCATTGTCACGAAGATCCAACTTACCACCTGCTGAAGGACCACCAAAGGTGCCATCACGACGATCATACACACCACCAGCACGAAGCTTCAAGCTCGAAGACGCAGAATATGTCAACTTGGCTGTGCTGCTTGTGTTGAAAGGTGTCGTTTGATTGGCATCTGGAAAGGCTGCAGGCAATTTGCGCCAGCGAGAAGACAAGAAGAACACCAAGTCACTGGTCAATGGACCAGAGAAGTTGCCTTCCATGCGATGACCCATTTCACTGGTATAATCCAAACGACGGTGCGCTTGAATCACATCATTAAACCCGTCACCATCTAAATCGGCAGGAATTTCAATCGACTGAGCAACCCAATCGGGGTTGTCCCACTGATTGTTACCACGATGCAATGGGGAGTCATAGGCATTTTTGCCCCAGTGCTTTTGACCCGATGGCGTAAACTGATAGTCAAACAAACCACTAAAAGCAGAACCACCGTCACGGGTCACAACACTCACAACACCACCTTGAGCATTGCCATATTCAGCATTGTAACCACCTGTGATCACCTGCAACTCTTGAACCGCACTCTTATTCACTGAGCGACCCAAACCGGTGCGTGTGCCACTGCCATCGGTGGTCGATACACGAACACCATCAATCACATAAGCAACGTCTTCGCGGTCACCACCACGAATCATAATATCGTCACCTTCTGCATCGATGGATACACCTGCCTGAAGCTCAACAAAGTCGGCCATATCGCGAACGATCGGCACAGCTGCCAAGTCTTCAGAACTCATCATATACTTACTGGTTGTCTTGTCAGGTTCTACTGGAGGACGTTCTGCGATGACCACCATTTCACCCAATTCAAGAGATGTTTCACGAATGGAAAAGTCAACCGTTGACGTAAAGTCAGATTGAACTTTCACACCTGTTTTGCGTTGGGCATCATAACCCACCATAGAACCTGTCATCGAATAGGTGCCAGGATCTACCAACAGGATCACATAATAACCGTTACCATCTGTCACAGCACCGCGTTGCGATCCATCGATCACAACATTTGCACCAGGCAAGGGTTCACCTGTTTGTGCATCGGTCACTGTGCCCTGAACCTTACCTGTGGTTGCTGCAAAGGCACTGCCTGCAAACAAACCAGCAAGAACGGTCAGGGAGAAAATTTTAAAAATCTTACGCATCGTTTTCATTCTCCTTCTGTTTTAGGAACTTAAAGGGTGTAACGCTTTGCGCTTTGCGCTTCGCGCTTCGCTCTTCTATTCCCAGAAATAAAACTTGAACCCGGCGCTCAAATCAACCATTTGCAAAGGAAAGGCTTTGTCTAAACCCCACGCATCATAAGGACGCAATTCACTCAAGATGAAGTGATAACGACCACGTACATCCAAAGCGATTGTGGGAGTCAAAAACGCTTCCAAACCAAAACCTAATGCTGCGGTTACTGCAGTGCGTGTGTCTGTTTGGGTGTTCATCACAACAGCAGGCAATTGATCACCAGCTGAGTCCAAACCACCACCGGCACCTAAGGCATCATTGGGGCTTTGACCTGGCCAGACAATATTGTCAGCGATTGTCTTGTGATCGTAAAAACCACCACCCACAACGATATAAGGCGAAAAACTACCTTCACCCATGGTGCGATCGGCATTGAAAAACCACAAACCTGAAATCAACACACTGTTAAATGTTGTTGAATATTCACTGGCTGGATTCAAATCTTCACTGGCATATTGCTTCAATGTCAGTGCTTTGGGACTCCAGGAGAACTTCTTGTTTTCTAAAGCGCCATTGTCCATTTCGGCATGATGATATTCAGCTTCCATGGTTACACGGCTGCTGCTGACATAGCTGGCATTTAAGCCCCACTTGTCTACACCACCATTAAATCTTTTGCCAAACGTAAACAATGGATTTGTGTAACCAATAAATCCACCAAAACCCCATTTGCCTGCTACCTGGGCAGGGGCTGTACTTGCACTTGCTGCCAATAAGGCTACCGCAAGTGTCAACACTTTAAACAGTTTCAACGGACTACCTCCTTTCGCGTTAGCGAAATAACGACCTTCGAAAATCGTTCTTCTAATAAACCGCTCACAAGTTCACGACAGTCGCAACACCTCCTTATGTTAAAAGATTTCATTGTTTAAAGATCTGTGGCGTCATGTTTTTAAAAAGCAAACACAAATAGCCCACCAATCGAAATCATACACTCGATTAACGACCAAGAGGCTGTTTGCTTATTTATTGTTTCTGAAAGATGAACAGTGCATTCATATGGCTAATCACCGGTGCATGTCGGAATAATACTTCGCTGAAAAAAATTGGGCGTGTGAGGAAACAACAACGTTTCCTCACACATCCCTCCGAAATCATGAGCTCCGTCCCCGCCAAGGTAGAAGTCACGATTTTTTCAAACACAAAATAAGCTATGTCCCGGCGAATCCATCTGGGAGAGATGAAATTCACAAATAGGCGGAATCAAGCAATTTGATAAAATAGGTTGGGCGTGTAAGGAGACAACAACGCCTCCTCACACATCCCTCCGAAACCGCTAGCTCCGTCCCCGCCAAGGTAGGTAGCCTGCGGATTAAAACACAAATCGAATACAGTCAGATTTTACTAATTTTACACACTTCACC
>Ga0182092_1440480_pt1 | contig 8914 bp, 5 predicted proteins | sample 041ome_22_FD_127768 | JGI IMG/M metagenome (GOLD analysis project Ga0182092, IMG submission 127768) | Metatranscriptome of coastal salt marsh microbial communities from the Groves Creek Marsh, Georgia, USA - 041410CS metaT (Metagenome... | ecosystem: Environmental > Aquatic > Marine > Intertidal... | reverse complement strand
CCTACCGCCGCTCCTGTCGCGAAGGCGTATGTGGTTCAGATGGTATGAATATTAATGGTGTGAATGGCCTGGCCTGTATCACGCCTCTCTCTGATGTCGTGAAAAATGACAAATTGGTATTGCGTCCCTTGCCGGGGCTGCCAGTAGTGCGCGACCTGGTCGTGGATATGTCTATTTTTTACAAGCAGTACGAGCGTATTGAGCCTTACCTGCAGAATGATGACCCGGTGCCTGCAATCGAGCGTCTGCAGTCCCCTGAAGATCGCGCCAAGCTGGATGGTCTCTATGAATGCATTCTTTGCGCCTGCTGCTCAACCAATTGTCCATCATTCTGGTGGAATCCGGAAAAATTTGTTGGTCCTGCCGGTTTGTTGCAGGCCTATCGCTTTCTCGCGGATAGCCGAGACACCCATACCGATGAGCGTCTGGCTAACCTGGAAGATCCCTTTAGCGTTTTCCGCTGTCGCGGCATCATGAATTGTGTAGCAGTTTGTCCGAAAGGATTGAATCCGACCAAAGCCATTGGTCATATCCGCGAGATGTTGATGGAGCGTGGAGCCTGATAAAACCTTAACAGGCATCTGTTTGAAAATATAAAGAATAAAACAACGATAGCTAACGAAATGCAGCGAGTCTGCCGTTAATTATAGTGCTTAATTTGTGTAGTGAAGACAGGGGATAACTGGAACTATGCTGGATAATTTTCGTGATCTGATGCTCGCCTCAGGGCATATTTCCGGTGGCAACCTTGATTACGTCGAAGGCTTGTATGAAAGCTGGCTTCACGATGCCAGCGCGGTACCGGAAGAATGGCAGCAGTATTTTTCCCAATTACCAAGCGTTGAAGGGGGAAATTCTCATGACATTTCCCATCAGGACATTGTAGACCAGTTCCGTGGACTGCCGCGACGCGGTACAGGTAATCCCCAAATGCTCAGTGACTCAGCACCTGGAGGCCTGTTGCATGAGGCAAAACAGGTTAGTGTTGTTCAGCTTATCAGTTCCTACCGTGTTCGAGGCCACCAGCATGCCAAACTTGACCCGCTTGGTATCATGTACAGGGAAAATGTGCCCGATCTGGAGCTGGGCTTTCATGGCCTTTCACCTTCTGACCTGAATTTATCTTTCCAGACCCAACCATTATTTATTGAAGAAGAAACCGCAACACTGGCAGAAATAGTCAGCGATCTGGAAAGTATTTACTGTTCCTCGATCGGATATGAATACATGGCCATTGTGAATCTTGAAGAGAAGCAGTGGATACAGCGCCGAATTGAAAGCAGTCGTGGCAAGCCAAATTACAGCAAGCAAACGCGTCTTCATATTCTGGAGCGACTGAGTGCGGCTGAGGGGCTGGAAAAGCATCTGGATGGAAAATATCCGGGTACAAAACGTTTTGGCCTGGAAGGCGGAGAAAGCCTGATTCATGCTGTCGACGATATTATTCAGCGCGCGGGCGAGCATGGCACCAAGGAGATCGTGATTGGCATGGCTCATCGTGGCCGTCTTAATGTACTGGTCAATATCATGGGTAAAAACCCGTTTGATTTGTTCGAGGAGTTTGAAGGCAAGTTGGTACTGCAAAGTTCTGGGGATGTGAAATATCACTCTGGTTTTTCCTCCAATATTATGACGCCGGCAGGAGAAGTGCACTGCAGTATGGCGTTCAACCCCAGTCATCTTGAAATTGTTTCTCCTGTAGTTGAGGGTTCGGTACGGGCAAGACAGGATCGACGTAAGGATCCCCATGGCACGACAGTTCTGCCGATATTGATTCATGGTGATGCGGCATTCGCCGGGCAGGGCGTGGTAATGGAAACCTTCCAGATGTCACAGACGCGTGCTTATGGGACAGGTGGCACGGTACATATAGTGCTTAACAACCAGATTGGCTTCACCACGTCGCGCCAGGAAGATGTCCGTTCAACAGAATACTGTACAGATATCGCCAAGATGGTTCAGGCACCGATTTTTCATGTCAATGGCGATGATCCTGAAGCGGTTCTTTTTGTAACCCACCTGGCGCTGGATTATCGCAACAAGTTTCGCAAGGACGTGGTAGTGGATTTGGTGTGCTATCGACGACGGGGTCATAACGAAACTGACGAGCCGACCACCACCCAGCCATTGATGTATCACGCCATCAAGAAGCATCCTTCCACGCGCACTCTTTATGCCAGCAAACTGATCGAGGCGGGTCTGATTTCGGATAAAGAAGTGGAGGCAATGAATAAAAATTACCGTACTTCTCTTGATGAGGGTACCCATGTTGTGCAAAGTCTTGTTCATGTACCGAATACTGCTTTGTTTGTGGATTGGCGTCCCTACCTGGGGCATTCCTGGGACATGCCGTGCGAGACCCATATTCATATTGTTCATTTAAAGAAACTCGCAGAACGACTGGTCACACTACCCGAAGGCTTTAAACTGAATCGTCAGGTTAAAAAGCTGATGGAAGACCGCACACGTATGGCGCATGAGGAGCAGCCCCTGGATTGGGGTTTTGCTGAATGCCTGGCTTATGCGAGTCTGGTAGACAACAACTACAAGGTGCGAATTACCGGGCAGGATGTTGGCAGGGGGACCTTTTCCCATCGCCATGCCGTGCTTCATGAGCAGGACAGCGGGAGAAACTACGTCCCGTTAAGTCATATCTCCGATGCCCAGAGAAAATTTGTGATTTTTGATTCCATTTTGTCAGAGGAAGCAGTGCTGGCTTTTGAATTTGGTTACGCCAGTACCCGACCTGATGCCCTGGTAATCTGGGAAGCCCAGTTTGGTGATTTCGCCAATGGTGCCCAGGTGGTGATCGACCAGTTCCTTACCAGCTGTGAAAACAAATGGGATCGTCTCTGTGGTCTTACCCTGTTGCTGCCCCATGGCTATGAAGGGCAGGGTCCGGAGCATTCCTCAGCCAGGCTGGAAAGATTTCTGCAGCTCTGTGCAGAGCAGAATATTCAGGTTTGTATTCCTACTACGCCAGCCCAGGTATTTCACATGATCAGGCGTCAGATGATCAGGCCTCTGCGTAAACCGCTGATTGTAATGACGCCAAAAAGTTTGTTACGCCATCCGGAAGCAATTTCCACTATGGACGAACTGGCTGATGGCGCTTTTCACACTGTGTTGCCCGAAACTGATGTCGATATAGATCCGAAACTGGTTACCCGGATTGTATTGTGCAGTGGCAAGGTCTATTACGACTTGCGTGCCAAACGCAGAGAACAGGACATCCGTGATATTGCCATTATCAGGTTGGAGCAGATGTACCCGTTCCCGGAAGAAACACTGCATGACATCCTGAGGCCCTATAAACGTTATAAGGAAGTGGTGTGGTGTCAGGAAGAACCACAAAACCAGGGGGCCTGGTACCAGATACTGCATCATATAAAGAATGTAATTCGTCGCAAGCGTGCCAGCTTTCAGCTGGATTACGCTGGCCGGGAAGCTTCCGCGTCGCCAGCAACAGGCTATATGTCGTTACATCTGCAGCAACAGAAAAAACTGGTACGCGATGCGCTGGGACTGGATGATGAAGATAACAGGATAGTCAGTTCCAGTTAAAACCGAAACAGAAAATTCTGAGAAAGTTTGTAGGCATTAACCAAGAATAAAAAGGAAAGGGCATGACCATAGAAATTAAAGCGCCGACCTTACCGGAATCTGTCCCCGATGGAACTATTGCTACCTGGTATAAAAAACCGGGTGAGAGTGTCTCTCGTGACGAACTTATTGTTGATATTGAAACCGATAAGGTAGTCCTCGAAGTAGTAGCACCGGCTGATGGTGTGTTGAAAGATATCAAGAAAGCAGAAGGCGATACCATTGTTAGCAATGAAGTACTGGCCATTTTTGAAGAAGGCGCAGTAGCAGCAGCTCCTGCAGCTGAGCCAGCCGCTGAAGAAGTTCCCGAAAAGGCAACGGTGGCTCCAGCCGAAAGTGATGAAGATCAAAGCAACCTGGCGGTATTGTTGAGTCCCGCTGCACGTAAACTCGTGGAAGAAAATAACCTGGATGCAAATCTTATCCAAAGCACGGGAAAGGATGGCAGAATAACCAAGGAAGATGTAGTCAATTACATGAAAACGCCGGCAGAAGCGCCAACACCTACGACGCCTGTTGAATCACCAGCTACTCAGACGGAAGCGGTTTCTCCGCCACAACAATCCATAGCAGGCGTTGATGGTGCTCGGGCCGAAAAACGCGTCCCGATCTCACGCCTGCGGGCAAAAGTCGCTGAGCGTCTGCTGCAGGCAACCCAGACTACCGCTATGTTGACTACTTTTAATGAAGTCAATATGCAGGAAGTCATGGATCTGAGAGAAAAATATAAAGCAGCATTTGAAAAGCAGCATGACGGCACCAAGCTGGGATTCATGTCGTTCTTTGTGCGCGCCAGCGTGGAAGCATTGAAACGTTTTCCTGCAGTAAACGCCTCGATGGATGGCAGCGATATTATTTATCATGGTTATCAGGATATAGGCGTGGCAGTGTCCTCACCCCGAGGTCTGGTAGTGCCGGTATTGCGTGATGCAGATGCCTTGAGTTTTGCCGATACAGAACAGGCTATTCGCGATTTTGGTATCAAAGCCCGTGATGGAAAGCTCGGTATAGAAGAGATGACTGGCGGCACGTTTACCATTTCCAATGGCGGCGTATTTGGTTCATTGTTATCTACTCCGATTCTGAACCCCCCGCAAACAGCAATTCTGGGAATGCATAAAATTCAGGAGCGTCCGATGGCAGTCAATGGTGAAGTCAGGATTTTGCCAATGATGTACCTGGCACTTTCTTATGATCATCGTATGATTGATGGCAAGGAGGCGGTGCAGTTTCTGGTCACCATTAAGGAATTACTGGAAGATCCGGCAAGAATCTTTTTGGAAGTTTGAACCTTATCAGCACGTATTAATTATTAACAGGCAGCAGACAGGAATTAACAATGGCAGATTTTGACGTAATAGTAATCGGCGCGGGTCCGGGAGGGTATGTAGCAGCGATCCGGGCTACCCAGTTGGGGCTGAAGACCGCTTGTGTTGAGAAATGGATCGATGCCAGCAACAAGCCCGTTTATGGCGGTACCTGTCTCAATGTTGGCTGCATTCCTTCCAAGGCTCTGCTGGATTCCTCACATAAATTTGCCGAGGCTAGTCATGATTTTGATGTGCATGGCATCAAGGTAAGTAAAGTCGGTATCGATGTGCCCGCAATGATTGCGCGGAAAGAAAAGGTCGTTAAACAGCTTACTGGCGGTATCGCAGGATTGTTTCGCGCCAATAAGGTAGAGGGAATATCGGGGACAGGAAAGCTGTTAAAAGACAAGCAGGTCGAGGTGACTGACCAGGAAGGCAAGACAAGTGTTTACTCTGCTGACAACGTCATTCTTGCAGCGGGTTCGGTCCCCATTGAAATTCCACCCACCCCGCTGGATCATGATGTAATTGTCGATTCTACCGGTGCTCTGGAATTCCAGGAAGTACCAAAACGCCTTGGAGTAATTGGCGCTGGCGTAATCGGGCTGGAACTGGGGTCGGTATGGGCGCGCCTGGGTGCTGAAGTAGTGGTGCTCGAAGCCGTTGATGCTTTTTTGCCCATGATTGACCAGCAGATTGCTAAAGAGGCAAAGAAAATTTTCACCAAGCAGGGGCTGGACATTCGTCTGGGTGCAAAGGTGACCGGTAGTGCCTTGAAAAAAGGCAAAGCCAAGGGCGTAACCGTTACCTATCAGGATAGCGAAGGCGAGAAAAAAGAGAATTTTGACAAGTTGATCGTGTGTGTGGGGCGTCGACCATTGTCGGACAAACTATTGGCCGATGACACTGGTGTTGAGATCAATGAGCGCGGTTTTGTGACCGTAGACGATCATTGTGCAACGGGAGTGCCGGGCGTTTATGCAGTGGGAGACCTGGTGCGCGGTCCAATGCTTGCCCATAAGGGCTCTGAGGAAGGCGTTATGGTTGCAGAAATAATTGCCGGGCAAAAGGCCTCGATGAACTATGATCTGGTTCCTTCTGTGATTTACACCCACCCGGAAATTGCTGCAGTGGGAAAAACCGAAGAACAGCTAAAAGCTGAAGGAATTGAATATAATACCGGCGTTTTCCCATTCGCTGCCAGTGGTCGAGCGCTTGCTGCAAACGATTCTGACGGCATGGTTAAAATGTTGGCTGATGCAAAAACAGACCGTGTGCTGGGTTGTCATATTATTGGTCCTTCTGCGGCAGATCTGGCTCAGTCAGTGGTAGTCGCGATGGAGTTCAGCAGTAGTGCTGAAGACATTGGCATGACTGTGTTTTCTCACCCTGCACTTTGTGAGGCAGTACATGAGGCTGCGCTGGCTGTGAATGGTCATGCAATACATATCGCTAATAGGAAAAAACGTTAGTTAAAAAATAACGATTTACGGGTTAAACAAACAGATAGGTATCAAATGAATTTACACGAATACCAGGCCAAGAAAATATTTGCTGATTATGGTTTGCCGGTTTCAAAAGGCTTTGCCTGCGACAATCCCAAGGATGCAGCAGACGCTGCTGGCAAGCTTGGTGGCGACAAATGGGTCGTAAAAGCGCAGGTACATGCTGGTGGTCGCGGCAAGGCTGGTGGTGTCAAACTGGTAACAAGCAAAGCGGAAATAGAAGAGTTTGCGCGACATTGGTTGGGTAAGCGACTGGTCACCTATCAAACAGATAAAGATGGACAGCCGGTTACCAAGATCCTTGTGGAAGAGTGCACAGATATTGCGCAGGAGTTATATCTTGGCGCGGTCATTGACAGAAGCTCCAGGCGCGTCGTATTCATGGCATCAACCGAAGGTGGGGTTGAAATTGAAAAGGTCGCTCATGAGACGCCGGAAAAAATTCTGCGCGCGATTATTGACCCTCTTGTTGGTCCGCAGCCATTTCAGGGTAGAGAGCTGGCATTCAAGCTTGGTTTAAGTGACGATCAGATAAAGCAGTTCACAAAAATATTTCTGGGTCTTGCAAAAATTTTTGTGGAATGTGATCTGGCTCTGCTTGAAATTAACCCGCTGGTGATAACGACAGCGGGGGATCTGCATTGCCTTGATGCCAAACTTAATATAGACGGGAATTCGCTGTACCGCCATCCTGACTTAAAGGAAATGCACGATCCAACTCAGGATGATGAACGAGAAGTAAATGCTGCAAAGTGGGATCTAAACTATGTTGCTCTGGATGGAAGTATTGGCTGTATGGTAAATGGTGCTGGTCTGGCCATGGGTACTATGGATATCGTCAAGCTCTATGGCGGAGAGCCGGCAAACTTTCTCGATGTCGGTGGTGGCGCTACCAAAGAACGTGTTTCAGAAGCGTTCAAAATTATTTTATCTGATGAAAATGTAAAGGCAGTCCTGGTTAATATTTTTGGCGGCATAGTGCGCTGTGATTTGATTGCTGAGGGAATTGTCGGCGCGGTCGAGGAAGTTGGAGTGAAAGTGCCGGTAGTCGTAAGGCTTGAAGGAAACAATGCGGATCTTGGCAAAAAAGTATTGTCCGAAAGTGGACTGAATATTATTGCAGCAGACAGCCTTAGTCAGGCTGCCCAGGAAGCAGTAACGGCAGCGGGAGGCAAATAATGAGTATTCTTATCAATAAATCAACACGTGTGATCTGCCAGGGTTTTACCGGTTCCCAGGGAACCTATCATTCAGAGCAGGCAATTGATTATGGAACCAATATGGTCGGGGGCGTGACTCCTGGTAAAGGGGGGCAGGTGCACCTTGATTTGCCAGTCTTTAATACAGTGAGCGAAGCTGTAGCTGAAACCGGAGCCGAGGCTTCCGTAATCTATGTACCGGCACCGTTCTGCAAGGATTCAATTCTGGAGGCCGCTTTCGCCGGTGTGCAACTCATTGTCTGTATTACGGAAGGCATTCCTACACTTGACATGCTTGAAGTTAAAGTAAAATGCGATGAGCTGGGGGTTCGCCTGATAGGGCCTAATTGCCCGGGGGTGATTACACCGGGTGAATCCAAAATTGGAATTATGCCAGGCCATATCCACCTTCCAGGTAAAGTCGGAATTGTTTCCCGCTCCGGTACATTAACCTATGAAGCGGTTAAACAAACCACAGATTATGGTTTTGGTCAGTCCACCTGTGTTGGTATTGGTGGTGATCCGATTCCAGGTTCCAATTTCATTGATATTCTTGCCTTGCTCGAAAAAGATCAGCAAACAGAGGCCATCGTTATGATTGGTGAAATTGGAGGAACTGCCGAGGAAGAGGCTGCACAGTTTATCAAAGCCAATGTCAGCAAGCCGGTTGTTTCCTATATAGCCGGGGTTACCGCGCCATCAGGTAAGCGTATGGGGCATGCCGGGGCTATTATTTCTGGGGGGAAAGGCACCGCTGAGGAAAAGTTTGCCGCGCTTAATGATGCCGGTGTCACGACCGTGAGAAGTCTTGCTGAAATCGGCGAAGGGCTTAAGACAGCGGCGGGCTGGTGAAACAAGATAACTGACCAAAGAGTCACTTTAATTGTTCAAAATTGACAAAATTTTTTTGCGCCTTTTTTTGGGGCGTAGAGCCTCTAATGCGAGCATTTCCCAAACTTCGTGCAAACAGGTGCCGATGAGCCAGAAATGCTTTGATTTTTTAAGTATTAAGGTGTTCAATCTGGCACTAGTATTTGATATGCTGAGCCGCCTCAAGGATATGGGGAATTTATTCAGGGATGACTTGCTAATACCGAGCTTATAATATTACCATCTGGCGATATTTATTATTGCCGGATTCTTTTAGTTAATAGGGTTTAATCTTTCGATTAGACTTTTAGTACTCGACTACATCCAGGTAAATGTCCAAAGAGATAAACCTGTATTTAAACGGGTCTAAATCTTGGATGTGGGATGAGTGTTTGAATGTTAACTCGTCTTTTATTAGATTTTTTTT
>Ga0182092_1268552_pt1 | contig 9040 bp, 2 predicted proteins | sample 041ome_22_FD_127768 | JGI IMG/M metagenome (GOLD analysis project Ga0182092, IMG submission 127768) | Metatranscriptome of coastal salt marsh microbial communities from the Groves Creek Marsh, Georgia, USA - 041410CS metaT (Metagenome... | ecosystem: Environmental > Aquatic > Marine > Intertidal... | reverse complement strand
GCATTGATGGCCACACTTTAAAGTCCGTGACCACCAACGTTCGGAGTATAGTCTCCGAACGTGGTCTGTACACGAACATTGTGTGAGCGCAAGTAGAAAGTTGTGATCTATTTGATAATTCCTGCGGGAACGAATCCCCGCAATATAAAACAAATAGTTTAAACTATAATAATTGCAGAGCATTCGCTCCTCACAACGAACTGATAAATCAGCACGCTCCTTGGACCACCCAAGGACTGAACAGGTTAAGCCTGTCAAGCTTGATATATATTAGTAATAGTGGGATATATCAATTTCCACAATAGAAAGTTTTTTGGTTTTATTCATAACCAATCGTTTGAAAAACGATCAAAACACTTACAACGACAGTATTAGCTTGTCGAGAGCCTCTGCCTAATCCGAAAAAGGCAATATTTGGTAATTATACATGATAGGCACCCCTGTAAAGAAAAACAGGGAATAGTCCTCTCCTGTAGCAACCCAATCCTGAAATGAGCACACACTACCAACAAAATTTGCAGTCTGTATAACAGCGGAGTCGGAAAGATTACTCTCTGCAGAAATAATACGAGCAGGAGAGAATCTTTGGCCTCTGTAATATGGCAATTCATACTCAATGGTGTTGTTAACACCCATGTTGGTGGCAGCAGAGCCTCCATTAGAGTATACACCCAGAATATCAGAAAGCCCAGCAGCCAAGTTACTACCTCTAAAAAGAGTATCTGTAATCCAACCAATGGAATCAACAAAACCAACTCGTGTAGCAGACGGAGAGCTATCAGCATTACTCGATCTAGCAAACAAGAGTTTGTGCCGCAATCCTCCACGCCATCCGGCGTACATTGGGGAGAAAAAAGCGATTGGACTTGTGTTTCCAATTGTTCCTTTGGTAATACCATCAAGTGTCAAATCATCACCTTCGGAATCAAATCCAGTTTGAGGTGGTAATCCTTTCAAAAAATATTTACCGATTGTGATCGCCTGTTCATCAGCGTTCGTAGGAGCAATATATGTTTTAACATGCACATATCGTCGAAACAATTCACGTATTGACGTTGGATTTTCTCCAAAGAAAACCTCCATTGTATGATCATCTGGTACCAAATTCTTATTGATTGGCTCCAATGAATTGGAACCTAAAGGTTGGCCTGATACCATGGATTCACCTGATGCTTCTACTTCACCACTCTGAGGAGTGAAATTAAGAGCAGCAGGAGCGTCCGGGGGGAAATAATGCAAATTCTTCAACTGAGTTGGAGAAGGTGCACCCCACTTCATATCACATGAAGATACAGAAACGATAATCTGAATATCGGAATCAGCGGATGGACAAACCAAACTGTTGACAACATTAACTTCCAAAACACCATTAAAAAAGTTAAGACTATCAGTAGTCAGGCGTGTAGTTCCATACAACGAATCGAAAGACGAATTAGGATCAAACGTTTTGAGAAAGGGTCGGGCTTGACCCCAACCAACTTCAATTTCAAAATCCTCTTCTTCAGCAAGATCAACAATACGAGAATAATTCGTATTATAGTTGACCTCTGAGTCAAAGGACCTAGGATCGTATCTTACTAAGATACGACCTTTATGAAATTGACTCTTCACTATCTGAAATCTGAATTTGATCGTTCCCTGCCAATCTTCAAAGTACTGCGCCATAGCACACATAGGTGTCATATGAATTTCATCACCATTCACACGTGCCAATGTCGGAGTAACATAAGAATTCCATAATATCTTCTCAGGTGCATCCGATGGAGACATGGTAAATGAAGTCAAATAGGACTCTCTACAGCAAATACTGTCGATTCCCATCTGATCTTCACCATCTAAACCTGTAGTACGTGAATCTATAGTCAATTCTTGTTTAGAATCAAGAACCAAGCGGTTGATAGCTTCAGGAGCATCAACATTGGCCAAATTCCCAGTAGGACTGGGTTTTTGGATGACCGTATCACTTATGATAGCAGGTCTCGAGTAGCCGAATAAAGAAGCTACATCTCCAACCTTCGAAGCAACCATACTGGTCGCTCGCGCATATGGCCCAATCATAGGAATGGATTCTAACATCCCAGCTGCCTTCGCCAAAGCGGAAGCAGGCTGTGATATGATTCCTTTCCCATATTCGTCACCGCTGTTCATGGTACTTCCTCCAGTTTTCTTCTTTGGATTCGGTTTACCACCAGCTTGTGGCACAAAGGGCGTAATACTAGTAGGCATAGTAAGAGATACGTTCTCCATCCAACCCCATACTTGTACTGTTACAGGGTCATTACCTCCATTAGCATGAGCCAAATTGCCAAATGACTTAATAGTAAGTTCACCCATTTGGTTTTGCTCAAACTTGGATAAGGACAAGTAATTGTTCGGGAAGAAAAATGGTAAGCTCATTTCTCCTCCTTCATTCTTAGACGGATTGATGTAAATGTGTGGCTTTTGGCTAGCCTGCACAAGATCGACATCAAGAAAATTTCTCGAAACAGCAAGCTCGTCAAAAGCTGCATGTGGATTATAGGACACTAAAGCGCGTCCATAATGAAATCCAGTTCCTGAAATTAATACCTTGATGTGCATGGTACCTCGGAGAAGTTCATAATTGGCGATTTTTGTTCTCACAAAAGGATCGGCAAGAAAATCTCTCCAAGGATTCAAATTGAAAAACAATGGTTGAGCAACAGCCCAAGACTGGGAGCTCAATTTCACGGGTCGTTCCAAGAACGCTCCGAGATCACTTCCAACTTTCGTTGCTGTGTCCATTGTATCATCATATCCTGCTTTTACATCAGTCATCCAACCAGCGGTTTGATCGTTAAATCCCACTAGTTGTTCAGTTGCATGATCTGCACCAGTACCCACTCCGACTCCGGCCTCTCCAGACTGGGGTTCGAAGCCATGCTTCTCGGAGTGTGGGACGTCTAACGGTCCCGGAACACTCCACCCAACACAATCACTCACTTCACGTGTAATAATTGCAGGTTTTGGGCACTGTGGTTTTTCTGCACTTAAGTCAGCAGAACTACTTTCCCCCTTATGCGCTGGGGGTTGCGCTTTTGATTTAGTAGCAAGCTAGAAATATACTTATTGAAGGCTCAGTGCTCAGCTGAGATCCTCCTAAGGGATGTTTTCTAGGGTTTAGTGCGTTCAAATACCCGAATTAACGTAAGTAATGGCACAAGCCGGAGCTAAATAGCTCCCCACATCCTTGCGGATGGAACTATTCTACAAATACCAGGGCTTCCATAATAGAAAAAGGCCAAAAGAAAAGGAATTTTATCACCCATTATAGGCCAAATGTAGAACCAAAAGTTTGCAGTTTATAGACATGCAGGTCTTTGTTACTGGACTTTATGAGTCGTATTTTGCCTTCCAACGAAGGACACGCTCATCATAGTCCACCCCGAGAGTTAATGGAAAAACTCCAGAAGTCTGTGAAACTTCTTTCATTTGTTCCATTCTCATGTCAAAAATCTCTCTACCGTGAAAAAACCATTCACGGAGAGCCCCATCGATGTTTTGCGCTGAAATCTCTTTTGGACTAAGGTCTTCCGACTTCAATCCAGAGTGCAACGATTTGAAAATCGACATTTCATCCAACATCCCTACGATAGAATCCAATTCTTTATCGTAACGATTTTTGCGCTTCAAGAAATCCGCATCTCCATCCTTCATAAATGGAATGGGATCGGATGTCTTGTCGGGCATTGTAAATTTCATATCATTGTCTGCCAGAAACTTGGCAAATGACACATGATTATGTCTATTCAATCCTTCTATGACTGATCCCTTTAAATCATCGCCATAGATTGCAATAGAATTACAATCCCTAAACCTAACCGGTCTGCCCAATTTGGCAGCAAAACCCGGCTTGTCCTCTTCAATAGTATCCTGCGTATAGGCATGGAAAAAACCCAAACGATTCAAAATCGAATTAACTATTGAATTGATATACACCGTCATGTTTTGACCTGAAGGATTAGTTCCTAAAAATCTCATTAAAGTCCCATTGTAAGCTACCAACGGATTAGTAACTTCAAATGTAATAGACTCCATGATGGTTATATCCTTAATCGAATAATTGCCACTCCATTTAGCAATACGATGCATGACGCCAAAAGCAGCTTGGGTTAGCTGCGCTGGCATACGTAAATCGTATTTGGAGTAGTCTCCGGCAAGTATTCGGTCCTTCCCAAATTTATTCATGTGTTTAGCAAGTTCATCCCATTCTCTCCCACTGGCATTGATACCAACTGCACACTCAGCTACTAACGGATTTAATGATAGAAAGCGAGCGATAGGCAAATAGTATTTACGAATAGCCAATTGTAGAATGATGGGAGCAGCTTGAAACACTCTCACTTTATCCTTGGTTTTGAGGGTTGGCTCGTCTTTGAGAGCGGAACCGAAAATGCAATTTCTACACTTTCGGGACGCCCACATGTCGAGAGCTTCATGATATTCACGCATAATGTGAGCTTCAAAAATAATTGGCTCAGTTATGTTATCATGGTCCTCAGGGTTCAAATGAACCAAATGTGGCTCTTTGGATCCCCCCACCGGGAATCCTATTGATGTATTTATTTTCATTCTATCGATGAATTTCCATCCATCGATACCGGAAACAGTTTCAACGTCAGTCAATGGTCTCATTTCTGAACACCATTTCTCAGACTGATTATCGAAACAATCCTTTAAATCAAGTAAATAGTCATCACAAGCCTTATCCACATCCGAGGCAGGAAATCCTATGCTGGGTTGGCAGCAATGGGCTAATGATGCAGCCCAGGGACGCCAAGTCTCCTTAATTGTCTCCCCATCCTTTCGGATTTTAAGAGGAGCAAATTGCGGAGGTCCCCACAGATTCTCCTGTTTTGTGACAGAAGTCACAACAGAAGAGATAGGTAATTCCGTGACCTTGGATGTTGTACTAGAACGACCGGTAACTTCACCATAAGCTACAATCGCCGCATCGTCTGGTACCCAGTTAATGGGAGATTTGTAATGTACTCCACCACTAACGTCATATTTTTTCCCTAATATCTTATCGGGCAAATCTGTCCTGTCTGGTCCCAAGGTAAAGTTGGGACTTAGCTTAAGGAGGTGATATATTCCAACATCCAGTTCTGGACGTGTAAGTGCACCACCACAGCCGTCTACACGACCAGTTTGTCCTCCCAAATGAAATCCCAATATATGATGCTGTTTTCCCTCCGAAACACAGCATGTCATACATTGACCACCAAAGGTGGGTTTCGACATTGAATAGTAAGATCCTCGAAACGTGTGCAATCCATTACTCACGCAGTTATTTGGTTGCCACAAGAAATTATCAGAAGTCATCTCCCCTTCCTCGTTAACATAATAGCTAACACAGGGGACACTCTTCGGAGAAATTTCATCGGCAAAATTGTTCAACAAATTCGGACAGTCACCACTATTGGAAACGTAAATCAAAGCGAAATCAGTGTTCGGAAGGCGATAAATGCTCTTCGGATCAATGATAAAACTTATAGATTGACCACGCTTCTTAATGGTTGCTTTAGTATTGATTTCCGGAATCATGTGGAAAGGTATCATCAAGATATGTGTTCGCACCATAAATGCGTCACAAAATCTGATTTTATCTGCAACTTCATAACTGAAGTACCACAAACTCTTCCGGGCAATACTGCTGTAGTGTTCGATGTCATGCGGAAAAATTCCAGATACTTTTTTCACAGTATTCGTATCTGGTAACCAAACATTCGGCTCTGATTCTCTTTGCTTGATTTCGGCAACACTCTTCGGTTGCAAAACCCCCTGAATGGTGGTCATTGCTCGAAAAGCCTGGACAGTTTTAACAACTCCCCAAATGACTGAAAATCCAGCTATTGCTCCACAAACATATTTGAGATGGTTCTCACGAACCTCTACAAACAAGTCAGGCATAATATCACGACGCCTTTTTACTTCTGAGTAATAAGCCTCCTTCACACTTTCTACGATTGTAGCATAGTATGATAGAAAAGCCAAACTCATGAATAAGCATGTGATAACAGCCAGTGCAATAGAGAACATTGCGATGAAGCCCACAACAAGACCAGTAGCAGCCCAATAATTGCGAACTGCTTCCTTAATCCGTACGTTGATGATATCTTCATTAAAGAACATAACTAATCCGCGCATCCATGAATTTTCAATCAATTCATCGGGCACATAGTTTGTCCACACAGCGAATTTCGAAGTTTCAAACCAACTAAGCATTTTAATGAGTTGCTTGTTGGTAATATCTTCAATGTTTGATGCAAAGAATCTAGTTTTACGTTCAGCAGTAAGACTCCACTTGTCTGTATACTTTTTCATAGTATGTGCCAATTGAATACCAAAATGAGGTTCAAATGGTGTCTGTGAATCAGTTCCAGATGTAAGTGTAGGAGTACATTTGCAAACTTGAGAGGGTTGATTGCAGTTTTTACACCACGGTATTTTATCTGTCAAATTTGTTTGCTGTTTAACCAAGGCATCTTGCACAGCAAAATGCTTCTTGGACTTGATTAACGCATACTCCAAGAATTTAAAAATGGAGACATTTGTCATGCCTTCCAAATTTTCAAATTCAAATGTGGGAGGTACACGTTTACCTTGCATTTGTGAAGGAATAACGCGCATGAGACGCACGGTGACGAGCCACAGATCTTGAATTTCTGTGGATTCTCCGTAACGCTCAAACACTTTATTCGGATCTAACATATGAGTGAGTTGTCCTTCTTCGTTCACTAAACGAAATTCCTCTTTCACTTTGATATCGACATGCACATGAGCACGTCTACCAATAGAGATAGGTTCGTTCGAAACTTGGTGAGCCAATAAATCCTCAACATTTGTAGTAATCGAAACGCACGCTGGTTCAAGAGAGACCTTGCCTTTATTGGCGAGGTCTGCCATGATAGCATAACGCTTGATATTGTTACATAGTTGAACCAACCAGTCGGATGGAGCTATGTCTACAAAGTCCAATTTAGAATTACCATAGTCATCGATTTTGATACCGGTGACATAGGATCTCATGTTGGACATATGTTTATCATCAGGATTTAGTGTGATAATGTAATCATCACCAGAAGGGAATTTGTTTGCCTTCAAAATAGTGGACATAACCACATCGGTAAATGTGGATTTGCCTACAGAAGACTCACCAAAAACTTTGAAACAATAAGGTGCCATTCGTAATCCTCCACGCACACGGGAAGATTCAAACTCTGTCTGAATCTTGGCCATTTCACGCCAACGATCACACAAGACCTTTTTCTCGATGCCTGGTGAAGCCTGTTTGTACATCTCCTCCAAATCCCGTACGAGTTTTGCTAAATTAGCATCAAACTCGGATTCAGAAATAGAAGCAAATCGACTTAAATTACCATTACGAGCATACTCCCACAAGGAGAGCATCTCGACATATCGTTTTTCGGTCTTGGCCATGGCTGAGGTGTTATACAATAAAGGATTAAAAGAACCTTCATCAAAACACCTATATGCGCCCTCAGCAAAGAAAACAACAGTTTCAATAACAGCATCGATTAGATCGACCGCTGTCAACTGCTTTTCCATTGCACCAATGGCGAATATTTCAACGCCTTTAACATTGCAAGACAGGTCTTTTGTAAAAATACCTAGAGTTACCATCATTGATAAAACTCGAGATACTTTCTTAAAACCAGGATTACAACATACAAGTTTCCAATTAGTCAAACTAGTTGTCATAAGATTTAACCACTCAGGTGTTTTACTACCTTGAGGGGTCATATCTTTAAACAAATCATCAGCAATAACAGATATGTAACCTACCAAAGACCGCGAACAATGGGTCTTGGCATACAATACTGCAACACTTATGAATTGCTTCTTGGAAACGCATTCAGCCAATGCAAAATACAGAGCGATAAGACCTTCAACTTTATCTAACATCTGATCAGATAACTTCTCGGTAACATGAGAAGACAATTTCAGATATAAAGGTGAAAGCACCCCAACTTGGGGTTTAAACTTTCGCAATGCTTTCGCATATTTTTGTTTTTCATTTTTGGACATTTTTGCAAGAGCACGTTTTTGTAATTCGCGCTTCTTGGCTTCAACATTTTTTGCAAATTTATCAGCACAGGCAGATTTGTAAGAATCGGCTTGCGGTCTGAAATGAGGCAAAACATGTTTACAAAATAGATATCGATAATACATATCTCTCAAGCAGAGAAATAGGATTACGAGAACTATACACAACAAATATAAAAAGATAATGCTTAGGGGCATCAAACCGTTAAGAAAAGAATTAAAAGTAAGACTTTAATTTTGGACCAAAGCGTGTCTTAACGCGATGGCTGAAGATTGTTTTGTGAAATTTGTACACTTTACTCGCATGAGGTGTGTACTCTAGCCATCTTCCTAACCCCATTCACTTGTCAGCGAATGTAGGAACTAAATATAGTAATTACCGCCTCTCGGCAAGCTGATACTGCAGCTATATTGTGATCTGAACTGGGTGTTTCCTTCTCAAGGGAAAAATATCACCACAGCGCTCATAACACTCATTTATCGAAACTACAATAAATATCAACGTCATAGACACTAATCAAGGGGATCGCCACATGATCTTTACAATGATACAGTAAAAGATGTAATATAATATAAATGAGAAACCGTCATAACCAAATTAATGGTCGACTGGTCGAATCTCTAATCAGTGATTCATCAAATACCAACACAAAGTAGTGAAAATGAAATTAATACTTATACAAGTAATAACAACAACTATACAATAGGAAATAAATCCCACCATACAGAATTTCGTGTCAGAAATTGGTAAAGCGGCAACTGACGCCGCTATGTAAGGGGTAGATTTTATCAACGAAAAATCTGTAAAACGTAGTTAAAAGGATGATCGGGGTTACCTCTATAGAAGAACCTTCCGGAATCACTAGTGCATTAGAAAATGCATCTAGTGAACCATATATGGAATCAAAAAAGTCAGTAACTAACATACTAATCCGCGCGAGCATAAATGCTC
>Ga0182092_1313618_pt1 | contig 9113 bp, 10 predicted proteins | sample 041ome_22_FD_127768 | JGI IMG/M metagenome (GOLD analysis project Ga0182092, IMG submission 127768) | Metatranscriptome of coastal salt marsh microbial communities from the Groves Creek Marsh, Georgia, USA - 041410CS metaT (Metagenome... | ecosystem: Environmental > Aquatic > Marine > Intertidal... | reverse complement strand
GTTTTACTCATATCTGTATCCGCCCTGTTGTGTTGTATTTACGCTTCTTCGGCAGGTTCTTCGGCAGGTTCTTCGGCAGGTTCTTCTTCAGTCACCCACGGCATACCAACAGCAGTGGCAGGGGTATTCACAGAGTCCATCTTCGCTTGAAGTAATGCAGTAACAGCATCAACATCAATAGAGGCTTCTACCCAGCCAATGACATCTGCTTCGGTGAGGCTGTCAAAATCTACAAAGTTATCAGCAGAGGGGTCAGGAGTGAAGTTGGCGTGTACCATGTCGCTAACAGTAATATCCCCATCAGTCATTGACGCTATTGCCCGGACACGAACAACACCCCCATCGGAAGTATTGCGTACTATCTTGTCTATTGTGTAAGAGAGTGCCATGTTAGATTCCTATAGTTATCCAGCCAGTAGTGTTGTCTTCTTGGTAAGCGTCTTCATCCCAATACGCTTCACCTTCAGGTTTAGGCAGTGGTGCATTCCAGACAAAGTTAGTGCTGTCGTATGTCCAAGAGTCGTATGGTGACTCGTCAGGGCTTTCAGGCAATGCGTTATCTGGGAATCCAGCCTGTACAGGTACATTGCGCAGAGCAGCACGGTAGTTCTCATAGACAGTCTTGTCATCGGTTGACAGTGGGCTATCAGGGAGAACTGCCCAGTCAGTTTTAGACAGCTTGTCGTTACGCTGGATTCGTACATTAGCTTTCTTGCTAGCTAGTTCTAATGCAATCTTTTCTGCCGACTTTGCTACCACCGTGTAAGTCTGGTAAGCAATGCCATCGCGTACTTCTATGACATCTTCAACAACCTTCTCGGTAGCTGAGTCATAGGATGGCTGGGTGTCGTCTGTCAGTCTGACCAAGCTGAGAGAGGTTAGTGCCGCGTCACTAAGAGGTAACGCAAATGAAGTGCTAGGATTGGCTTTTATTACTTGCCTCTCACTAACTACTGTTGACGTTTCTGTGTTGTAGTATTTCATCGTGTTACCTATCGTGCGTTTGAATATTTGAAAGGATTCTCTGCGAATGCCATGTAGATGTATGTGCCGCCTGATTCGTTGAATGAAGCGTTATTGTTTCTTAGTTTAAAACCGTTAGATAAAAAATCGTAGGAATCAAAGTTTGCTTCTGCTGCGCTATCGTCTGCCCTTAAATAATCATCAACAGCATTGTATGTGTCTCTGGCTGAATCAAATATGTACCATCCTCTTGCTACATTTGTTTGCTTTACTATAACAAAAGCAGGTCTGAACCCGGTGTAAATAAAGGGGCCATCGGTTGAGCCGTTCCCGGTATAACTTCCGAAGGAACTGAAACCTTCTACTTCTGCAAAACAGTAGGCCAGCATTTGGCCCCCATTGTCATTAACTACCCCATAAGTGCTTACAGTAAACACCGAGCTAGTGGGTGCTGTATTACTCCAGTAATTTGGATGAGCATCAGCAGCGCTAGTAACGTCTAAACCCCCTGTGTTGTAGGTTGGGCCTAACATACTGCTATAACTACACCAGTTATAACCAGTACCTTCGTCTCTAGCTTTAACAATAATAAAATTAGGAGTAACACCTAAACCGTGCCCAACAGTAGTGACCGAGCCTGTGCCTGTATAGGTAACAATACTGAATCCTGCGTCAGTGTTAACAGAGACAGTAGAGGCTGTAGCTCCATCTGTGTTGGATACCCCAGAGCCGTTGGCTTTCCAGTTCCAAGCAACGTAATTCTCACCACTGTAATTCACACCTCTGTGGCTACCAACCTGTATCCCACCTGTTACAAAGGTTCTAAATTTAGTTGAGTCAGTCTCCTCTGCGCCAGTTCCATTTGATGCTAAGAATTTATTATCGCCTCTTACAACATCACTAAGTATGTGCGATGTACCATAACTTCTATTTTTTATCCATGTGAAGTCAGGAGTAAAGTCTAGCCCTGTGACATTTTTAGAAGATGAGCCATCACCTGCCCAAAGCAAAGTGTCAAAATTCTCATCAGACAAAGTATCACTATTAGGCCCGATAGTGGGTTCTGGGAGATTGGCTGTGCAGAGTGCTAGTGCGTCAGTAGGGACGGTGTACTTAAAGTCACCCAAACCATTAGCGTCTGTGTTACCACCTGCTGTAATAGCATTGTTGAATGTTCCGTTTTGTCCAAAGTTAGCATCGTAATATACGTATTCAGTAGATGACCCATCTTCCAGAGTAAAATGCCAGCCATCAAAGTTAGAAAATCCATGAGTAGCAGATGTTATTTCTCCTTGTGATGCTCCGTTTTTATAAAAGGTAACTGAAACGTTATCTACGTCTACTAAAACACCTATTACATCTCCCACAACCCAAGAAGCACCATAAGAAGTAGATACGTTATTTATATATGTATTACCGTTAGCATAATACTCTATACCATATTTCCATCCGGCATCATTAATAGTCTGATAAGAAGGAGCAATACCTCCGATAGCATTAAATACATTGAATTGTCCACCATAACTACGCGGCCTAAATTCAAAAAACCACTTTCCACTTGAAGGTATAGCTATAGAGGATTGTGTTGTATTAGTACCATTACTATTTGCAGCCGTATTTGTTTGCATAGCCAGATTCCCCTCATAGAAGGTAGAATCAAGGCCAGTTGGATTTATCAAAGGATTCAGCGTAGCGAAATTGTTAGTAGGTGTATCAATCATCTGATCAGAACTTGTGTAGTTTGTAACAGTCCAGTTATTACCATTACCGCTAGAGTCTGTGCCTAATGAACCAGCATTATCAAACTTTAACCAAAAGCCATTGTTTCCGTATGTCAGCCCACTTGGGTCTTTAGGTATCCATACGCCATTTTTGTCTTCACCTAAATCTGTAGGGGCGTATGCAGTCCCATCAATAAATACAAACTCTGCTAAGTACCCATTCCAACGATAGGTTGAATCACTGTATGTGGTCGATGCAAAATTAGTAATCTTATGTAATCCTGACGAATTTATAGTCAGGTCTTGATTTAGAGAAGGGTTTGAATTAGTCCCATAAGCGACTTCTGTACCGTTTTTATAGATACGAATACGGTCAGATGCTGTCGCTTGCGTAGTGTCCACAGCAATTAAATAGTGATACCAAGCTGAAAGGTCTCTGGCTTTTTCTACGGAAACAATACCCGGGTTACCCGTAGCTCCGTTGTAAAACCTAATAGAGTCTAAGTAAAACCCTACATATTCTTCCGATGCCGCTGAGACTTCTTTTGCCATTACATTTGTTAATGTCTGACCCGCGCTAGATTTTTTAGCCCAGAAAGAAATAGTGAACGTTTTACGGCTAGTTGCTGTACCAAAAGTTCTTGACAACTCTGCTAAGTCAGCAGGGTCAGAACGAACAGAGTTATCTATCGTGTACGAATAGAAATCACCGCCAGCTACATTACCAGCACTTGCTTGTATTAGTTTCTTAGAAGCTGACATTAGCCAAGAGCCTGTCCAGCGGTAAAACCATACCAGGTTGTACCACCATCATGGGTTATGAAAACAAAATAATCAACAGCGGATGCAGTTGCTGTAAGTGTGGGTGCTGTTGCACTTGGCCAATCAACAGCGGCAGGCCATGTAACTGTATAACCTGATGCTGAAGCATCTTGAACAAGTTTTAATGTAAATGCTGTTACATTACCTGTTGATGCAGGATTGGAAAAAGTAAACGTAGTATTCTCAGTCAGCACATGGGTGAAGTTTGTACCATTGTACAGATTAACTGTTGTTGCATTAGATGATGATGTTACTGCAGCATAAGCTTCTGTTATACCACCGTCAAAGTTAGCTACACCATTACTGTCTGTGGTTATTGTCAAATAGTTTGCATTAGACCATGCATTGACACCATCACCGATTTTTATTTTATTGGTATCAGTTTCATAGCCGAACTCACCAGATGTAAGTATAGTATTTGCACTAGACCAGTTAGCGGCTGTGTCACGTCTTATTTGTATTTTATCAGCCACTTGCTGATCCTCCATCTATTGATTGCGCAGCAGTGTACGTTGATGTAGCTGAACCACCATCAACAGAAACATCTGCAGACAGCGAATTACCACCAACACCAAGTACAGTATTAGTAGGTAATACTAAATTGTTACCAGTTGTGGAGATTGTTGTGTTACCTAATTGAATTGTTTGACCACTGAGATACAGATCACGCCATCTTAGCAGATTAGTACCTAGATCATACGTGATGTTTGTTGATGGTATGATATTGTTATTAACGGATATTTGACCATTGGCAGCTATATTGATCGTATTTGCAGGCGCAGACGTATTAGCAGTAATAGTCTGTACTAAGTCTGAACCCGATCTTGCTTTAGATGCCATGACAAATATCCGTTAATATTTACAATTAATGACTAGCAGTAAATGAATCCCACCAATTGCCAGCTTCTGTAGCAACTTCTTCGTTAGTCATGGTTACTCTTTCTGCTTGTGGATCAGATTCATCCACACTTTTTGTCATTGGTGATACTGCATGAATGCCCTGCTGTCTTGCAATGAAGTCAGCACGTGAAAGCTCCGTCACAGTATCAGGCACATAAGTTTCCCTATCTGCTTCTGCTGCTACCCAGCCGACCATAGTATGATCGGCACCGTTACCCCAATGACCACCATCTTCGATCCAGTCTGGAGCGCGTTTCTGGCCTTTAGGACCTACTCTATGAAGTTTATACTCTATAATTGGCATTTGATTTCTCCTATTTAAATCTACTTGAGCCATGTATCCAAATAACTAGAACCCACCGTTCTCCTTTGGTTACAGGAGAAACCCTATGAAGGCAATAACTAGGAAACAGCGATATAGAACCCACTTCTTTTATAGCCGTGCGTTCCACACCATGATCCATAACTTCCAAATTACCGCCCTCGTATTTATCAGGATTGGTAAGTTGAGCTGATATAGAAATCTTGCGAGTTGAAGAAGGTCCTGGACCCGTATCTGTGTGCCAATCATAGTGACCCTGTTCAGAGCCATCATAATGAAGAAGCTCTATACCGTGCACAATACCCGCTATGTCGTATTTGTAATAATCAGCATTTGCAGTAGCTACTGCTGCAGCTAATTTATCAAATATCCAACGTGTGCTTTCTTCATATTCAATGGTATATTTGTTGACATTTCGTATTTTTAACGCAACCTTTCCATCACCATCTGCACCTACTGATGCTTTTTGTGAATAACTTTCATCTGCCAATCCTATAATTTTTTCACACTCTTCTGATGTAAATGTAAGTTCTGGTTTGAATTCAGAATGAAATGTTGAAAGACCTGGACAGATACCATCATCAAGGTGAATAGGAATCATATTGTGATTCCATCTTCCTATTATTTTTGTATTATCAGCTGACTTGATAGGTTTTTCTTTTGGAGTACCTAACTGCTGTCTTCCATCGTATTTGTAATCTTTGTGCGGACCATTAGCGTCTACATAATGAAAAAATACTTGAACTTGCCACGTACCTTTAAACTTAGGTCTCCAGTGGGGTAGTTCATTTCCTCTATACATAACTAAGTCACCAACACCAATGTCCAATGGTAAACCAGCTACGTCATCATCGTCCTTACCAAAAAAGATTGGCCAAATTTTTTGAGAAGGATCAAAACCTAATGTCATAGTACCTGAAATTTCACAGGACGGTCTATCGGAATGTCTTTCCAAAACTTCACCAGGTCTGTAAATTCTTGCATATGTGTATGTTGGCAGAAGAGGGACACCAAGCATATTAGATAATGGTATACATAATCTTTCTAACAGAGCGTCGAGTTTAGGGTCACCATATATGGAATCAGACAATGGACACTGTTCATCTTTTTCTGTTTTACTTTGCTCGTGAAGCGCAAACATATGATCAGTTAAACTGTTGGCTTCTTCCCTTGTTATTACATCACTAAGATATACATATTTTTTCTGCTCAAACTGTTCACCGACAGGTCCCTTTTTTACTACAGGGCTTGGATTCGATTCAAGTTTTGAAGGATCTACTGTTATTTGATGCGACATTGTTGCTAGCAGCTCACCCATTTTCTTCCCCATCTTCAAAATCATATTTTTGATATTCAAGCTGATGTGTTTCAGCTACTTTTTTGTCATAAGTAATGTCGTCTCTCGATTCATGATCGAATCCCATCAGATCCATTCTAATCTTATCTACTTCGACAGTATCAATTAATTCATTGACAATGTGATCTACAAATTCGTATAAACCTTTAGAGGTCCAGTCATCTGTAGTTTCTTCGTCTTTAACGTAGTCTTTTATCATTCGTTGCATTTTACCGGGATTGACGCCAATTTGTTCCATATACTCTTGTTCACCTTTTGTGATAGAACCATTCTGTCTAACGTCCCTAATACACTGAACCAAACTTCTTTTTAAATGGGATTTAGATTCTTCTCTTTCCACATCTGCTTCTGAAAAATCTGATACCTTAGCCTTCAACTGCTCGTACATATCGTTAAGAGCAAGAATGTCCTTCATTGCTCCCTCAACAATAACCGCTCCTTCTGAAATACCTTCTTTCATCTTTGCAAGTTGGATCTTTAGCTTAACTGCCTTCCAATAGTCCATCGAAGTTTCATCAGCAAGCTGTTCTTCGAGCTTTCTCATCTTCATTTCGTTTTCAACTTGACGCCACTTAGCATCATTCAAAGCTCTTTTCTTGCTTGATATCTCAGCAGAAATTTGTCTCATATTTTTCCACGGACTATGATAGGAGAGATTGATATGCTTCCAAGTCCATTGTGTATGACTGTGGTTCCATATGTTCTGAAGCTCGTTGGTATTTACTATTGCTTTATCAACTAAATCAGCGTTTTCAACTAACGACCTCCCACCAAAACTTTCTTCTTTGACAGCCAAGCCTCTACCAATAACAGAAGATAACGGTAACTTAAAATCTGCCACATCCATTGTAACAATGTCACGAGTAACTTGCTCGTACAATGCTATTTCTTTCTTATCATTTTCGTCACTCATTAATTACCTCACAGTATTCTTATGTTGTTGGTTGTTTCTTTAAATTCTTTTATTACTATAACATCACCCACATCCAGTGGTTCTAGGTTTCCAATGTTTATATTGTCGGTTGAAGTATAATCATATGTAGGTGTAAGTTCAATACCGTTCAACGATACTATAACAAGATTTGTGTTTGTGTAACCTACAGCTACTTTGGTTTCTCCTCCTGTTGCAAAATATATACTCGTATTACAAACAGAAGTTGCTGCAACGTCTTGGAATGTTAATGTACCGCTACCGTCTGTTAATAGTGCTTGACCAGCTGTGCCGTCGGAGGTTGGAAACTTATACGCGTTGTTGAATGTGATTGCACCGCCGTCGTTACCGTCAATCTTAAACTGCCCGTTGTTACCTGCAGGATTTGCACCTGTACCATCAGTATCAACAGCAACCGAAAACTGTGTTCTAGCAGCATTATTTGTATTATCAAAAGCAAACGCACCACCAACAAGAAGCGATGTTCCATTAAAATATTCATGGTTACTTCTAAATAGATAATCACCTGATTGTACAGCGCTTGGCGAGGCTTCTGTACCTCTATATCTTCTTGTTCTTACATCTGGAGCGTCAGCACTATCATTGTATTGCTCCATACGAATTTGTGCTGTTTGAGCACCTTCGCCTGTCATGTGAAGGGTGACTTCAGGATTTGATTGATTAATACCTACAAAGTTATTAATCGGGTCCAATGCAAGAGTGCTGTCAAACGACAACTGACCGCTTCCATCAGTAGTTAATATAGCTCCGGATGCACCATCGGACGTCGGGAACGAATAGGCTCCATTGCCTACTGAAAAACCACCAGAGCCAACTGAAAGCGATGCAACGTTTGCACCGACTTCAAAAATATGAATTCCGTTAGAAGAATAGAGACGACCATCCGTTAGGTTGAGAGCTAACTCACCTGTAGATAGATTAGTAGTATTGGGTAATTTTCCTGCAACACTACTACGTTTAATACGTATTGTCGAAGACATTTAAACCTCTATATAGAGACAAAACCGCTTATATAAGCGGTGGGGGACTTTCGTCCCCCATTCAATTAGTAAGTGCCACCATCAATCACTGCATTAAGTGTAGCAGTTGTTGCGCTTCCAAAGTTAATTGTTTGATCTGGTTCTGATGCTAGATCAGTGAACAGAGTGTATGCACCATCTGTAGCGTCTCTAACTAAACCAGTGAACTTTTCAGCCCCATCGTTGAATCTTGAGTAGAAACCCAAATCAACAGAGTCTGAGGTGTTTGTATTGGCGAGCTTCAACATATTGTCGCCAATTGTTACGGTAGTTGAATTGATGTAAGTCAGTGTACCATTGACATCAAGATTACCGCTAATAGTTGTATTACCAGATACGGTTAAGTTTTCTGAAACAATTAAGTTATCAGATATTGTAACGTTATCTGGTAGACCGACTGTTACAGCAGCCGTTTCAGAACCTGAACCAGTTACTTCAATTTCATTAGCGGTTCCAGCTATCGACGCTACGTAATTACCGGTTGTATGTGTTCCAAGTGTTACAGCATTATCAGCAATAGTATTGGCTGTTACTGCATCAGTAGCAATTTTTTCTGAAGTAATTGAAGCGTTGTCAAGTTTTGCTGTTGTTACTGCAAAGTTAGCAAGCGTATTTGTTGACAATCCAGCTGCAGCAATTTTAGCAGCTGTTACAGCACCATCTTGTAATGCCGCAGTGTCGACAGAACCTGCAACAGAAGCTGATGCAAGAGTTATAGAAGAGTTGGCATTCCTGGTTACAGTTATACCTGTACCACCCAACAATTCAATACTGTCGTTTGATAGTAATTCGTTATCAACCGTTAGTGTAACAGCAGCACCACTATCAACAGCCGACGACGCTAGATTATATTGGTCACCTGATACATTGAAAACACTTGAACCGTTAGAAGAAAAGAGCTTCTTATCAGGTATATTGATTGCTAATTCACCAGCCTCTAACGAACCCGGTACTGATCCAGGAGTCAAGCTCCTTTTTAGTTTTATTACTGAGGCCATAATTATCTACCTATTATTTTAGTTTTATGGGAAAATCCATGTACTTGATTTTTCTTTTT
>Ga0182092_1020422_pt1 | contig 9333 bp, 7 predicted proteins | sample 041ome_22_FD_127768 | JGI IMG/M metagenome (GOLD analysis project Ga0182092, IMG submission 127768) | Metatranscriptome of coastal salt marsh microbial communities from the Groves Creek Marsh, Georgia, USA - 041410CS metaT (Metagenome... | ecosystem: Environmental > Aquatic > Marine > Intertidal... | reverse complement strand
TTCTACCTATTCTCGAACGTTGACGAGAGGTCCGCGTGAGCTTGCTATCGACGATCGAGCGTTTCTTGAAGGAGGCGTTTGTCGTCGTTAAAGCGGAAAGTCTTCGATGGCAGGAAACTGAGCGTAATTTCACCGGCCATCCAGCATTATCATTTTCACGCTAGCCGCGCGCTTGCTGCCGATCCCGGCAACGCCTCTTTGGGAATTCATCGACAATGGCACCGCATAGACAACAGAAACAGCCTCGGCTTTTGGCGGCGCTATCGGTTTTCGCCTTTTGTCTTATGATGATTGCGGCCAGCCGTGGTATGGGCGAGACCTATGCTATTTTCCTGTTGCCCTTAAGTGATAATTTCGGCTGGAGCCGGGCAAATGTTACCTCGATCTATTCGGTCTATATGGTGGCGTTTGGCTTTGGATCATTGCTATCCGGCCTTGTTTTTGATCGTCTTGGGCCGCGGTTCAATTATGTGATCGGGCTTGGCATGCTAGCGGGCTGTTATGGTTTTGCTGGCAAGCTCGAATCTATTCTGTCTTTTTATCTTATAATTGGTATTTGCGGTGGTGTCGGGGCAGCAATGGTGGGGATTGTACCAACCCAAAGCCTGATTTCCCGCTGGTTTACCCGCGGCCGCACAACCGCGCTGTCGATTGCCTATTCAGGCCAAGGCATCGGCGTGATGATGCTGGCACCAGCCGCGCAAATCACCATCGAAGCGGTCGGCTGGCAAGATGCCTATATGCTGGCAAGCTATGGATTTATGGTCGTCTTTGGTCTGATCTTGTTAATGCCGTGGGTAACGATTACCGCTGGCGTTACCCCGCAGCAAAAAAGCGCCAATGCCAATGCCAATGTGCCGTTGGCACCCAAAGAAGGCCTATCATTAGGAGAGGCGATAAAACGTGGTGAATTCTGGGGATTTTTCACTATTTTTGGGGCGTCAGCCATTGCCGTTTTTTCAGTATCCCTGCAAGCGGTTGCCTATCTGGTTGAGCGCGGATTTAGCACTGTAGAATCAGCGTTTGCGTTTGGCTGTATTGGTATGCTGACGATCCTCGGCATCGCACTTACCGGGATTCTAGCCGAACGATATGCCCGCCATCTGGTCGCAACCCTCAGTTATGGCCTGACCATCATCGGCATTATCGCACTCGCGGCCATGCAGCTATATCCAAGCTGGTTTCTATTGGTGGTGTTCGTGGTGGCATTCGGCCTATCAGCAGGCGCACGTGGCCCAATCATCACCGCACAAATGGCCGAGCTGTTTGCCAGACAGGGGCTGGCATCCATTTTTGGTGCTACCAATATTGGGCAGGGATGCGGGGCGGCACTTGGTGCGTTTCTCGCCGGATACCTCTATGACATTACCGGCGGCTATAATACCGGCTTTGCCATCAGCCTTGGCTTTGCCTGTCTTGGCCTTTCGATGTTCTGGTTTGTACCAGCAATCCGGTATGGCAAAAAACAATCTGCCACCCTTTCAAAAGACGCGCCCCGGGCCTGACCTAGATGTGCATTATGCCTTGGCGGCGGTAAGACGGCGCATCACCGGCGAGACCACCTGATCAGAAATATGAAAATCCCATAATGCCGCCTTATCCGAAGCCACAAAATCGTCAAACGCCGCATCCAGCCCGTCAAGATTGCGGAAGGTAACGCCGCCAAGACCAAAGCCGCGCGCCATCGAGGCAAGATCGGTTGCACCAAAGGCCGCGCCCTCTTCATCATGGCCGTCAACCCGCAATTTATGAATTTCTGATCCGTAGGCCGCATCATTCATCATAATCATTAATAGCTTGATTCCATGCCGCTGAACCGTTTCAAGCTCTTGTGCATGCATCAAAAACCCGCCATCACCATCAATCAATACGACCTGGGTTTCGGGCCGTGCCGCGGCAACACCGATCGCATAAGACAGGCCATTACCAATGGCGCCAAATTCCCGGATCGTCAGAAAATTATCCGATGACCGCCCCGTCATATGCGCCGCATAATAAGAGCAATGGCCCGATGAATTGACCATAAACCAATCTTTTGGCAATTTCTGGTCAAGCGCCTTGATCATCGCGCGCGGATCCACCACATCGGGTGCCACCTGAAATGGCATTGCATCAGGATATTCAGCCGCATCCTGTTTGGCGACACACGCGTTACGCCAGCCACTATCAGCCGGCGTTGCGCCAAAATCACTGTCGATCGCCGCGAGCAACGCCTCAACGCCGATTTTAGCATCCGCACCTAAATGGAAATGTGCGGCAACGCGGCCCTGACTATAGATCACTGGTTTGGTGTCAATATGCAGGATTTTTGCATTTGGATATAGCTTGCCAGCATCGGCAGAATGCGATGCAAGGCTCGTGCCCACCGCAATCACAAGATCGGCATCAAAGCAGGCCTCACGCGCGGCATCAGAGGCAAATCCACCAACTACATTCAGCGAATGGGCTGAACGGTGGAATAGGCCACGAGCCGGAAGCGTGGTCAGTAACACCCCTCCAATACGATCAGCAAGCCGAACACAAGCAGGGCCAGCATCGGCCAAGATCGCCCCGCGCCCCCCAATAATCACCGGCTTTTTCGCGCCCGCCACCATCGCGGCCATTGCCGCAACATTAGCCGGGTCGGGGAATGATTTTCCTGCCGCCGGGATCAGGTCACGCGCCTTTAAGACGCTATATGCAAGATCGCCCCACTCGCTTTCCTGCAAATCAAATGGCATGCCGATGACAACCGGAATACCGGTAATCTGAGTGCGGGCAAACGCATCTTGGATTTGTTGGGTAATGCGCGGTTTATGCAAAATCCGCACATATTCCGCACCGCACGCCGTCACAAAAGGCGCCTGATCAATTTCCTGATTATACCAAGAATTCTTTAATGGGGACTCGCCAACAAAAAGAACCAATGGGATGCGCGCGCGCACTGCGGCGGTCAGGCCGGTCATAACCTGAGTCAAACCGGGGCCACAGGTAACCGTGGCAAGCCCGGGTCGTCCGGTGACACGGGCATAAGCCATCGCCATCGACACGGCACAATGTTCATGCCGTGCATAGGTAAACGGCACACCCAAATGCGCCAGCGCACCGGCAAAATGCATATTCCCATCACCAAGAAGGGCAAAACAATGGCCAGATTCCTGCGCCTCAATCGCCGCTGCAACTACATCATAGGTTTTCATCAAATGCGCCCCCAAAGAAACAAAACATGAAGTGATCAATCCTCGCCGCACGCATTAGCTGGCGGCAAATTCTTTTTTCAATGCAGCAAAAAACTGCCGCGCCAGATGTTTGGCGACGCCCATCAAGATACGTTGACCCACACCAGCGACAAGCCCGCTTACCTCGCCTTGGGCCTGATAGGAAATCTGCGCTGTTCCGTCTTCGCCTTCGGTAATTGATACAGCCGCATTACCGCCACCAGACCCAAGCGAGCCACTGCCCGATACGGTGATAACACAGCTATGTGGCGGGTTCATTTCGGACAGGGAAACCGCGCCCTCAAAACTGCCACCAACAGCCGCCACCTTTAATTCCAGAGACATCAGATACTGGCCCTCGCCGGTTTCGGTCATGCTGGTACAGCCCGGGATCGCACGTTGCAAAACCACCGGATCAATCACCGATGCCCACAGGGTTTCCGGGCTAGTATTGATTTGCTCACTGCCATTTAGCTCAACATTCACTCTATCTCTCCTGTTTGACTGCAGCCGGCCTAAAGCCCGAATAGCTGGCCTGCGACACCGCTGACCAGCTTGGTCCGCACGGCCGTGTCCAGACCATCAAGAACCGCCAATGGCGACGGGTCACCAATCGGAAACGGCATATCCGATCCCAGCATAATGCGGTCACTGCCAACGGCGCTGAGCAGAAATTCCAATGCCGCCGGATCATGCAGCAATGTATCATAATACAGCATCGACAGAGCCTTCGAAGGATTGGCAAGCGTATCTTTATGGAGATTGTAATTGCGCATCATCCGGCCAAGTACATATGGCAATGCCGACCCACCAATGCCGATTACGATCTTGGCATCATGATAGGTTTCGACATGGCCAGAATAGATGATACGCGAGATCGCAATCAATGTATCGGTAATGCGCCCGATGGCATTATTCATTCCATAGTCATTAACCCGGTCATCGCCTGAGTCAAACACCGGATGGATAAACAGGATCGATTTATTGCGATGCGCCGACTCCCAAAATGGCGTTAGTGTCGGATCATCCAGAACCCCGCCTTTACCCTTTGGCTGGGTTCCAATCATTGCCCCCTTGAACCCTTGCTGATGCGCCTCATCAAGCACCATGGCCGCCGCACCGCCATCTTGCATCGGCAAGCTTGCCAGCGGCATAAACCGATCATTTTCAGCGCAAAATTGGCGAAGGTGATCATTGATCATGCGCGACCAGCGCTGGCCGTCATCAACGGGCATTTCATAGCCAAACATATCAAGCCAGCCGCCAATTACCTGCAAATCAATCTTGTTGGCATCCATCCAATCAATCCGGCCCTTTGTATCAGACAGCATCTTTGAAGCAGGGCGCGTTGGCTTGCCGCCAGCAAAGGAAAAGCCAAAGCTGCCCGTATCATCATGCGCTAGCGACAATGAGGCAAATTCACTCGCTCGATCCTCGATTGCGGCAAGCAGGCTGGGGGGAATGAAATGTGCGTGGCTATCAATAATCATGATGGTTGGTCTCGCAATAATAAAAAGATAATGAGAATAGGGGCAGCCTTAAGATGTTTTTGCAGCAATCGCATCACTGATCGCACTCATCCGAATGGGCAGCTTTTCAAAATGAATACCTAGTCCGGCAACCGCATCATTGATCGCCCCCGACACCGCCGCTGGTGAGCCAAGATAACCGCTTTCACCCGAGCCTTTCTGACCAAAGACAGTATGAGGCGACGGTGTGCAATGTTTGACAATCTTGATGGCGGGCACTTCATGCGAAGATGGCATCAGATAATCAAGAAAGCTTTGCGTCAATAGCTGGCCATTGGCATCATAGGCAAATTCTTCAAACAGCGCCGCACCAATACCATGCGCGATCCCGCCATAAGTCATGCCACTGACAATCGCCGGATTTATTACCGTTCCGCAATCATGACCGATGAAATAGGAATGAATATCCGGCCGCCCAATGATTGGATCAAACGAAACCAGCACAAGGTGAAATTCAAACGCATAGCAGGGATACATCTGAACTTTGCCATCAGCTGGCAAAGCCTCGCCCGTTGGCACCTGCATAATATCAAAGCTGGCAAGCCCCGGATCCATCCCATCGGGAAGGCTGTGATATTGCCGGTGCGCCAGCTCAATCATATCATCCCAGACCAGACTGCGACCATCAGGGGCTATTACATCACCGCTTTCATAACGTAGCTGGTCGACATCCAACGCAAGATGATGCGCCGCAATGGCCATAATCTTTGCCTTTAGCTTTTCACCGGCCCGCGCGGCCGCACCGCCAAGCATAATCGCCATGCGGCTGCCAACGGGTGAATTTCCGGGCAAGCTCTCAAGCGAATTTGGCCGGGTGATACGGATCAATTCAGGATTGATCTGCAATACTTCGCCAAGGATTGTTGATACCAGCGTTTCATGTCCCTGACCTGATGATGTTGTGTGAATTCGCGCGGTGACACATCCCAACGCATCAACATTCACCTGACAGGATTCCATCCATGTTGACGTTTTATTGCTTTCATTTAGCAAAGGTTCAAACGACGAATTACCGCCACTTGGCTCAAGACAGGCAGCAATCCCGATGCCAGCCATCATCCCATCAGCCCGAAGCCGGTCACGTTCAGCCAGCATCGCAGGATAATCAGCTGCCGCCAAAACCTTGTCGATCACCGCATGATAATCACCACTGTCATAATGGCTTCCACTTGGGATCAGATAGGGGAACTGATCCGCGCGGATGAGGTTATGCTGACGAAGTGCCAGCCGATCCATACCAAGATATTCAGCAACGCGGTCCATCGCCGTTTCAATGGCATAATTGGTTGGTGCCTGTCCAAATCCGCGCACCGCTTCTTGAACGGTTTTGTTGGTGGTTACCGACAATGCCTGATAGGCCACCGAATTAATCTGATAAGGGCCGACAATCGCGCTGATCGGCTTGCCAAGCTGAAACGGGGCCCGGCCTGCATAGGCACCAGCATTATCCAGCGCACGCATTTTCATTGCCCGCACCGTACCATCATCATCAAAGGCCACGGTAACATCAAATTTACGTTCCGGGCCATGCGCGTCGCCTGCCCGCATATTTTCCAGCCGGTCTTCGATCAGACGGACGGCGCGCCCTAACTTGCGTGCGATATAGCCGACCAGTACCGAATGTTTAATTCCGCGCTTTACCCCATAGCTGCCGCCAACATCAACATCATAGTGAACGCGGATGGCATTTCCGGGCAGGCCAAGACTGCGGGCAATCTGATCGGCATATTTCGGCATCTGAATAGACGCCCAGACATCCAGCATCTGATCCCAGCCGTTCCATTCAGCAATCACCCCAAATGTTTCGATTGGCACGGTAGAGTTTCGCCCCCATGTTACCGAGAATGACAGGCTATGCGCCGCCGCTGCAAAATCCTCATCAACCGGTCCCCAGACAAATTTCCGATCAAGCAGCAGGTTGCTGCCATGCTCGGGATGCACAGGTGTACTGCTATCCAGCAAGGCCTGCTCGGCATCAAGAACAAATGGCTGCGGCGTTGCATCAACAATAATTTTTTCCAGCGCATCTTCGGCGATAGCACGGCTTTCAGCCACCACCGCGCAAACCCATTCACCAGCATAACGCACCCGCCCAACCGCCAATGGAAAGCGGCGAACATTGGGTGTATTCAGCCCGTTCATCAACGGCTGAACCGCGCCAGCAATCTCGTCACCAGTAATCACATCAATAACGCCGGGCATGGCAAGCGCCTTGCTGGCATCAATGCTGTTGATCACCGCCGCCGCATAATGCGACGCCAGCGGGGCGACATGCAGCATATCTGGCCGTTCAAGGTCGGCGATATATTTGCCGCGTCCGGCAACAAAGCGGCGATCCTCAACCGGACGGCGCGGGGTTGAGAGAAACTTGTATTTTGGCTCACTCATCTGATTGCCCCCATCAAGCCGGCGTCATGTCTGGCGCACTGGTATCGTTGCGCTGACGAAGCCGTTCTGCCGCCAGCATAATTGCCTCGACGATCTGGACATAGCCGGTACAACGACAAATATTGCCCGAGATAGCCTCGCGAACATCATGTTCGCTTGGGGCAGTATTGACCGATAACAAAGCCTCGGCCGCTAGGATCATACCAGGCGTGCAATAGCCGCATTGCAGGCCATGAGCCTCGCAAAAGGCATCTTGAATGATGCCAAGCTCGCCAGCCCGTGCGCCCAGCCCACCAATGCCCTCGATCGTGGTAATGTCAACGCCTTCTGCCTGCACCGCCAGCATTAGGCACGACCGCACCGCATCTCCATCCACCAGCACGGTACAGGCACCACAAACCCCATGCTCGCACCCAGCATGGGTGCCCTTTAATCCAGCAACATCGCGCAGATAATCTAGCAACGTCACGCGCGGTTCAGTCGCTGCAGAAACGGCCTTACCATTAATGCTCAAAGTCACATCATTCATTGATTAAGGTCCTTTAATATTTCGTCACGCGCATCACGAAGCGCGCGGATAGCAAGCTCGGTTGCAACACGTTTACGATACGCAGCAGATGCATGAAGATCCTCGACAGTTTCAACCACCTCCATCGCCGCATGGACAACATCACCAATCACGGCATCATCCAGTGATGTCCCGATTAACCCACCAACATCCAGAGGTTCAGGAAAATCGCCAACCGAGCCGACCCCAAGATAAATACCAGTCACGCCTACGCCGACCTCGGCATTGATCTGTGCCGCTGCCGAGGCCAGCGCATAATCGCTTTTGCGCGGTGCCACCTCATGAAAACCAGTGCCGCAAATCGCTGGTGCTTTAGTAAAGCATAGTTTCGTCAAACATCCAGCAGGCGGGGCAAGGGTCAACATCGGGCCAATGAAAAAGCTGGAAGCGTCAAATATTTCATCAGCACCATCAACACGGTAGGTAATCTCGGCACCCAATGTTGCCGCCACTAGCGCGATTTCTGCCGATGGATCAGCATGGGCAACCGAGCCGCCAATCGTTCCACGAGCGCGAGTTGGCGGATGGCCAACAAACGCCAACGCCTTGAATAATAGTGGCAGATGCGCTTTGACCATTGCAGAGGCCCGGGCATTGGCTTGGCGAACCATTGCGCCAATTTCGATATGGGTTTCGGTTTCGACGAGGCCGGTTAGCTCGGGTATATGCGCGATATCAACCAGCAATGAAGGGCGCGACAAACGCATTGACAACATCGGGATCAGTGACTGGCCACCTGCCAGAATCCGGGCATTGTCGTCACTAGCAAGCAGGCCGCAAGCCTCGTCGATTGTGGCTGGGCGTTTGTAGTCAAAGCGAACAGGTTTCATCCGGTTCTATCCGTTTATCAGCTAAAAAGGCCCGATATCATAGAGTTGCGCCGCAGACATTTAGGATGCGAGCAGAACCAGATTGATCAGGCACATTTGGGGTCATTGGGGGAATCCAGAGTTCATTAACAGGTAATCGCTCCTGTTGATTAGAAGATGCTCACGTAGGCTTGTCAAATCAAATTCAGAAAATTTATGATTAGAAACAACATCAAAAAAGGCCGACCCATCGGCCAGCCTTTTTCAGACTCATCGCGATATTTACCGCCTTGGTCAGGGCGCCAAGCTCTTAAAGACCAATAACCTTTACCGCTTGCTGGGCCGGCAAATCGATTGATTTTTTACGACTGATATATCCTTCCATCAAATCATAGATGGCTGGACCTTCAACATTTTCATTTACCGATGCCCAACCACCAACAACATATTTCCGGTCGGCATCCAGCTTTTCGCCCGTCTTGGTCATGGTCATCTCGCTAATCCGGTTACCCATGCTGGCTTTTGGCGCACAGGTATAATTCATTCCACCAACACGCACCATATCGCCGCCCTGCTGATAGAACGGATCGACATTAAACAGATTGTCACAGACATCCTCGAGGATGGTTTTGATCTGTGCGCCGGTCATTTCGGTTCGGTAGACATTCGGGTAATTCATACTGGTCTGGGTATAGAGATCATCAATGCTGATGTTTTGGCCGGGAAGCAATGTTGTTCCCCATCTAAATCCCGGGCTTAGCGAAATTTCAACATCACGCTCTTCTATAATGCCCTGACAAATCAGATCATCCCATGTGCCGTTGAAATTGCCGCGCCGGTAT
>Ga0182092_1179746_pt1 | contig 10577 bp, 20 predicted proteins | sample 041ome_22_FD_127768 | JGI IMG/M metagenome (GOLD analysis project Ga0182092, IMG submission 127768) | Metatranscriptome of coastal salt marsh microbial communities from the Groves Creek Marsh, Georgia, USA - 041410CS metaT (Metagenome... | ecosystem: Environmental > Aquatic > Marine > Intertidal... | reverse complement strand
TTCAAATCAGATCAAAGAATCAATCCTCGTCGTCTGATTCAATCTCTTCAACAACGTCGGGCTCTGGCCGGTCTACCAGCTCCACATAGGCCATGGGCGCCTTATCACCCGCGCGGTAACCACACTTCAAAATGCGGATGTAGCCACCGGGACGCTCTTGGTAACGCGGGCCCAGCTCATCAAACAGCTTACCAACCGCCTCTTTGCTGCGAGTGCGATCGAAAGCAAGACGGCGGTTGGCCACGCTGTCTTTTTTGGCCAGCGTGATTAACGGCTCAGCGTAGCTGCGCAGTTCTTTTGCCTTAGGCAACGTAGTTTTGATCAACTCGTGCTCGACCAGTGAGACTGCCATGTTACGAAACATCGCTTTTCGGTGGGAGCTGTTACGGTTGAGTTGGCGACCGCTGTGACGATGACGCATTGTCGTAATTCCTCAATAAGGCTGCCTTCGCGGCAGGCCAATAGTTCCTTAAAAATTAGGCGCTCAAAAGACGCTCGTCGTTTTTGAGGCTGGCGGGTGGCCAGTTCTCAAGACGCATTCCCAGTGACAAGCCGCGTGACGCGAGCACGTCTTTGATTTCTGTCAGTGATTTCTTGCCCAAATTAGGCGTCTTCAAGAGCTCAACCTCGGTCCGCTGCACCAAGTCACCTATGTAATAAATATTTTCTGCTTTCAGGCAGTTCGCTGAGCGCACTGTCAGCTCCAAATCATCCACCGGACGCAGAAGAATGGGATCAACCTCGTCCTCTGCTTCTTGAGCGGCTGCCTGGGTTTCGCCTTCTAAGTCGACAAATACAGACAGCTGCTGCTGCAAGATAGTGGCCGCGCGACGAATAGCTTCCTCGGGATCAATGGTGCCATTGGTTTCGAGATCAATAACCAACTTATCTAGGTCCGTGCGCTGCTCTACACGTGCAGAATCCACTACGTATGAGACGCGACGTACAGGCGAGAAAGACGCATCGAGCTGCAAGCGACCGATAGAACGGGTCTCGTCGTCGGGGTCTAAGCGTGCATCGGCAGGCACGTATCCACGACCACGCTCTGCGAGTAGACGCAGCGTCAACTCTTTGTCTGAGGTAAGCGTACAAATCACATGATCGGGGTTACATATCTCTACGTCATGGTCGACTTGTATGTCACCAGCCGTGACAGTGCAAGGGCCTTTAGCAACGAGCGTGAGCTCCGTCTCATCCTTGCCAGCCATTGACAAAGCAACGCCCTTTAAGTTGAGTAAAATTTCGATCACGTCTTCTTGGACGCCCTCAATAGCGGAATACTCATGAAGTACACCGTCTATCTCGACCTCAGTAATGGCACAACCTGGCATTGATGACAGCAATATGCGACGTAGCGCATTGCCAAGGGTGTGACCAAATCCTCGCTCAAGAGGCTCAAGAGTAACGTGGGCCAAGGTAGGCGATCGCTCGTCAACCTTAATAACACGAGGGGTAAGAAAATCATTAACTGAACTGGACATAAAGCACCTGCAATGAAAACGGGTTTAAGGGCTGAGCTCACAATTACTTGGAGTACAGCTCCACGATCAGGTTCTCGTTGATCTCAGAAGAGAGATCCTGACGCTCTGGGCAGCTCTTAAAAGTGCCTTCCAGCTTGTCAGTGTTAACTTCAATCCACTCAGAGCCGCCACGCTGTTCCGACAACGAAACCGCCGCTTGAATCCGCAGCTGTTTCTTTGCTTTTTCGCGAACAGATACCACGTCACCGGCCTTAACCTGGTAAGACGGGATATTCACGACTGAACCATTGACCAGGATGCCTTTATGAGACACCAACTGGCGAGCCTCTGCACGCGTTGAGCCAAAGCCCATGCGGTACACAACGTTATCAAGCCGGCTTTCCAACAACTGCAGCAGGTTCTCACCTGTTGCACCCTTCAAGCGGGCAGCCTGCTTGTAGTAGTTACGGAACTGCTTTTCCAATACGCCATAAATACGACGCACTTTCTGCTTCTCACGCAGCTGAACACCGTAGTCAGATAAGCGGCCACGACGAGCGCCGTGTTGTCCAGGAGCAGTTTCAGGTTTGCACTTTGCATCCAGTGCGCGCACGCCACTCTTAAGTTGAAGGTCGGTCCCTTCACGACGAGAGAGCTTGCACTTGGGTCCAATATATCGAGCCATTCTGTTTAATCCTCGGCGCTTACAGCGTTATACACGACGCTTCTTGGGCGGACGGCAGCCATTGTGGGGGATCGGCGTCACGTCAGTGATGTTATTGATGCGGTAGCCACAGCTATTCAAAGCACGAACCGCCGACTCACGACCTGGCCCGGGACCTTTGACTTGGACATCAAGATTCTTGAGGCCGTATTCTTTGGCCGCTTCACCTGCTCGTTCGGCTGCAACCTGTGCAGCAAACGGGGTGGACTTACGAGAACCACGGAAACCAGAGCCACCGGCTGTTGCCCAGCTCAATGTGTTCCCCTGGCGATCTGTAATAGTAACGATCGTGTTGTTGAACGATGCGTGAATGTGCGCAACACCATCGACAACCTGCTTAGTAATCTTACGTTTGGTTGTTTTGGTGTTCTTGGCGTTTTTGGCCATGATTTACCTTTCTCAATATCAACGCTACAAATTACGATGTAGCTACACTAAATACCGACTGCCGCGTTAGCGATTACTTACGAATTGGCTTGCGCGGTCCCTTGCGGGTGCGGGCGTTGGTTTTGGTACGTTGGCCACGTAAAGGCAATCCTTTACGGTGCCGAAGACCACGATTGCAACCCAGATCCATCAAGCGCTTGATGTTCATTGAAACTTCGCGGCGCAGGTCACCCTCGACGGTCATTTCGCTGATCATATTACGCAACTGGTCGAGCTCACCTTCCGATAAGTCGCCAACCTTGGACTGGTAACTGATACCGGAAGCATCCAACAGCCGTTGGGCCTGGGTACGACCGATTCCATAAATGTACGTCAGTGATACCACTGCGTGCTTGTTGTCAGGAATGTTGACACCGGCGATACGCGCCATTGATTTATCTCCAAACGTTGCTTGTGCTACCAGCCATAACGGCACGGCGCACGTGAGCGGCACCTCCCTCTAACAAGGGGGCGCGCATGTTACTGATTTGCCGACTAAAACTCAACGGTTTTAGCCTTGTCGCTGCTTGTGGCGTGGGTCACTCGAACAGATTACCCGCACAACACCGTTGCGCCGAATAACTTTACAGTTGCGACATACCTTTTTAACTGAAGCTCTTACCTTCATCTCTTGCTCCTGGAACCTACCGCAGCCGGCCAGCGGGACCGGTATTGGCCAGATTGGCTTTTTTCATCACACCTTCGTACTGGTGCGACATCAAATGACTCTGGATCTGGGCCATGAAATCCATGACGACCACAACCACGATCAACATAGACGTACCGCCCAAGTAAAACGGCACGTTAAACATCACAACGAGGAACTGCGGAAGCAGACAGACAAGCGCGATATAAGCCGAGCCAAATACCGTCAGACGAGTCAATACGCCATCGATGTAGTTTGCTGTTTGCTGTCCGGGTCGAATGCCGGGCACAAAGGCACCGGACCGCTTTAAATTGTCAGCTACTTCTACAGGATTGAACATGAGCGCCGTGTAAAAGAAGCAGAAAAATACAATAAAACCGGTGAATAAAATGATATTCAGCGGCTGCCCTGGCCCAATCGCGACAGCTAAATCCTGCAACCAATCAGCACTGTCGGCACTGCCGAACCATTGGGCAACAGAGGCTGGGAATAGCAGGATGGAGCTAGCAAAAATAGCTGGGATAACACCGGCCATATTGACCTTGAGCGGAAGGTGCGATGATTGCGATTGGTAAGCTTGTCGCCCCTGCTGGCGCTTAGCATAGTTCACCGTAACACGCCGCTGGCCTCGCTCGATGTAGACCACAAGGTAGATGACCACGACTGCCAGCGCAACAATCGCAAGTAAAATCAAAATATTCAGCTCGCCCTGTCGAGCTTGCTCTAGGGACTGACCCACAGCCGCTGGCAAGCCGGCAGCGATACCGGCAAAGATGAGTAGCGATATGCCGTTGCCGATGCCTCGCTCGGTAATCTGCTCACCCAGCCACATCATAAACACGGCACCTGTTACCAGCGACGTGACAGCAATAACAAAGAAACTCAGCGAACTTTCAAAGGTTAAGCCTTGATTGGCCAAGCCTACTGTCATACCCGTGCCCTGCACTAGCGCTAACAGCACCGTGAGGTAACGTGTGTACTGGCTGATCTTGCGGCGGCCTGACTCACCCTCTTTTTTGAGTTGCTCAAGCTGGGGCGTAACAGCCGTCATCAACTGCATAATGATGGAAGCCGAGATATACGGCAGGATACCAAGAGCAAGAATGCTCATGCGCTCGAGTGCCCCGCCGGAAAACACATTAGCCAGCCCTAAAATAGTGCCCTGATTCTGATCAAAAAGAGCCGCCAGCTGCTCGGGGTCGATGCCAGGTACCGGAATGTGAGTCCCGATACGGTATACGATCAACCCCAGCAATACAAAGCGAAGACGGGCGAACAACTCGCCCATCCCTGCTGTATTCATTGATGGCATACCATTGGCCATAAATTACGCCTCGACGCTCCCGCCAGCTGCTTCAATAGCTTCACGAGCACCTTTGGTCACTGCCAAACCGCGAACATGGACAGCTTTCTCGATAGCGCCTGACAAAAATACACGCGCACGGAGCACATCGTCTTTAATGAGATTAGCGGCTTTGAGTGCTGCCAAATCAACCGCGTCCGCTTCGACAGCGTTGAGCTCATGCAAGCGTACCTGCGCCGTAGTGCGACCAATACGTGACGTAAAGCCGTACTTAGGCAGGCGCTTCTGCAGCGGCATCTGGCCGCCCTCAAAGCCCGGCTTCACCGTGCCGCCCGAGCGAGACTTCAAGCCCTTGTGGCCACGACCCGCCGTTTTACCCAAACCGGATCCAATACCACGGCCAACGCGCTTCGCATCGCGCTTTGCGCCCGGCGCAGGACTCAGATTGTTTAAACGCATTTCATCAGACATTGGCTTAACCCTCTACCCGCACGAGGTAGTTAACCTTGTTAATCATGCCGCGTACCGACGGTGTGTCTTCGACCTCAACCGTGTGGCCAATGCGACGCAAACCCAAGCCTTTAACGCACGCCTGGTGATTCTTCAACCGACCCGCGGTGCTCTTCACCTGGGTAACTTTAATTGTTGCCTTACTCATGAGTTCGGACTCCGGCCTCAGCTGAGGATCTCTTCGACCGTCTTACCACGCTTGGCCGCCACCGAATCAGGTGAAGCCATATCGCGAAGACCGTTATAAGTAGCGCGTACGACGTTTACCGGATTGGTAGAGCCGTAGCACTTCGCCAAAACATTGTGCACGCCTGCGATTTCTAAAACCGCACGCATAGCGCCACCCGCAATAACACCGGTACCTTCCGATGCAGGCTGCATGTAAACCTTGGATGCGCCGTGGTTAGCCTTGACAGGATACTGCAATGTGCCATCCACAAGATCGACGCTAATCATGTTACGACGCGCCGCTTCCATGGCCTTTTGGATAGCAACGGGCACTTCACGCGCTTTGCCGCGACCATAACCAACACGTCCCTTACCATCGCCTACCACAGTGAGAGCGGTAAAGCTCATGATGCGACCACCTTTAACAGTCTTCGCAACGCGGTTAACCTGCACCAGCTTTTCCTGTAGGTCGCCCTCGGTACGCTGATCGCTTTTCTTCTGATCGTTAAACGCCATAACTTAAAACTCCAATCCACCTTCACGTGCTGCGTCAGCCAACGCTTTCACTCGACCGTGGTACTTAAAACCCGCTCGATCAAAGGCAACCTCAGTAACACCCGCCGCTTTTGCGCGCTCAGCGATAAGCTTGCCTACGGCCGACGCTGCATCGATGTTACCTGTAGCCCCTGCACGTAGGTCTTTGTCCAGGGTCGAAGCACTCGCCAGCACTTTGTCACCCGAAGACGCAATAACTTGCGCGTAAATGTGACGTGGGGTGCGGTGCACAGTAAGTCGGGTCGCGCCGTTCTTACGCATACGAATGCGCGACTTACGAGCGCGGCGCAAACGTGATTCTGTTTTCTCGTTCATTGCCCTACCTACTTACTTCTTCTTGGCTTCTTTACGACGAACAAACTCGTCAGCGTAACGAATGCCTTTGCCCTTGTACGGCTCTGGTGGTCGGAACGCGCGAATTTCCGCGGCCGCCTGACCTACAGCCTGCTTGTCGATACCCGAGACCACAATCTCGGTCTGTGTTGGCGTGTCCACCGACAGGCCTTCCGCTACTTCATAATCGACGTTATGCGACAGGCCTACCGTTAAGTTGACTGACTTACCGGTCGCCTTGGCTCGATAACCAACGCCGTTAAGTACCAACTTCTTCTCCCAACCTTGGCTCACACCAGTGACGATATTGCTCAGCAACGCACGCGTAGTGCCTGCCATAGCACGGTTGGTATCGAAGTCATAAATGATCGATGCTTGACCATTTTCAACCTTGACATCAATTCCTTCTGACAGGGCCATTTCCATGGAACCCTTGCCACCCTTTACAGACACCCTGCTACCGTCGACCTTAACATCGACGCCGCTAGGCAAAGTGACCGGATTGTTTGCAACTCTTGACATAACTCAGTCTGCTCTTCAGATACGTCGTTTCAGAATACGGTGCAAAGAATCTCACCACCGACCCCTGCTGCACGCGCAGCTCGGTCGGTCATCACACCACGTGACGTAGAGACAATTGCAACACCCAGACCACCGCGAACCTGCGGCAATTCACCTTTGCCCGCGTAACGACGGAGGCTTGGGCGACTTACGCGCGCGATTTCGGCGATGACTGGCTTACCGTCAAAATACTTCAATTCAATAGACAAACGAGACTTGGCTGTGCTGTTGTCAACGTCATAAGAAGCAATGTATCCCTCTTCTTGTAAGACACTGGCGACGGCCGCCTTGAGCTTTGAACCGGGCATATCAACAGACTTCTTGCCTGCCATTTGCGCGTTGCGCAACCGGGTCAACATATCGCTGATTGGATCCTGCATGCTCATAAACTAATTACTCCGTTACCAGCTGGACTTAACCAAGCCTGGTACATCGCCGCGCATCGCTGCTTGACGCAGGATGTTTCGGCTCAAACCAAACTTACGGTAAACACCGTGTGGACGACCTGTTACCTGGCAGCGTCGCTGCTGGCGGACAGGACTTGAATCTCGGGGCAGCTTTTGTAGCTTGATCTGCGCATCCCATTTTTGATCATCGGTCGCCGTTGAACTGCCGATGATCGCCTTGAGTTCTGCACGCTTCGCAGCAAACTTGGCAACCATACGCTCGCGCTTAGCTTCACGGGCGATCATTGATTTCTTGGCCATTATTCTTTACCCCTCAACCTTTGAACGGGAAGTTGAATGCACGCAACAGCGCACGACCTTGCTCGTCGCTCTTAGCTGTCGTCGTAATAGTGATATCCATCCCTCGTAAGGTATCGACTTCGTCATAGTTGATCTCGGGGAAGATAATCTGCTCGGTAACACCCATTGCAAAATTGCCACGACCATCAAAAGACTTGGCGCTAATGCCGCGGAAGTCACGAATCCGTGGAATGGCTATGCTGATGAGGCGATCGAGGAACTCGTACATACGCTCGTCACGCAAAGTCACCTTGCATCCAATGGGCCAACCGTCACGAATTTTAAATCCGGCGATCGACTTGCGAGACTTGGTGACAATGGGTTTTTGGCCAGCTATCTTGGCCATGTCAGCCAGAGCGCTCTCCATTACCTTCTTATCGCCCACAGCCTCACCCACGCCCATATTTAGCGTGATTTTGGTGATACGTGGTACTTCCATAACGTTCGCTAAACCCAACTCGGCCTTGAGTTGTGGTGCGATTTCGTTGCGGTATTTCTGCTTCAGAGTTGCCATGTTTTCGCTGCCTCATGCGCCGAGCAAAGCTCAGGCGTCAATCACTTCTCCGCTAGACTTATAAACGCGTACTTTCTTACCGCCATCCTCGATCCGATAGCCTACGCGGTCCGCTTTGTTACTACTGGGGTTAAAGATTGCAATGTTGGAGACCTGAATCGGCGCCTCTTTCTCGACAATCCCGCCTGCCACGCCCGCCTGGGGGTTTGGCTTGGTGTGCTTCTTGATCATGTTGACCCCAGAAACTACAACACGGTTGTCGTCGACCACCTTTCGTACAGTGCCTCGCTTACCCTTGTCTTTACCCGTCAAGACGACGACTTCGTCGTCACGTTTGATCTTGGCCATTATCTAATCCTCTCTGCCTGTCGCTCAGATAACTTCTGGCGCCAGGGAAATGATCTTCATGAACTTCTCACCGCGAAGTTCACGCGTTACCGGACCAAAAATACGAGTCCCGATAGGTGCTTCTTGGTTGTTCAGAAGAACTGCTGCGTTCTCATCAAACTTAATCAAAGACCCGTCAGGACGGCGCACGCCCTTTTTGGTGCGCACAACCACTGCGGTCATCACCTGGCCCTTCTTAACCTTGCCGCGAGGGATTGCCTCTTTCACGGTCACTTTGATCAGATCACCAACGCGTGCGTATCGGCGCTTAGAACCACCGAGCACCTTGATGCACATGACCCGCCGGGCCCCGCTGTTGTCGGCGACTTCCAAATACGACTCAGTCTGAATCATTTCTCTACTCCAACTTGCGGCCGAAGCCGCACACGGCTACCGATGCTTAGATCTGGGTCGCCTTCTCAACAACTTCTACCAACGCCCACGTCTTGGTTTTTGACAACGGACGCGACTCAGCAACCAGCACAGTATCGCCCATGCCAGCGGTGTTGTTCTCGTCGTGCGCATGGACCTTCGATGAACGCGTGATGTACTTGCCATACACTGGGTGCTTCACCCGACGCTCAACCAGAACCGTGATGGTCTTGTCCATCTTGTCGCTTACCACGCGGCCCTGTATCTGGCGCGTACGCTTTTCTGTGGTTCCCATTAGCCTTCTACCTTCTGTTGCAGCACAGTCTTGACGCGCGCAATATCCCGCTGTGTTTGCTGGAGCAAATGTGTCTGACCCAACTGACCCATGGACTTCGCCATACGTAACTTGAATTGCTCTTCGCGCAGCTTCAGCAGCTCGGCGTCCAGCTCAGCAGCTGACTTCTCACGCAGTTCACTTGCTTTCATCACATCACCGACCGTTTGACAAACGTGGTTTGCACGGGAAGCTTAGACGCAGCGAGAGCAAAAGCTTCGCGTGCCAAGTCCTCGGACACACCCTCAACTTCATACAGAACGCGACCTGGCTGAATCTGTGCCACCCAGTACTCCACGTTACCCTTACCTTTACCCTGACGAACCTCCAACGGCTTTCCGGTGATGGGTTTGTCGGGGAAAATCCGAATCCAAATCTTTCCGCCACGCTTAATGTGACGTGTCATCGCACGACGAGCAGCTTCGATTTGGCGAGCTGTGATACGACCACGACCCGTAGCCTTCAAAGCGTATTCGCCAAAGCTCACCTTACTGCCGCGCTCAGCAAGGCCACGATTTCGGCCTTTCTGCATCTTGCGGAATTTAGTGCGTTTCGGTTGCAGCATTATTCAGTCCTCTAACTAGGCTCAGCTGGCCACTGCACGACGCGACTCTTGAGCCTCGTCGCCACCGCCAATAACTTCGCCCTTGAAGATCCACACTTTCACGCCGATAACACCGTACGTGGTGTGCGCTTCGTAAGTTGCATAATCGATGTCTGCGCGCAGCGTATGAAGCGGTACTCGACCTTCGCGGTACCACTCGGTGCGCGCAATTTCCGCACCACCCAAACGGCCACCAACTTGCACCTTGATACCTTCCGCACCCTGGCGCATCGCGTTTTGAACCACGCGCTTCATAGCGCGTCGGAACATTACACGGCGCTCAAGCTGCTGGGCCACGTTTTGTGCGACCAAGCGAGCGTCAAGATCGGGCTTGCGAATTTCTTCGATATTGATGTGCACCGGCACGCCCATCATCGCGCTTAACTCTTGGCGCAGCTTTTCAACGTCTTCGCCCTTCTTGCCGATTACAATACCGGGGCGAGCCGTATGGATAGTCACACGCGCAGTCTGAGCGGGACGCTCAATAACCACGCGACTGACAGATGCCGCGTCAAGTTTCTTAAGAACGTGCTCACGAACAGCAAGATCGCTAATCAGGTTCTTAGAATAGTTACTGCTATCTGCGTACCAAACCGAGTTGTGGTCTTTGACCACGCCCAGACGAATACCAGTTGGATGTACCTTCTGACCCATGCGTCAGTCCCCTTAGCCTTCGCTGTCCGCAACTTTCACAGTGATGTGACAAGTGCGCTTAAAAATTCGATCGCCTCGACCTTTGGCGCGTGCACGCATGCGCTTCATGGTCAAACCCTCATCGACAAACACTGTCGATACACGCAGATCATCAACATCTGCGCCTTCGTTGTTTTCGGCATTTGCAATTGCCGAGTTGAGCACCTTGCGCACCATATGTGCCGCTTTCTTAGTGCTAAATTCGAGCAAGCTCAACGCCTCTTCTACCGGCTTACCACGC
>Ga0182092_1124896_pt1 | contig 10692 bp, 7 predicted proteins | sample 041ome_22_FD_127768 | JGI IMG/M metagenome (GOLD analysis project Ga0182092, IMG submission 127768) | Metatranscriptome of coastal salt marsh microbial communities from the Groves Creek Marsh, Georgia, USA - 041410CS metaT (Metagenome... | ecosystem: Environmental > Aquatic > Marine > Intertidal... | reverse complement strand
GACCGGCGCAGGAAATCTGGCTTAACTTTCCGAAGCAAGGCTGCAACAAAAGCCTGCTTTATTATTCTACTGCGCGCGTAATTGTTCTATTAATGCTGCTGTTTCCAGATGAACATCCCCGCCGGCACCACGACCAAACCTTCCAGCCTGACCCATAGCGGCATCAAATACAGTATTGCCATTTGAGTCTTCAATAGACAGATCAGCACCGTGATCTACAAGCAATTGCACGACACTGTTCCAGCCATTAGTGGCTGCGCCAAAAATAGCTATCTGGCCGAAATCTTCGCGCGCATTTACATCAGCGCCATATTCAAGCAGCAGGCTTGTAGCAGCGAAGGATTCTTCCTCGTTACGGAACCTTCCCCGGGTATCAATGGCGCTGGCCCGATATCCCGCTGCAACAATGAGCGGCGTTACATCGTTTTCCTGGGGCAAATCCACCAGGGCACCATGTTCAAGAAGCAATTTCATGGCTGGTATATCTGCGCCTCGGGCTGCGCGAAAAAGCGGCGTGACGCCTGTTCTCAGTAGTCCATCGGCTCCCCGGTCTGCACCCAGAGCACGGTAAGGTGGAAACAGTTTTAACTGCAAATTCGGATTCCCGCCCCGCTCCAGAATCATCTCAATTATTTCCAGTGGCGTCGTCAGGTCGCCCGACAATCGGTCGGGACGGCCACCATGAGGAATCGTGCTATAATCAACAGCGCCATAAAGCGGGTTCCTGCCATAGAAGTCCCACTTATCCAGCAGGGCGCCTGATTCAATTAGCTGCTTTGCAGAATCCCACTTGGCATTCAGTGTCGCCATTAATAATGGCGTTACCGACTCCGGATCCGATTTGTTAATGTCGGCACCAGCTTCGATCAGCAAACGAATACACTCTGCGCATCCCTCCCGGGCTGCATACAGCAGCGGCGTAAGGCCGCCGGCTGGTAGTACTTTCATTCGTGGTTCCGCAGTGACCTGCCGTTCCCATTATTGGGCATGGATTGCGCATCAGGATCAGCACCGTGTTCCAGTAAAAAGCCAACCATCTCCGGCTGTTTCTGAGCTGCTGCCCACATCAGGGCAGTCTGGCCACGCCATTTTTCTAATGCGTTTACATCCGCCCCGGCCTTCAGCAAAACTTCGGCTGCTTCAATATTATCAGTGCGAGCAATAATCATGATCGGGGTTTGGTCATCAGCACCCTTTTCATTAGGGTCAGCATCTGCATCCAGCAGTCGTTTAATGACATAGGGATTACCAATGATGGTTGCCTGGGATAATGGCGTAGCACCATAGTCATTTCTGGCAGTGACATCGGCACCACGTCTGAGTAACAAGCGAATCAGGTCTTCGTCGTTATGATAAACAGCCCAATGCAAAACCGTGGTTCCATCGGACTGAGCCTGATTAACATCGGTGTTGCGGTCAATCAGTTCCCGCGCCGCCTCGGTCTCACCTGAAATTGCCAGTTCCAGCAGTCGGGCTTCATTGCCATCCTGGGAAAAACCGGATAATGGAAAAAAGATGAATGATAAAAGTCCCGCGCAGAAAATATTTCTGAAATGAATTCTGTTCATACTAAAAACCCGAACCGGTATTTGCCAGGTCCAGTACTCCTCTTTTATCTTTTTTCAGTGTTTAAACTTCTTCGAAGCGACCGGTGCTGTCACCAAAAGATTCTTCATGCACACCAATTCGATCCAGAACCGTCAGCATTAAATTGGAAACTGGTGTTCTTTCTTCAGCCCGAATATGCTGACCGCCTTTTATAGTTCCACCACCCTTGCCAACAATAACTGAAGGCAGAGGATAGTGGTCATGTGCGTTACTGTTGCTCATATTACTGCCATATAACATGATGGAATTGTCCAGCATGGAACCGTTATCGCCGTCCGGCAACTCAGCCAGTTTGTCAACAAAACGTGCAAAGACGCGGCTGTGATATTCCTGAATCCTCAAAAGACGGGCAATTTTATTGGCATCATTCTGATGATGTGACAGTGGATGGAAAGCATCTGAAACGCCAACATGGTTATAAGTCTGATTACTGACTTCAGCCGCCAGCATCATGCTGGCAATGCGTGTGATATTTCCCTGGTAGGCCAATAAAATGAGATCCATTTGTAGATTGATGTGATCATCAAAAGAACCAGGGATGCCAGAAGGTGCATCGGGCAATTCCATATGCGACATATCATGCTCTGCCGTTTTCTGTACCCTACGTTCTATTTCCCGTACAGTTTCCAGATAATCATTCAATACCACCCGGTCCGTAGCACCGAGCTTTTTCGCCATCTGGTTGGATTCCTCCATCATCAGATCCAGAATGCTGCTGGTCTGTTTCGCCAGGCGCTCACGTTCCTGGGCATTGTCGCCAACACCAAACATGGTCTGAAACAATTTGCGTGGATTATTTTCCATCGGCAGTGGCGTGGTGGGTGTTCGAAAAGAAATGGTACCGGCATAACTACAACCATAGGCACGATCACAGGAACCGGCAGCACCACTGGTTTCTGTCGCCACTTCGATAGAGGGGAGCGGTGTATCCTGGCCAATATGCTGGGCAGCGATCTGATCAACTGTCGTACCGCCATAAGGTTCATGACTTACTCGTGGCGCGGCTCCAGTTAACCAGGTGCCGGGAGTTATAGCATGCACGGGGCCATAGGCACGCTTATTTTCCAGATTGGAAACGATGGTCAGATAGTTTTTATGGCTTTCCAGAGGCTGCAAAATAGATTTCAGTTCAAATTCATTGCCAACGGTTTCAGGTGTCCAGTTTTCCATCACTGCCCCATGAGGGAAATAGAAAAAGCCCATTCTCGGGGCTGTGGTCGCGGCAGTTTGCGCCAATGCAGTTCCTGCCGGGATCATGGCTTCCAGTAACGGCAGGGATACACTCGCAGCAGCACTTTTCAAAAAGGTCCGTCTGGGCATGTGCTTCTTGGTAATGAACATTATTCTTCTCCTCATACTCACTAGTACTGACACGTACTAAACAGGGCAAACATGGAGCTTCTTAAGCTCTTTATAAGCCACCGACCTGCATATTCTCTTCAGGCACAGTGATCTTCCTGAACTGATCACTATTGATTATTCCCATCACTATTGATGTAAAACTGTAATCATCCCGGGCTGCATTCCTCACAATTTCCCGTACCGCGGGCATGTCATGATACTCCACAGAGCGACCCAGTGAATATGTCATCAATTTTTCAGTGAAGGTCTGCACAAACTGTTCAGGTCGAGTCACCAGGGCTTCCCGCAAATCATTAACGCCATTCAGAGGCGTACCATCCGCCAGCTGGCCGGAAGCGTCAATAGGAATATTTCCCGCGTCACTGTCGCGCTCACGCCACTGACCTATGGCATTATAATTTTCCAGAGCCAGCCCCAGGGGATCCATTACGTCATGACAACCAGCACAGGCGGGATTATCTCGGTGAACTTCCAGACGTTCTCTTACTGTCTGGGATACTGTTGCCCCTTCAGGGGTTTCCGGAAATGCCTCCACATTCGGTGGCGGAGTTGCAGGTGGTACACCCTGGAAGTTTTCCATAATATAGGCGCCCCGAATAACCGGCGTTGTGCGATTGGCATAGGATGTCACCATTAATACGCCGCCTGTTCCCAGCAATCCATAACGCTCTTCGTCTTCAAGCCTGACTTTCCGGAACTGGCCTCCCTTCACATTACTAATACCATAATGCAGGGCCAGTTCTTCATTCAGATAGGTGTAATCGGCGGTAATCAGGTCGATGATATTATTGTTATCACGGAATACACTACCAGCAAAAAGCCGAATCTCCTCGCGAAATGCTTCCAGTAGTCCGGCATTGTAGGCTGGATAAATCTCAGGGTCGGGATCAATGTTTTCAAGGTCACGCAGGCGCAGCCACTGAAATACAAAGTTTTCAACCAGTGAGTCGGCCCGGGGATCCTCAAGCATTCTTTCAATCTGGTCAGACAAAACCCGGGGTTTACTCAAATCATTTCTCGCTGCCAGATCAATTAATTCCTGATCCGGGGATGAACTCCAGAGAAAAAATGCCAGACGCGAAGCAAGTTCAACATCATTGATTGCTAGAACATCACCAGGTTGGGCATTCTCCGGGGGAATTTCCGCTCTGAAAAGAAACTTGGGGCTGGTCAGGATAGCCATCATGCCGTTCTTTATCCCTTCATCAAAGGAGCCCAGTTCCCGGCCAGCGGCATAAAAGCGCAGTGGTGCAGCAAGATCTTCATCACTAATTGGCCGCCTGAAAGCCTGTTTTGCCAGGTTGGCAAAAATCTGGCGCGCACATTCCAGTTCTGAAGCCGCCGCATCAGGCTCACAGATCATCACCTTGCGCCGGCTGGGCGTGTCTATAACACCTGCCGAAGTAATCGGCCCCTTGATTTCCAGACCTCTTGCTCGTGCAATTCTGCCCATGCCCCGATTACCGCCCAGGTCATGAAGAAACTCATCCGATTCAGCAAAACTGCGAGCCACAAAGGCAACCCCGATTTCATGCTCACCGGAGGTCAGGGATACAGGTATATCACTGAAGCGGCCATTTATTTCAGCGACAGCCGGTGCCTGAATTTGATCCAGCATGCGCAGGTCTTCGCCTCCGCCAATATCGCGCTGAAATATTTTTTCGCCATCCACGGTAACAATGACCGTATGATTGTATTCCATACCCAGCGTATATCCCGCACCAGCCATGCCCAGTACGCTAAGTGAATACTCACCATCTACGGGAAAAACATGTTCAACCAGAACGCCGCCCCTGGTGCCCATTGGCAAACCGTCGATATGCCCTGCCTGGTTGGCCGGATCCATACGGTAAACAGTGCTTTCATTTCTTGGAAAAGGGTTTCCTACGGCCTGCTCACTAACGACTCTGGCCGCAGCAATATACTGATCAAGAAATGAGGGAGAGATCTTCAGTACGGTGGCAATATTGTCAAAACCGTCACTGTTATCATCTTTTGGCAAGGACAGCTCGGTATCCAGTCTTACTCCGGTAATATCATAAATGGCATTAACATATTCTGTCCTGTTCAACCGATGCAACCCGATGCGCCCAGGATCTGGCTCCATGGCGGCGTGACTATCCAGTGCTTTTTCCAGGTCGGCAATGAGCTCCCAGCGTTCTTTCTCGGAAGGCTGTTCCTGACTCGGTGGAGGCATAACGCTGTTACGAATTTTGCGCAGTACCATTTCAAAAATTTCAGCCTCTGTGCCGACGTCCTGTGGCCCCACCAGCGTAAAATCGACACCACCGGCATAATCTTCAAAGTTATGACAAGTCGTGCAATATTTCTCCAAAGTAGACCAGCTTTCTTCCAGGTCATTGACCGCAACCTGGTAATCGGCCGATGCTGCCATTACTGATATGCCGCTCAAACCCGACATGGAGAGCACCATGCACAAGCGACCCAGCACAATGTTAAACGGGTTCTGGAAAAGGGTTTTCTTCTTCATAGAAACTAGTGCCTGCTTAATACGGATTTTCTTTCAACTTATGACAGCTCATATCTACGTACATTTGCCTTTAATTGCCTACAATTGTCGCCAAAAAGCGCCAATTTCCTCTATTTTCTGCAAATTACTTCAATACAGCCCATGCGGCATCTTTCATTATCATTTCACGACAATCAAATAATGCCTGGAATAGCTCGTCCCGGTACGTGATACCAGGTACCGCGGTATAACAACTGCACAAACAAACTGGCGTCACCATAGATGCTATCGTATTCCGACATTGGCGAGGTCGCCATGAACTGGTCGAGACTTCTACCCGTTCGGTAGGCATCGGCAACTTTTTCATAAGCCAGATCAAGCATTTGCTGCTGGACTTCAAGAGCCGGACGTTGCTGTATCGCGCCAACAGCGGGAACCAGTAGCGTCTGGGCATCAGTCATTTGTAATAGCTCTGCGGTAGTTTTCTGGGCCCCGCCAATCCAGCCACCGCTTACATAATCAAGAAGTGGGTAAGCGTTCACTGTCAGCATATCACCCAAAATAATCACGTTTGATTCGCGAAAATAGACATAGATATCACCGTCCGTATGGAACTGACTGATAAAACCGTAATCGACGCTGCTGCCGGCAAAGGTTAATGAGTCTTGCTTGTAAAAAGTCGAATTGGCCTGGGCTGTGGGTGCCATTGGACGATAATGCCGATCTTCCCAGGAAACGTAAAAATCATTGTTTTGCCAAAGGCGGGTATTTTCATGGGCAATGATGCGGGTGCCCAATGATCCAAAATGCTCATTCAGACCACAGTGTTCCGGCCGCCAATTGGTATTAAACAGCGCGGTAACCGGTTTTCCCTGCCCCAGGCGATCAATTTCTGCCAGCACTGCAGCCGAATAATCCTCATGCCCACCATCTACGACAAGGACAGAGTCGCTTCCAACCGCGACCACTACGTTACAGCCCGCCCCGGATATCAGGTGAATATTGTCTCTTACCAGCGATGTTTGCACGCTCGCCTGGGCAGCCAGGGTTAGTGCAGGCTTGAGGGCCAGGCCGAGACCACACAGTGCCGTACCTGCCAACAGACTTCTTCTGCTAAGCGCCTGTATTATGTTGTTTTTATTACTTTTCATGCTGGCTGCTAGCCCCTCCGGGCCTGTTTCTCAAAATCCTGAATTTAAGTCTGAGGAAAAAACGTTTTTGCGTTGTAGCCAGTGTAAACCACAACATGGCTCTACGCTGTTAAGATAACTCCAGCTCCTTTTGCCCAATCAACTTCCCGCCTTTCCTCTGCGAGTCAGCTACAAAAAGACATTAAGCCAGTGCAAAATGCCCTCTCCCGCCGATAAGCAGTGAGATAAAAGGGTTAGCTAGGATAAATAGCCGAGAAACCTTTATCAAGCGAAAGCAGGGATGATTTGATGACGCATGTTACATACCCAACTGGCTACCAGCGCATTTAGTCGAGATCACTGAAATCCGGCAACTGGAGACCGCGCTCCTGTAGATACTCATCATAGATGGATTCGCTACAGGAATATTCCATTATAGGGGTATCGGGAGAATATCTGAGCGATCCGGTAATACGAACCGGTTCTGTGTAGAGTTTCTCATCTGTCAGCACCATTTCATTGGTCAGATACTTTTGCTCAACTCCGTCGGCATCGGGGAGGCTGACTATATTCCAGCGCTCCACTATGGTTGCATCGTCAGAGTTCGGGGTACGTCGCATATAGGGATGCTCGCGCAAATAACTGGTTTCAATCACCAGGGTATCGCCTTCAAAGTGTCCTACAGAGTAACCCATGCCGGTATGAAGGATTGGTTCCGGTCTTGGGCTACCCTCCAGGTAGATCTTTCGGTACTGGAAATAACCTTCCCATAGCATATTTATAAAACCATCCGTCTGAACAATTTCTACCGGAAAAGGGGCGCCCCAGATACTTCTTGGCAGACCAGGTTTTATACAGAAACCACCTGGATCATCCGAGAGATCAAATGATGCAACGTAGTCATCGTGCAGTTTCTGCGCGCTTTCGTTAAAGGGTAACTCCCTGGTAGCGGGAGCCAATTGAGGCGCACCAGGACCAAACGCCGGAAACCAGAGTCCACTAAAATCTGGTTGGGAGTAGGCCAGAGACGAGCCCAACATTAATACGCTTACAAGAAGTAGATTTCTGACCATATTTTGCTCCAATTGTTTTTTCCTTTTTCTAATCCCGCGAATTCATTACTGGCAAGCTTTCCAAACGCTTTATTTTTCGACTAAATTTATCATAGTTAAACTTAACACCCCCAATGATTTTAGCCCACCCGCCTATTCCTGCCTTTGCATTTCCATCGCCTAGGCAGTGGCCAAAGTATAACCACCAATGATAATAAAGCCCGCACCTGCAACATAATGCAGGTACTTTTCATTGATATATTCCGACAACACGCTGCCGGCAAGAACGCCGACGGCAGAAGCCAGAACCAACGCCAGAGATGCTGCCAGAATAACCGTTAGCTTGCTTACCTCCTTGTCGGCGGCAAAGAGCATTGTGGCAAGTTGGGTCTTGTCGCCCAGTTCGGCTATAAAAATCGTAGTCATTACCGTAAGAAATATTTTCAATTCCATTCTTGCTTCCTTATAAACGTGTCGAAAAAAAGCCGGGGTGTTTCCCGGCTTTTTACTTACTGCTTTACCGACTTTTTAATCAGGCTTTCTGGCAATAAAAATAAATCGATCTACATCTCTGCCATAAATTGGGTCTGAAATTGAACGGGCATGATCATCGGCATTGGTGCTCAGCAAATCCGAGTCCGCTTCGATTTCCAGACCAGATGCTTCAATCCAGGAGCGTGCATCAGATTTCATCATCCTGTGCATCATGGCATTTTCCATTCCCGCCATCCCAACATGATCAATAACAGCCACCATACCACCTGGCTTCAGCACATCATAAATAGCCTCGAAATAAGGCGTGGCACGCTCATTATTAAAATGATGGATGTTTAATGCAGTAATCGCACGATCAATGGAATTCGATGGATAATCAGCGACTTCTTCAAAAAAGGCTTCAGTATTTCCAAGGCTTGCCGCCACATCTTTCTGAGCCTGGCCATCATTTCTTTGCAAAGCACGTGGACCAAACTGGGCAACTACCTTACCGCGCGGCCCAACCGCTGCCGACATGACTCTGGTATACCAGCCACCACCGGCACCAATATCCATTACCGTCATTCCCTCATCAACCTGAAGAAGATTCATGACCTGATACGGCCGACGTGAGCCATCTCTGACACGATCAGCTTCAGGACGATCTTCAGATAACAGCTTGTCCATAAAGTCCGGTGCTACATCTGCGTTTACCATGTGTGCACTAAATAACAGGCAAAGCATCAGACCAGAATTAACAATTAACGTTTTCATGTATATACCCCTCGAACTAGAAATAGAAAAAAATAAATACTACAGATACTGACTTTACTTACAGCGGGCGATTGAAACTTTTGAAATTTACCTGCTGAATGCAAATTGGCCATCGAAAGTAAACTACATCCCGCCAGGAATCAAGGAAATCCCCGGGCTTGCCGGCCAATTTCATAATTCCTTCAACAATTAATCCGGTAAATAATGTTTATTATCAACCGGCTTCATGGTCGCATTGGCAACCAGACCAATACACAACAGGGCAGCCATAAGATACATGGTGTTGTTATAGAGACTGGAGGTAGGATCAATAGTGCCAGCTGGGGCTATCTCCATAAGGCTGGCAATGGTCACGGTTTGCGCTGAAACCAGCTGGGAAAGCTGGTCAAGACCTGCACCATAGTGTGCCTGGAAATCGGCGGGGTCAATTTTGCTAACCAGATCGGTAATTGCCCGGGTTACTGCAGATTCCCTGAAAGAGGTTATCGCCAGCGGACCTACAACACCCGCCGTGCTCCAGGCAGTAAGCAAACGGCCATGTATTCCGCCAACATATTTTGTACCAAAGACGTCAGCAAGGTAGGCAGGAATAGTGGCAAAGCCACCGCCATACATTGTAAAGATAATCATGGTGGCCGCATAAAACAGTACCAGCCAGACCACTGCCGGATTGGCGCTGACCTGCTGTGCGGCAAATGGCACAGAACAATAAAGTAGAATTCCCAGAGCAAAAAATATCCAATAGGTATTTTTGCGGCCAATATAGTCTGAAAAGCTGGCCCAGATAAATCGACCCAGCATGTTAAAGACTGAAATCATGCTGACGTAAATGGCAGCGAATGCACCGTCCACAATTCCTGGCAAGGTGGTGCCAAAAATTTCACTCATCATGGTGCTGGCAACTCCCAACACACCAATGCCTGCGGACACATTCATGCAAAGCACAACCCATAGTTTATAAAACTGTGGTGTCTTCATCGCTTCTTCGATATCCACATTATGTGAAGTCATCATTTTGCTGGCACTGTCATCATCCCGGGGCGGCGTCCATCCTTCCGGTTGCCAGTCATCTGCCGGAACCCGATAGGAAAAAGAGGCAATGACCATGACAATAAAATAGAGGATACCCAACACAAGAAAGGTTTCAGCCACGCCCACTGACCCGGTACCCACCACATAAACCCCTTCCGGACCTGGTACCAGCATGCCTGCAAGCTCATTGGCGCCAACTACCACTACTTCCAGTTGCTCACCGGCGCGCTCGACAAAGCGACGCCCGGCTTCAGTGATCAGGTTGACCTGATCAACTGTACCCAGATATTCCGGCGCCTCATAAAAATACTGTATGAAGTATCGTTTCAATGGCGCGCCTATCATTGCACCACCACCAAACCCCATGATGGCCATACCTGTTGCCATACCGCGACGATCAGGAAACCACTTGATCAGTGTGCTGACCGGTGACACGTAACCCAGTCCAAGACCGCAACCACCAAGCACTCCGTATCCGAAATACAGAAGCCAGAGCTGATGAGTCAGAATACCGATACTGCCAACAAGGTAACCACCGCCCCACAATACAGCGGCCGCAGTGCCTACAAGCCGGGGGCCAACCTTGTCGAGCCAGTGACCGGCCAGAGCAGCAGCTAGTCCGAGAAAAACAATCGCAACAGAAAAAATCCAGGTGACATCCTGCAGGCTCCAGTCACCTGATGCGGGCGTGACCACACCGAATAATCTTGTCAGAGGTGGATTGTAGATGCTCCAGGCATATACAGAACCGATGCATAAGTGAATGGCTATAGATGCGGGCGGCACTTTC
>Ga0182092_1270923_pt1 | contig 11204 bp, 21 predicted proteins | sample 041ome_22_FD_127768 | JGI IMG/M metagenome (GOLD analysis project Ga0182092, IMG submission 127768) | Metatranscriptome of coastal salt marsh microbial communities from the Groves Creek Marsh, Georgia, USA - 041410CS metaT (Metagenome... | ecosystem: Environmental > Aquatic > Marine > Intertidal... | reverse complement strand
TAACAATGTCTAAAGAAAAATTTGAGCGAACGAAGCCTCACTTAAATGTAGGCACGATTGGCCACGTTGACCACGGTAAGACGACGCTGACAGCGGCGATCACGAAGGTGTGTGCTGAAGCGTACGGTGGGGGTGAATTCCAGGCGTTCGACCAGATTGATAATGCGCCTGAAGAACGCGAGCGTGGTATTACGATTGCGACCTCTCACGTTGAATACGATTCACCGGATCGTCACTACGCGCACGTTGATTGCCCTGGTCACGCGGATTATGTGAAGAACATGATCACGGGTGCTGCGCAGATGGATGGAGCGATTCTAGTGGTCTCAGCGGCTGATGGCCCGATGCCTCAGACTCGAGAGCATATTCTGCTGTCTAAGCAGGTAGGTGTTCCTTACATCATCGTGTTCCTGAACAAGGCTGACATGGTAGATGATGAAGAGCTTGTAGAGTTGGTTGAGATGGAAGTTCGCGAACTGCTTGACCAGTACGAATTCCCGGGTGATGACACGCCGATTATTATTGGTAGTGCCTTGAAGGCGCTGGAAGGCGACACGTCTGAGATTGGAGCCCCAGCGGTACAGAAGCTGGTTGAGACGTTGGATGAGTACATTCCTGAGCCTGAGCGAGCGATTGATCAGCCGTTTTTGATGCCGATTGAAGATGTATTTTCGATTTCAGGACGTGGCACGGTTGTGACTGGTCGAATTACGCGCGGGATTGTCACGGTAGGTGATGAGATTGAGATTGTAGGTATCAAAGAGACACTGAAGACGACATGTACGGGTGTTGAGATGTTCCGTAAGTTGCTTGATGAAGGTCGAGCAGGTGAGAACGTTGGTGTGTTGCTTCGTGGTACGAAACGCGAAGAAGTGGAACGCGGTCAGGTATTGGCGATTCCAGGATCTATAACCCCGCACACGAAGTTTGAGGGTGAGGTATACGTGCTGTCTAAGGATGAAGGTGGTCGTCACACGCCATTTTTCAAGGGTTATAAGCCGCAGTTTTTCTTTGAGACAACGGATGTAACGGGCAGTGTTGAGTTGCCGGAAGGTACCGAGATGGTAATGCCTGGTGACAATGTGAACATGAACGTTGAATTGATTGCACCGATTGCGATGGAAGAAGGTCAGCGATTTGCGATACGTGAAGGCGGCCGCACGGTTGGTGCCGGCGTTGTCACAAAAATCAGCAACTAAGTTACTGCGCCATCAGGTCCCTTAAAGCGACCGGGGTCAATTAATGCAGTAACCGGCGCGATCCAGAAGTACATAATCCATTGGCTCAAAAACGATTGGTTTTTGGGTCCAATGGGTGTATGATTCGCGCCCTTTGCCCGGTAGGGCAATGTTGTAGGGCAAAGTTCCTGGCCCAAATGCCAGGATCGCCGTCTTAGGCGGCATAACAAGGTTTCAATTAGAGACCATGGGTAGCCTGGAAGCAGGCAGTGGCATGAGCAATGCGCCTTCCCTTGCAAAGGGAGGGATTTTTTGCGTTTAAATTCAATAAGTTAAGCAGTTCAGGGCAGTAAATTAGCGGGGTTAAGCCCGGCAGATGCCCGAACACGATCAGGAGATCGGTTAATGGAAAACCAGAGAATCAGAATTCGGTTGAAAGCTTTTGACCATCGTCTGATAGATATCTCAACACAGGAAATCGTCAACACGGCTAAGCGCACAGGTGCGCAGGTTCGTGGTCCGATCCCTCTGCCTACCCGCAAAGAAAAATTTACCGTCCTGATTTCGCCTCACGTAGATAAAGATGCGCGTGATCAATACGAGATCCGGACGCATAAGCGATTGCTCGATATTGTTGAGCCAACTGAAAAGACTGTTGACGCGCTGACCAAACTCGACCTGGCTGCAGGCGTTGAAGTACAGATCAACCTGGGTTGATCCGGGGGAGAAGAGAAATGGCTATTGGCATAGTAGGTATAAAAAGGGGTATGACTCGAATTTTCACAGAGGACGGTGTGTCAGTCCCTGTGACGGTCATTGAAGCGACCCCAAATCGTATTACTCAAGTAAAGACGGTTGAGTCTGACGGATATGCAGCTATTCAGGTAACGCACGGATCAGTAAAACCCTCCCGTGTGAACAAACCTGAAGCGGGTCACTTCGCAAAAGCCAATGTAGAAGCAGGTGCGAAACTCAATGAGTTCGTTTGTGACAGTGAAGCGGAAATGAATGTTGGTGACTCGGTCAGTGTTAGTGCCTTTGAAGCTGGCCAGAAAGTCGATGTGACAGGTGAATCGAAGGGTAAGGGATTCGCAGGTGTTGTAAAGCGACACAACTTTAAGACTCAGGATTCAACCCACGGTAACTCTGTATCGCACCGGGCGCCGGGATCAATCGGTCAGTGTCAGACACCGGGTCGCGTTTTCAAAGGGAAAAAGATGGCGGGTCACATGGGTGCCGCGCAGGTGACAACTCAGTCCTTGGAAGTGGTCAGAGTTGATGAAGATAACCACCTGCTCTTGATCAAAGGCGCAGTGCCGGGCGCGCGAGGCAGCGACGTTGTCGTAAAGCCTGCGGTTAAAGGTTAATTGGGAGCATTATTTTGAACCTCAATATCTCAGAACCTGGAAAAGGAATCACTGACAAGGCGGTTGACGTGTCAGAGACAACGTTTGGTCGTCAGTTCAATGAAGCGTTGGTCCATCAGGTCGTTGTTGCATATATGGCCGGTGGTCGTCAGGGCACCAAAGCACAGAAGACAAGGTCGGAAGCAAATGGTGGTGGGAAGAAACCCTGGCGCCAGAAAGGGACGGGCCGCGCGCGATCCGGAACAATTCGCAGCCCGATCTGGCGTGGCGGTGGCGTTACCTTTGCTGCAAAACCGCGTGATTTCTCACAGAAGGTCAACAAAAAGATGTATCGCGGTGCGATGCAGTCGATCTTGTCAGAGTTAATCAGACAGGATCGTTTAGTGATTGCAGAAGACTTTTCAGTTGAGGCGCCAAAAACCAAAGAAGTCAGTGAGCGATTGAAGCAACTGAACCTTGAGAACGTGTTAATTGTCGTGGAAGAGCTTGATGAGAATCTCTATCTCTCCACGCGAAACCTTCGCAATGTAGATGTGATTGATGTTCAAGGCGTTAACCCGGTGAACCTGATTGGTTTTGAAAAGGTGCTTTTCACCGTCGGTGCGCTCAAGAAAGCAGAGGAGATGCTGGGATGAATGAGGAGCGACTCTACAAAGTGCTGCTCGGTGCACATATCTCCGAGAAAGCAACGGTCATTGCTGAAGAAGCTAACCAGTTCGCTTTCAAGGTAGCTCGAGATGCAACCCGTCCTGAAATCAAGGCGGCGGTTGAGAAGATATATAGCGTTGCGGTTAAAAACGTAACCGTCCTGAACGTAAAGGGAAAAGTTAAAAGAACGATGCGGGGGGTCAGCAAAAGGCCTTCCTGGAAGAAAGCCTACGTGAGCCTTGAAGAAGGCCACGATATTGACTTCTCTTCAGTGAACTAACTGCGGAACGAAATAAGATGCCAGTCGTAAAAGCAAAACCAACATCACCCGGCCGACGGTTTGTCGTTCGAGTCACTAATCCTGATCTGCATAAAGGTGAGGGTTACAAACCGCTATTGGAGAAGAAATCCAAGACCGGCGGCCGCAACAATAAGGGCCGGATCACGACCCGCCATATTGGTGGCGGTCACAAGCAGAAATACCGCGTTATTGATTTCAAACGTAACAAAGATGGCATTAGAGCCAATGTCGAAAGACTAGAATACGATCCCAACCGCACCGCAAACATAGCCCTCCTCAAGTACGCCGACGGCGAACGCAGATACATCATAGCCCCGAAGACTCTCCAGGTAGGAGATGAAGTCCAGTCAGGTGAAAACGTGCCCATTAAAGCGGGTAACTGCATGCCGATGCGCAACATTCCCATGGGTAGCGTGATTCACTGTATCGAACTGAAAACAGGCAAGGGTGCACAGATGGTTCGCAGCGCTGGTACTTCAGCGCAGCTGGTGGCGAAAGAAGGTCGTCACGTGACCCTGCGACTTCGTTCAGGTGAAATGCGAAAAGTATTGTCAGAATGCCGTGCGACACTTGGAGAAGTCAGTAACTCTGAGCACAACCTGCGATCACTGGGTAAAGCAGGTGCGACACGTTGGAGAGGTGTCAGACCAACCGTGAGAGGTGTTGTGATGAACCCGGTTGATCACCCTCACGGTGGTGGTGAAGGTAAAACATCTGGTGGTCGTCATCCTGTTTCGCCCTGGGGTATGCCGACCAAAGGTCACAAGACTCGTAAGAATAAGCGAACCGACAACATGATTGTGCGTCGTCGTCGTCGCAGTCGATAGGAGAATAGTTAAGTGCCACGCAGTTTGAAGAAAGGTCCTTTTGTAGACCTGCATTTGATGAATAAGGTCGCACAAGCGGCCGAAACGAACGACAAGCGTCCTATTAAGACGTGGTCACGTCGTTCGCTGATTACGCCGGATTTTGTTGGCCTGACCATTCAGGTTCATAACGGGCGTCAGCATGTGCCGGTGTTTGTAACTGAGGACATGGTAGGCCACAAGTTGGGTGAGTTCGCATTGACCAGAACATATCGTGGTCATGCTGCTGACAAAAAGGCCAAGCGAAGGTAAGGGGAATCTGAGATGGAAGTATCTGCAAGATTAAAAGGTGCCAAGCTTTCTGCGCAGAAGGCAAGACTGGTGGTTGATCAGGTTCGCGGTAAGCAGGTCGGTGAAGCGCTGAATATTCTTACCTTCAGTACTAAAAAAGGCTCGCACCTGGTTAGAAAGTTATTGGAATCAGCCATTGCGAATGCCGAGCACAATGAAGGTGCAGATGTTGATGAGCTGTCAGTGTCTCGTGTGTTTGTCGACGAGGGCCTGACAATGAAAAGAATTCGGCCTAGAGCAAAAGGCAGAGCGGATCGCATCTTGAAGCGGACCTGCCACATCACACTGGCCGTTGCCGACGGGCAATAGTCAGAGAAGAAGAGGAACAGGAGACCAGAATGGGTCAGAAAGTACATCCAACAGGCATACGCCTTGGCATTGTTAAGGATCACACTTCAGTTTGGTATGCGAGTGGTCCGGAATATGCGGCGAAGTTGCATGAGGATCTGAAAGTCAGAGCTTTTATCCAAAAGAAACTGGCGCAGGCGTCTGTCAGTCGCATCGAAATCGAGCGGCTGGCGCAAACGGCTCGTATCACGATCCACACGGCGCGACCAGGTATTGTCATTGGTAAAAAAGGTGAGGACGTTGAGCGTCTTCGACGCGAGATTTCTAAGATGATGGGCGTACCTGTTCACGTCAACATCGAAGAGATTCGCAAGCCTGAGCTGGATGCATATCTGGTAGCACAGAACGTTGCACAGCAACTCGAGCGTCGCGTTCAGTTTCGACGTGCGATGAAGCGAGTTATGCAGAACGCCATGCGACTAGGTGCCGAAGGCATCAAGGTTAAAGTTGCTGGACGTTTGGGTGGTGCCGAAATAGCGCGCTCAGAGGTCTACCATGAAGGTCGCGTGCCCCTGCATACGCTGCGTGCCGATATCGATTACGCGACGGCAGAAGCACTGACAACCTATGGAATCCTTGGCGTGAAGGTCTGGATCTTCAAAGGTGAAATCCTGGGTCAACGCGAAGAAGCTGCTGGGCAGCAAAACGCTAACGTACAAAGCTTTGGGTAGGTAGAGATGTTACAGCCGAAACGTACGAAATTCAGAAAAGTCCAGAAAGGTCGCAACCGCGGTCTGGCGCACCGAGGCAGCACTATTAGCTTTGGTGAATATGGCTTAAAGGCAACTGGTAGAGGTCGATTGACGGCGCGGCAAATAGAAGCTGGTCGTCGAGCAATGACGCGTCACGTAAAACGTGGTGGCCAGATCTGGATCCGGGTATTCCCTGACAAGCCGATCACCCAGAAGCCTCTTGAGGTTCGGCAGGGTAAAGGTAAGGGTAATGTCGAGTATTGGGTTGCCCAGATAAAGCCGGGCAAAGTTCTGTATGAGATGGAAGGTGTGACTGAAGAACTGGCGCGCGAAGCGTTTTCGCTTGCGGCTGCAAAACTACCTTTCCCAACAACTTTTGTGAAGCGGGTGGTGATGTAAATGAAAGCATCTGAACTTCGATCCAAGTCTTTGGAAGATCTGCAGAAGGACCTTGTGTCGCTGACCAAGGACCAGTTTTCTTATCGAATGCAGCAATCTACGGGGCAGTTGGCTCAATCCCATCTGTTGAAGGAAGTGTCGAGAGATATTGCGCGGGTAAAAACCGTGATTAATGAAAAGAATAGTGCGAGCGAAAGTTAATGAGCGAAACTAACCTGGCTAGAACGGCAAGCGGAACTGTTGTCAGTAACAAGATGGACAAGACGATTACGGTCGTTGTAGAGCGTCGTATCAAGCATCCGCTCTATGGGAAATACATCAAACGTTCCAAGAAGATTCATGCACATGATCCAGAAAACCAGTGCCAGGAAGGTGATGTAGTAACGATTGAGGAAACCAGACCAATTTCCAAGACGAAAGCCTGGAAGCTGAACTCAATCGATCGAAAAGCAACGATTGTCTAATTGTAGCTAGCGGCAAAAGTTTAATAGCGGAGTAACAGCATGATTCAGGCGCAGACATATTTGGATATCGCGGACAACAGTGGTGCGCGCCGTGTGATGTGCATAAAGGTCCTGGGTGGTTCCAAGCGTCGTTACGCAAGTGTTGGCGACATCATCAAGGTCACAGTCAAAGAAGCAATTCCCCGCGGCCGTGTGCGAAAGGGTCAGGTTCTAGACGCAGTAGTCGTCAGGACTAAAAAGGGTGTCAGGCGTCCGGACGGTTCAATTATCCGGTTTGATGGTAATGCAGCTGTGCTGCTGAATGCTCAGAAGCAGCCTATCGGCACTCGAATTTTTGGACCGGTAACAAGAGAGCTTCGTAATGACAATTTCATGCGAATCATCTCTCTTGCTCCCGAAGTATTGTAGAGGCAGCTCATGCGCAAGATTAAAAAAGATGACGAGGTGATCGTCATTGCTGGAAGAGATAAGGGTAAAACCGGTGCTGTGACTCGCGTTCTGGATGATGGACGCATGTACGTATCGGGTGTGAATGTGATCAAACGTCACACAAAGGCGAATCCTCAGATGGGTCAGCCAGGTGGAATTATTGAAAAGGAAGCACCTATCCAGGCTTCGAACGTTGCTATCTATAACAGGGGCACGAACAAAGCTGATCGAGTTGGTGTGAAGTTTCTCGATGACGGCAGCAAGGTACGTGTGTACAGGTCTACCGGCGAACAGATAGACGGTTAATACAAATGACTGATTTAAAGAAACATTACGATGAAGAAATCAAGCCCAAGCTCAAAGAAGAGCTTGGCTTGGATAATGTGATGGCAATCCCTCGGATCACCAAAATTACACTGAACATGGGTGTTGGTGAAGCAACCGCTGATCGGAAGCAGCTGGATGCCGCTGTAGAAAACCTTGAAGCGATCTCCGGTCAGAAAGCCATTACAACGGATGCGCGTAAATCAATTGCTGGTTTTAAGATCCGCGATGGTTACCCGATTGGTTGCAAGGTGACTTTACGTCGTGAGCGTATGTACGAATTCCTGGACAGGTTGGTTAACATCGCCATCCCGCGACAGCGAGACTTTCGTGGCATTAGTCCCAAATCGTTTGACGGACGCGGTAACTTTTCCATGGGGATTACCGAACAGATCGTATTCCCGGAAATCGATTACGACAAAATTGACAAAATTCGTGGGCTCGACATCAACATTACGACAACAGCGAGTAATGATGATCACGGCAGAGCGCTGCTGCGTGCCTTCAATTTTCCATTTAGAGAAGCTTCCTAACGGAAGTCGAGTAGAGAAACTTTATGGCTAAAGTATCCATGATTAACCGCGAGTTGAAGCGCGCCAAGACTGTAAAAAAATATGCAGCCAAACGTGCAGCACTCAAAGCGATCATTAAGAACACAAATTCAACTGATGATGAGCGCTGGGATGCGCAGCTCAAGCTACAGAAGCTGCCAAGGAATGCCAACCCAGTTCGTCAGGTGAGGCGTTGTAGTCTGACCGGCAGACCTCACGCGGTATACAGAAGATTTGGTTTAGCCAGAACAAAATTGAGAGAGGCTGCTATGCGTGGTGATGTGCCAGGCCTAGTCAAGTCTAGTTGGTAGGGAAAATAAGATGACAATGCAAGATCCCCTCGCGGATATGTTGACTCGCATTCGAAATGCGCAGATGGCTAAACACGCGACAGTAGAGATTCCTGGGTCAAAGACCAAAACGTCGATAGCCAAAGTTCTTCAGGACGAGGGTTTTATTGATAGTTTTGAAGTGAGCCAGCATGACGACGGTAAGGCGAGTCTTACGATAAATCTGCGTTACCACCAAGGTAGGCCGGTTATCGAAGAGATTAAGACGATCAGTCGGCCAGGATTACGTCAGTACACAGGGAAAGATGATATCCCACAGGTCCGTGGTGGACTGGGGATTATTATCCTTTCTACCAATAAGGGTGTCATGACTGATCGTGCTGCGCGCGCCGCCGGACTCGGTGGTGAGCTGCTCTGTTCAGTATTTTAATTAAGCCAACAGTATTTAAAGGCAACGGCTATGTCACGTATTGCAAATAATCCGGTTGAGATTCCAAAAGGTGTTGAAGTCAACATTGGAGGTCAGGACCTGAAAGTGAAGGGCAGCAAAGGAGAACTGAGTCTGTCTCTGAACAGTCTTGTAGAAATCTCTCAGAATGACAACGTTCTTCAGTTCAAAGCGACTAATGCCAGCAAGAAGTCAAATGCGTTGGCGGGTACTTTTCGTTCGCTGGTGAACAACATGGTGACCGGGGTGAGCGCTGGCTTTGAAAAGCAACTTCAGCTTCAAGGGGTTGGTTACCGGGCACAGGTCCAGGGTAAGAAATTAAACCTCACGCTAGGTTTTTCTCACCCGGTTGAATATGAAGTACCTGTCGGTATTGAAATAGAAACGCCTTCTCAAACCCAGATTGTGGTGAGAGGTGTTGATAAGCAGTTGGTTGGGCAGGTTTCTGCAGAGATCAGAGCGTTCCGTCCACCTGAGCCATATAAAGGAAAAGGTGTTCGATACGCCGATGAGTATGTGAAGCGTAAGGAAGCCAAGAAGAAGTAAGACTGCGTAGCTTAGCGTAGTGATTAAAGAAAGCGTGAACAAACAGACGAGATAGATAATGAGCAAGAAAAGAGATGCAAGATTAAAGAGGGCCAAGCGCAGTCGCATGCATATGCGGAAGCTGGAAGTGTCCCGCCTTTGTGTTTATCGCTCACCCCGTCATATCTATGCGCAGGTTATCTCTGCGGATGGAGCAACAATCCAGGCGGCAGCGTCAACGCTGGACAAGGATCTTAGAGATAGTGCTAGTGGCAACACTGATAGTGCAGCCAAGGTAGGTGCGCTCATCGCTGAAAGAGCAAAACAGGTTGGTGTCGAGCGGGTAGCTTTTGACCGATCTGGGTACAAATATCACGGGCGAGTGAAGGCACTCGCTGATGCGGCTCGCGAAGGTGGTCTGCAGTTTTAACGGAGTTTTACTCCGAAAGATGATTAGGGGTGTATCCCCGGGTTTGAGGATAAGTAATGGCATACAACGACCAGGATAACGAAGAAGGCCTCCAGGAAAAGCTGGTACAGGTTAACCGTGTCGCCAAGGTGGTAAAGGGTGGGCGTATCTTCGGTTTCACCGCGCTGACTGTGGTTGGTGATGGCAATGGCAAAGTTGGCTATGGCCGAGGCAAGGCGCGTGAAGTGCCTCTGGCGATTCAAAAAGCCATGCAGGCAGCCCGTCACAATATGATCGAAGTGGAACTTAACGGCTCGACCATCCACTACCCGATCACGGCTCGGCATGGCGCATCGAAGGTGTACATGCAGCCAGCGTCTGAAGGTACTGGTGTCATTGCTGGTAAGACGATGCGTGCGGTATTGGAAGTTGCCGGTGTACATAACGTACTGGCGAAATGCTACGGATCCACCAATCCGGTGAACGTGATTCGTGCAACATTCGAGGGACTCAAGCGCATGCGCTCTCCCGAGCATGTGGCAGAAAAGCGCGGCATGACAGTGGAACAGATAACAGGTTAACAATCATGGCTGACAATAAGATCAAGGTTAAGTTAACAAAAAGCACAATTGGCCGGCTGAAAAGCCACAAGGCCTGCGTTGCTGGCCTGGGATTAAGAAAGATTCATCAGACAGTAGAAGTTGAAGATACCCCGGCAGTCCGCGGCATGATCAACAAAGTGTCTTACATGGTTAGCGTCGAGGGCGAGTAAGGAGTCATCATGCGATTGAATTCTTTAACAGCGGGCAAAGGTGCCCGTTCAAAAGCCAAGCGAGTAGGTCGCGGAATCGGTAGCGGTTACGGCAAGACTAGTGGCCGTGGTCACAAAGGGCAGAAGTCTCGATCAGGCGGTGGGATTCGCGCCGGATTCGAGGGTGGCCAGCAGCCTTTGCAAATGCGTCTGCCGAAGTTTGGTTTTAATTCTGCCAAGGCAAGGATTACCGATGAAGTGACCCTGTCAGAAGTGGCTGCTGTCAATGCTGACATCGTTGATCTGGAAGTGCTGAAAAAGGCAGATATTTTGAAAGGCGGTATCAAGCGCGCCAAAGTTATTTTGTCAGGAAGTATCGACAAAGCAGTAACAGTAAAAGGTCTTGGTGTAACCAAAGGTGCCCGGCAGGCGATTGAAGCTGCTGGCGGTAAAGTAGAAGAGTAAGAGAAATATCGTGACGAGTGCACTGGCACAAGGTAAAGCAATGGCTGCAGGTGGTGGGTTGACTGAACTCCGCCGCCGGTTGCTATTTGTGCTACTGGCGATTGTGGTCTACCGAATTGGAAGCCACATTCCGGTGCCAGGGATTGACCCTGAACGATTACAGTTGCTGTTCGACCAGAATCAAGGCGGGATCCTCGACCTGGTGAATATGTTTGGTGGCGGCGCACTCGAAAGAATGAGTATTTTTGCGCTGGGCATCATGCCGTACATTTCAGCATCGATTATTACTCAATTGCTGGTTGCGACAACGCCTTCATTGCAGCAGTTGAGAAAGGAAGGCGAAGCAGGCAGGCGTAAGATTTCACAATATACGCGTTATGGAACACTGGCTTTGGCAACGATTCAAGGATTTGCCATGAGCAGTGGCCTTGTTTCGCAGGGATTGTCCTACACTGGCG
>Ga0182092_1089236_pt1 | contig 12492 bp, 11 predicted proteins | sample 041ome_22_FD_127768 | JGI IMG/M metagenome (GOLD analysis project Ga0182092, IMG submission 127768) | Metatranscriptome of coastal salt marsh microbial communities from the Groves Creek Marsh, Georgia, USA - 041410CS metaT (Metagenome... | ecosystem: Environmental > Aquatic > Marine > Intertidal... | reverse complement strand
CCATTCTCATCTTTTCTATCTACGCTTCTTTGCATCATTTGAAGTTCATTAAGAGCTTTAGTTAAAGCAGCCTTATAAGAACGATCTACTTCTAATTCAGATTTAGCAACAGCTATTTGTTCTGCTCTATTATTATCCATTCCTTGAGAAAGTAATTTAGCTTTAACTTGTTCATATGCTTTTAAACGAGTATCAGATAAATTCTTATTATCAAGCTTTAAGTATTCCATATCGCCTTGTTCATTAACCATAAAGTTAACAATAGCTAAAATTTCTGGATCTACTTCTCGAGCAACACCACCTAACAAAGACAAAGTAATTTCTGATAAAGATACTTCTTGCCCATCAGGTTTAATAACTGTATTCTTTTTCTTAGATAAACTAAAACCAGCAGTTAATTCACCTTTATAAGAGGTAGGTGTTAATGAACCTAAACGAACTAGTTCTCCTGCAGGATTCATTAATGCATTAAGGTTATTAGAAACATTAATTAAGTTCTCATTACCTTTAAGTAATTGAGGGTAATAATATTTCTTTCCTGAAGCTGCATCTAAGAAACTATAGATACCCATTGTACCATTATTAATAGCACGTTGAATTAGATATTCACCTAGTTCAGCTTCATTCTTTGTATCTACATCAGTAGAAGGTAAATCAATGCCAAGCATTTCTTTAGCACGATTAACCATTCTTACTGCTGTATTATTAATAAACTGATATTGATCAGTATCAATGCTGTCTTCTTGATTAGGTAATAGTCTAGTTTTAATTGCACCTACAGGAGCAAACTTATCACCTTCTTTAACAGGAGTAGCATTTTCTAAATCACTAGCGCTGATTTGATTAAAGTAATCATTTTCAATATCAAAACTATCTTTAGACATTTGTTCAAAGTCTTGATTATTAAGACCCATCTTATTGATTTCAGCTACTTCTTGGATCATAGCTAAATCTAAAGCCATAGCAGCCCTAGTAGGTTCAACTTGACCTAATACAGTAGAAGCTAATTGTCCAGCAGAAATTTTATTCATAACTGTTTGTTCTGGATTAGCTAGATCATCAATAAGATTATTAGCTCTAACAGTAATTTCAGAGATATCTGATGTTTTAATTACTCGATTTTGACCCTTAGGTACTTTAGATTCTCTAGAACTTAATGCCTCTCTTTTAATTACTGTTTGCTTATTAGCTGCTTCATCAATACGTTGTAAACGTTGAGTAGCTTCATCAGCAACTTCTTGTAAATTTCTTTCTGGACTTAACTCATCCAGTGTCATTGGTTTAAATAGCTCTTCAGTTTCTAACTGAGCACCCATTCCAGGTGTTGCCATAGCTGTAGTTACTTCTCCTGTGGGAGTAGGTACAGCTCGACCTGCGATTTCTTCAAGTGGCGGCACATCTGCTTGTGCTAATTCCCCTAGAGGAGCTCGAAGTTGTTCTTGCAAATCCTGGACAGCAGGTACTGCGGGTTCTACTGCAAGCTCTGCTAATTTAGCATCTGGCTTTGCAAAGAAGTTAGGAGCACCTGTGACTTTAGGTAATGCCATTTTATTCTCCTGTTAAAAAGTCAATAAGACGAGATGGAGCAGCTGTTGATTTAGTAAGCTCACCAAAAGGTAAAGCTCTTTGTGCTGCACTAGTGAAATCACCTTCACCTACTTCTTTTACAACTCTACTTAAATGAGAGTAGGTAGGGTATGATGACATATAATCTAATAAGCCTTCAGATTTAAATCCATAAGGATTTCCAAATACATTATCCCAAGCTTCTTGTCCCCAACCTAAGAAACCAGAATACTGAATAGCACGTTGAACTACACCAGTATTTTCTTCTAAGTTAGGATTTAACTCACCTTTAAGAAGTAAGTCTTTTAAGAACTGAGATAAATATGCTACTAAGACAGCAGAACCCATTAGCTTAAATGTACTAAAAGCCATTGGAGCAGCCGCATCTTTTAAATAAGTAGTATAAATCCGAGGTAAAATGTTAGCATGAAAATGAGCTGTAAAAGAAAGATATTGAGTTAAGAAAGGTAAACCATAACGTTGATCTTCAAACATTGTAGGTCTAGAACCGGGTTTAATACGAACAGTAGTTTCGTCAATAAACTTAGGAACCATTACCATCCAATAGTCTTGCATTTCTTTTTCTAAGTCAGGATAAAGACGTAATACACCTTTATCTATTTCTTTAGGGTCTACTTTACCTGCAATTTCAAATATCTCTGCTAACCTTTTAGGATCACCACCATAAAAAGATAATCGTTCATATATCTTAGCTTGATGGTTAGTTAACTTATCAAAGTTAGCTCCAACTAATTGTTCTACTAATTGGTTAATAGTATCAGCTGCTAAGACCATACGAGACATACGGATAGCATCTGTAGTTTGTTCAAGTAAGTTTAAACGATAAAAGGTTTTTTGAATATCACGATAGAATTTATTATTAATATCTGCACCTTGTTGTTGGAGCAATTCATCACCGTGATAACCAAATCGTTTATACTCTTCAATATTCTTATCGACTTCTTTTCTTTTATTATTAATAGAAGGCAATGAATTTTTAAATGATTCAGCAAATCTAAAAGCAAAATTACCTATTGATTTAGTAACACCTTGATTAGTTCCCATGAAAGCTAATACTGCTTCACCCATTTGAGAAAATAAAACAAAGTCCATAATACCAAATGAAGTAACTGTTCTAGCCATGTCTTGAGTTTTAGCTAATTGTTCATTCTGAAGTCTTCCAAATTCTCTTGAATGCTTTTTAATTTGATCCATAAGATCAGCGGCAAGAGCATCTGCTTCTTCTTCACTAATAACACCTTCATTAACCATTTCATTAATAGCATTAGAATATACTTCGTAATTATCGCCACGATATTGTTGACGAGTAATGCCAGTGATTTCCCCTAACAATTTATTTTTAACATTTTCATAGGAGTTATCAGAGAAAAACTCTTTTAAAGAATCATGTGCTTGAACAGTAGAAAGAAACTTAACTACTTTACTTCCATTTCTTTCAAAGATATCATCAAGAATTTCTTGAGCAATTTGATCGCCTACTTTTTGACCTGCAGTTCGTCCACCAAAATCTACAGGAAGTATATGATTAGCTAAAGCATCTTTAAACTTCTGAGAGTTACTAAATACTTTAGTACTATCAGGCAACCCAGGGGTTAATAAGAAGTTAGGGCTATCAAATAAAGATTCCATAATAGGATCTATCTGTCCATTATGTGCTTGAAGGTAATAATCTTTTAACTTCATTTGAATGTTAGCTAAATCATTACCAATAGTTTCTGCAATAATTTTATCATCACCTTGGAATAAATCTAAGTTAAATCCCTGAGCATAAAGAGTATCTATAATACGACTAACTCTATCTACATCAACATCTGAATCAACATTAAAATAACCACGAGGATCATTAAGCCAAGCATGGCTCATCATAATATCAGACAAACGTGTTTGCTCTTCGTTATAAAGAGTATTGCCAAACATGTTTTGATAAGCACCTTCTAAGTTAGCAAGAAACATAGCTGCTTTAGATATCTGCCCATTCTTTTTAATAAGATAAGGTTTAATTGTATTTTTAATTGCACTTAAACCGGGTAAATATTTACCATTAAACAGTTTATCTAAAGCTCTTCGTGCATAACCTTTCTTTGATCCACGTTCATTTCGAGTATGAATATCATCTCCAGATACAGCACCTTTATAATCATTAGTTACTTGTTCAATAGTACGGTTATTACCATTTTGATCTCTAACTATTTTGTTTCCTTCAATAGCAAGCCTTTGCATTAAGGGGCTAGACTCAGGATCATAATCAGTTAAAGCATCTCGTAAAGATTCAATACGGTTTCTTTCGCTTAACGCATTACCTGCATTATAAACACCACCTACCGCTGTACCAGCAGCAGAAGCATCTGCAAGACGCATACCAAAGCGTTCCCATTCTTCTTGAGTTTGTGGAATTCCTTTAATACCTAAGTATTGAATTGATTCCTGTACTGCTTCAGTTAAACCCTCTTTACCTGCTTCTTTAGCAATTTTTAATCCGGTATTTAAAGCAATTTGTCTTTTAGAAAGAAGATCAGCTACATTAATTTTAGTTTCAGCTGCAATCTTAATTAGATTGTCTTTAACCCCATCTTGAATAATTTTCTTAGCTTGAGTATTAGTGATTGTTTCACCTGCAACTTCACGGGCTAATACTAATTTATTAACAGCATCATCCATACCACTTTTAGATAAGAGATCAGTAGGTTTTAAAATACCTGATGCACCTATCTTATCAATAGTCGTAATAGCTGCACCAAGAGTTAATGCTTGGGCTTGGTCCAATTCACCAGTAGTTTCATATTGTTCTTGAGCAATATTACCTACTGTTTTACCATAAATATAACCTGTACTAATAAGAGAGCCAATTATACCACCTGCTACTGCACCCGCAGGGCCACCTATAGCAAATCCTGTGGCAGCACCTGCCTTACCTCCACCTGCCATAATAGCAAGATCAGGTAAGTGCATAATAATATTATTCTGTAACCAAGCAAAAGCATCAGGTACATCTTCAATTTGTTGAAGAGAAATAATTGTACCCGGACTAATCTCACGATTAATCTCTGCCTGAACAGACTTCATTCCTTCAATGCCACGCTCTTCGTCTACAAAGAGCGCATCAAGACCTTCCCAAGCACCTACATTTTGATACCACCATAATTCGATGGCATCTTCTGCTTGACCTGCAAAACTATTATCAATAGCTTTATTAAGAGGTTTAAGTGATGAAGGTAAAGCTTGTTGTTCAGTCCAAGTCAAACGGCCTAATCTAGGTACTTGCCCTTGGTATATTTGATTTTCTAATTGTTTCCAAGCAGGTAAATTTTGTTGAGAACCAATAAGAGCATCAAAGCGAGAAGAAGTCCAAGCTTCATTAAGAGTAGAATCATCTAAGTTATATTTAGAGGGAGGAAGAATACCTTCTTTAGTTAAAGTGTAAGCCAAATCTTGATCTGAATCACCCTTTAATCTAGCAAGAGTTCTTTGGTAATTATCTGTTTCACCAATGGGTTGAAGCTTATTAAAACCCCTATTTTCAATATAATCTTTAACAGTTTCTCTTTGAGCATCAGCAAACAAATCAGTAGAAAAACCTTCATTTAAATTAAAAGAAGGCATCTCTTGAGCATCTATGCCTTGAAAACGAAAGCGTTCTCCTGTTTCCGTATCAATACCTGTATCTGCATCATATAAACGTAGTTTTTGATCTTCATTTACATTGACAACAGGAGCAGGTTCAAATGATGGTTGTGGAATCACAATCTTTTCTTCAGACATAAATGCTCCTAGACTTATTGTTCATTAAGATATTTAAAATACAATGTAGTAAAATACATTTCTTCAGACATACCTGATGGTGTTTCATCTGCTGCTTTTTGTTTTAATTTAACTAACCAATCTCTTTCAGACTCACTATAATCTTCTGTATCTTTATTAAATAAATTTAAAGAAGTTAACATAGCCCTTCCAGTAGTAATAGGCTGATCAGGTCTAGCAGAATTATAACTAGAAACATATTGATTTACATTTTCATCAAGTATTTGATAAGAATCTAAATTAATTGTACTGCCATCTTTTGCAGTCATTCCTGCTTCAATTGTATAAAGAGGTGAATCAACTGCAGCCATAAGACCTTCGTAATTTCTAATCTCTTTTCCTGTACGATCATAATGATTACGAGCTGCTTCAGCATAAGCTAAAAGCCTAGCTCTTCCTTCAGGATCATTAAGATAAATATCTGCACGAGGCCCATAAAGAGTTCTTAAACGAGAAGAATAAGCTGAAACTAAACCTGCAGGATTAACAATAGTTTGTTTATCAATTACTTTACCGTCATCATTTCTAATTTCTTTTTGAAATAAAGAACGATCACTTTCTTTGATATAATTAACTGCATTAGTTTGGATCTCACCTGTATCATGAAGTTCACCTGCATAACGAGTAAATCCTGTAGGGTTTACAACATCCCCTGTTTGAATATTACGTAGTTTTCCATCAGTACCTCTAGTAACTTCAACAATCTTAGGTGCTTCTCCTCCAGTAGTAGCTTTAACTAATATTTCTGTTTTAAGATCAGATAAATCAGTTACCTTTTTAAGGTCATTAATATTACCTGTTTGTTTATATGCTTCAATAGATGCAGTAGTATAATCTCCACTCTTAACAAGATCTTTAATTTCAGAAATTTTAGCAGATTTTTTAGCATCAGTTCTTTGTAAATAATTTTTAACAGCAAACTTAGCTGAACCACCATGAGGGTAACCAAAAGCACGAGAACCAAGATACATAATAACCATACGACCTAGTTCTTGTTCATCATACAAAGAACCAAAAGCATTTTTAAAGAAATCAATAGCTCTATCAAGTAATACAGGATTATTATTTCCTGTTTCTCCACCTTTAGTTTCTACAGTTGATGCAATAGCTTCTGCTTCTTCATCATCCATACCATCAGTATAAGGATTAGGCTCATCTTTAAATTGATCTTCAATTTCTTTGGCTTTCTTTTTAATTTCTTCTTGAATTAAAGGATCTACTTTCCCTTCTTCTACATTAACAGGTTTAGGTTTAACAACTTCACCTTTAAGAATAGCTTCTCTTTCTTTTTCATTACCACCAGTAGGTGATTCTAATTGCACTGTAGGTTCTTGCGGACCTTGGCTAGCGAAAGGAATAGGTAAACCTAAGCTTCCACCTTGAGTATAATCAGGAACTATTCTTTGGTCTTCAAAACCTTGAGGTGTTTGAACTTGTTTAGTTCCAAAACTAGAAGCCCATTCATCATATTGATCTGCTAATTCTCTACGTTTTTCTCTTAGTGCAGAAATACGAGGCATTAACTCAGCAGCTTTCTTTGGGTCTTTAGCTTGTTCTTGGAGATTTAATAAATTTTGTTCAACAGATTGTAATTCTGTTTTTAAAGCCTCCCCATTAACTTCTGTTGTTTGTTGAATTGGTTTAGGTACAACAGGTCCAGATTGAGGAACAGGAGGCGTAGTACTAGCAGTAAGCGTATCAATATTATATTGCTCACCATTAGCCCCTATAATAGGTGCATCTGAATCAGACATTGGAATATCCATTTCAGTTACTAATGGTGCATCTTTCATTTGACGAAGTTTACTTTGTAAATATGCAGCACGTACTGGAGTTTGTTTAGCCCACTTTGAATTACCTGCTTCATATGCAGCTTTATCCCAATCTTTCTCATCAAGAGCTTTACGCATCTTTTCAAATTTAGAAGTACCTTCATTACCTAATTGATAATTCATAGAAAGAAGTGCATGTTGAAGTTCATCAGGATAACTGTCAAAATCTTTAAAGTTTTGTTTAGCTCCTGTATATGCAGTATTATAATCTTTTTCAAATAAACCCATTAACTGTTCTGGTTGATACTCAACACTTTCGCCTTTATTAAGTTTAGCAAGAGTATCTTTATCAACAATTTTATGTCCAGCACCTACAGTCCAATTACCAAGATGATCTTGATAAGGTTTTGTTTTATATCCTTCATGCTCAACTAATAAACGACGAGCATTAATAGTATAAGGATCGTAAGGAGTAGGGATTTCTGTGCTAAGAGTTCCAGGTTGCATAGGTACTTCTGGATAAGGAATTAGTTCACCATCAGCTGCATACACAGTACGAGAACATTCAGGGCAATTACAAGAAACTTTACTACCTTTAGCAGCATACTTTACTTTGCAACCACCAGCAGCATACTCAGGTTCTGGCCCATAATTAGGGATAGTACCGCCTTGAGCAGCCTGTATAGCTCTTCCCTCATCATTCATTTGTGCTAATACAGGGCCATATATACGCTCTGCTTCAGCATTCATTACACGCTCACCGGGAGTTAACCATGCAGGTACTGTGTCTGTACCCTGTGGTTGTCCGGGATGATTAAAGTAATCTTCGAATTTAGGTACTTGATTCTCCATAGGAGGTACTTCAAATTCAAAAGAGATCATATTACCATAGCGATCTTTTTGAGAAAACTTTTTAAGGTTTTTCATTTTACCTCCTGTTACCTAATGGGCCTACATATCCGCCTTTACTAAATGGAGAAGATCCCCAAGAATCTCCTGCTTCATCTCCAGCAGTTTGGCCACCTGTTCCGCCACCATAATCACCATCTGATGCATTACCCGCATGTGCTGTACCTGCTTGTCCTTTTCCACCACCATAATTACCATAACCAGCTCCACGTTCGCTGGCTAATTGTTCTCTAGCTAAATCCATAGCTAATTGTACATTTACATCTGGAGTATTTGCAGCTTGTAAGTTATTCATTGCTGTGTTATAACTATCATAGCTTGGATAATCATAATCATTTAAACCACTAGAAGTTTTTATTGCTATATCTTGTAATTCTTTAATAGAAAAATCTTTTAAATTTTTTAAACCTAATTTTTCTAAATCATATTCCAAAGAATTTCTTAAAGCTTCTTCATTTAATTTTTTTTCTTCTTTAGAACCTTTTTCTACATAACGAACATTACCGGCTTCATCAGTAACCGAAATTAAATTACTAGCAGGGATACCTTGTGGTTGGTTTCCTTTATTAAAATTATAATTATTAGGTTGTAAATCAGGAGGAGTTAAGCGATCGTATTGAGTGTCAATAGCATCTATTTGACTATCTAAAGCTAGTCCACCTAAAAATTGAGCACCTTGAACTCCAGGGACAACTGCTTGAGCCCAATCAGGCATATCTCTTCCTAAGTTATATGCTCCCCAAGCTAATTCACTTGGAATGCTACCGGGAGCAAAAGCTTGTTTGTCATCATAAGTATATGTACCCTCTCCATTACTATATACTCTACCTGTAGGGGTATTATAATAAGTTCTGGTATCTCTATCTTCACCGCCACTAGTATCAGGTATAATAATAGGAGGTGCTTCTTCTTCTCTTGGAATATTAAATTCAGTATATTCAAAAGGTTCTTTAAGAAATAAATCTTTAAAAGGGTCTTCGCCTAAACCAGTATTAAGATAAGAGAAATCTTCTCTAAATCCAACAGCCATAGTTTACCCCTTTTTACTTAATGGTCCTACATAACCACCACTAGAAAGCATACGACTTAAAGCATAAGCACCTAATACAGGCAACCCGTATTGCATCATCATTGGACCCATTTGAGCACCAAGACCGGATAGCATGCTCATAAACCCAGGTTGAGCTGCTGCTTCAGCACCTTTTAATACACCTGTTTGAGCACCAATATTTTCAGTAGCTGCTGTTCTTGCTACACGACTAGGTGTAATTAAATTTTCCATATTAGCAGTTGCAGCAGTTGAACCCGGAAGACTACCCATAGGTTCAGGTGTACGAGGCATAATATTTACTAACTTTTCTTTTACATAAGGTGTAGCAACATCCATACCTTCATTCATAGCTGCATTCAAAGCCATACCACGAGCCATTTGACCTAATCCAGGTTTAGCTTGAATACTAGGGGCTTGAACTGCTTGGCTAGTTGCACCCATAATAGGTTGAGTAGAAGGTTGTGTACGTTGCCTATCATCACGCATTTGCCCACCAGTACGCCTTAACTGATAAGGATCACTAGCAGCTCTACGTTGAGCAGCTAATCTTATTTGTTGCTGTTGTGCTCGATTCATTTACCACCTCCCGAAGAAGTAGTAGTAGTTTGTTTAGGAACATTACCTGATACAAATTGGCTATAAAAACCTAATTCTTCTTTAGGGGCATCAAGTTTCATTTGTTCTTGCATTTGTTTTGTACCACCTACATCTTGTAAAGCTTCAGCTCCTGCTTGCGCTAAATCTTGACGTTCTTTAGCAAACTCCATACCCTTATCCATAAGAGCAGCTTGCATTGCACGTTCACCACGGGCAGAACCAAGGTTACCTAAGTTACTAGTAGTAAGTCCACCTTGAATATTTCTAAGCATATCAGATACTTGTTGTTCAGTATTATAAATACCTGTACCTTGAATAGCTTGTTTAGCTAAATCACTTTGTGCTTGTTGCCCTAATGTTTGTTCTTGAGTAAATCCAGCAACAGCTTGGTCTACTGCACTTGGCTTAAATTCACCTGTATCTTCAAACATAGAACCAAGACGGCTTGAACTAATCCCTAAACCTTTTTCTAAGTAAGGCATAAATTCTTTTGGAACACCTTGAGTAGCAACACTGCTTTGTGCTCCACCTTTATTACAAATATGACTATTGAGTTTAGTAGCCAAACTCTCAGGCATACCTGTAGTGTCAATCCTCATATCATAGGAACCTAAATGCGGTTCACTACATTCTTTTATTTTCATTCGATCACTCCACGAGCACTAAACTGAATAGCACAATTGTATTTGTTACTTAAAAATTCTACATACTTTTTTGAGTCATCATAAGTATGTATTGAATCTGCTCTCCATTGTTTACCACCATGTTTCTTAATGTGGTCAATCATATAATCAAATAGAGAGATAATTATTTTTGCATTCATTGGGTTATCCGGATCAACAATACAATCCTTAACATCCATAATAGGTTCATTAGTATAATAGTTATTAAACGTACTAGCTAACATAAAACCTCGTAGTATATCATTATTAAAGTATCCAATAGCTAAACTATTAACATCACCTTTATTTTGATTAATTAATACAGTTAAAAAATGTGTTGTCCAGACTGCTTCATCTCGATGATAACCATGATAGTAATCAGAGTCACCAGTCTTATCCATTAAATTAATTACTTGTACTACGTCATTATTGTTTAATAACTTAATCATATGTCCTCACATATTAGATGCATGGTTAAGGGGGTAGCCCCTAAGCACTTTAAGTATATTTAAAGTAACCCTAAGGGGTTTACCACTTTACTTTGTTAGCCCAGTAAGCAGCACTCATTGGACCTTTATTAATATTCTTACGGTGTCTAGCCTTCCATGCTTTGTTACGCTTAGATCCTTTAGGGGATCCTTTAGTTCCTGCCTGTCCAAAGCGAATAATCTTTTCTTTTCCACCTGAACAAGCTTTAACTACATGAGACTTAGTAGGATGCCCTGGAGTACTCCGAGGGCTATTACATTTCATTTTCTTTTTACTTAGAGGGCCACTCACACTAATTCCTTAGCTGCCTCTAGTGTCTCTTCTACTCGCCTTGTCCATCCCTTTCCGAATGTATCAAAGGTAGATAGCTTCTTATACCAATCTAATCTTTTATTAGCATAAGACTCTAAGACAAACTCTACAGCGTTTTCACAAGCATTATTACAATTTTGTAATGTACCACTACCGATAATACCATCAATAGGGTTAGCATTAACTACTTCTTGAAGAAACTGACTTGCTCGGCTAATGCCCATATTAACAGCAGTATCAAAAACCATAAGAGCTACAGCAGGATGCATTTGATCACCACGTACTTTATCCCAATAATCTTCTTTGTAAATACGTTTAGCATCACTTTCAGATAACTTTTCAATATCTACATTAGGGTAAGAACGTTTAGCAATACCATATTTGGTTTCTCCACCGGGATCATCCGGGTGATTTACATATCCACCTTCATGCTTTAAGATTAATTCTACAGCAGCTTCAAAGCCTTTATTCATATGATCCACCTCGTTTCTTATATTCTTTTACGATCCATTGACTTGCATAAAGAGAGGGAAAAGCTTTAAACTTTTTCTTAGCCTCTCCTTTAATGCGATTATAAAGTGATTTGTTAGTTGGCTTAGGATTAGCCATCTTACATTCCTTTCTTTAAGCACTTACCAGCAGCTGTACACTTGCCTGGGGATGGACATCCTGCACAAGGTTTAAATTGTCCTTGAGGTGCTAGTGGTCCTTTCATTGGAGGCATACCGCCACCCATCATATCCATTGGATTCATTTCTTTTTCATTCCCATAATTTTATCTGCGGATTTAAGTCCAAAACTAGCTGATACTGCAATGAATAATAAATACTGATACCATTCAGGTAAAGTATTTAAAACTTCAAATCCTTGTTTAACACGATCAATAATAGATACATCATCTATGGCTACACTATAAGCAATAGCTACAATAGGTAATGCTAGTACAATACTCCAAAACTCATCCTTCCAAGAATCCTTAGTGGCGTCAGCCATCTTAGCTTCCCAGTCAGCATCATTTTGAATAGCACTTATCTTACGCTCTTGAATAGCTTTCTTTTCGTCTGCCTTACCTTTAATAAAGTCTTTAGCAAGATCCATCGCTGGACCAATTAATAAGTTAAGCATCTTTCTTACCCTGCAATGCTGAGGCGCCGAAGAAGGCAGACACGAGGACTGCAATTGATGCGAAGTACGTAGGAGCGATGTCAGCAATTAACTGAGCTGCTGTATCCATACCAAAAAGATCAGCAAGGAATATCCCAAAAGGATACAAAAGAAGACCAAAGAGTGCGAACCAAGCCATCTTCCTAATGCT
>Ga0182092_1447828_pt1 | contig 13403 bp, 10 predicted proteins | sample 041ome_22_FD_127768 | JGI IMG/M metagenome (GOLD analysis project Ga0182092, IMG submission 127768) | Metatranscriptome of coastal salt marsh microbial communities from the Groves Creek Marsh, Georgia, USA - 041410CS metaT (Metagenome... | ecosystem: Environmental > Aquatic > Marine > Intertidal... | reverse complement strand
GTGAACATGAACGTTGAATTGATTGCACCGATTGCGATGGAAGAAGGTCAGCGATTTGCGATACGTGAAGGCGGCCGCACGGTTGGTGCCGGCGTTGTCACAAAAATCAGCAACTAAACTAGTCAGGAAAGTCGCCGGAATAACAGCAGGTTGGATAGGAGTGGATGATAAATGCCACTCTCGTTTAGGCCAGTAGCTCAATTGGCAGAGCGGCGGTCTCCAAAACCGCAGGTTGGGGGTTCGATTCCCTCCTGGCCTGCCAGCGACAAGAACAACGGAAGGTTGAGTGAACAGTAAGGTAGAAGAAAGTACAGGCCGTTTTGATGCGGTCCTTTGGATGCTGATCTTCGCAATTGTTGCGGGTGGTGTGTATGCCAATATGGAATACGCCGCCGTGACTTTGCTTTACCGGGCGCTGGCGGGCGTTGCAATCGCCGCTGTTGTGATAGCAATTGGATTGCAGACTGAAAAAGGCAGAGCTGCTTGGGAGTTGGCGAAGGAAGCGCGAGTTGAGGTCAGAAAAGTTGTCTGGCCGACCCGTCAGGAAACAACTCAGACAACGTTGATCGTTGTCGTTGTGGTTTTAATTGTTGCGTTGATTCTGTGGGGCCTTGATTCAAGTTTGAGTTGGGCAGTGCAGGGAGTGATCGGTTAGCACCTGCTGACCGTTTATATAGGAGAGCTTGTGAGCAAGCGTTGGTATGTCGTTCATGCATATTCTGGCTATGAAAAGCAGGTTATGCGTGCGCTGCTGGAACGGATTGAATTGTCGACTTTTGGTGAAAGGTTCGGTGAGGTCATTGTTCCGTCAGAGGAAGTCGTTGAGATGCGTGCAGGGAAGAAGCGCCGCAGCGAGCGAAAGTTTTTCCCGGGATATGTTCTGGTGGAAATGGAGCTGGATGACGATACCTGGCACCTCGTGAAAGAGACGCCGAGGGTAATGGGTTTTATTGGCGGTAAAGCAGATAAACCGGCACCCATTTCGGAAGCTGAAGCTAACGCAATTTTGCAACGCGTTCAGGCGGGTAGTGAACATGCAATGCCTAAAACAGTCTTCGAACCCGGCGAACTGGTGCGTGTTGTTGATGGGCCATTTAATGACTTCAACGGTGTTGTTGAAGAAGTTAACTACGAGAAAAATCGCTTACATGTGGCGGTGACAATTTTTGGGCGTTCTACGCCGGTAGAGCTTGATTTTGGCCAGGTAGAAAAAGGCTAGATCTGATTTTTAATCTAGCAGTAACTTTTGCCGGTTGCTGCTATTTACGGGGAGCGACCCAAAAGGTGTCGCGTTTGCACCCATAGGAGAAACATATGGCAAAGAAGATTGACGCCTATATAAAACTGCAGGTCCCTGCAGGACAGGCAAATCCAAGCCCGCCCGTTGGTCCTGCGTTGGGTCAGCATGGCGTGAACATCATGGAATTCTGTAAGGCTTTTAACGCTGAAACGCAGTCCATGGAGCAGGGTATGCCTGTCCCCGTGGTGATCACCGTTTACAACGATAAAAGTTTCACTTTCATTAAGAAGACGCCGCCTGCAAGTGTTCTGTTAAAAAAGGCTGCGGGCGTCGCTAAAGGTAGTCCTGAGCCTCACGTCAATAAAGTTGGCAAGGTAAATCGCGCTCAGCTGGAAGAGATTGCGACGGCCAAGTGGCCGGATCTTACCGCTGCTGATATGGACGCTGCGGTGAGAACCATCGCAGGCAGCGCACGAAGTGCTGGTATCGAAACGGAGGGGGTGTAAATGGCGAAGTTAAGTAAGCGAATGCGTGCCTTCCAGGAGAAGGTTGAAGCGGGCAAGCACTACCCCATCGATGAGGCGGTAACGTTGTTAAATGAGCTGTCTAAGGTGAAGTTCAAAGAATCGATAGATGTGAGCATCAATCTGGGTGTAGACCCGCGTAAATCTGACCAGGTTGTGCGTGGCGCGACGGTGCTGCCAAACGGCACCGGTAAAGATGTCCGTGTCGCAGTGTTCGCCCAGGGCGAAAAGGCCGATGCGGCCACTGCTGCTGGGGCCGATATCGTCGGCATGGATGATCTCGCTGCTTCCATCAAGGAAGGGAATCTCGATTTTGACGTTGCGATTGCGACACCAGATGCGATGCGTGTTGTAGGGCAGTTGGGTCAGATTCTTGGTCCCAGAGGACTGATGCCCAACCCTCGCCTAGGTACGGTAACGCCTGACGTTGACGAGGCCGTGAAAAATGCCAAAGCAGGTCAAGTCAGATTCCGTACTGACAAAAATGGCATCGTTCATGGTGGTGTCGGCAAAGTAGGTTTCGAGCCGAACGCGATCAAGGAAAATATCGAGGCCCTGATCAACGATCTTAAAAAAGCGAAACCAGCATCAGCAAAAGGTACGTATTTTAAGCGGGTGGTTCTGTCCACCACGATGGGTGCTGGTATTCCGATAGACCAGTCCTCATTGGAAATTTGATTATTCGGAAAAGAATTGACGGACGCCTGGTTTAGGCCAGGTGTCAGGGTGTGGTTGCTTTGCAACCGGACCCGTCAAAGACCGCAGGTCCGGTGCTAGCACTCAGTAGATTGTTAACACTGGTTAATCTGTTAAATCAGGCCTGCGCAGACGGTGTGCCCGATTCAATATTGAATCTATCGCCGTTGCGGAACTGTCGTTTGACTTGTCAGCGACAGAAATTAACAAGTCGAGGAGGACAAAATTGTGCCTATAGGACTTAAAGAAAAACAGGCGATTGTTGCTGAGGTCAATGAAACGGCAAGCAAAGCGCTCTCTGCTGTCATGGCGGACTACCGGGGTGTATCGGTGGACAGCATGACTACGCTGCGGGAGACGGCTCGTGAGTCGGGCGTCCGCGTGAGGGTGATTCGTAATACGTTGGCTAAGCGTGCGTTCGAAGGTACTGAATTCGAATGTATGAATGAAGCAATGCTCGGTCCGAATATCCTGGCATTCTCCCTTGAAGACCCCGGCGCTGGCGCCAGGCTGTTCAAGGATTTTGCTAAGGAAAATGACGACTTCGAGATAAAGGCGCTTTCTGTAGGTGGCAAATTACTGCCTGCCGAACAGATTGACGCGCTCGCTAAGTTGCCGACACGCGATGAAGCGCTGGCGTTGTTGATGGCGGTCATGCAGGCCCCGATCACCAAGCTGGTCAGAACCATGAACGATGTTCCTGGTCGCGTCACTCGTGTTGTTGCAGCTGTCCGAGACCAGAAGCAAGAAGAAGCCTCTTAACTAATTACTGAACGGAGATAGGACTCATGTCTTTATCAAAAGATGATATTTTGAATGCAATTGCTGAGATGAGCGTCATGGACGTTGTCGAACTCGTCGAAGCTATGGAAGAAAAATTTGGTGTATCAGCAGCAGCCGCTGTTGCCGCTGCACCAGCTGCAGCTGGTGGCGGTGACGCAGGTGGCGCAGCTGAAGAGAAGGACGAGTTTGAAGTGGTCATTACTTCTGCCGGCGAAAAGAAAGTGAACGCGATTAAGGTCGTGCGCGCAATTACCGGACTCGGACTGAAAGAAGCCAAGGCACTTGTTGACGAAGCTCCTTCAACTGTGAAGGAAGGCGTCACCAAAGACGAAGCTGAAGATCTCAAGAGTCAGCTTGAAGAAGCAGGTGCTTCGGTAGAGCTTAAGTAATCCGAGACCTCAAAAGATCTTGGAAAGCACACGAGGTTTACAGGCAGTCAATGCGACTGCCTGTTTTCCCGTGCTCGTCATTCAGAAACATAAGTTTCTAGTCACAGATTTAGCCTGGAGGCATTGATGGCCTATTCATACACAGAGAAGAAGCGAATTCGTAAGGACTTTGGAAAGTTACCCCGGGTAATGGACATTCCTTACCTGCTTGCGATTCAGGTGAACTCGTATAAAGAGTACCTGCAGGACAAGATTGATCCTAGAGATAGGCTCGATTCAGGGCTTCACGCAGCTTTCAAATCAGTTTTTCCGATTGTCAGCTACTCTGGAAATGCAGCTCTTGAGTACGTAAGTTACAGACTTGGTAAGCCGCCATTCGACGTTAAAGAATGTCAGCTCAGGAGCGTAACCTATGCGGTACCTCTTCGAGTGAAGGTTCGCCTTATCATTTACGATAAGGATTCTTCTAACAAGGCCATTAAGGATATCAAAGAGCAGGAAGTCTATATGGGCGAAATACCGCTCATGACAGACAACGGCACCTTTGTGATCAATGGTATCGAGCGTGTGATTGTCTCGCAGTTACACCGCTCACCAGGCGTGTTCTTCGACCACGATAAAGGTAAGACACACTCTTCCGGAAAATTACTCTACTCAGCGCGGATTATCCCGATGCGTGGTTCCTGGCTGGATTTTGAATTCGACCCTAAAGACGCCGTGTTTGTGCGAATTGACCGCCGTCGGAAGCTGCCTGCATCTATCTTGATGCGAGCTTTGGGTTATAGCGCAGAAGAAATTCTCGATACTTTCTTTGACACTGATTCGTTTTCGATTACCGAAGAAGGTTATACGTTGGAATTGATCGCGAATCGTCTACGCGGTGACACGGCACGATTTGAAATTGCAACTTCGAAGGGTGAAGTGATTGTCGAGGAAGGCACGCGAATCACTGCCCGTCATATCCGCGAAATGGACAAGGCTGGCCTTACTGAGCTAGAAGTTCCGGCTGAATATGTCGCTGGTCATGTGCTTGCCCATGATGTTGTTGATGCCGAGACTGGCGAAATTGCAGTGCCTTGTAACACTGTGCTGACGGACGAAGTTCTTGAGAAGTTCAGGGAGCTTGGGGTTCAGGATTTCAGAACGATCTATACCAACGATCTGGATTGCGGGCCTTTCATGTCTGACACGCTTAACGTGGATCCCACCACTAACCGCCTCGAGGCGCTGGTGGAAATTTATCGCATGATGCGACCCGGTGAACCACCGACGAAAGAAGCGGCAGAAAATCTGTTCAATAATTTGTTTTTTACTCCGGAGCGTTACGATCTGACCGCTGTCGGGCGTATGAAATTCAACCGTCGACTTGGACGAGAAGAAGAGACTGGCGAAGGCACTCTCTCCAATGAGGATGTTATAGATGTGCTCAAGTGCCTGATTAATATCCGGAACGGTAAAGATACAGTTGATGATATTGACCATCTGGGTAACCGCCGAGTACGTTCGGTTGGTGAAATGGCTGAAAATGCATTCCGCCTCGGCCTTATCAGGGTAGAGCGGGCTGTTAAAGAGCGCTTGAGTCTTGCCGAATCCGAAGGACTGATGCCACAGGATCTTATCAATGCCAAGCCAGTAGCGGCGGCAGTGAAAGAATATTTTGGTTCTGCGCAGTTGTCTCAGTTCATGGATCAGAACAACCCGCTATCAGAAGTGACTCACAAGCGCCGCGTTTCTGCGCTCGGACCTGGAGGTCTGACACGTGAGCGTGCTGGCTTTGAAGTCCGTGATGTTCATCCAACTCACTACGGTCGGGTTTGTCCGATCGAAACGCCGGAAGGACCGAATATTGGTCTGATCAATTCGCTGGCGACATACGCGCGAACCAACGCGTTTGGATTCCTTGAGAGTCCCTACCGTCGGGTTGTTGATGGAAAGGTCACTGAAGATATCGAATATCTATCTGCCATTATTGAAAGCGATTACATTATTGCGCAGGCCAGTGTCCCGCTTGACGACGACGGACAATTGCTGGATGACCTTGTTGATGTTCGACATCTGGGGGAATTCACCAAGGCGCCGCGTGAAAGCGTTAACTTCATGGATGTTTCACCGCAGCAGGTTGTTTCCATTGCGGCGGCGTTGATTCCGTTTCTGGAGCACGACGATGCTAACCGAGCGTTGATGGGTTCGAACATGCAGCGTCAGGCTGTACCTACGTTGCGCTCTGAAAAGCCTCTCGTGGGCACCGGCATGGAACGTGTGGTTGCTCGTGATTCAGGTGTTTGTGTTGTCGCTGAACGTGGTGGTGTCATTGAGACCGTCGATGCTGGCCGCATTGTTGTTCGGGTGAACGACAGTGAGACTGAGAGTGGTGAGGCTGGTGTTGATATATACAACCTGACCAAATACACCCGTTCTAACCAGAACACCTGTATCAATCAGAAACCATTGGTTCAGGAAGGCGATGTTGTCGCCAAGAACGACATACTTGCTGATGGTCCATCCATCGATACCGGTGAGTTGGCGCTCGGTCAGAACATGCGAATCGCGTTTATGACCTGGAATGGTTATAACTTCGAGGACTCTATTCTCATTTCTGAGAAGGTGGTTAAAGAGGATCGTTTCACAACGATTCACATTCAGGAACTGACTTGTATCGCGCGAGATACCAAGCTTGGCTCCGAAGAAATCACCTGTGATATTCCCAATGTTGGCGAAGGCGCGTTATCGAAGCTCGATGAATCAGGCATTGTGTACATCGGTGCTGAAGTCGAAGCCGGTGACATTCTGGTGGGGAAGGTGACACCTAAGGGTGAAACCCAGCTGACACCAGAAGAAAAACTCCTCCGCGCCATTTTTGGTGAGAAGGCATCTGATGTTAAAGACACCTCGTTGCGTGTTCCTAGCAGTTATAACGGTACTGTCATAGATGTTCGGGTGTTTACGCGAGATGGTATTGCCAAAGATCAGCGTGCTCTCGATATTGACCGTTACGAGCTTGAACAGGTTCGTAAGAATATCGATGAAGAATATCGAATCGTTGAAACTGCTACTTTCGAACGACTGACGGAAGCGCTGGCGAATAAGAAAGTTGTCGGTGGTCCTCAGCTGAAGAAAGGTGACAAGGTCAGCCGCGATTATTTGAAGGAGCTGCCATCTGATGACTGGTTCAAGCTGCGTATGGAAGAAGACGCGCTCAATGAACTGCTGTCTGATGCAGACAAAAGGTTAAAAGAGCGCCAGGAAGCACTGGAAGAGCAGTTTGCGGAGAGCAGACAGAAGCTTGAATCGGGTGATGATTTAGCGCCTGGTGTCTTGAAGATCGTCAAGGTTTATCTTGCTATCAAACGGCGCATTCAGCCGGGTGACAAGATGGCCGGCCGTCATGGTAACAAAGGTGTGATTTCGGTTATCAAGCCTGTCGAAGACATGCCATTTGATGCCAACGGCGAACCGATCGATATCGTTCTCAACCCGCTGGGTGTTCCAAAGCGGATGAACGTTGGACAGATTCTGGAGACCCATCTGGGTTGGGCGGCACACGGGCTCGGAGAGAAAATTGGCTCCATGCTGGATGCGCAGCGTGACATCGCAGAAGTAAGGTCATTTCTTGAGAAGGTTTACAACCAGAGTGGCCGGATTGAGGATCTTGATTCAATGTCTGATGCCGAGATTCTGCAGATGGCTGCGAATCTCCGCGCAGGAGTTCCTATGGCAACTCCTGTATTTGATGGTGCTACAGAAGATGAAATTAAAGCAATGCTGGAACTCGCCGACTTACCCCGCGATGGTCAGACGACGCTTTTTGACGGATGCACGGGAGATCAGTTTGATCGGCCGGTCACCGTTGGTTACATGTACATGCTGAAGCTCAACCACCTTGTGGATGATAAGATGCATGCTCGTTCCACCGGTTCTTACAGCCTGGTTACGCAGCAGCCGCTGGGTGGTAAGGCTCAGTTCGGCGGTCAGCGCTTCGGTGAAATGGAAGTCTGGGCGCTGGAAGCCTACGGTGCGGCTTATACGCTGCAGGAGATGCTCACTGTGAAGTCGGATGATGTTCACGGAAGAACCCGTATGTATAAGAACATCGTTGATGGAGACCATAGAATGGAGCCGGGTATGCCGGAGTCATTCAATGTTCTGGTCAAGGAGATCAGATCACTGGGTATAGATATCGAACTTGAAAACGATTGATTACCCGGAAGCTGACACAAAGAACTCAATGATCAGGTGGGCGTTGACGCCCTAATTGGAGGAAACCTTGAAAGACCTGCTGAATATACTTAAAGCACAAGGCCAGTCAGAAGAATTTGATTCCTTGCGAATCGGGCTAGCTTCACCGGAAATGATCCGCTCGTGGTCATACGGTGAGGTTAAGAAACCCGAGACCATTAATTACAGAACATTTAAACCCGAGAGGGACGGCCTGTTTTGCGCAAAGATTTTTGGTCCTAATAAGGACTATGAATGTTTGTGTGGCAAGTACAAGCGTCTCAAGCATCGTGGTGTTATCTGCGAGAAGTGTGGTGTTGAAGTTGCTCTTGCGAAAGTTCGTCGTGAGCGTATGGGCCATATCGAGCTCGCCAGTCCAGTCGCACACATCTGGTTTCTGAAGTCACTGCCTTCTCGAATCGGGCTGTTGATGGATATGACCTTGCGTGATATCGAGCGAGTGCTCTACTTTGAATCATTCGTCGTCATCGATCCCGGCCTGACTACGCTTGAAAAGCGGCAGTTACTGACAGATGAGCAGTACTATGAAGCGCTCGAAGAGTTTGGTGATGAATTCGAAGCCAAAATGGGTGCAGAGGCAATTCAGGAGTTGATGCAGGAAATGGATCTCAATGAAGAGATCGCCATCATCCGCGAAGAATTGCCACAAACTAACTCCGACACGAAGATCAAGAAACTGACAAAACGCCTGAAGCTGATGGAAGCTTTCGTGAAGTCAGGAAACAAACCGGAATGGATGATCTTTACAGTTCTTCCCGTTCTGCCGCCGGACCTTCGCCCGCTAGTTCCGCTTGAAGGTGGTCGATTTGCGACTTCCGATCTCAACGATTTATATCGTCGGGTCATAAACCGTAACAACCGACTGAAGCGACTGTTGGATCTTGCCGCGCCGGACATCATTGTTCGCAATGAAAAACGTATGCTGCAGGAAGCGGTTGATGCGTTGCTGGACAATGGCCGTCGGGGTCGAGCGATTACTGGTACGAACAAGCGACCTCTCAAGTCATTGGCTGACATGATCAAAGGCAAGCAGGGTCGATTCAGACAGAATCTACTCGGCAAGCGAGTCGACTATTCTGGCCGTTCTGTCATCGTCGTCGGGCCTACGCTCCGATTGCACCAGTGTGGTCTGCCTAAAAAGATGGCGCTTGAACTCTTTAAGCCCTTCATTTTTGGCAAGCTGGAAGCAAGAGGTCTGGCAACCACAATCAAGGCTGCCAAGAAAATGGTTGAGCGCGAAACCGCTGAAGTCTGGGATATCCTGGCTGAAGTGATTCGTGAGCATCCGGTTCTTCTTAACAGGGCGCCTACCCTGCACCGACTGGGTATCCAGGCGTTTGAGCCTGTGTTGATTGAAGGTAAGGCTATTCAATTGCATCCGCTTGTTTGTACAGCTTACAACGCCGACTTTGACGGTGATCAGATGGCTGTGCACGTTCCATTGACCATTGAAGCTCAGCTCGAAGCACGGGCTTTGATGATGTCTACGAACAATGTGTTGCTGCCTGCAGATGGTGAGCCGATTATCGTGCCGTCGCAGGATGTGGTCCTCGGAGTCTATTGGATGACCCGTGAGCGGATTAACGATCAGGGTGAAGGCATGATTTTCTCAAGTATTGAGGAAGTGAATCGTGCCTATACTGCAAGAAAGATCGGTCTTCAGGCGCGGGTAAAAGTTAGGGTTCAGGAGGTACTGATCAGCGAAGAGGGTGAAAGATATGAGGCGACCTCAATCTTCGACACCACAGTAGGTCGTTCTCTGATTTTTGAGATTGTGCCTGACGGAATTCCGTTCGCACAAATCAACAAAACCATGGGTAACAAGGATATTTCCAAGCTTATTAACCTGTGTTACCGATCTGTAGGGTTAAAAGAAACGGTTATTTTTGCTGATCAGCTCATGTACATGGGCTACGAGTTTTCAACTCGATCAGGATCGTCTATTGGAGTTGAAGATTTCGTTATCCCGGCGGAGAAGGCGACCATTATTGGTGGGGCTGAGGACGAGATTCGCGAGATTGAGTCTCAGTTTGCTTCCGGTCTGGTAACCCAGGGTGAAAAGTACAACAAGGTAATCGACATCTGGACCCGCGCCAGTGACCAGGTCAGTAACGCGATGATGGATACGTTATCCACCGAAACCGTTAAAAACCGCGAAGGCGAAGACGAGGAACAAACGTCATTTAACAGTGTTTGGATGTACTCAGATTCAGGTGCTCGAGGGTCACCCGCGCAAATCCGTCAGTTGTCTGGCATGCGAGGACTGATGACCAAGCCTGATGGGTCAATTATTGAAACACCTATTACGGCTAATTTCCGTGAAGGTCTGTCGGTCATGCAGTACTTCATCTCGACTCACGGTGCGCGAAAGGGATTGGCAGATACGGCACTTAAGACAGCTAACTCTGGTTACCTGACGCGTCGACTTGTTGATGTGGCTCAGGATCTGGTTATCACAGAAGTTGATTGTGGTACCGACCAGGGCATGGTGATGTCTGCTGTGATTGAAGGTGGTGATGTTGTAGAGCCGCTTGGTTCACGTGTCCTTGGCCGAACGGTTGCGGAAGATGTTTACAACGCAGCTGGCGATGAATTGCTGATTCCACGCGACACCATGGTCGATGAGAAGTGGGTAGAGCGCATTGAAGGCATGGGCGTTGACGAGATCAGGGTTCGATCTACGATCAGCTGTAACACCCGCTATGGAGTTTGTAGCATGTGTTACGGACGAGACCTGGGTCGAGGCCATCTGGTTAACATCGGTGAGGCTATCGGTGTTATCGCTGCTCAGTCCATTGGTGAGCCTGGCACTCAGTTGACGATGCGTACCTTCCATATCGGTGGTGCAGCGTCCAGGGCAACGGCGGTCGATAATGTTCAGGCGAAACACGCCGGTGTTCTGCGTCTGCACAATCTTAAAACCATCGAAAAAGCCAATGGCGAACTGGTAGCGGTCTCCCGCTCCGGAGAAGTTGCGGTCGCAGATGACGAATCAGGTCGTGAGCGTGAGCGCTACAAGCTTCCATACGGTGCAGTGCTCAAGAAAGGTCCGGAAGATCACATTGAGTCCGGGGAAATTGTGGCTACCTGGGATCCACACACTCACCCGATTGTGACCGAGGTTGAAGGTAAGGTTGTTTTCGAAGGCATGGAAGAAGGTATTACCATCCGTCGCCAGACAGACGAACTGACTGGTCTCACCAGTATTTCAGTGATTGATCCTAAAGATCGACCGAGCTCGGGCAAGGATACGCGTCCGGCGGTTCGACTGGTTAATGATCAAGGCGAAGATGTAATGCTGGTAGGAACTGATGTACCAGCGCACTATTTCCTTGAAGCCAATGCAATTCTTGGTCTGGAAGATGGCGATACCGTGCAGATAGGGGATGTCATCGCGAGAATTCCGCAGGAAGGTTCGAAGACTCGAGATATCACCGGTGGTCTGCCGCGAGTGGCTGATCTGTTCGAAGCGCGCAAGCCGAAAGAAGCTGCAGTACTGGCTGAAATTACCGGTACGGTGAGCTTTGGTAAGGAAACCAAGGGTAAGCGCCGACTGGTTATTACTCCAAATGATACGAGTGAATTGCCGGAGGGTTCGGATCACTATGAGGTGCTGATTCCAAAATGGCGCCACATGACAGTGTTTGAAGGTGAGCATGTTGAAAAAGGTGAAGTGGTCTCCGACGGTCCAGAAAACCCGCACGATATCCTGCGTCTCAAAGGAATTAGCGAACTGACGAATTATATCGTTAAGGAAATTCAGGACGTTTACCGTCTCCAGGGCGTGAAAATCAACGACAAGCATATTGAAGTGATTGTTTGTCAGATGCTGCGCAAGATGGAGATTTCCGATCCGGGTGATTCAGAAATGGTCAAAGGTGAGCAGGTTGAATACAACAATTACCTTGGGATCAATGAGAAGCTCGAAGCAGAAGGTAAGATCGCTGCGCGAGGCGAGCGTGTTTTGCTTGGTATCACAAAGGCAGCACTGGCGACTGAATCGTTCATTTCTGCTGCGTCATTCCAGGAAACAACACGTGTTCTCACTGAAGCTGCGGTAACAGGAAAGCGGGACTACCTGCGTGGTCTGAAGGAGAATGTAATTGTAGGTCGACTGATCCCAGCGGGAACCGGGCTTGCGTATCACGACGAGCGAAAGCGTCGTCGAGAAATGGGTGACGAGGAATCCACCACAGTGAGTGCCAGCGAAGTAGAAGCAGCACTATCTGAAGCGCTGAATTCCACCGGATCCGACTAACAGGCACCGAATTGAGACTATCCGGGTCGATTTATGGCCCGGGTAACTCTCTTGGAGGAGCCACAAGCAGGGCCCGATACCGGTTGACGCGGTGAAGTCGGGTCATTAGAATGCGCGCTCGCTGATAGGAGGCCTGTCAGTGGGTCAGCAAATCAGCAAAAATCAGGAGTTTTTTATCTATGGCTAGAATCAGCCAACTGGTACGCAAGCCGCGTAAGAGGAAGGTGGTGAAAAGCCAGGTTCCTCATCTGCAAGGCTGTCCGCAGAAGCGTGGGGTTTGTACCCGTGTCTATACGACAACACCCAAGAAGCCGAATTCGGCACTTCGAAAGGTCTGCCGTGTTCGTTTGACCAATGGATACGAGACTAACTCCTATATCGGCGGTGAAGGGCATAACCTGCAGGAACACTCTGTTGTGTTGATCCGGGGCGGTCGTGTGAAAGACTTGCCAGGTGTTCGATATCACACAGTTCGTGGAACGCTGGATACAACAGGTGTCGCAGATCGTAAGCAGGGTCGCTCCAAGTACGGTACCAAACGGCCTAAGGGCTAAAAAACACCACCATTAATGCTGGCAGTCGCCAGAGTAAGGTCGAGCTGCTTGTCGGTCTCGATAAACCTGAAGAGAGATTAAAAAATGCCAAGAAGAAGAGTACCCGAGAAGCGGGAGGTTTTGCCTGATCCCAAATTTGGTAATTCCACGCTTGCGAAGTTTATGAATCATGTCATGGTCAGCGGTAAAAAGTCTGTGGCAGAAAGAATCGTCTATGGTGCGCTTGACCGAATTCAGGAGCGCAATAGCGGTGATCCACTCGAAGTATTTGATGCTGCGCTGGAAGCGGTTGCACCTGCAGTTGAGGTGAAGTCACGCCGTGTTGGTGGTGCCACTTATCAGGTTCCTGTTGAAGTTCGACCTTCTCGTCGTACAGCGTTAGCAATGCGCTGGCTGGTTGACTCTGCTCGTAGCCGCGGTGAGAAATCGATGGCAATGCGTCTTGCAGGAGAGCTGATGGATGCTGCCGAAGGCCGTGGTGCCGCGGTACGTAAGCGTGAAGATACGCACCGGATGGCGGAGGCGAACCGTGCTTTCGCCCACTATCGCTATTAACCATTGTTTATAGCGAAGATTTAAAGTGCCCAGAACAACACCGCTCAGGCGATATAGAAACATCGGTATCGTCGCCCATGTTGATGCGGGAAAAACAACGACAACAGAAAGGGTGTTGTTCTACACGGGCCTGTCGCACAAGATTGGTGAGGTGCACGATGGTGCGGC
>Ga0182092_1195250_pt1 | contig 14095 bp, 27 predicted proteins | sample 041ome_22_FD_127768 | JGI IMG/M metagenome (GOLD analysis project Ga0182092, IMG submission 127768) | Metatranscriptome of coastal salt marsh microbial communities from the Groves Creek Marsh, Georgia, USA - 041410CS metaT (Metagenome... | ecosystem: Environmental > Aquatic > Marine > Intertidal... | reverse complement strand
GCGCGACATAGAAAATCGACATCATCTTCCGTTTCCCTGTTCACTTTCAATTTAGCATAAAAAAAGACACGAAAGCTGACTTCCGTGTCTCTTTTTCGCCGTTCGGTTGCGACTAGGCTGTTTCTTCAGCCTCATCGTCGACCAAAACTGGACCTGAATCTTGACCGCGTGCTTCTGGGTCACGGTCAACAAATTCGATAACCGCCATAGGTGCATTGTCACCATACCGGAAACCGGCTTTCATAATCCGTGTATAGCCGCCTTCACGCTCAGCAAAGCGTGGGCCAAGCGTTTCAAACAGCTTGGCGGCCCATTTTTCTTCAATCAGCTGGGCAGAGGCCTTGCGACGGGCACTCAAGTCACCCTTTTTGGCCAGTGTAATCAGCTTTTCAACGAATGGACGAAGCTCTTTGGCTTTCGGCAATGTCGTGATGATTTGTTCATGTTTGATCAGTGAACCAGCCATATTGCTCATCATAGCCTTACGATGGCTTGATGTCCGGTTCAGCTTGCGACCTGCTTTTGCGTGGCGCATAACGACACTCCTCTATTCACACGTTGTGTGGTTTAGTAATTCTCTTCGAACCTTTTGGCAAGGTCTTCGATGTTTTCCGGTGGCCAGTTTGGAACATCCATACCAAGATGCAGTCCCATTTCAGCCAAAACTTCTTTGATTTCATTCAGCGACTTACGGCCAAAGTTCGGGGTCCGCAGCATTTCGCCTTCTGATTTCTGGATCAAATCGCCAATGTAAACGATGTTGTCGTTTTTCAGGCAGTTTGCAGAACGCACAGACAGTTCCAATTCGTCGACTTTTTTCAGCAGAGCTGCAGAGAAACCGGTTTCTTCGATGGCTGAGGTTTCCTCAACACGCACTTCCGGCTCTTCAAAGTTGATGAAGCTTTGCAACTGGTCTTGCAGAATACGCGCTGACAAAGCCAAAGCGTCTTCTGGGGTGACTGTGCCGTCTGTTTCTACTTCAACCGTCAGCTTGTCATAGTCGAGCACTTGGCCTTCGCGTGTGTTCTCAACATTGTAAGACACGCGACGCACAGGGCTGTACAGGCTGTCGACAGGAATCAGGCCGATTGGCGCATCATCAGGACGGTTTTTCTCGGCAGGCACATAGCCATTGCCGGTATTAACGGTAAATTCGAAACGCACTTCGGCACCCTCATCCAAGGTGCACAGCACCAGATCAGGATTGTGAATTTGCACATTGGCGGTTTCTTCAACATCACCAGCCGTCACAACACCTGGGCCTTTTTTGCTCAGGGTCAGGCGGCGTGGGCCTTCAGCGTCCAAAGACAGCGACATTTTCTTGATGTTCAGAACAACATCAGTGACGTCTTCGCGGACACCTGGAATAGATGAGAATTCGTGCAGCACGCCGTCGATTTGAACGGCGGTCACAGCGGCACCATGGATTGATGACAGCAGGACGCGGCGCAATGCGTTGCCTAGCGTCAGACCAAAACCGCGCTCAAGCGGCTCTGCTACGATACGCGCATTACGCGCAGCATCATGACCAGGAATAATATCCAGCTTGGTTGGTTTAATGAGTTCTTGCCAATTTTTTTGGATCACAGTGGTACCCCTTTACAGCGAAACGCTGGAGTTAAAATACGGTGTTACACGCGGCGGCGTTTTGGTGGACGGCAGCCATTATGTGGAATCGGTGTCACATCACGGATAGATGTCACAGTGAAACCAGCGGCTTGGAACGCCCGAAGAGCGCTTTCACGGCCTGAACCAGGCCCGCGAACGTGTACTTCCAAAGTTTTAACGCCATGCTCCATAGCTTTTTTAGCAGCATCCTCAGCAGCGACTTGGGCTGCATAAGGTGTTGATTTACGTGAGCCTTTAAAGCCCATTGTGCCAGCAGATGACCAGCTAAGTGCGTTACCTTGGGCATCGGAAATAGTGATCAAAGTGTTGTTAAAGGTCGAATTAACATGCGCCACACCTGAAGAGATGTTTTTACGCTCGCGACGACGAACCCGGGTTTTTTCAGCAGCCATTTTTCTATCCTATCCTAGTCGCGTTATTTCTTCTTACCAGCAATCGACTTTGCCGGACCTTTGCGGGTACGCGCATTGGTGTGCGTACGCTGGCCCCGAACTGGCAAATTACGACGGTGGCGCAGGCCACGGTAAATACCCATATCAAGCAAGCGCTTGATATTCATTGAATTTTCACGGCGAAGGTCGCCCTCGACGATGTAATCAGCGTCAATGCTTTCACGAATCTGAATCACTTCAGCATCGCTCAATTCATTCACGCGGCGCTCCAGAGGAATGCCTACTTTTTCGCAAATTTCATGGGCTTTGGTATCACCAATGCCATGAATATAAGTCAACGCGATAACAACGCGCTTACCCGTTGGAATGTTTACACCAGCTATACGAGCCACTTGCTTCTCCTTTGCACCGCGATGCGGTGATGCGTCAGGCCAGAAAATGCTTTCAAAGCCCTCATTTTTGGCGGTTTTCCTACAATTTAGCAATCGACCGTCAGAAGCGCGGATTATATGTAATTCGACCCGCTAGTCAACTGCAAAGGCTTGAAAACCGTCCGTTAAATCTCCTGCAACGCCGCTTTAATTTGCGCCGTTACCTCATCCATTTCCTGCATGCCATCCAGCGTGCGCAGAATTCCTTTTCCGGCATAAAAATCAGCTACCGGTGCTGTCTGCTTTTCATAAACCTGCAACCGGTGTTGCAAGGCTTCTTCCGTATCATCTTGGCGTGGGCCGTCGACACTTTCTTCGGCCCGCTTCAAAATCCGTCCGATGAGAACTTCCGGATCCACCGCCAGCTCAATCACCGCATCAAGGCTGATGCTTTTTTCCGACAACATCACATCAAGCGCTTCGGCTTGCGCGACATTGCGTGGGAAACCATCAAGGATAAACCCATTGGCGCAATCGTCTTGCTCGATGCGATCTGAAATGATGCCAACCACCACTTCATCTGGCACCAAATCACCGCGTGCCATAATATCTTTGGCTTGCAGGCCGACAGCGGTTTCGGCAGCTACCGCTGCGCGCAACATATCGCCGGTCGACAATTGCGGAATTGAGAAAGTTTCCTCAATCCGTTGTGCTTGTGTGCCTTTGCCAGCACCTGGGGGGCCAAGAAAAATCAGTTTCATCGACGCTTGCCCCCGAGCTTGGATTTTTTAATCAAGCCTTCATATTGGTGGGCGAACAAATGGCCTTGCACCTGCCCTACTGTGTCCATGGTCACATTGACCACAATCAGCAGCGAGGTGCCACCGAAATAGAACGGCACATTATAAGCGTTAATCAAAAACTCCGGCAGCAAGCAGACCAGGGTCAAATACAGCGCACCGACAACCGTCAAACGGGTCAATACGCGATCAATAAACTCAGCCGTGCGCGGGCCGGGGCGAATACCGGGAATAAACCCACCCTGACGCTTCAGATTATCTGCCGTGTCATTCGGGTTAAACACAATCGAGGTGTAGAAGAAGCAGAAGAAAATAATCCCTGCCGCATACATCGCCATATAGGCTGGCTGACCGCGACCCAAAAGGGCGGCCAGCGAGGCCAGCATGTCATTCTCACCAGATGAGAAATTCGCCAAAGTCACCGGCATCAGCAGCAGCGATGAGGCAAAGATTGGCGGAATCACACCAGCGGTGTTGAGTTTCAACGGCAGGTGCGAGCTATCGCCCGAGGTCATTTTATTGCCCATCTGACGTTTTGGATATTGCACCAGCAAACGACGTTGCGCGCGCTCCATAAAGACGATGAAAGCAATAACCGCCACCACCATGACCATCAGGGCCAAGATGATGAAAGTTGACAGAACGCCTTGGCGTCCCAGTTCCAAGGTACCAGCCAGCGCGCTTGGTAGCTCGGCCACGATACCGGCGAAAATAATCAGCGAAATACCATTACCCACGCCGCGCGCGGTAATTTGCTCGCCCAACCACATCAGGAAGACGGTACCGCCGACCAATGTGATAACCGCGCTGACGCGGAAGAACAGGCCCGGGTCAACAACCACACCCTCAGCCCCTTCAAGACCCACAGCGATGCCGTAGCCTTGCACAGTTGCCAGCAGCACAGTGCCGTAACGTGTGTATTGGTTGATGGTTTTGCGGCCGGTTTCGCCCTCTTTTTTCAACTGCTCAAGACGCGGTACAACCGAGGTCAGCAACTGAATAACAATCGAGGCAGTAATATACGGCATGATGTTCAGCGCGAAAATCGCCATCCGGCCAACCGCACCACCGGCAAACATGTTGAACATGCCAACAATGCCGTTTTGCTGTTGGCTGAACACAGCCTGCAAGGCTTGCGGGTCAATGCCCGGCAATGGGATATAGGTCCCCAAACGATAGACCAACAGCGCCGCCAGCGTAAACCAGATGCGCTTTTTCAACTCGTCTGCCGTTCTAAAGGCAGACAGGCTCATATTGGCTGCGAGCTGTTCGGCGGCTGATGCCATCCTAATCCCCTTTTGAGGTGGTTACGCGTCGTCTGCGGCTGGTTCGGCAGCAGGTGCAGGTTTTGCCAAGATAGCAATTTTGCCACCCAGCTTTTCAATCGCTTCTTGAGCGGCTTTCGACACACCGGCTACTTCAAAGTCGAGTTTTTCTTTCAACTCACCTTTGGCCAGAATACGCACACCGTCTTTGGCGCGGCGCAGAACACCAGCTTCAACAAGACTATCAGCGGTAATCGTCGCGCCTTTGGCGATTTTGCCGGCCTCAATAGCGACTTGTAGACGCCCGAGGTTGACGGCATTTAATTTGGTTGGGTTTGGCACGTTAAAGCCACGCTTTGGCAAGCGCATGTGGATCGGCATTTGGCCGCCCTCAAAACCTTTAATCGCGACACCCGAACGTGATGTTTGACCTTTCACACCACGGCCAGCTGTTTTGCCTTTACCAGAGGACGTACCACGACCGACACGGATGCGGCCTTTGCGGGCACCCTCATTATCACGAAGCTCATTCAGTTTCATAACTGCTCTCTCCAAATCGTGTCGCCGCCTTACTTGGCGTCGACCACCCGCACCAAGTGCGCAACTTTATTAATCATGCCGCGAACTGCTGGTGTATCGACCAGCTCTTTGCGACGACCGCGTTTATTCAGACCAAGACCGACCAAAGTGGCGCGTTGGTCACCAGGGCGACCAATCGGGCTTTTCATCTGCTCAACAATAATGGTTTTTGCTTTTGCCATGATCGCCTCTCCTAATTCGCTGCTTCAGCGTCAGCACTGTCATCTTGGGCTTCGTCACGACGACGGGCCACCAGATCACTGACTTTTTTGCCACGGCGAGCCGCAACAGAGCGCGGGCTGCCTTGCTTGAGAAGCGCATCGAAAGTCGCGTGGATCATGTTGTAAGGGTTTGATGAACCAACAGATTTGGCCACCACATCCTGCATACCCAAGACTTCGAAAACAGCACGCATCGGGCCACCAGCAATAATACCAGTTCCGGGAGGTGCTGCACGCAGCTGCACACGACCGGCGCCATGACGACCGGCAATATCGTGGTGCAAGGTCCGGCCTTCACGAAGCGGCACACGGATCATTTTGCGTTTAGCGCTTTCAGTTGCCTTACGGATAGCCTCAGGCACCTCGCGCGCCTTGCCATGACCAAAGCCAACACGACCACGCTGATCACCAATCACGACGAGAGCAGCGAAACCGAAACGGCGGCCACCCTTCACAACTTTGGCGACACGGTTAATATGGACCAGACGGTCGACGAATTCGCTTTCACGTTCTTCGCGATTGTCACGTTTTTCATTTCTTGCCACGGTGTTTCTCCTTTAAACCAGCTTAGAAGCTGAGACCAGCTTCGCGCGCTGCTTCGGCCAATGCCTTAACACGCCCATGATAAATATAGCCGCCGCGATCAAACACGACTGTTTCAACGCCGGCTTTCTTGGCGCGTTTTGCAATTTCTGCACCGATTGCTGTGGCCGCATCAATGTTGCCACCTGACTTGCCACCGAAATCTTTATCTTTCGACGACGCAGACGCCAATGTGCGGCCCGCGCTGTCGTCGATGACTTGCGCATAAATGTGCTTTGAAGAACGGAAAACCGACAGACGCGGCCGACCATTTGCGATTTTGCGAAGCTGGCGACGAACCCGCTGCTTACGACGCATATCAGTTGATAGTTTATTACCCATGATCAATCCTACTTCTTCTTGCCTTCTTTGCGGAACACATACTCGTCTTCGTAACGAACACCCTTGCCTTTATAAGGCTCTGGTGGACGGTATGAGCGAATTTTCGACGCAACTTGTCCAACCTGCTGCTTATCAATACCCGACACAATGATTTCGGTTTGTGATGGGCACTCAACGCTGATGCCTTGCGGCAGCGGGAAGTCGATGTCGTGGCTAAAGCCAAGCGCCAATTTCAAGGTCTGACCCTGAACTTGGGCACGGTAACCAACACCCTGCAAAATCAGTTTGCGGTTGAAGCCTTGCGACACACCAACCACCAGGTTTTCGACCAATGAGCGGCTCAAACCCCAGAAGCTACGCGCAGACTGCGAGCTATCCACTGGCTTTACAGACACACCATCATCATCCTTTGCCACGGTGACCAGATCGGACAGAGTTGCTGACAACTCACCCTTCGGGCCTTTCACCGCGACCTGCTGACCATTGAGGTTTACATCAACGCCATCAGGGACATTCACAATTTTTTTGCCAATACGAGACATTTTTCTATCCTTTTCAGTCCGCCTCTAGAAGACGCGGCACAGAATCTCCCCACCCACATTATTGTCACGGGCGGCATTATCAGACATCACACCCTTTGGGGTAGAGATGATGGCAATGCCAAGACCGTTACTAATAACCGGCATGGTTTTAACTGATGAGTAAACCCGACGGCCTGGCTTAGAAACCCGCTGGATTTCTTGAATAACCGGTTGACCTTCGTAATATTTCAGCTCGATTTCCAGCTCGCCAGAACCATTGTCCAGCTTGCTTTCGGAATAGCCACGAATATAGCCTTCATCTTTCAACACATCGAGAACCCAGACGCGCAGCTTTGAAGCTGGGCTGATAACCGATGATTTACCACGCATTTGTGCATTACGAATACGGGTGAGCATATCGCCTAGAGGATCGTTCATATCTAACTCCTACCAGCTTGACTTGATCATGCCCGGGATCAGACCTTTAGAGGCCAGTTCACGCAGGGCAATACGAGACATGTTCAACTTACGGTAATAACCGCGCGGACGACCACTCACGCCGCAACGATTGCGGACACGGTGCTTTGACGAATTGCGTGGCAATTCAGACAGTTTCAAGCGCGCTTTGAAACGCTCTTCGTTTGACAGCGACTTATCATTGGCAATTGCCAATAGTGCTGCCCGCTTGTCAGCAAACTTATCTGCCAGACGCTTGCGCTTGTTATTGCGTTCAATAGAACTCTTTTTAGCCATTTTCTACTCCTCCGCCCTAATCGTTGAACGGAAAGTTAAAGCCGCGAAGTAATTCACGAGCTTGATCATCTTCAGTCGCCGAGGTGCAGACGATAATGTCCATGCCCCAGATAGTGTCGACTTTGTCATAATTGATTTCAGGGAATACGATATGTTCCTTCAGACCCATGGCGAAGTTGCCATTGCCGTCGAAACTTTTCGCATTGAGACCCCGGAAGTCACGTACACGCGGCAGAGCAACTGTCACCAGACGGTCAATAAACTCATACATACGCGCGCCACGAAGCGTCACTTTAACGCCGAGCGGCATGTCTTCACGAACCTTGAAACCAGCAATTGATGTGCGGGCGCGGGTAATCACCGGACGCTGACCTGCAATCGCCTGAAGATCTTCAAAAGCTGAGTTGATCTTCTTAGTGTCTTGCGTGGTTTCACCAACACCCATATTGAGGACGACTTTTTCAAGCGCCGGCACTTGCATGGTGTTGCCGTAGTTAAATTTTTCCTGCATTTGATCGCGCACTGTTTCCAGATACAGCGTCTTCATGCGTGGAGTATAGCTTTGTGCTTCAGCCATCGATGACTTCCCCCGAACGTTTGGCAATGCGTGACTTGGAGCCATCATCATTGATTTTGTAACCAACACGGGTTGCTTTGCCGTCTTTTGGATCAGCCAAGGCCAGGTTGGACAGGTGGATTTTTGCTTCGCGACTAATGATGCCGCCTTCGCTTTGCGCGCTTTGGCGCGTGTGGCGACGGACCATATTAACGCCTTGAACCATGGCGCGGTTCTCGGTTGGGAAAACAGCCAGAACTTCGCCTGATTTTCCTTTGTCGCGACCAGCGATCACGAGGACTTTATCGCCCTTTTTAATTTTCAATTTCACCGCCATTACAACACCTCCGGTGCCAAAGACACGATTTTCATGTGATTTGCATTACGCAGTTCGCGCGTCACAGGGCCAAAGATACGGGTACCGATCGGCTCACCTGCTGTGTTGACCAAAACCGCTGCATTGCGGTCAAAGCGGATAACACTGCCGTCGGCACGACGGATTTCCTTGGCTGTGCGAACAATCACAGCTTTCATCACATCACCTTTCTTAACGCGTCCGCGCGGGATGGCTTCTTTGACGCTGACAACAATCGTGTCGCCAACTGAAGCTGTTTTCCGCTTGGACCCACCAAGAACTTTGATGCACTGCACCCGGCGTGCGCCTGAATTATCGGCAACATCCAGATTGGTTTGCATCTGAATCATAACGGGACCTCTTACTCGCCAGTGCTGGAAATAACTTCCCAGCTCTTCAATTTAGAAATAGGACGGCATTCCTGAATGGTAACTTTATCGCCGACCTTACGTTCATTCGTCGCATCGTGCGCGTGATAACGCTTCGATTTACGGACTGTCTTTTTCATCACAGGGTCTGAGAGACGACGCTCGACATTGACAACAACTGTCTTGTCTCCCTTGTCGCTCACAACCGTGCCTTGCAAAATACGTTTTGGCATATCTATTTACCCCTAACCGGCCTGCTGAGCCGTTGCACGCTGCACTGTTTTGATGCGCGCAATGGTTTGACGGATTGTTTTAATCCGTGAGGAATTCTCAAGCTGACCAGACGCTTGCTGGAAGCGCAGGTTGAGCTGCTCTTTTTTCAGCTTTACCAGCTCGTCGGCCAGTTGATCAGCTGTCAAATCGTTGATTTCGGAAATCTTCATAATCCTACCGCCTTACTGCTCGCCAGGACGTGACACAATGCGTGTCGACACAGGCAATTTAGCTGATGCTAGTTGCAAAGCTTGGTGGGCAACATCACTTGGCACACCATCGACTTCGAACATGATCCGGCCAGGTTTTACACGGCAGGCCCAATATTCAGGCGAACCTTTACCTTTACCCATCCGAACTTCGGTTGGCTTTTTCGAGACTGGCACATCTGGGAACACACGGATCCAGACACGACCGGCACGTTTCATGTGACGGGTAATCACACGACGGGCGGCCTCAATTTGGCGCGCTGTCACCCGCTCAGGTGACGTCGCTTTCAGACCGTATGAACCGAAATTCAGGGTCGTGCCACCTTTGGCATTACCGTGGATCCGGCCTTTATGGGCCTTACGGAATTTAGTACGTTTTGGCTGCAACATGGCTTACTTCCCCGCTGCTGGGCGTTGTTGTTGGCGGTTTGCCTCACCCTGCTCTAGGCGACGATCACGAGCCATTGGATCATGTTCCATGATTTCGCCTTTAAAGATAAAGATTTTCACCCCGCAAATACCGTAAGCGGTCATTGCTTCGGCAACACCGTAATCAATGTCGGCGCGCAGTGTATGAAGTGGCACACGGCCTTCGCGGTACCATTCGGTACGGGCAATTTCAGCACCGCCCAAACGACCGCCGCAATTGATACGAATACCAAGAGCACCCAGACGCATGGCAGATTGAACTGCCCGCTTCATCGCACGACGGAAACCGACGCGACGCTCAAGCTGCTGGGCAATGCTTTCAGCAACAAGCTGCGCATCAATCTCAGGCTTACGCACTTCAACAATGTTCAAATGCACTTCGCTGTCGGTCATTTTACCGATGCGTGACTTGAGTTTCTCAATATCGGCGCCTTTTTTACCGATAATCACACCCGGACGTGCTGAGTGGATGGTGACGCGGCACTTTTTGTGCGGACGCTCAATAACCACGCGAGACACACCAGCTTGGCGAAGTTCTTTCATCAGCATGGTGCGGATTTTCAGATCTTCGTGCAGCAGGGTCGCATACTCGCCGCGTTCAGCATACCAGCGCGATTCCCATGTGCGGTTCACGCCAAGGCGCATCACAATTGGATTTACTTTATTTCCCATTATGCCTTCTCCTCGGCTTCAACTTCACGCACAACAATCGTCAGTTGGCTGAACGGCTTCAAGATACGCGCCGCGCGGCCTTTCGCACGAGCACGGAAGCGCTTCATAACAAGGTTCTTGCCGACATAGGCCTCAGCAACCACCAGATTATCGACATCCAGATTGTGGTTGTTTTCGGCGTTGGCGATGGCGCTTTGCAGAACTTTCTTCACTTCACCAGCAACACGACGTTGCGAGAAGGTCAGGTCTGACAGAGCACGCCCGGCAGATTTACCGCGAATGAGCTGCGCCACGAGGTTCAACTTTTGCGGGCTTGTACGGATATTGCGGCCTACAGCTTTCGCTGCATTGTCCGGCAATTGACGTTCTAGGGATGACTTACCCATCGGTTAACCTCTCTTTGCCTTTTTATCGGCTGTGTGGCCGTAATATGTACGGGTCGGTGAAAATTCACCAAATTTGTGACCCACCATATCCTCGGTCACTGAAACCGGGATAAACTTGTGTCCGTTGTGTACACCAAAGGTCAGACCGACAAATTGCGGCAGGATCGTCGAACGACGGCTCCAGATTTTAATGACTTCATTGATGCGCCCGCTCTCGCGAACAGCTTCTGCCTTTTTCAGCAGATAACCGTCAACAAATGGGCCTTTCCAGACTGAACGTGTCATCTAAACACTCCTAACGTTTCTTACGCAGATGGCGACTGCGGAGAATATATTTATCAGTGGCCTTATTAGACCGCGTGCGCCGACCTTTGGTTGGCTTACCCCAAGGTGTCACTGGGTGACGACCACCAGAGGTTTTACCTTCACCACCACCATGCGGGTGATCGACTGGGTTCATGGCAACACCACGAACCGATGGGCGTTTACCCAACCAGCGGCTACGACCGGCTTTGGCCAGCTTAATGTTGGCCTGATCCGGATTTGACACCGCACCAATGGTCGCGCGGCAGGCACCCAAAACAAGGCGCTGCTCGCCAGAAGTCAGACGGATAATCGCATAAGCGCCATCTCGGCCAACAAGCTGAGCAAATGTGCCAGCCGAACGGGCGATCTGACCGCCTTTACCCGGCTTCAATTCGATGTTGTGAATGATTGTGCCGATTGGGATAGAAGACAAAGGCATCGCATTGCCCGGCTTCACGTCTGTCGACTCGCCAGATACGACCTGATCGCCAACACCAAGACGCTGTGGCGCCAGAATGTATGACAATTCGCCATCTTCATATTTAATCAGAGCAATAAAGGCTGAGCGGTTTGGATCATATTCCAGACGCTCAACTGTTGCCACCATATCGAATTTCACACGTTTGAAATCGACAATACGGTAGCTACGTTTGTGACCACCACCGCGACGACGCGCTGTGATACGACCGGTATTGTTACGACCGCCGTTTTTAGTCAGGCCTTCGGTTAATTTCTTAACCGGCTTGCCGCTATACAGGGCCGAACGATCAACCTGAATAAGACCACGTTGGCCTGGTGTCGTCGGTTTGTAATTCTTAAGAGCCATGCTTCCCTACCTCGCCTATAGTCCGGTCGTCACGTCAATCGCGTGACCGTCCTCAAGCGTTACAATCGCCTGTTTGACATCGTTTTGCTTGCCGCGAATACCACGGAAGCGTTTTACTTTACCTTTACGGCGCAGCGTGTTGACGGCCTTCACCTTGACATCAAACAAAGCTTCAACAGCTTCTTTAATGGCTGGCTTGCTGGCATCCAGAGCGACTTTGAAAATCACTTGGTTGTTTTCAGAAGCAAGCGTGGCTTTCTCGGTAATCACCGGCTGGCGAATGACGTCGTAATGTTTTTCGCTACTCATTTCAAACGCTCCTCAATGCTTTCCAAGGCGGCTTTTGTCAGCACCAATTTGTCACGACGCAGAATGTCGTAAACATTGATGCCTTGTGCCGGCAAGACGTCGATATGGGCGATATTGCGGGCCGCGCGGGCGAAGTTTTCGTCCAGCTCGGCGCCATCAATAATCAACGCATTGTTGATACCCAATTTGTCGAGTTGCTTACGCAGACCACCGGTTTTGCCGTCTTTCGACTTGGCATCTTCCAGCACCAGCAATTGCTCAGAAGCAGATTTGCTCGACAGAGCCATTTTCAGGGCCAAGCGACGGACTTTCTTCGGCAGGTCAATGGCATGGCTACGAACCACTGGGCCATGCGCCTTACCACCACCGATAAAGATGTTTGATTTACGGTTACCGTGACGGGCACCGCCGCCGCCTTTTTGGCGACCAAACTTTTTGGTTGTGCCAGCAATTTCGCCGCGTGGCTTGGTTTTGTGCGTACCAGCTTGGCGTTTCGCCAATTGGTAGTTCACCATGCGCTGCAGAATGTCAGCCCGTGCTTCGACGCCAAATACGTCTTCGCTCAGATCAACCGACCCGCTGGCTTTTGCTTCAAGTGTTTTTACATCAGCTTTCATTAGTCAGCATCCTTCTTGTCAGCCGCAGCTTCTTCAGCAGGCGCTTCCTCGGCCGGTGCTTCCGCAGCGGCTTCTTCAACTGGTGTCTCAGCGGCGGCTTCTTCAGCAACAACTTCTTCGGCTGGTACTTCTTCCTCGACTGGCTCTTCTTCAGCAACCAGACCGGCAGGCAGCGGCACATCACTTGGCATCGGACGCTTAACCGAATCACGCAGCAACACCCAACCGCCTTTGGCGCCAGGTACCGCGCCCTTCACCATCACCAAACCACGTTCGGTGTCGATTTTAGCGACTGTCAGATTTTGTGTGGTTACCCGCACATCACCCATGTGACCGGCCATTTTCTTGCCTTTGAAAACCTTGCCCGGATCTTGGCACTGACCTGTTGAGCCGTGACTACGGTGCGAAATCGACACACCGTGTGTGGCCCGCAAGCCGCCAAAGTTGTGACGCTTCATGGCACCGGCAAAGCCTTTACCAATGCTCACACCGGTTGCATCAACGTGCTGGCCTTCGATGAAGTGGCTGGCCGCCAATTCAGCGCCGACGTCAATCATATTGTCTTCGCTCACGCGGAACTCAGCCACGCGACGTTTTGGCTCAACCTTTGCCTTGGCAAAGTGGCCGCGCATGGCGGCGCTGGTGCGCTTTACTTTGGCAAAGCCAGAGCCAAGCTGAACAGCTGTGTAGCCATCTTTTTCTTCTGTACGCTGGGCCACAACCTGACATTTGTCGAGCTTAAGAACCGTCACAGGCACATGTGCCCCTGCTTCGGTAAACAAGCGGGTCATCCCAACTTTTTGAACTATCAATCCGGAACGCATCAGCACGTCTCCCAAGTCTGTCTTAAAGCTTAATCTGAACGTCGACGCCGGCTGGCAGGTCGAGTTTCATCAAAGCATCTACGGTTTGCGGGGTCGGATCGACAATGTCGAGCATGCGCTTATGGGTGCGCATTTCGAACTGATCACGACTCTTTTTATCAATATGAGGACCACGCAAAACGGTGAATTTCTCAATATGGGTCGGAAGCGGGATAGGCCCACGTACATCCGCGCCAGTCCGTTTGGCTGTGTTTAGAATCTCACGCGCCGAATTATCCAGCACACGGTGGTCAAACGCCTTCAAGCGGATACGAATATTAGTTGACTGTACCATTTATTTTTCCGTTCCAATAAAGAGGCGCGCCCGAAGGCGCGCCCATAATTCATTACTCAATAATAGAAGCGACGACGCCTGCACCGACGGTACGACCACCTTCACGGATAGCGAAGCGCAGCTTCTCTTCCATGGCGATCGGCACAATCAGCTCGACTTCCATCTCAATATTATCG
>Ga0182092_1245433_pt1 | contig 14800 bp, 17 predicted proteins | sample 041ome_22_FD_127768 | JGI IMG/M metagenome (GOLD analysis project Ga0182092, IMG submission 127768) | Metatranscriptome of coastal salt marsh microbial communities from the Groves Creek Marsh, Georgia, USA - 041410CS metaT (Metagenome... | ecosystem: Environmental > Aquatic > Marine > Intertidal... | reverse complement strand
GAGAGAGCGTGAGGAGGCCGCCCGCAGAAAGAGACAGGCCGCCAAGCGCGATGAGTCCGATAGAGCCAAGCAGGAGTCCGATGCCGCCAAGCAAGCTGAAGCTGACAAGGTTGCTGAGGCAGCTCGCCGCAGACGTGATGAGCTTGAGGCCGCAAGAAAGGAAGAGGCCGAGAGGGCCGCTGCCGCCGCTGCTGAGGCCAAGCGCAAGGAAGAAGAAGCTGCCCGTGCCAAGAAGGCTGCTGAGGAAGCTGCACGCCTGCGCAAGAAGGAAGAGGCCGAGAGAAAGCGCAAGGAGGCTGAGGCAGCTCGCAAGGCCGCCGAGGAAGCCAGGAGGAGAGCCGCCGAAGAGGCTGCTCGCCTCAAGGCTGCCGCTGAAGCCGCCGCCAAGGCCAAGGCTGAGGAGGAGGCCCGCGCTCGTGCCGCTGCCGCCGCCAAGGCTGCCCGCTTGAAAAAGATCAAGGATGACTACAAGAAGCGCCGCATTCAGTTCGCTGACGTGATCGGCACGAAGTTCTTCGGTGGATCTGGCAAGCAGTTTGCAAACGCTAACCAATTCCACATCCTCGTGTACTACACTGAGGCCGGTGCCAAGAAGGAGGAAGCCATCTACTTCAAGGAGTCGTTCAGCTTCAAGGCCAACAACCTGAGACAGGCGTTCCTCACGTTCGCCGCCAAGATCCGCTCAGAGATTGCCCTGATGCCTCTCCGTGAGTTCGCACTCATCGGTAACAGAAAGCTGCTTCTGACCACCTCCATCTTCGATGACTTCTTTGAGCAGCCCGTCAAGAAGGGTGAGAACCTCAGAGACACCAAGCCCTACAAGTACAGCTTTGATGAGTTCAAGGATGACCGCATCGCTCGTCTCTTCATCGGCTTCGCCTACCAGAAGTTCCTGCTCGACTGGCCTGAGAAGACGCTCGATACCGACTTCGAGGGCTATCAGGTTCTCCAGCTCATCGGTAAGAGCGGTACCTGGACCAAGGTCGGCCCCAACTACCAGAAGGCCACCAAGGTCTTCGAGGAGAAGGCTGCTCAGGATGAGGCCTACGTCATCCTCACGCACACCTCCGGTAAGTGGTACAAGGTCTCTGGCAAGCAGAACAGCAACTCTCTGTACCTCGACGCCTACCTTGGTCTGTCGGGCTACCTGCAGGGTCAAGGCCACTACAACGGCCCCATCGTGTCCGAGTCCAAGGCTGGCTTCCGCATGAAGTGGCAGCAGGACGAGGAGAACAAGGCCAAGTACGAGAAGCTGAAGCAATTCTACAAGGGCGACAGTGCTGACAAGCTGCAGAGACCGTACACTATCTACGCACTCACCTACGACAAGCAGAGCCACGCCATTGCCAGACTCAACTGGAAGAGCTACTGGTACATGAAGAAGGGTCTCGAGGATGTCGCCAAATCGATCTATGACAACGTCATCAGAAAGAACAACGAGAAGAAGGCTTACATGGCCTTGGTTCGCGAGACTGTCCCTCTCTACTGCTCCGAAGGTGACATGACCAAGAAGCACATCTGCCAGCGCCTCATCGGTTACGCTCTGTACCACAGGTACCTCGTGGCTGACCCGAAGATGGTTGACATGAAGTCCCTCCCTACGGGTGACAGAACCAGCTACACGTTCAATGCCTACCTTGGCAACTCTGACAAGTAGGACGAGGCTGTCGTGAAGAGGACTCACTGGGACTACAACAAGGCCGCCGTTATGTTCAAAGACTACTTCAAGGGTGCCGATGCTCAGTTCGACTTCGGTGTCATGGGTCATTATGGCACGGAAGGCTGGTGGCTGCCCAAGACGTTGTACAAGGGTGCTCAGAAGAACATGGACGTCTACCGTCTGATTGCTTTGCACGCCCAGAAGAACGTCAAGGTCTACACTGGCGATGCCGCCGACGAGGAGGCCGCCAAACTCATCACTAGGAAGGCGCACGAGAAGAGAATGCGCGAGGCCCTCGAAAAGATGAAGGCACTGTACAAGGGCAAGGGTGAAGTGCTCCACCGCACTACCTACTTCGGTGTCACGACCATGCACAAGAGGACCCAGGGATTCAGCCGCCCTGTCCGCTACGGCACCAAGAATGCCAGAGCTGGTGTTCAGTACGTTGTCAACTGGGCCTTCAACACCGTTGTCAAGAAGGAGGCGCCTCAGCACTTCATCTTCTACGTTGCTAATGAAGGTCTCGTCTTCTACTGCTCCGAGAAGGAGTTCAACGACGTTGCCTGCTCACAGATGATCGGCTATACCCTGTATAGTCGCTACATGCAACCGCCCAAGGAGCTCGTTGATCCCTTCATGCGCAAGAACCACAAGGACTACATCTACTACGCGATCGTTCAGAACACGGCCAACGAGGACGGCAAGGGCATCCAGGATGCCGTGCGCGTCAACCTCTCGTACTCCTACTAGGAGTCTGTCAAAGCCTACGAGGCTCTCTTTGTGCCCGTCCAAGGCGTCAAGAAGTACACCATCGGCTGCATCCTGCACTACGGTATCCAGCATTACAGTAGACCGCGCACGCTACTCAGTGGCTCCGCCAAAAACACGGACGTCTGGGAGATGCTCGTTGGCAACATTGCGAAGGAAGACGGTGTCTATGGCAAGGCCGTTGAGGCTAGCGAGGAGGCACTCCGTCTCATCACTGCGAAGACTGCTGCCGAGAAGAGAGCAGCTACCCTCAAGAAGCTGCGCGGTCTCTACGCCGGCAAGGGCGCCACTCTGTACAAGTCCTATACCGTCGGCACGATTGCCTACGACAAGAGAACAAAGAACTACTGGCAAGTCGTCTCTGACACCAGGAACAATTTGAAGGCTGCCCTGTACAACAACATCAACAGGATCAACGACCAGATCTTCAAGCCTCTCAGAGACGCCGAATACCTGATCTACGTCGCGCAGACCAAGCCTATCTACTGCTCTGCCGAGTTCAACTCCACCATCTGCAGAGAGCTCATCGGTAGACAAGTCTGGTACAGAAACCTCTGGCTCGATCACGTGCAGTACCACGACAACGAGCAGACTGCCTTCGACCTCAGAAGACACAGCCGCAGTCTCGACTACAAGTTTGTCGCTTTCGTGAAGAACACTGAGTAGAAGGTTGTGAAGCGTGTCAACATCACGAACAACTATCAGAACTCGTACAAGACGATGCAGGGCATGGTTGGTCGCGGCAAGGACTACGACATCGGCTTCCTCGGTCACACGAGCAAACAGCACTTCTGGAAGACCGGCGACATCAAGCTTTATGACTGCTGGCAACTGCTCGGTGAGTGGCTCCAGACCAAGGGCAACATGTTCAAGGAGGCGCCCAAGCCTCTCGATGAGAAGACTGCTAACACCATGCTCAAGGAAGAGTGGGTGGCCTACCTCAAGGATCAGACGACCAAGCTGCAAGGCCTCTACAAGGGCTCCGGCGAGGCTCTCTTCCGTCGCCACCTTTGGTACGTCGTATCCATCGACAGAGCTTCCAACCAGTTCCACGTTACTCACGGCGCATGGGACACCAACATGAAGAATGCTGTCCGCAACATGGGTCGCTCAGTCTACAACACGATCGTCAAGCCTGAGCGCGACTGGGCCTACCTTTACCTCGTCAAGCAGACGACGGCCTTCCACTGCTCTGAAGGTGCTCTCGACGCTGTCGAGATGTGCAGGACCATGCTCGGTTGGGCCATTTATCACCGCTACCTCGACCCCAAGGACCGTGTCTTCTACAACCCGTACCTGCCCAGTAACCATGCCGACGCCAAGTACGTCGCTTACCTTCGCGACGGCGCCAGTAAGGAAATCGTCAAGCTGAACTTGACGCAGGACTACGGCAAGTCTGTCAAGATGTACAACGAGCTCAAGAACTCTAAGGTTGGCTCTTATCAGAGTCTCGCGCAGGAGTCTGAAGGCAAGGTTGCTGTCGCTAGCCTGCCCAAGTACGTCGCCGGTGTGATTGGCCACTCCCAGAGAAGCGGCTGGTGGCTGCCTTACAGCCTGATGGTCGGTGATGTTCAATACTTTGACATCTACCACATGCTCGCTGAATACACTCAGAAGACCCTCAACGTCCACAAGACGAGCGGCAACGACGAGAAGGCTGCCAACGTGACCACGCGCAAGTCTATCGAGACCAAGTGGAAGGCCGAGCTGGACACCCTACAGAAGCTTTACAAGGGCAAGGGTGAGACTCTGCAGAGAACCCAATACTCGTTCGTCGCCACCTTCCATGAGCACTCGAATGAGATCAAGATCGGCTCCCAGTACAACTCGAGAAGCCTGAAGGCTGCGTACAACTATCACAGCAGATGGATCTACAACACGATCATCAAGACATTCCAGCCTCTCGAGTACATCATCGGTCTCGGCTCCTCTCGCGCACTCCTTCAGTGCTCTGATGGCAAGCCCACCGAGTCTGTCCCTTGCCAGCGCATGATCGGCTGGGCCGTGGCTAACGGCTACTTCCGTGAGGGCAACGCCAAGCTTGCCTGGGATGCTACCGACGAGAAGCGTCTTTGTGACAACAGAATTGCTCCTCAGTCCGACCTGTTCGAGTACTACGCTCTTGTCATGGACCACCGCAAGGACGGCGCCCCTATCAAGAAGATCGTGCTCGGTAACGCGGCTCAGAGAAGCGAGGCACTCGGTGCTTACAAGGCTTTGTTCCAGGGTGGCGCGCAAGCTGAGGCCACTGCTGGTGTCTTCATTGACAAGCGCTCCTGTAGCATCAACAGCTATCGCATGACTCGCTACAAGGGTAGAAAGATTTACTAGGACGCGTACGAGGTCATCGCCAGATACTGTCAGACTGAGTTGAAGAGCTACGACATCGAGGCCGCTGACGAGAAGGCTGCTAAGGTCAAGACCCAGGTGGAGTTCAACGACCACCTCAAGGAAGAGAACACCAAGCTGCGTGCCCTCTACTCCGGTGAAGGTGAGCAGCTTGCGAGAAAGCACAGATTCCAAGCTATCGGCTTCAACAAGAAGTCCTATGCCTTCAGAGACATCGCGCGCATCGACGCTGCCAACATGAAGAAGGGCGTCAGATATCTCACTCAGCAAGTCTTCAACAAGATTGTTCGCTACGAGCGAGACGAGGCTTACCTCTTCCTCGTGTAGGACACTGGCATTCTGCACTGCTCTGAGGGTGATATGAAGAAGGAAATCTGCAGAAGAATGATCGGTTGGGCTCTGCGCACCGGTCGCCTCTTCGCGCCGAGGAAGGCTGTCGACCCGAAGATCTCCACCTCGAGCAACGAGTACCGCTTTGTGGCCTACCTGAAGACTGACAAGGGTGAAATCAGCGTCATGAACTTGACCAAGAGCCACGGCACCTCTGTCCAGATGTACTACAACCTGTTCAAGAACTGGAAGGGTCAGGAGAAGAGATACGTCTCCGGTATCATTGCCCACACCGGTAAGGTCAAGTGGTACTCTCACGCCGTCACCATCTTCCAGTTCAGATACAACCTGCCCAACGGTGCCAAGCAGTGGAAGAGCGCCAGACTCAGCCAAAAGGACCATGACGTTTGGGAGCTGCTCGCCGAGATCATGCAGGAGAAGTTCGACGCCTTCAAGGAAGGTGCCAAGGATGAGAAGTCGGCCAAGCTGCAGACCCTGAAGGAAAAGCAGGAGAAGCTTGCGGCTGCTTTCAAGAAGTTCAAGAGCATCTGGAAGGGCAGCAACGACCAGCTTGCCTAATCAATCTGGATGTACGTCATCTACAAGGATAGACGCAGCAAGGGTATCTCCTGGTACGGTGCCAACCGTCACGCCAGAAACATGGGCCAGCAGTTCGCAAGTCTCGCTCAGGAGACGTACAACCGCGTCATCAAGCCCAACCGCGACTGGATGCTTATGCTGCAGGTCATCCAGTACGGTCCCCTGTGGTGCTCTGAGGGTGAGCTTACCAACATTGAGTGCCAGAAGATGGCCGGTTACGCCGTCAAAGCCGGCACTGGCTGGTTTGATGTCTCCAGAGAGCCTCAGGCCCTCGACAAGTACATTCCCAGCAAGGACTTGGACTACCAGTATGTTGCCTTCGTCGAGAACACCAAGGACTCGAAGGTCGCTACCGTCAATCTGACCAACAACTGGTCGTACGCTGTCTCCGCCTACAACGCCCTCTTCCAGGGTGGCAAGGACCGCAAGTACAACGTCGGTGTCATCGCTCACACGGCCAGACAAGGCTTCTGGCATCCCAAGTCGCTGCTCTCCGGCACTGAGAAGTACCAGGACTCTTACGCTGTCTACGTCAAGCACTGGCAGAAGGAGAAGAAGCTCTGGACGGTCGACGAAGTCTCTGAGAAGAACGCCAAGCTGAACACGACAAAGGAGATGAACGAGTATCTCGAGAAGAAGTGGAAGGCATCCAAGGAGCTGTTCAAGGGCAGCGGCGACCAGCTGTTCAAGAACTACATGTTCGTTGCCGTCACGTACCACAAGCGTGCCCGCTATCTCAGCCAGATCTACATGCGCAACCATCAGAACCTCAAGAAGGCTTTCGATGGTCTCATCACTGCTGTGCAGAACAGAATCGTCAAGCCCCAGCATCACATGGGCTTCCTGTACCTGACTCGTGAGACCGTTCCCTTCCACTGTTCCGAGGGCGACCTGACTACCCAGCTCTGCCAAAGAATGATCGGTTATGCCTTGTACAAGAACTGGCTCTATGCTGACAAGAAGATGACTGATCGCTATCTGTCTTCCGGCTCTCAAAAGTACCACTTCGTGGCCTACTTGAGAGAGAAGGATGGTGGCAAGATTGTGAAGCAGGCTCTCGTCAAGGATCAGGCCAAGTCCAAGAGCCGCCTCGACACCATTGTCGGCAAGTTCAAGAAGTACGACGCAGGCGTGATGGGCCACACTGCCATCATGGGCAGATGGCTCTACCCCATCTCTCAGCTGAAGGGCAGCCACAAGAACTTCGACGTCTATGAGCTCATCGCCAAGTTCTGCCAGGACGAGCTCAAGTTGTACAAGGACAATGCTTATGACGAGAAGGGCATCAAGGTCGTGACTCAGAAGCAGATCATTGAGAAGCAGCAGAAGGCACTCAAGAAGTTGCAAGAGCTCTTCAAGGGATCTGGTGAGCGCCTCTACAAGCAGCACTACTTCCTCGCTGTCTCTTACAACCGCCGCAACAAGGGCATTGGTATGGAGACCGGCTTCCACGCTTGGAACATGAAGAACGCGATGAACCGCCTCACCAAGGCCATCTTCAACAACATCATCAAGCGCAACGCCGACAAGGCCTTCACGTTCCATGTGCAGACCAACGGTCCATTCTACTGCTCTGAGGGTGACCTCACCAAGCTGCTCTGTCAGAGAGCCATCGGCTACGCTATCCACCAGCGCTGGCAATTCGGTGACCACAAGATGTACAACCTCATGATCAGCAGCAAGGATGTCAACTACCAGTACGTCGCTTATCTGCGTAAGCACCCGAAGGATCCCAAGGACGAGAAGGACAAGGGCGAGCTCGTCATGCTCAACCTGACCAACAACTGGGGTCAAGCCACCAAGAGATACAACGCTCTGTGGAAGGGCAACGAGCCCGAGTACCAGACCGGTGTCATCTCTCACACGCAGAGACAGCAGTTCTGGGGCCACAAGTCTCGCTACACCGCCAACCTCAAGAACCACGATGTCTATGAGATGCTGGCTGACTGGACGCAGACTCAGGGTACCAAGAACTTCACGAAGGACGGCGCCAAGGAGGAGACCATCGGCCTGAAGACGAAGAAAGCTTGGGACGAGCACCTGAAGAAGGAGTTCGAGAAGCTCAAGGACCTGAACAAGGGCACGAGCGACACTCTCTTCAAGCACTATCACTTCGTTGCCATGGTCTACGGCAGACAGTCGCACGTGATCTCTCAACGTCACTACACGAGATACTGGAACATGAAGCAAGCCATGCAAGGTCTGGCTCGGGCTATCTACGACCAGGTCGTCAAGAAGGAGAAGGATGAGGCTTATCTGTTCCTTGTACGCGAGACCACTGCGTTCTATTGCTCAGAGGGCGACCTTGACAAGCCGCTGTGCCAGCGTATGATTGGTCAGGCCATCCTCAACAACTGGCTCTTCCCCGAGAAGAAGCTCATCAACAAGTATCTGTCTTCCGCGAGCAAGTTCTACAGGCACGTCGCTTACCTGAGAGACGGCAAGGGCGAGGTCACTCGTCTGAACCTCACGAAGAACTACGGTACTTCCCTCGCTCAGTTCCACGCTTTCGTCGACTCCGATGACTCTCAATACGTTTCCGGCATCATCGGTCACTCGGCTCAGAACAAGTGGTGGGCCAAGCACTCGAAGCTGAGAGGCGCCGAGAAGAACCATGACTGCCTCGAGATCATCGTCGAGTATGCGCAGAAGAAGCTTGAGCTCTACAAGGAGTCTGGCACTGATGAGAAGGCCGCCAAGGTCCTCGTCCGTGAGAAGATGGAAGAGAAGCACAAGAGTGCACTCAAGAAGATGCGCGAGCTCTACAGTGGCAAGGGTGAGAAGCTGTACAAGAACTATGTCTTCTATGCCGCCACCTACGACAAGAACACGCACAGGTTCGGTCAACTCGCCCGCTCCGGCCACTACACGATGAAGGCTGCCATGAACGTGCTCGTCACCAACGTCTACAACCAGATTGTTAGCAAGCACAGAGAAGTGGCTTACATTTTCTTCTCGTACGAGACTGTGCCTTTCCATTGCTCTGAGGGTAAGCTCGACACTGTCCTCTGCCAGAGAATGATTGGACACGCTCTCAGAAGCAACTGGCAGAAGGCCGATAAGAAGATGATCGATGCCTACATCCCGACGAACGACATCGACTATCAGTACGTTGCCTACGTCAAGGATGACAAGAAGAAGGATGCTGAGGTCAAGAGAGTCAACTTGACTAACAACTGGTCTGCTGCCGTCGCTCGCTACAACCAGCTCGTGAAGGGCAACACTGCCGAGTACAGCGTCGGCATCATGTCTCACACGAAGCAGCAGAATTGGTGGTACCCGTACACGCAGAAGACTGGCAACCTCAAGTTCACTGACGTCGATGTCATGCTCGCCGAGTACTGCCAGAAGAAGCTCGAGGTCTGGAAGGAAGATGGCACCGACGAAAAGGCTGCCAAGCTCCAGACGAAGAAGGAGTTCGATGACAAGCTCAAGGAGGCCGACAAGAAGCTGAAGGCTCTCTTCACTGGCACCGGTGACACTCTGCATCAGAAGTACACGTTCACCATCGTGTTCCGCCACAAGCGCTCTCGCGCGTTCAGCGTACCCTTCAACAGTGGCCTCTGGTCGTTCAGAAACGCCATGATCAAGATGACGCAGTATGCTTACCAGCACGTGCACAAGGCCGAGCAGGACTTCAACTTCCTGTTCAGTATCAGAGAGACCGTGCCCGTCTACTGCTCTGAGGAGGGTGACAAGGACTTCAAGAAGGCCGAGTGCCAGCAGCTGATTGGTTGGGCTCTCTACAACAAGCTCCTGCTGCCTCCCAAGAAGATGGTCGACAAGCACCTCAGCGGCGCTCGCTCCCTCTACATTGGCTATCTTGTGGAGAAGGACGGCGACAAGGTCATTGTCAAGAACCTCACGACTGCCAAGGGCTCTGCTCAGAAGGTGTTCCTCTCGCTCTTCCAGGGCGAGGACCAGCCCTACAAGGCCGGTGTCATGGGCCACACTTCGAAGTACGAGTGGTCGAACCCAGTGTCCGCCCTCAAGGGCTCCGAGAAGAACCTCGACGTCTGGGAGGCCATCGCTCGCTACGCTCAGACCGAGCTCAAGCTTTACGGCGAACAGGCTCTTGATGAGAAGGCTGCCAAGCTGATCACCAAGAAGATGATCCTCGAGAAGCAACAGAAGGCCTTGAAGAAGCTGAACGATCAGTGGAAGGGTAAGGGCGAATTGCTGGACAAGAACTACAGATCCAAACTCATCATCATGGATCGCTCTCGCGCCGACAAGCTCATGACCTAGACTGTGTAATCTAACCGCAACTTCAAGACGGCGTTCGACTACTTCGTCAAGATCGTGTTCGAAAAAATTGTCAAGACCAACCTTGACAAGGCGTGGCTGATGACTGTCGATGAGACCGTCACGCCCATCTTCTGCTCCGACAAGGACATGGCTTCGACCGAGTGCAGAATTATGCTCGGCAAGGCCATGATCATGTCCCTCGGCCACTTCACAAAGCCTCCCAAGGAGCTCTTCGACGAAGAGTTAAAGCCCGTCAACGAGGATGGCTCAACGAACACCAAGTACACCTTCATCACTGTCATGAAGGACTTGAGCAAGGAGGACGCCAAGTTGGAGGTGATTCAGCTGAATTCGACCAACTATGGTGCTGCTAGCAAGAAGCACAAGGAGCTTGTCGACTACAAGATGAAGGACAGCATGAAGATCGGCTTCATGACGCACTCCTCTATCTAATACTTCGTGTACCCTCGCACGCGCATCCCTGGTCACGCCAAGAGAGACGACTTTTACAAGCAGTACGACGTCTACGAGTTGGTGGCTGAGTATGTCCAGTCTAAGGTTGAGAAGTACTACAAAGAAGCCGAAGCGAGCGAGAAGCACGCTAAAGTCAAGTTCATGAAGGACTGGTAGACTGAGATCAAGAAGGACCATGAGAAGCTCCTCGGCCTCTACAAGGGCAAAGGTGCCAAGTTGGTTCTCAAAGATTGGTTTGCCACCACTGTGTACGAGAAGAAGACGAAACTTCACCTTGGATTTGCGTAGGACTCTCACAGCATGAAGCAAGCAATCAACAAGATGGTCAATTGGTCGTTCAATTATTGGATCAAGGGATCGAGAATCATGGAAAGATCTGTGCATCTTATGCACGGTAAGAGGAACAACGTCATCTACTGTTCTGCTGGTCCCCTGAAGGATGAGTAGTGCCAGATTCTGATCGGCTGGTCTTTGATCCACAATTGGCTCCACCCTTCTTACGAGATGGTCGACCCCAAGATGAACGCCAATTCTCCTGACGCTCGCTACATCGGTATCTTCAAGAAGAAGGATGGCTCTATCGTGCGCCAGAACTACACCTCGGGGCAAGCCTCCATGGTGGCCTTCGAAGGTGCTTGGAAGAGCAAGGAATACGTCACCGGCCTCATGGCTCATACGAGGCTCCGCTGGACTGGCCGCTACAAAAGCAAGTACACGAACGTTATGGCCCGTTAGTGGCTGAACCACGACGTCTACCAGCTGTATGCTGAGTACGCTCAGAAGAACTACAAGCTGTTCGGCGGCGAGGGTAACAGAGACGAGAAGGCTGCTGGCTACCTTACTGTCGAGGAAGTGAATAAGATGAAGAACGATCTGAGGGACAAGGTGCTGAAGTTCACCAAGAACAACGACAGGTTCCAGCGCCAAGAGATCATCTACTTCTTCATTATGAACAAGAAGCTCGGTGGTGCCATTCACTATGGCCACTGGAAAAATCATTGGACGATGAAGAACAGTTTCGCTAGCCTTGCCCCCGTGCTCGTCAACTAAATCTTCAAGAACCTGAAGGTGTCTCAGGACCTCGCCTGGACCATCCAGTCGTAGAGAATTGGTCCTTTGATGTGCTCCGAGGAAGACTGGTCCAGTTCTATCTGCCGCACCATGTTCGGTTACGGTTACCGCCAAAGCTGGATCTTCCCTCACAGAAACATCACTGACAATAAGTTGCCCAAAGTTTCGCCATCCTACCAATATGTCGGCTACTACTAGCACATCGATAAGCGCGACGAGCCCATCGTCAGGATTCTTCACGGCAAGAACTATGGCATCGCACTTGCTGCGCACAAGAGGCTCCTGACCGGCGCTGAGCGCAAGTACACGACCGGCTTCCTTGGTCATACTGCTTTGTGGAGCTGGTGGCACCCTATCTCTGCCAACACTGGCCCCACGAAGTACTACGACGCCTACGAGATGTACATGACGTACTTGCAGCGTGATCGCAAGTTGTACGACAAGCCCTGCGGTGAGGCTGACTGTCGCGAGTGGCACTTCCAGAAGACCTACAATACCAAGTGGCAAAAGCAGTTGAACGCAATCAAGGCTAGCTATAAGGGTAAGTAAGAGTACCTGTGGAAGTCGGAGCATTTCGTTGTCATGAAGTACAGCAGAACGGGTAACACGACCATGTACGCTGGCGCTTTCAATTCGCATTACCTCAGTACTGCCCTGCAGCACTTCTTCCCGTAGATTGTTAAGAAAATCATCAATCCTGGTGCCGTCGACGAGTACGGCCGGTGGGCGTGGCTGCTCGCCTCTACGACGTCTGGCCCGATCTACTGCTCTGAGGGCCCAGAGTTCTCTAAACACTTCGAGTGCCAGCGCATGATTGGTGCCGCCGTTAAGTAGAACAACTTCTGGGCTGACAGGAAGGTCGTGAACCCGCGACTGCCAGCCTCCTCGCCCAAGTTCAAGTATATTGCCATCGTGCAAAAGGATCTCAAGTCTGACCCTGAGCTCATCTACCTTGAGGCTGGTCTCGAAGCTTCCAAGAATAAGTTCAAGGCACTCCTCAAGCGGGGCGGCCCTGAGAAGAAGTACGAGCTCGGCATCATGGCTCACGCTCAGAAGCGTGGCTTCGGCTGGAAGTTCCCCACGAGCAACAACCTTGAGAGAGATGTTCAGCAGAAGCAAAACGACATTGAGGAGATGATCGCTAACTACCACATCAAGGTGGCGAAGGTCTTCGACAAGGAGCGCAACGACGAGGCCGGTGCCAGGCTGAAAACCAAAAAGCAAGTCATTGATAAGGCACAGGCCGCGTTCGATCGCTGCAGATTACTCTACAAGGGTAAGGGCGAGCAGCTGCACAGACCTTACTAGTTCACCATGATCTACTACGAGAGGAAAAGAAAACTCATCGGCTATGTTAAGGTCATCAAATCGAACGGCTTGAAGCACGCCTTCAGGACGCTCGCCAGCAGCATGTATCATTAGTTCATGCTAGTAGACAACGACATCGCCTGGCTCATTATGAATAGAGACCGTGGTTACATAGCCTGCTCTGAGGAGAAGAAGATGGAGGACCTGTTCTGCCTCAAGATGCTCGGTTTCGCTATCTTCAGACGCAGCTATCTCCGCGTCAATAAGTTCGCTCTTGGTCTCCAAAACTCTGAGCTTCACCTTACGCATCCTGACCGCTACTACTACGCGCTGATGGGCAAGATTGAAAAGCTCGATGACGCGCCCAAGATGCTTAACCTCACGAGGGACTGGAGCGCTGCGGTGAATCTCTACAACACTAAGTGCCAGAGCCGCGTCAAGAACCCCACCGAGTACAACGTAGGCATCCTCGGAGTCACGACCGGCGGATGGTGGTACCCGAGATCAATGATTAAGGGTGGTGTCGAGAGGAATCACGATGTCTACATGCTGATTGCCAAGCACTTCATCTCGAAGAACAAGGATGCCTTCAGCAAGGAGAAGCTCTCTGAGGCTGACATGAAGATCAAGACTCGCGTCGAGTGGGCTGCCTTCCTCAAGGAGAAGCTTGACGGCATGAAGAAGTCTTACTCTGGCGGTTCTGAGCGTCTGTGGGCTGCGCAGAACTTCCGCCTCGTCTCAGTCAACAGGTTCAGCAGCGTCTTCAGACACGAGAGACATATTCGCACGACGAACGTCAGGTACGCTATCGATCAGCTCGCTTAGACTGCTGTCATTAAGTACTTCAAGACTGAGACTGAAGAGGACGGTAAGAAGAGATACGTGTGGGCCATCTTCTCCGAGTTTGGCGGTCCCATCTACGTCTCTGAAGACATCAAGGGTGACTGGGCTCGCAGACTTCTCGGCTACTGCATCACCAAGAATTGGCTGCGTGCTCCCAAGGAGCTCATCGATTACCAACTGCCTAGTGACAAGTGGAAGTTCTTCGCTCTGCTTCAGGACCGCAACGGTGAGGTCACCAAGATGGACCTTTCTGAGAAGTGGGCCGGTGCCAAGGCTCAGTTCGATGGTCTCTTCGGCCCTCGTCCCCAGGACTGGAAGTACACTGACGGTATTATCGGTCACGCCTCAGGCAGACGCGTCTGGGCCCTCGCACAGAGCAAGTCTCTTGAGATTACCTCGTCCTATCTCTACAGAATGAACGTGTACGCTCTGCCAGTCAAGTTCAGCCAGCTCAAGCTTGGCAAGTGGAACGAGGCTCACAGCTCTATTGAGGACATGGGTCTTGAGACGAAGAAGATGGTTGAGGATCGCGCCAAAGAGCAACTTGAAAAGGTTACCAAGCTGTGGAACGGCTTCCCTGGTGAGAATATGAAGTACGGCTACATGTTCTCCAACGTCTTGTACAGACCGAGGGATGCTATGCTCAGCTCTGGACCTTCCAGCCACAACCTTAACGCTCGCACTTCGATCAGATACGTCGCCAACTGGGTCTGGAGTTCCTACATTAGAAACCAACCTAAGGAAAACAAGATCGAGTTCATGATCATCAGCAGAGAACACGGCGTCATCTACTCGTCTATCGAGGACCTGACCAACGACGTCAACAGGCTGATGTTGGGCTGGGCTCTCGAAAGGTAGAAGCTCTATCTGCCCTTCGATTTCACCAAGACGATGATGCGCAATGACCTTGCCAAGACTACTGGCCACCACCTCTTCACTTGCACCAAGGATGGTGAAGGATTCGAGAAGATCTTCACTAAATCTAAGGGTGAGGCCGACGCTAAAGCTGCTAACTTCAGGCGTGACGCAAAGAAGTATACCTGCGGCTGGAGATGGCAGAGTGGCAAGGGTGAGAGCACTCTCTAGTTCTATAACAAGGACAGATTAAGATCAGGCCCGACCAAGCTGCATCCTGCTTATATCTCCTTT
>Ga0182092_1094701_pt1 | contig 14805 bp, 1 predicted proteins | sample 041ome_22_FD_127768 | JGI IMG/M metagenome (GOLD analysis project Ga0182092, IMG submission 127768) | Metatranscriptome of coastal salt marsh microbial communities from the Groves Creek Marsh, Georgia, USA - 041410CS metaT (Metagenome... | ecosystem: Environmental > Aquatic > Marine > Intertidal... | reverse complement strand
GTAAGCGATTTCAATATCTTTTGACGCAGCGTTAAGACGATCGAGCGCTACAGATAGAGCTCGTTTAGCTCGTAGACCGAGCATCGGTACAGCCCGCCAAGACGCGAACATTTCTTTCCCAGAAGTAGGATTGTGCGCCTCCGATGTGGGTTGAGGGCGTGCTTGTACAGCAGCCGAAAACGAAAGTTTCACGTACGGGTTGAGCGCTTCCCGAGCTTCTTCGCATCTCAACTCAACGTTTTGCAAAGCTTCGCGCGCCGTTTTTTCGCCCCAGGCGCCTCGAAGTTTGGGAATAGATTCGCAACTCGAAGACGCGATGGATGCCAAAATGGCGTCTTTCGCCGCGTCGGAAACGTCCTCTATGAATGCGCGGACATTGCACATCCATTCGGCGAGATTTTCACCCGATGAAGAACAATTGAGTGAAAGAGTATCCTCTTTTTTCACACCACTTTGTTGTTTTTCTTCGGCTTCCTCCACCAATTTTTCCAACGAAGTTGCGAATTCATCCAAGATATTCACTGATGCGAGTGCGGACGATAACGTCTTGCGTTGAGCGCGAAGTCGGTGCAAAAGATGTTCGCACATAGCTAACGCTCTGGTCGTTTGACTCACCTCTAAATCAGGATTTGGAGGATTATTATTCGTCACGTTTTGTAACCGCTGCACTCGAGACATTGCGATGTAGTAAGATTGATCGGCTGAATCAAATTCTTCGCCTTCTTCGGTAAGAAACCTTTCTCTTTGCCCGGCGGAGAGCGGTTCTAAGGGCGGTTCGGTAAACCATCGCGCGGGTTCGCGGAATTTTTCCGGGACGGCCGCGCGTTTATGCGTAATCCCGAGCTCAGGCAAAGTCTTCATGAGATCGTTGAGCGCTTTCTTTTTTATGGCCTTTTTGACTGTTTCGTCCGTGCGCAGAGCTGTGGCTCTGCGCGCGATGCGAGAGGCGAATGCGTCTATGTCGATGCTGCCAGCGCGAATTTGCAATCGGCGCGAAGTTTCCATGGTTGACGTTGCTAAAACGGATGTGATCTTTTTTGTCAAGGCATCCACGCGATGTAAAAGAGAAGAAGCGCTAATTTCTTCGCTTTTAATTGATTGCAAACGAGAAACTCGAGCGAGTAACTTTGATGTCGTAGTATCAAACATTCGCTTCTTCACCATCAAATCCGCGTCCAACTGTTCGAGCTTTCTCTGTGCAATCTCTTGTCTTTTTTCACGCTCGCGTTTCATCGTCGCTGCTTTGACCGCCTTATCAAACCTTTTCTTCTTCTTTTCTTCGTCCTCGTCCTCGATCTCTTCAAAAACTACTTCCAACGGGTCTTCGTCCGTTGGTGCCGCCGTCGCCTCTTCGTCGTCTTTCGATTGCTCCTTTGGCAAAACGGCTAACCCAGTACCATTTCTTGACGCAGATTCCAAGATGGGTAAGACAAGTTTTTGCAACGCGCGATCAAACTGACGAACGTGTTTGTGCAAAACACGTTCGTTGGATTCCGCTTGTTGCTTCATGAAGTGGTACCCGCGATTCTCCCATTTCGCCAACTTGGCATGATCCTCGAGCTTCCTCGCCGGCGTCGCACGTTCGTTTTCAATTTCAGTTTCCACGACAGGTTTAAATTGATGGTAATAACGGTATGTATTGTGTAACACGCATCGTAACGCGGCGTCGCCTCTTCTTGGGGGTAAATTTAAGGCGGCTCGAGCGCGAATATCCGCGGTTAAGTGGTGCTCAAACGTTTTCACGAGAGACAGTCGCGCGAGAAATTCCCCTAAAGTGGAGCCTTGCAAGTATTCTTCGAGCGCGCGCGTGATTTCGCGAATACCTTGGATATCACCTTCGTCTTCGTCTTCATCATTTTCATCGATGGCAGCGATGTTTCTTTCATTGTCGACTGTATCAAAAGAGCTAGACGATTGCACAGATTTCAAAAGTCTGTGCAAAGCGAACCAGGTTCGCCGTGCTCGTGCGGCATGTCTCTCCGAACACCTCTCCAATAGTCTCGACCATGCGTGTAGCTCGCGTCGTCGCCAACGCATGGCCACGTTCGCCATAGCCGTGAGTTCATTGAGTAAAGACGTTTCCGTCGATGCAGATTGTTCCCAAGTTTGCGCTCGGGCGAGAAGCAACTCGAGCCCAGTCAAGAAGGTTTTCACGGGACCAAGCAAAGGAAGCTTTAAAATACGATCGCAAATCTCCGCAAGTTGCGTTAGCAGAGGATGTTCCGGCCACTCTTGGAGCAGAGCAGTAATTTTACGCCGACAATTTGCCACAACTGGGAGCGCTAGGGAGGTTTCCCCGGGCGCGTCGCCTCTGGACATTTCATGATCGATGGTATCTGCGTGCCTTTGCATTTTTTTGTGATTGAACTTTTCGTCTTTTGACTGATCGATGCCTTTAGGCGCGTCTTCGGACATGGTGCCCCTCGACACCGCGAGATGTTCTAAACATACTCGAGTCAGGTTACCGAGTTGACTGGTGTCATCGAGTACTCTTGGCAAAGCTTGCATTCGATCGTCTGTAATAGCAGCGCGTCGCAAGATCATGCAACCGACGTCGTGCGCGTCAACGAACGACGTGGCACGATTCGCGAGGGATTCGGTGAGCTCCTTTGCGTTCGTGTGCAAGAACTTCGAAGGGTTCACGGCGTGCCGTTCCGTGTCATACGAGGTTTCGACGTCAGCAGTGATTGAAGTGCTCGCACCAATCGCGCACACGATATCGTGCGTCGCCACGAGCTCGAGGAGCAGAGCGCCTTCGAGCAAACCTGCTGTTTTCGCTGCAATCGCGGCGTTATTGTCCATCTCGTCGTCCGAATCGTCCTCCTCAGATTTCTTCTTCTCGTCTCCTTCTTCGACACAATCGTGATCGAGCTGTAAAATGTCGCCCGGCGCATCTTTAAACTCTTTCCACTCTTCATTGAAGGTACCAAAAGTCGTTTCAGAAAATCTCTTCTCGGTTTCCTCGTCGTCGCCTTCCATTATCTCCACCGCAGTCGGTGCCGCGGTGACGCGACGAAAGACGGCGATCTTATCATCGTGCTCGTAAATTGAGTCATCTTTTTCCATTTCAATATCTCGCACTGATTTCCAAAGATCCGCTAAGCGATCAAAAACAGAAGAAGCGTTTTTCCACAGCTGCGGCGAGAGAGACTTTTCTTTAATCACGTCATTGCGAACTTTCTGCATTGCGACTTTGAGCACTGCGACCCGAAGTTCCCCTGATTTTTCGAGCTTTTGTAACGATTTGAGCGTGGAAGCGTCCGTGAGCAAGCTCGAAGATGATCTAGCCATATTTTTTGTGTTTCTTTCTAAAGCATTTCCATCTCTTTCGTCTGAAAAAGAAAACTTGAAAAGCTCTCGCATTGCTCTCGTCGCCAACGCCCGGGAAGCATCCACCATACCGCCGCTCAACCCATCCTCTAACAAGCTCAGACCCCGGGTAAGTTCCGCCGCTGCGAGTCGCAAGGGTTTTGTTGCATCCGCATATCCTGAAAATTGTGGCGTCTCCAAAGCTTCCGACCAGTGTTTCGCCGCGTCTGAAAGCACTTTCGCTTCTTGATACGCTTTCTCAAACGCGCCGGCTTCGGGAAACGTGTCTTGCGAAGACACTTTCAAGGAACCTTCGAGAGATTGCAAGGTTGCTTCGAGCCTTTCTGGCTCCGCTAATCCACCTTTTTCGTGTGAAAAGCGATGGATGTGACGCATCAGCTGACGCCATTTTGGCACGCTTGGTCGAGGCGCGAACATTTTTTGCAACTTCATTTGATGCGCTTCGAGTTCTGCCTTTGCCTGTACCATACGTTGCTTCTCTGGATCGGCACCGCTCCCCATGGCGAGAAGTGGTGATCTCTCGTGAAACTCAATGATTTCGATTGCAGGAATGTTCTCTAGTCTAATTTCTTGATCAACGCGCTTTGCATCGTTACTTGTCTCCGCCATTGGATCGGACATGCCCGGAGGAAACATGCAGTGCAGGCGCAAACATCCGAGACGGGCCCAGGCCATACCTCGAAGGAACCGATCGCGGTTTGCTCTTTGATGAGAACCTATGGTGCTTATGTAATGCCCGGAGAGACATTCGAACAAACCTGTGAGTGTGTCGTTCACCGATGTTGAACAATATTTGAACTGTTGCGTCAAATTTGTGCTCACGATATCGCGCTGCTCATCAAGAAGGGATTGTCGCGTCACGTTTCCTGCGGCAATATTATTTTTTGATACCAATTTTTCCCTCAATCCTAATGCATACTCACATATGATACCGTCTGCACCATAAGCGCGCATCGTGTGGATGAACACCCCACGCAATGTATCCCAATCTTTCTCACTCTCGTCTTCAGCACTGTTTCGACGCATTCTCAATTGTCTTGCAGCCAATCGTAGTTGAGCAACTCTTTGACCACGTTCTTCAAGACCGACGGAGGAGTAAAACAATGCCGAAGTCAGGATGGTTTGAAGCGCGCGTTCTGTACGCGCTGGTCCATCGCAAGAGAGCCATTTCTTTTCGAGTTCTACCAATATTTGCTCGTTTTTCAAGCCTATATTCATTGATGACTTTTTAGTCGTCTTCAAAAAATGGGGAAGCTGCGAGAGTGCTCCAGAGCGATGCGCATCATGCCAAGAAAGGAAAATTTCCAAAGCTCGGCGAGATACAACAGAAGCCTCTACGGTCGTTTGAGTGGGATCACTCATGTCCCATAGAAGTTTTCTATGGCCTTCAAAATCGGACGCGGCTCGCGGAGAGTGAGAGACACCGAATGATAAAGCCTTCGAGGTTGCCTCATGTAATTGCTCAAAGAGCTTTTCTCTTCGCGAATAATCCTTCTCCTCTTCAACGCTACTGTCAAAGCTCAAAATTAGAGCAAGAAGTGCGAGGACTTCTCTATCGAGTTCGAGAGATCGTAACTCTGCAAAGGGAGATAGTTGTGCATTCTTCAACGCAACGTCCTTCCATTTCAAAATCCAGGGCGGAAAAGAAAACCTCGGTGGAGCGAGAACTGCCGACGAGGTTTCAAGCGACCACGACTCGTTGTCATCGAGCGATTTGACAAGGTCCCGATTTGGTATTTCAAATGCGAATGGTTCATCGACGATATTTTTCAAATCCAGATCGCCGGTGTCGTTTTCGTTGTCCAATACCATCATCGCATCTGCATTTCCTTCTTCAAAACTCCTCGATGATGACAACGAATCGTATATTTTAAGCATGGACTTGGCTCGCTCTTGCACAGACGCATCCCACGCGCCCGATTCCACGCAATGCTGATACAGTTGACGAGAAAGCAGCGAAGGTAAGACCATGGCATCGTTATGTGATCCTCCGTTTTCGATTGAGGCGATACCGGCATGCGTAAAGCTGAAAAAACACAACGCTTCCAAGGCGGCAAAACGCAGTTTCGCCGATGCACCTAAGTTGGCAGCCTCTTTTGCCAAGAACGCAATCGCTCTACTCGAAGGATCGTTCCTCGAAGAATAATTTTGATCCACAAGCATGTTTTCTCGAGAACCATTGTTTTTTAGCGCACTAGATGCCACGCGAACGATGTCTTCGGCGTCGCGAAGAGCATCACTTTGTGGCAAGGTTGGTTTCCCGATGGCCTGCCAAAGTAACGGTACTCCTGGAGGTTTTGATGGAACACCAAATGCTTCGTCCACGAGAAGCGAACGCTTCTCATCGCGCAAGCCTACTCTATCATCATCACCATTAGAGTTCTTTTTATTTTGCACGGATAACCAAATCTCGTACTCATGCGCAGCTTGTTTCGTTTTTAACCAAGTGACGGCAAGGTTTTCAAGCGCAGAGTCAAGGTTACCGCTGAGCAGCTCGAAGTCTTCAAAAGGCGTGGAACGAACGAGTACATCAAAACGTGACTTCCACGAAACGAAATTGCTTAAAAGTTTCATCGAGTCATTATTCAATGGCTCGATGCACGAGAGAGACTCTTGAAGCAAAATTTCGTTCGTTTCTTCTAAGAGCTGGTTTGCGAGAGCAATTTTATCCAGAGACGCATGAACAGCGCTTTGCCTCGCCTTCTCTTTGGCATTCTTTGCGCGATAGTAGGACATGGCTAAAGCTTTCATGTCACCAACGTTTGCCTTTAATGATAAAAGGATTGTGTCGTTGTATGCTTTTTCATAGGAATAGCGCGCGCAGAGCGGCGCAAGTAGTTGAACCGTTTCTGCCAGAGGCTCTTTATTTTCAAAGAACCTCTGAAAAATTGTCCAAGCGAGAACGCTAGACTCAATTTGTGGAACATCGCATGCTAAATTGATTGCATTCGCGGAAGTGCTCCAACTTATTCGGCTTCTGTCTAAAGATGCAATCGATGCGCTCTTTTTAAGCGCGTAAATTGTCGAGGCTCTGAAGAGTGCGATCACTTTGCTGTTCCATGTGGCGTCGTCTTCTTCCAGAGAGGTTTCAATTGCTTCCCCTTCAAAATACTTCATGAGCTGCGAAATCGGTAGGTTTGCTACCAGCGATTGATTCTCGTGCAACAGTTTGCTTATTTCTTCTTCGTCCATACTTGTATCCCGTCTCATTTTTTGGATAAAACTCTGCGAAGCTAGAAGTGCAGCTGTGTGCGTTGAAAGCGAAAATCCTGAGAATTGCTCCAAAGACGTCAGCGCCAATCGATCTTCTCGCGATATCCTATTTGCCGTGGCAACGCGATTTGGCCAACCAATAGGTGATGACATGAATGACTGCACGGAGTTCCCAGGAATATGTACCGCAAGCATTTGTGGTACAAATGTTTTATCGTACACGAAATTAGATTCCTCACTAGGTACGTTATAGGAATGCGGTAAACTCAAACGAAACGCTCGCATGACGGGAACACCCCTATTAACGAGCGCAAGCGCGAGCTCTGTCCATCTACAGGAATCGCGTGACGTTATATGCAGGTGATTTCCACCCGTCCTTTTGAGTTTAATAATCAAAGCGAAATGCGTTTGAACAATTGCATCGGCCAAAGCACCGTTCGGGATGCCTTTTGCCAGAACCATAGATTTGATGTCCTCGTTTATAGTTGGCGAAACGCTCCGCATTTCAGCTATTCCCGCTTGTTTGGAAAATAAACTTGCCTGCTCGTTGTATGATGGACTTTCGTATCTTTTGGGGTGCAAAAACACTTCGACTCCGCGATTACGCATAGCACGCGAAACTTCTCCTCTTTTTGGATCGACAGCTAAGAATAAACGAAAATCTTCGTGCGCCTTCACAATACGGCTTTCGCCGTTCGGTAAGAAACCGCATTCGTTTACCAGCAAAGTTCCCTCGGGTTCGAGTAAAGGATTCAAACGATCGAGCACGGTGGGGGAGCATAGATTCGCATTTTCGAGTAGAACCCAATCGCCTCGTTCGACGGCTTTTAACAAGGCTCCATCCACCCACTCGAATCGACCGGCATCTTTCTTAGGACCAACATTGAACGAAATCGGTGTGACAATGGCATCAAAGTTCTCCAGAAGTGAGGAGATTTCAGACTGAACATCGTTGCTCAAAGATGTTGCATTTGTAGTAGCTGCAGCACCTAATGCAACAATTACTTCACGGAGGATGTCCACTGCACTTTCTGCATCATTTTCTGACATTGAATCTAATGCTTGAGTGGCGGCTCGGTAGGACTCCCAGAGTTTCCAAGCGCGTGTAGTAGAACTCACATCTCCGAACGCACTTGACTCGCAAAGGCCTTGGAGTAGACTAAAGACGCGAGATTCAAAGTCCACGCGATCCCTCGACGACTCCTTTTGCTCGAAAGATCCGAGTAATTCGCTCGTATCCGTAGCTGAAGTTAATGCTATGCGTTGTAAATCTTTACCAGCAAGTCTGGCGAGGGTTTTCACAACAGTCGTTTTACCAGACGCGGCTTGTCCGACCACGATTGTCATCCATCCGCGATCGATACAGAAAGAAGCCGCTTCGAGAGAATCTAAATTTCCTCTCAGGATCGCCAGACTTTCCTCCTCGTCGATACAAGCACTGCCAGCATCAGCGGTGGATTTTGATGTGGATGAAGTATGTCTACGTAAAACGGCATTGCCAATTTCGAGATTACCATCCTTTCGCATTTTCATGTGAGAAGCGGTTGGAATCTCGTTTACGTGGATACCGAATGCTCGGGCAAACGCATGTCTTGCAATGTTTCGATCATTCAAAGTTCGTAAACGCTGAGTATATAAAGCATTGAAAACCGACGCGCAAACCCGGACGTATGAATCTTCATCCATCTCGTTTTCTGGAACGATAGAAGTAACAAGTTCACACCATCTCATGATATCGCGAAGGTTGAACTCCCAAGGTGCACCGGCCCTAGCAAATCTATACCCAGTCGTATCCGTGGTACTGCTCAAATGAGCTAGCTCTGCGTTACAATGGACCATCTTTTCGATGACACTCTCGATGACGGTCGGATGTAGACTTTTTGCTATGTGCTCGACATCGTTAATTCGCATAGGTTCAACAAATACTCTCGTAAAACGATTCAGAAACGATTTGGGCAAACCTTTCCTACCACCACCCTGAGCAGCAGGGTTTTGAGCAGCAAACACTCTAAATGTTGATGGGCATTTGAACGTCTTACCAAGCTCTGGCACCAACACTTCTGCGCGATGATCGAGCGCGGCGTTCAAACCCTCTAATACAGGTTGTGGTGCCAAGTTCAATTCGTCCAAAAGTACCCAATCGCCATTTTTCAAAGCGGCTAAAAATGCACCGTCGGACCACTTAAACTCACCGGCTTCACCACCTGATGCCGGGAGATCTGCCCCGAGAAGATCCATCATATCGGTCTGTTCCGAGAGATTTAATCTTACCAATTTGTGCCCCGCAGCCTTTGCCAGAGCGGAGACTATTGACGTCTTACCAACGCCGGGAGAACCTTCCAACAAGATTGGTTTCCGAGCGAGTTGCAATGCACGAAGGAGTCGCGCAACATTGCGCCTGGTAGACGGGGCAGTTAAAGCGAATTCGGTTGTCGATGGAATCGGATGTGTGCCACAACTTATCGTAAACGAAGAAATACCAAATCGAGCACCGTCATCAACTGCGCAGCAGTTGAGGAGATCTTCCTTCTCGTTTTCCGCATTTGGATCGTGCGCATACGACGCTGTTTTCAATATTTGCTCGTTCAAGATTCGGTTCTCTGTGTCAGGTATGCGCGCACGCAAATACTCCACGCATTTTCGATTAAGCGCTTTTGCTGTTTCCTCTGGCATACCTAAACCCAAGCCGAGGCCATCTAAAAGAGTTAAGTATGCCCCGTGCGCAAACGCAGCGAACCCTAACATCGCGTTTGCTCCTTTTCTATTTTCTACTTCATTGATGAATTGAGCCCAAGCTAAAATATCTCTGGTTTGCAAACACGCCTTGGCTTGTCCAGCGCCAGCAATGCTTTGATAGAATTCCCAGAATAAAGCTAATTCTTTCGCATGGTCGTACGTGTGAATATTATCCATATTTTGGGAATGAACTAGACGCCGCGAAACTATATCTTCCATTTCTTTCGCAGAAGATACGCTCCCGACCCAAATTTCGGTGAATCTGTTACGTAACGCCGGCGATAACTCCTTCTTCCCAAAATCCCCACCCGGGTTCATCGTTCCTATCAAACGAAAATTCGGGTGAGCGACTAGCTCTTCGACATCAACGCCACCTTTCTCGGGCAGAGTAATCGTTCTTCCTGGTTCTAAGACGGAGTTTAACCTTTCCAAGACGGAATCTTCAGCGAGTGAAAGCTCATCCACAAGTAAAATATCTCCGTCGCGCATGGCTTTAATCAGAGGTCCATCTTCCCACGCGAACGGCGCGTCTCCTTGTCTTGCAGGTCGAAAACCTCCTATGAAATCACCAGTTTCCGTGTGTTGATGACAATTCAACACGCGCAATTTTTGTCCATGAATCATTGCAAGGATTTGAACCACAGTTGTCTTTCCGCATCCAGTTTCGCCCACGAGCAAAGCGGGTTCTTTATGCTCAACGCAGGCCTCAACTAAAGCATACAACCGACGCATAGCAGGTGTCCACGCTATTGATCTTGCCATGCGGATTTCGTCATCTGGGATGGCGCAATTTTCAGCTGTCAAAGCAAGTTCCAAACGTCCTTCCAAATTTTCACTGGATGCCGCCTCGTACAGTTGCTCTATGGAGATCTCTGGGACTTTTAAAGCTTTCTCAAGAACTTTCTTCAGAGACATCCTCTCGTTTTCGGAACGCAACCGCTCGCCGAGCACACGGAAGCCATCACTAGCTAAGTTTTCATATCCAATAGATTTTCTATTCGCCCAGCGAAACAAATCGCGGGCGGTGATGTATCCGTCTTTACCAGCGAAAGCTCGAGAACCTCTTCGCAGACCTTGCAAAGCGCGCATTGATTCTACGAGTTTTACGCAATAACTCGGCGCGATTTCACAACGCTTATTCAGAATGACTTTTAGTTCTTCGTCTGGAATATCCCCGATGTGTAACTCAACGAATCTGTTGCGGAAGGCTTTCGATAACACTTTACGTCCTCCGTAAACTGCACCTGGAGGATTTTGTGTAGCAAATAAAACAAAGTGCGGGTGCGGTCTGATCGTTTCTTGCAGCTCGGGCACAAAAAGTTCTCTGTTGTCGTCTAAAAGTCTGTTCAGTGCTTCTAAAACATCAGAAGGTGCCAAATTCAATTCGTCGAGAACGACCCAGTACCCACGGCGTACAGCTTGGACAAGCGCACCTTCTTGGAAGGTCAAAGCACCTGTTTCATCCGTTATGTACGTGCCAAGATACTCCTGTAGATCTGTATGCTCGTGATTGTTGATGCGCATGAAACGATGTCCCGTGCGCTTCGCGAGATATTCAATGATAGAAGTTTTTCCTGCTGAGGTTGGTCCCTGCAATAGAATAGGATGTCTTCTCAGAAGCACCGCGCGAGCCAGGTTCGACAGGTGTGATTTGACGGTATCAGTCACGACGTAACCTTCGGGATCGACGCGTTCCAATTCTCCAGCTTCTACCCAAAATTGCTCGATGAGAACGTGCGTATCATTTTCCGGTGCCGGAGGTGGTTTCATGATTCCCTTGATTGGTTTGCCACCCAAAAGGTGCTTATGCATCAATTTTTCTAAAATCTCTTGACCTTCCTTCTTCAAAAGCGTCAAGAATGACATCGAGAAACCATCCATCATCGCTCTTTGAACACCGTATAAAGGGCTCGCTGCAGAAACATACTCTAGAGCCCGTGCTAGAGTTCTAAGTGAATATCGAGGCTTCTGATCGGCTGAGTCCAGGAGAATTGTGTGCGCCGCTCTTTTAGCTTCAACATAGAAGTCGACGATTGGAGCGATCACTCCGCTTGGAACATCTCTTAAATATCCACGAACTAAGAGCTGCAAATCTTCCCTGGATTCCGTTTCTCCACAATACACTTCTGCAAAACGATGTTTCAGAGCGGGAGGCAAGTCACGTTTACCAACATCAGTGGCTGGATTCATAGCCGCGAATAGACGAAACCGCGGATGACGGTACACCGGAGTTGCATCCCCACGCTCGGAAAGTACAATGGAACCTTTACGCGACTCTAACACTCCATTCAATCTTTCGAGTGTTTCTGCAGGCGCTAAGTTGATTTCATCGAGAAGAATCCAGTGGCCTTCGCGAAGTGCCGTGACTAAAGCGCCTTCCACAAAGGCAAAAATAGGTCCACCGCCCGAGGATGATGCTACGTCGCCAATTGCTCGTTCAGCTACGACTAAATCCCGGTCAAACGATTGCCAAGACTCAACGAGATCGTCTGAAATCGTAAGGGTAGACTTTTTTGCGGCTTCTTTTTTAGTCGCGCTTCCCGTCTTCTTTTTCGTAGCAGCGCTTGTTTTTTGTCGCTTGTTACTGGTTTCGGCAGTGACTGACGAGGTAGATACTTTTTCATCTTTACCTTTCTTGCCAGTAGCTTGTGAACGCGTTGCCCGCGTTGTGGGTGGAGCAGCAACTACTGCAGGTGTCGCCTCCTCCATGTCGTTGTCATTAGATGGGGGGTCTTCTCCGTGTTCAGATGAATCAACCATCTTATCCTCGTCATCTTTATCGACAACGGACGCCACGCGATCAACGCCAGCACGAAACGCCTTCAACAAGTGTATCCACTTTCTCTTATCTGCAAACTTGGACACTCGTCCTAGAAATTCTGCATTAGAGCGACTCGGGAAAGTTTCTCCAAACAACTCAAGGAATCGTTTCAGTAACGGCAAACATAAATGTCGCGAACCAGCTGGTCGGAATCCTCCAAGAAAATCACTTGACTCTGATTGATTCGAAAGATTAACAACCGTCAGAGGCGCACCGGTCAAGCGGGCAAGCTCTTGAACCAGCGCGGTTTTACCCGTACCAGTTTCTCCGACTAGAAGAGCGGGTTCATTCACTGAAACTGCGCACGAAACTCTCTCAAGCATTCTCAGCGCGTGGCCGGTTTTTGCAAAATTCCTGAAGCCATCCACGGTATTCTCATTTTCTTCGAAAGGTAGCATTGTGCGCCCTACGCGCACGCTGTCTTCAGATGACGTGACGTCAGGCTTACGAAATAAATCAGTCGTATTTGCTGTCTCTTCAGGATTTAACCCCCAAATTTCTGCTACCGCTTGTAAAGCCTTTCTCCGTCCGATACCTGGAGGCAAAGCACCAAGTAAAACATCAGCTGCTTCGTCATACATCGCCTGGCGAGTCTGTGGAGGGGGCGCTTTACCTTTTTTCATGAGCTTAAGTTCGGTTTTACGTAAAGCGGTAGCCCTTTTAGCCCACCGGAGCAAATCTCGAAGAGTGAAAGGCCTACCCACCGAGGCTCGAGATGACGACGCCGCTTCGCTAGACGCTAAATCTTCAAGAGATGTCATTTTTCTGGCATCTTCCACTGCTAGATCTATTTCGTTTGCATCGTCCGGATGAATCTTTTCGGCATCTATCATCATCTCGTTATCGTCATCGTTGTCGTCTGCATTCTTATTATCAAATCGTTCGTCGCCTAAACCGGTCAGTCGCATTGGGTGGCCTCCACCTTGACCAACCATAGTCTGTGCCACTCTCATCGTCTTCAGCATGCGTCCTTTTATGTCTGCTTCACCAAATTGAGGATATAATTCTGCGAGTATTTTGCCAGGCTCGTCGCCGCTCGGTTGTTCTACGCTAACTCGAGTCCATAAACCACTCAGAGGATCATTTTCGCGATTGGAAACTTTGGATCCGCCCACCGTAGCAGATCCAAACAGCTGAAATTGTGGATGCGCTACAACAGTTTCACCTCTACCTGCGATGTATAGCTTACGTTCTTCCAACAGAGGAATCAAAGCGGAGAGAACTTCGAATGGAGCGACGTCTACGTCTTCAATCAAAACCCATTTCCCAGTTTTTACAGCTCTCGTGAGTGAACCGGGTTGCCATTCAAATTCCCCTGGACTTGCTCCGCAAACGTATGCCCCAAGGAGCGATTTTGAATCCGTGTGCGCATCAAAGTGTAAAACAATAACGTCATTATCTTCGCTTGATCGTCCAAATCTTCGGGCAGCTTCGCGAAGCGTTGCTGATTTGCCGCACCCGGCTGGTCCTTCAAGTAAAACGGGCCTATTTTGACACAAGGCGTATGCAACCGCGACCAAGTTACGCTCGGCGGACGGCACTAAAACAAAATCTGACGCGTTGCTGCTATTCTTCTTCTTGTTGTTATTATTCATCTTAGCGGATGCGGAAGCGTTGATGTCATTTACTCCATTATTATCATCATCATCACGCTTTGCGCGTACTTCGATTGCGCCTAAGCGCTCGTACCCCGGCGCAGCCGGTATACTCTCTTCTTGTTCTCTTTCATACCCATCTTCTAGCTCTGCACACTCCAGTGTATAGATTCTTTCTACTTCAATATTGCTACCATCTTCATTCTGTTCTTTTTCGCAAACTTTGGGCAGTAAAAACGAAGCGCGTTCAATCCGAAACGCCGTTTCGCGTTCCTCCCACTCTCGCTGAAACTGCACCATCGTCGATTCGTCTTCATCGCTTAGAGTCTTTTTTCTCGCGGCGTGCACCGCATCGTCGCTTAAACATAAAGCCTCGCAAACTATTCCACACGCAATCCATCGAACGCGAGCGTCTTCGTGTGTCAAAAATACCCCACATTGACTCCAATCCCAGGATGTGCCGGAAATCGCCCCTCTTTTACAGCCGAAGCACTCCGCGATATCCATCGAACTCCTCAAAACCATTCGGAGATGCGCGAATAATTCCGTATTCTCGTTTTTGCTCTTCTTTTTCTTCTTGCTGGAGTGTGCACCCGACGTGTTCATCGTCCTCGCAGCCTCCTCGGCTACTCTCCAAAACACCGGATGCTTCTCCCTCGCTAAAACTCTCTCCGATATCAACTGCCGGCAATGCGGCAGCAATTTCGCAACCGATATCAACGCGCACACCCCTCGCTCTCTCATCTCCGCGTCGCTCGTAAATCGCGCATCACTCGCATCATTCATAACTTCTACGGCTCTCACGAGCACGTGTAATATCACTTTACGCAAACACGAGGCCAAAACGATGCTCTCTTTCGTGCTCGATGTGAGCAGCATCTCGGCGGCGGCAGAGAGCGCATTTTGTTCCGAAACTTTTCCTCGCTGAGCGCTTTTCTCGTCATCGTTCGACGATAACAGCGCGCGTAAAGCCGAGGAAGCTGGCGAAGACGCCGGCAAGCGCTTCTGAGCGAGAATTAAGGAGGCGAGCAATGCCTCGAGCAGAGGAGATGCCTCGTTCGGCTTCTTTTTCCTCGTCATTTGTTTTTTCTTCTCTTGTGCGTGTTTTGG
>Ga0182092_1332592_pt1 | contig 17388 bp, 11 predicted proteins | sample 041ome_22_FD_127768 | JGI IMG/M metagenome (GOLD analysis project Ga0182092, IMG submission 127768) | Metatranscriptome of coastal salt marsh microbial communities from the Groves Creek Marsh, Georgia, USA - 041410CS metaT (Metagenome... | ecosystem: Environmental > Aquatic > Marine > Intertidal... | reverse complement strand
TGTCGAAGGCAAAATTCGAAAGAAACAAGGTACACGTTAACGTAGGAACAATTGGTCACGTAGACCATGGCAAGACGACGTTGACAGCGGCGCTGACAAAAGTCTGCGCAGAAGCTTATGGTGGTGGTGAGGCGCGCGGATTCGATCAAATCGACAATGCGCCGGAAGAAAGAGAGCGTGGTATCACGATTGCGACTTCGCACGTTGAATACGATTCTCCGAATCGTCACTATGCGCACGTTGACTGCCCAGGCCACGCGGACTATGTGAAGAACATGATCACAGGTGCGGCGCAGATGGATGGCGCGATTCTGGTGGTAAGTGCTGCTGATGGTCCTATGCCACAGACACGAGAGCATATCCTGCTGTCTCGTCAGGTAGGTGTACCTTACATCGTTGTGTTTATGAACAAGGCGGACATGGTTGACGATGCGGAACTGCTGGAACTGGTAGAGATGGAGATCCGTGAGCTGCTGGACGCCTACGAGTTCCCAGGTGACGACACGCCAATCATCATTGGTTCTGCCTTGAAGGCCCTGGAAGGTGACGAGTCAGACATCGGCGTTGCAGCAGTGCAGAAGCTGGTTGAGACTCTGGATGAATACATTCCTGAGCCTGAGCGTGATGTTGAAAAGCCATTCCTGATGCCTATTGAGGACGTATTCTCAATCTCGGGTCGTGGTACTGTGGTAACCGGTCGTGTAGAGCGCGGTGTTGTCAAAGTTGGCGAAGAGATCGAGATTGTAGGTATCAAGGACACTGAAAAGACTACCTGTACAGGTGTTGAGATGTTCCGCAAGCTGCTTGACGAAGGTCGTGCAGGTGAGAACGTTGGTGTATTGCTGCGTGGTACCAAGCGTGAAGACGTAGAGCGTGGTCAGGTACTGGCGGCTCCTGGATCGATTACACCTCACACCAAATTCGAGTGCGAAGTGTATATTCTGAGCAAAGATGAAGGTGGTCGTCATACACCATTCTTCAAGGGCTATCGTCCGCAGTTTTACTTCCGTACGACTGACGTGACCGGTAACGTTGAGTTGCCAGAAGGCGTTGAGATGGTTATGCCTGGCGATAACATCAAGATGGTTGTTGACCTGATTGCACCTATCGCCATGGATGAGGGTCTTCGCTTCGCTATCCGCGAAGGTGGTCGTACCGTCGGCGCCGGCGTTGTATCCAAGATTATCGAATAAACTATTTGATTGAGTTACTCAAAGCCGAAACCACCTCTTAAAGGTGGTTTCGGCTTAGTCGTCTCTAGGGACGCAGCGGCTGCTTCAATGGAAACGCAGCGGCTGCGAGCTTGCAGCTCTGCGTTGAAAGCGCTTTTCGAACGGGTCACATACTTCTTGTATGCTCCCCGCTCAAAAACCACTTTCGCCTTGATCTGCAAACTCTCGCGCGCTGTTCGAGTCATCACCGCGCGGATGATTATTAGAGACTTCTTGGGTTTGATTTAGTTCGGGCCTGAAAGATTAAAGACAAAGTTAAACGGCGGGTGATTTTGCCTCCGTAGAAGCAGTGCGCGAAAGCGCTGAGTACGTCCTGTAACTTATCGGGTTGTCTCCTCGATTGGCTTTCCGGGCAATGACATTAGTGGGGCAGTGGCTTTGAAGGCAACTGTTCACAGAGTTTAAGAAGCATTACACATGAGCGATTGGGCGTGTGCTTCTTTTTTGAGTTAAGTAGGCCAGTAGCTCAATTGGCAGAGCAGCGGTCTCCAAAACCGCAGGTTGGGGGTTCGATTCCCTCCTGGCCTGCCAATATGGCAGGTAGTACGGGTAACTGAGAGCACCGCAAAACGCGTAAGTAGATATGGCAGAAAAAATTGAAAATCAAAGTAGTAATCTGGATTGGCTGAAATGGGCCATCGTGGCCGTTATTGTGGCCGCGGCTGTCTATGCCAATTCCTATTTTGCGACTGAGCCCGTATATCTGCGCGCTGTGGGCTTATTGCTTGCAGCCGGTATTGCAGGATGGGTCGGTGCGCAGACTGAACGTGGCCGGGCATTTGTACATCTATGCCTGGAAGCGCGCGTAGAGATTCGAAAAGTTGTATGGCCAACAAGGCAAGAAACAACTCAAACCACGATCGTCGTATTGATCGTAATTTTTATCGTGGCCCTGATCCTCTGGTTACTGGACTGGGGACTGAACGGCGTGGTTTCGAGCATAATAGGTTAGAGGAATTCAATGGCTAAACGCTGGTATGTGGTCCACGCTTACTCGGGCTATGAGAAAAAGGTCATGCTTGCTTTGCGAGAGCGAATTTCGCTGCGAGGCATGGATGACTATTTCGACGAAGTCCTTGTGCCCACTGAAGAAGTGGTTGAGATGCGAGCGGGCCAAAAGCGAAAGAGCGAAAGAAAGTTCTTTCCTGGCTATGTGCTTGTTCATATGGAGTTAAATGATGATACCTGGCACTTGGTAAAAGACACTCCAAGGGTGATGGGATTCATTGGCGGCACTGCTGAAAAACCAGCGCCTATTAGCGATAAAGAAGCAAACAAGATTCTTCAGCGCATGGAAGATAGTGAAGAAACACCTACACATAAAACTATTTATGAGCCGGGTGAGATGGTTCGTGTTACTGACGGTCCATTCAATGACTTCACTGGTACTGTTGAAGAAGTTAACTACGAAAAGAGTCGTTTGCGCGTTGCAGTATTGATTTTTGGTCGTTCTACACCAGTCGAACTCGAGTTTGGACAAGTAGAAAAAAGCTAGTCAATTGGGGTCGACCCCCAATTGTTTCAATCGATCCTTATACATCTAGCCATGTATAAGGTGGGCAGGGGAGCTAACCAATTGGTTGAGCGTTTGCACCCAAGGAGATATTAAAATGGCTAAGAAAGTACTTGCTTACATCAAGCTGCAAGTTGGCGCGGGAAAAGCCAACCCAAGCCCGCCAGTTGGTCCAGCCCTTGGACAACATGGCGTCAACATCATGGAATTCTGTAAGGCGTTCAATGCTGAAACCCAGAGCGTTGAGCCTGGACTACCCATACCGGTGGTCATTACAGTCTATGCAGACAGAAGCTTTACCTTTATTACCAAGACCCCCCCAGCATCAGTATTGTTGCAAAAGGCGGCTGGCATCAAGAAAGGTAGCGGACGCCCAAATACTGAAAAAGTTGGCAAGGTGAACCGAGCCCAACTGGAAGAAATTGCCACTCAGAAGATGCCTGATCTCACTGCAGCCGATATGGATGCAGCGGTTCGCACTCTGGCGGGCAGTGCGCGCAGTGCGGGCATCGAAGTAGAGGGAGTTGAATAAGATGGCCAAGCTAACCAAAAAGCGTAAAGCCCTAGCTGAAAAAATTGAAGCAGGCAAAACCTATTCCGTTGAAGAAGCCGTTGCGCTGATTAGCGAATTTGCCTCAAGCAAATTCAAAGAATCAATCGATGTTTCGGTTAATTTGGGAGTTGATACTCGCAAGTCAGATCAGGTGGTACGTGGTTCTACCGTATTGCCAAATGGCACTGGTAAAGAAGTACGAGTTGCTGTTTTTGCCCAAGGCGAAAATGCTGAAAAAGCCAAAGCAGCAGGTGCGGATCTCGTAGGCATGGATGATCTGGCAGAATCCATTCAGGGCGGCACCATGGATTTTGATGTTGTGATCGCTACTCCAGATGCAATGCGAGTTGTTGGCAAATTGGGTCAGGTGCTCGGACCACGAGGTTTGATGCCAAACCCCAAGGTTGGCACTGTAACACCTGATGTGGAAACAGCAGTCAAAAATGCCAAGGGTGGACAGGTGCGTTACCGTACCGACAAGAATGGCATTATCCACGGTGGTGTTGGCCGAGTTGGTTTTGAAGGCGATGCGATCAAGGCAAACCTTGAGGCATTGCTGGTCGACTTGAAGAAAGCCAAGCCTTCGGCATCAAAAGGAATATTTATCAAGAAAGTAGTGCTGTCTTCCACCATGGGGCCAGGGCTACAAATTGATCATTCGACTCTGACTTATTAGAGCACCGAAATTTCGCTGTCATGAAAACTCATGGACGGCAAAGACTTTGTGGGAGCGATGCAAACTAGGACTCAAAAGCTGAGAGTGACTTGGCACTGAGTCTGAATGAAGCAAGCGTCGTCGCACAAGAAAGACTTTGTGGTTTTCGTTCTGCAGTTGGAACGAGGCCATCAAAGACCGTAGGTGACACCGTGAAAGCGGTCTCTTAATTTCCTACGCAGATGGTGAAACCTGATTCGGATATTGCATTACCGAATTAATCTCACCGAACAGATGATGCAACAGTTTTGATTATGTTGCATCAAGATCGAGTTCTTGAATGAGCTCAACGGCATACGAACAGATACTTTATCGGCATCTGTGACTGTGTCATTAACCAAGGAGTTAAGCTAGTGCCTATTAGACTAGAAGATAAGAAACAAATTGTTTCTGAAGTCAATCAGGCTGCTAACAGTGCCCTGTCTGCTGTGCTCGCGGATTACCGCGGCGTCACAGTAAGTGACATGACAGCGCTTCGTAAGAGTGCAAGAGATAACAAGGTTTATCTGCGAGTTGTTCGCAACACTTTGCTCAAAAGAGCGGTGGCAGATACCGAGTATGAATGCATTCAACAAGTACTGACTGGTCCAACGATTCTGGCATTTTCCGAGGAAGACCCTGGTGCTGCTGCGCGCGTACTGAAGGACTTTGCCAAAGGGAATGACAAATTCGAGATCAAGGCGCTATCCGTAGGCGGCAAGTTACTGGAAGCCAGCGACATTGATGTATTGGCCAAGTTGCCAACTCATGAGCAGGCGCTGTCCATATTGATGAGTGTCATGTTGGCACCTGTCACCAAACTTGCTCGCACTGTGAATGAGGTTCCGTCAAAAGTAACGCGCGCCGTTGCTGCAGTTCGGGATCAAAAGCAGGAAGCAGCCTAATTCCTTTTGAGACTTAATCGGTTATTAAATATTTGAAACAGGAGATATGAGTCATGGCTCTATCAACAACAGAAGTATTAGATGCAATTGCAGAAATGTCAGTAATGGACGTAGTCCAGCTGGTTGAAGCAATGGAAGAAAAATTTGGCGTTTCTGCCGCTGCTGCTGTAGCTGCTGCACCTGCAGCCGCTGCTGGCGAAGTAGCTGCTGCTGAAGAGAAGGATGATTTCGACATCGTTCTGACTGCAGCTGGCGAAAAGAAAGTAAACGTCATTAAAGCTGTTCGAGCTATCACTGGTCTGGGCTTGAAAGAAGCCAAAGACATGGTAGACGGAGCGCCTTCCACTATTAAGGAAGCAGCTCCTAAAGCTGAAGCGGAAGAAGCCAAGAAGCAACTGGAAGAAGCTGGCGCGACCGTTGAGCTTAAGTAATAAGCTTAAACAATAGAAATATACGGCTCCGGATGCAGGTTACTGCACCCGGGGCTGGTCTATTTCTGTTTGTGTGCTGGATTTTGCCTGACCAGCCAAGCCGTAAGGTGGAAGTCGGCACCCACCATTTATCGTAGAAGCTGTTGAACGAAAAGCTATCTGCAAGAAGTGATCACACACAGAACACAACGCTAGGAACACTCTAATGGCCTACTCGTATACAGAGAAAAAACGTATCCGTAAGAACTTCGGCAAATTGCCGAGTGCCATGGATATCCCATACCTCTTGTCTATACAAGTCGATTCCTATCGACAGTTTACCCAGGCTGGCGTACCAGCCGAAGCGCGCCTTGAGCAGGGATTACATGCGGCGTTCAAGTCAGTTTTCCCAATCGTCAGTTACTCGGGAAAAGCTGTGCTTGAATATGTGAGCTATGAACTGGGCAAGCCCGAGTTCGACGTTAAGGAATGTCAGCTCCGAGGCTCCACTTATTCGGTTTCACTTAGGGTGAAGGTTCGCCTGATTCTTTATGATAAGGAATCCACGACCCAGACCATCAAGGATATCAAGGAACAGGAAGTCTACATGGGCGAAATTCCGCTTATGACAGACTCCGGTACATTCGTAATTAATGGTACCGAGCGGGTTGTTGTGTCCCAGCTCCACCGTTCACCGGGTGTATTTTTCGATCATGACCGCGGCAAGACTCACAGCTCAGGCAAATTGCTGTATTCCGCGCGCGTGATCCCTTACCGTGGTTCATGGCTGGACTTTGAATTCGATCCAAAGGACATGGTCTATGTAAGAATCGACCGTCGCCGCAAATTGCCAGCGACTGTATTGTTACGTGCCCTGGGTTTCAGTTCTGAAGAAATCCTGCAGATGTTCTATGAGAACAATACCTATAAGATTTCCAAGGCGAAAGAACCGACTATTTCTCTCAAGCTCGTGCCTGCCCGCCTGCGCGGCGACGTATTGACGTTCCCGATCAAGGATAAGAAAGGCAAAGTCATTGTTGAGGAAGGTCGACGTATTACTTCTCGTCATATTCGTCAAATGGAAGTTGCCAAGCTGACCGAGCTGAAAGTTTCCAACGATTTTCTGGTAGGCACAGCCTTGGCTGCAGATGTTATTGATGAAGAGACTGGTGAGGTTATGTTTCCCTGTAATGCAGAGATTACAGGGGAGATTATCGAGCAGTTCATTGAGAAGGGTGTAAAGCAGTTTGAAACTATTTACACCAACGAGCTCGACTGTGGCCCATTCGTTTCCGACACCCTGCGAATAGATTCCACTACTTCCAAACTGGAAGCCATGGTTGAGATCTATCGCATGATGCGCCCAGGCGAGCCACCGACGAAAGAATCAGCCGAGAACCTGTTCTCGAACCTTTTCTTCTCGCCAGACCGCTACGACCTGTCTGCGGTAGGCCGTATGAAGTTTAATCGCCGCCTTGGTCGTCCTGAGACTGAAGGCGAGTCAGTGCTCAGTAAAGAAGACATTGTCGATGTACTGAAGACACTGGTGGATATCCGTAACGGCTTTGGTTCAGTTGATGATATCGATCATCTGGGTAACCGTCGTATTCGTTCTGTCGGTGAAATGGCAGAGAATCAGTTCCGCGTTGGCCTGGTGCGTGTTGAGCGTGCGGTTAAAGAGCGCCTCAGTATGGCTGACTCTGAAGGCCTGATGCCACAGGATATGATCAATGCCAAGCCTGTGGCTGCAGCTATCAAGGAGTTCTTTGGTTCATCTCAGCTTTCCCAGTTTATGGATCAGAACAACCCGCTTTCGGAAGTGACGCACAAACGTCGCGTTTCCGCGCTCGGGCCGGGCGGTCTGACTCGCGAACGTGCGGGCTTTGAAGTACGTGACGTGCATCCGACTCACTACGGGCGTGTTTGTCCGATTGAAACACCGGAAGGACCGAATATTGGTCTGATCAACTCGCTTGCGACTTATGCGCGCACAAACAACTATGGATTCCTGGAAAGCCCTTACCGCAAGGTAGTAAATAACAAGGTAACCGATGAGATCGATTATCTGTCTGCTATCGACGAAAGCGATTTTGTGATTGCACAGGCTTCTGCGCCATTAGATAAGCAAGGCAAGTTCGTGGACAACCTGGTAACTGTTCGTTACAAGAGTGAGACCACGCTCAAGCCACGTGAAGAAGTGGACTATATGGATGTGGCGCCACAACAGATGGTATCTGTGGCTGCTGCGTTGATTCCTTTCCTTGAGCACGACGATGCTAACCGAGCCCTGATGGGGTCGAACATGCAGCGACAGGCTGTGCCTACACTCAGGACCGAGAAACCACTTGTGGGAACCGGCATGGAGCGTAACGTTGCACGTGATTCCGGGGTGTGTGTTGTGGCATTCCGTGGTGGCGTTATCGAAAGTGTTGATGCCGCCCGAATTATTGTACGCGTGAATGATGAAGAGACTGAAGCGGGTGAGGCGGGTGTAGATATCTATAACTTGACCAAATATACCCGTTCTAACCAGAACACCTGTATTAGCCAGAAGCCTCTGGTGAAAGATGGTGACACGGTTTCCCGTGGCGACATTCTTGCTGACGGTCCGTCCATCGATATCGGCGAACTGGCACTGGGTCAGAATATGCGCATCGCATTTATGCCCTGGAATGGATACAACTTTGAGGACTCGATACTAATCTCCGAGCGCGTGGTGAAGGAAGATCGTTTTACTTCCATCCACATTCAGGAGCTGACTTGTGTGTCACGAGATACCAAGTTGGGCTCAGAAGAGATTACTGCTGATATCCCCAACGTGGGTGAAGGCGCGCTCAGCAAGCTGGATGAGTCGGGTATCGTTTATATCGGTGCTGAAGTAAAAGCTGGCGATATCCTGGTAGGTAAAGTTACACCCAAGGGTGAGACTCAATTGACGCCAGAAGAGAAATTGCTGCGAGCCATCTTCGGTGAGAAGGCCTCTGATGTAAAAGACTCTTCTTTGCGTGTGCCAACCAGTGTGACCGGTACTGTCATTGACGTACAGGTATTTACACGAGATGGTTTGGAGAAAGATCAGCGCGCTATGGAAATCGAAGAGATGCAGTTGGCCAAGGTGCGCAAGGATATCGACGATGAGTATCGTATCGTTGAAGGCGCTACTTACGAGCGTCTGCACAAGGCGTTGGTAGGTAAAGTTGTCGCAGGCGGACCCAAGCTCAAGAAGGGCCAGAAAGTCACTGCCGATTATTTATCCAACTTGCCAAAAGACGACTGGTTCAAGCTGCGCATGTCAAATGACGCAATGAACAAGCAGCTCGAGCGTGCTGAAGAGCAACTTAAAGAACGTCGTAAGGAACTGGATGAGCGCTTCGAAGACAAGAAGAACAAGCTCACTCAGGGCGACGATCTGGCTCCGGGCGTGCTGAAAATCGTCAAGGTTTACCTGGCGATCAAGCGACGCATTCAACCTGGTGACAAGATGGCCGGGCGTCATGGTAACAAGGGTGTGATTTCGGTAGTGATGCCGGCAGAAGACATGCCTTATGACGAAAAAGGTGAGCCAGTTGATATCGTGCTTAACCCGTTGGGTGTGCCTTCGCGCATGAACGTGGGACAGATTCTGGAGACTCACCTGGGTGCTGCGGCACGCGGACTTGGTGGGCGCATTGCCGCGCTGCTGGACAGCAAGGCCAAGGCGACCGAAGTGCGCAAACTGATTACTGATGTTTACAACAAGATCGGTGAGCAAGCGGAAGATATCAAGAGCTTGTCTGATGATGAACTGCTGGAACTGGCCGGCAACCTGAGAGCTGGTGTGCCAATGGCAACACCTGTATTCGATGGTGCGGCCGAGACCGAAATCAAGGACATGCTGGAGCTGGCAGAAATGGATACCAGTGGTCAGGTTACTTTGTACGACGGCCGTACTGGTGATGCTTTCGATTCGAAAGTAACAGTTGGCATCATGTACATGTTGAAACTTAACCACCTTGTGGATGACAAGATGCATGCGCGTTCTACTGGTTCTTACAGCCTGGTTACGCAACAGCCTCTGGGCGGTAAGGCGCAGTTCGGTGGACAACGTTTCGGTGAGATGGAGGTGTGGGCGCTGGAAGCATACGGTGCAGCCTATACCTTGCAGGAAATGCTCACAGTTAAGTCTGATGACGTTGCCGGTCGTACCAAGATGTACAAGAACATCGTGGATGGCGACCATCGAATGGAACCAGCAATGCCGGAATCATTCAATGTACTGGTCAAGGAGATTCGTTCCCTTGGCATTGATATGGAGCTGGACGTTAGCGGCGAATAGTCCGGTTTCATAGTAATTAATGAATTCGTGCATAAAGCAATAGTGATTTTAGATATCCCTCTATCAATAGGTAGAGGGATGGAGGACAAAGAATGAAAGACCTATTAGGGTTGCTTAAATCTCAGTCACAGTCCGATGAATTTGATTCCATTCGAATAGGACTGGCTTCACCGGAGATGATCCGGGCCTGGTCATTTGGTGAGGTCAAGAAGCCTGAAACGATTAACTATCGTACATTCAAGCCTGAGCGGGATGGATTGTTCTGTGCCAAGATATTTGGTCCGGTCAAGGACTATGAATGTCTGTGTGGCAAATACAAACGGCTGAAGCATCGCGGAGTGATCTGTGAGAAGTGTGGTGTCGAGGTTGCCTTGTCCAAGGTGCGACGTGAGCGCATGGGCCATATCGAACTGGCTAGCCCAGTTGCGCATATCTGGTTCCTGAAGAGCTTGCCGTCACGTATCGGCTTGTTGCTCGACATGACGCTCAGGGATATTGAGCGCATTTTATACTTCGAATCTTTCGTAGTGACCGATCCTGGCATGACCACGCTGGAAAAAGGCCAACTGCTCACTGACGAGCAGTACTACGAGGCGATGGAAGAGTGGAGTGACGAATTCGACGCCAAGATGGGTGCCGAAGCAGTTCAGGCCCTGATGAAAGACATGGACGTGGACGCTGAAGTTGCGCGTCTACGTGAAGAAATTCCGGCGACTAACAGCGAAACCAAGCTGAAGAAACTGTCCAAGCGTCTGAAGTTACTTGAAGCATTCGCCGATTCAGGCAACAAGCCTGAATGGATGGTGATGACTGTATTGCCCGTGTTACCACCAGATTTGCGTCCGCTGGTACCACTGGAAGGTGGTCGTTTTGCTACTTCCGACCTGAACGATTTGTATCGTCGGGTAATCAATCGTAACAACCGACTCAAGCGTCTGCTGGATCTTAATGCTCCAGACATCATTGTGCGCAACGAAAAGCGCATGCTGCAGGAAGCTGTTGATGCGCTGTTAGACAACGGCCGTCGTGGTCGTGCCATTACTGGCTCTAACAAGCGTCCACTGAAGTCACTGGCTGACATGATTAAAGGCAAGCAGGGTCGCTTCCGTCAGAACCTGCTTGGAAAGCGTGTGGATTACTCAGGTCGTTCGGTGATCGTGGTAGGCCCGACATTGCGACTGCATCAATGCGGTTTGCCCAAGAAAATGGCACTGGAGCTGTTCAAGCCATTCATCTTTGGCAAGCTCGAGCGCCGTGGCCTTGCTACTACTATTAAGGCCGCCAAGAAAATGGTGGAACGTGAAACTGCCGAGGTCTGGGATATCCTGGCTGAAGTCATTCGCGAACACCCGGTATTGCTGAACCGTGCACCAACCCTGCACCGTTTGGGTATCCAGGCGTTTGAACCCGTATTGATTGAAGGTAAAGCCATTCAATTGCACCCATTGGTTTGTGCGGCTTACAACGCTGACTTCGACGGTGACCAGATGGCGGTACACGTACCACTGACGCTGGAAGCGCAGCTTGAAGCACGCTCCTTGATGATGTCTACCAACAACATCCTGGCGCCTGCCAACGGTGAGCCTATCATCGTGCCTTCGCAGGACGTGGTATTGGGTCTGTACTACATGACTCGTTCGCGTGTAAATGCCAAGGGTGAGGGCATGGTGTTTGCCAATGCCAAGGAAGTTAAGCGTGCCTATGATACTGGTCATGCTCACCTGCAGGCTCGCATCAAGGCTCGTATTACGGAAACCGTGCCTAACGAAGAAGGTGAAATGGAAACCACCACATCGCTGGTTGAAACCACGGTGGGTCGTGTGCTGCTGTTTAATATCGTTCCTGATGGTTTACCATTCAGCATGGTTAACCAGAAGATGGCCAAGAAACCCATCTCGGCTATCCTCAACGCCTGTTACCGTAACGTGGGTCTGAAAGAGACCGTGATATTCGCTGACCAACTTATGTACACCGGTTATCACTATTCCACGCGCTCCGGTTCATCTATCGGCGTGAACGACTTCGTGATTCCGGATGAAAAAGCCAAGATTATTGATCAGGCTAATTCTGAAGTGGAAGAAATCGAGAATCAGTTTGCCTCCGGCCTGGTTACCCAGGGTGAGAAGTACAACAAGGTTATCGATATCTGGTCACGTGCGAATGACATCGTGGCGAAGTCCATGATGGAAGGTCTTTCCACCGAAGCGGTAATCAACAAGGAAGGCAAAGAGGAGCTGCAAGAGTCATTTAACTCGGTTTATGTTTATGCCGACTCCGGTGCTCGTGGCTCCCCCGCCCAGATTCGTCAGCTCGCTGGTATGCGTGGCCTGATGGCACGTCCGGATGGTTCAATTATTGAAACGCCAATTACAGCGAACTTCCGTGAAGGCCTGAACGTATCACAATACTTTACGTCTACTCACGGTGCGCGTAAGGGTCTGGCAGATACTGCATTGAAGACTGCGAACTCAGGTTACCTGACGCGCCGATTGGTAGATATTTCCCAGGATCTGGTTATCACAGAACATGATTGTGGCACTGAAACTGGTCTGGTCATGACGCCGATCATTGAAGGCGGCGACATCATTGCGCCACTGGGTGATCGCGTACTGGGCCGTGTGCTGTCTGCGGATGTTATTGACGAAGATTCCGGTGAGGTCCTGATTGAATCAGGCACCATGATTAATGAGCGCATGGTCGAGAAGCTTGAGACCTGCGGTGTGGACCAGGTGTATGTGCGTTCGCCTATTACCTGTGAAACCCGTTTTGGTATCTGTAGTCAGTGTTACGGCCGTGATCTGGCACGTGGGCATATTGCCAACGTCGGCGAGGCTGTCGGTGTGATTGCAGCACAATCAATCGGTGAGCCCGGTACACAGCTTACGATGCGTACTTTTCACATCGGTGGTGCGGCATCGCGTGCGACTGCGAGCGACAGCGTGCAGGTGAAAAATACCGGTACTATCCACCTTAGCAATATGAAGACGGTGGAAAATGTTAAAGGCGAGCTGGTTGTTGTATCCCGTTCCGGTGAGTTGATCGTTAACGATACCAACGGCCGTGAGCGTGAGCGGTACAAGTTGCCTTACGGTGCGATTATTATCGTAGGTAAGGCAGTAGATGTGGAAGCTGGTCAGGTCGTTGCTACCTGGGATCCGCACACTCACCCGATCATCGCGGAAGTTGCGGGTAAGGTGCAATTCGAGGCCATGGAAGAAGGTCTGACAGTACGTGAACAAACTGACGAATTTACCGGTTTGTCCAGTATGTCGGTCATTGATCCTAATGAGCGTTCTTCCTCAGCCAAAGAACTGCGTCCAGCGGTTAAGGTTGTAGACAAGAAAGGCGAAGAAGTGTGTTTGCCTGGTACCAATGTACCGGCCCACTATTTCCTGCCTGCCAATGCCATCGTCAGCTTGAAAGATGGTGCGGATCTGAACTTCGGCGACATTATCGCCCGTGTACCGCAGGAAGGTTCAAAAACCCGTGACATCACCGGTGGTTTGCCACGTGTTGCGGACCTGTTTGAAGCGCGCAAGCCGAAAGAGCCCGCGATTCTGGCAGAAATTTCCGGTACGGTGAGCTTTGGTAAGGAAACCAAAGGCAAGCGTCGTCTGGTAATCACACCGAAGGATGGCGTGAATCCGATAGACGGGTCTGATCACTACGAGGTGCTGATTCCCAAGTGGCGCACCATGACCGTGTTCGAAGGTGAATATATTGAAAAGGGTGAAGTGGTTTCTGAAGGACCACCTGCTCCTCACGATATCCTGCGATTGAAGGGTGTTGAGGCGCTGGCCCAGTACATCGTTAATGAAGTACAGGACGTATATCGACTGCAGGGTGTGCGCATTAACGACAAGCACATTGAAGTAATTGTGCGCCAGATGCTGCGTAAGGTTGAAATCACCCATCCAGGCGATTCCAACCTGATCAAGGGCGAGCAACTTACCTATACCCAGATCCTCGAAATTAATGAAGAACTGGAGAAAGATGGTAAGGAACCAGCCCGAATTGACCGTATGCTGCTGGGTATAACCAAAGCCTCTTTGGCTACCGAATCGTTCATTTCCGCAGCTTCCTTCCAGGAAACCACGCGGGTACTGACCGAAGCGGCGGTTACCGGCAAACGCGATTTTCTGCGCGGTCTGAAGGAAAACGTGGTCGTGGGACGCTTGATTCCAGCAGGTACTGGACTGGCATATCACGAAGCGCGCAAGAAGGCTGCCAGCGAGGACCTGGACTCTGATTCGGTCAGTGCAAGTGACGTGGAGGCCGCGTTAACCGAGGCTTTGAACGAAGAAGCCGAAAGCTAACAGTGGATGGGAGCGGCTGCCGGAATGATGCGGCAGCCGTGACCGCTAACGGGCGGGTTGACTAAGGGATGCGAGATCATTAAACTCGCGCCCTCTCAGTCGACCTTCCAGTCGAAAATCGAGAGAAAACGGGCGAAAACAGAGCAATTTCGTCCTCCAGATTAAAGAGGTTATACACAGAAAATGGCTACGATTAACCAGTTGGTCCGCAAGCCACGCAAGACTCGCACTCAGAAGAGTGACGTACCAGCGCTACAGGGTTCTCCCCAGAAGCGCGGAGTCTGCACGCGTGTCTATACGACTACTCCCAAAAAGCCTAATTCGGCTTTGCGCAAGGTGTGTCGTGTTCGCCTGGTTAACGGTTACGAAGTCTCTTCCTATATAGGCGGAGAAGGCCATAACCTGCAAGAACACTCCGTGGTTCTTATTCGCGGCGGTCGTGTAAAGGATTTGCCAGGTGTGCGTTATCACACTGTGCGTGGCAGCCTGGATACTTCCGGTGTTTCTGATCGCAAACAGGGCCGTTCCAAGTATGGAGCCAAGCGTCCTAAATAATTTCTAAGAGTTAACCACAAGCGTATGGATGCGCGACCGGTCGAGACTCTCTAAATATTTCGACTGGATTGAGTAAGGCCGGATGGCGGATTGCGATAAGCAACCGTGAATACCGGGGTAACCTGAATAAACATAGAGGTCTAATATGCCCAGAAGAAGAGTAGCGGCAAAACGTGAAGTTCTGCCAGATCCAAAGTTCGGAAGTAAACTCCTCGCAAAATTCATGAACCATGTGATGGTCGATGGCAAGAAGTCTGTTGCCGAAAAGATCGTCTATGGTGCACTCGACGTTGTTGCCGAAAAATCTGGTGGCAATCCGCTCGAAACATTTGAGAAAGCCCTGGATGCCATCGCACCTATGGTCGAGGTGAAGTCTCGCCGTGTAGGTGGTGCCACCTATCAGGTTCCGGTTGAAGTTCGTGCCGAGCGACGCAATGCCCTGGCAATGCGCTGGCTCGTAGAACATTCCAGAGCACGTGGTGAAAAATCCATGGCCCTGCGCCTTGCAGGTGAGATCACTGATGCGTCTGAAGGACGTGGCAGTGCAGTGAGAAAGCGGGAAGACGTGCACAGAATGGCAGAAGCCAATCGTGCGTTCTCACACTATCGTTTCTAACCAATTAACTAATTCGAGGGCAAAGCAGTGGCCAGAAAACACCCCCTAAGTCGTTATCGTAACATCGGAATCGCCGCGCACGTTGATGCAGGCAAGACCACCACGACCGAGCGCGTGTTGTTCTATACCGGTATTTCACACAAGATCGGTGAAGTGCATGACGGTGCAGCTGTCATGGACTGGATGGAACAGGAGCAGGAACGCGGAATTACCATTACTTCTGCAGCAACCACTTGCTTCTGGAATGGCATGGACAGCCAATACGAAGAACACCGAATCAATATTATTGATACACCAGGACACGTGGACTTCACTATTGAAGTTGAGCGTTCACTGCGTGTTCTCGACGGTGCAGTAGTTGTGCTGTGTGCATCATCCGGTGTGCAGCCTCAGACTGAAACCGTATGGCGCCAGGCGAATCGTTACCAGGTGCCTCGCATGGTATTTGTGAACAAGATGGACCGGGCCGGTGCTGATTTCCTGAAAGTTGTTGCACAAATGAAAGACCGTCTGGGCGCAGCCGCAGTTCCTCTGCAATTGGCCATAGGCGCAGAAGACGAATTCAAGGGTGTGATTGACCTGGTCAAGATGAAATCTATCTTGTGGAACGAAGAAGACCAGGGTACGACATTCGAATATGGCGAGATTCCTGCAGATATGCAGGCGCTGTGTGAGAAGTGGCGTGAGCACATGCTGGAAGCAGCAGCTGAGGCCAATGAAGAAGTCATGGACAAGTACCTCAACGAGGGCGATCTGTCCGAGAAAGAAATAATGTCTGCTATTCGCCAGCGCACATTGGCCAATGAAATCGTGCCAGTACTGTGTGGTTCAGCATTCAAGAACAAGGGTGTGCAGGCGGTACTTGATGCAGTAGTCGACTACATGCCAGCTCCGACTGAAGTAAAAGCGATCGAAGGCATTCTCGAAGATGGCTCACCGACTACTTGTGCGGCGGATGACAATGCACCTTTTGCTGCGCTGGCATTCAAAATTGCCACCGACCCCTATGTGGGCACACTGACATTCTTCCGGGTTTATTCCGGCAAGCTGAATTCTGGTGACTCCGTATACAACCCGATTAAAACCAAGAAAGAGCGTGTGGGTCGTATGGTGCAGATGCACTCCAACACCCGTGAAGAGATCAAGGAAGTATTGGCGGGTGATATTGCTGCCGCGATTGGTCTGAAAGATGTCACGACTGGTGAAACCCTGTGTGACCCTGACAACATTGTTACTCTGGAGAAGATGGACTTCCCTGAGCCGGTGATCTCTGTGGCAGTTGAGCCCAAGAGCAAGGCAGACCAGGAAAAAATGAGTATCGCCCTGCAGAAACTTGCACAGGAAGATCCATCTTTCCGTGTAGAGACAGACGAAGAGTCTGGCCAGACTATTATCTCGGGTATGGGTGAACTCCACCTCGACGTGCTGGTAGACAGGATGCGTCGTGAATTCTCTGTAGAAGCCAATATTGGCAAGCCACAGGTTGCCTATCGTGAAACTATCCGCAAGGTTGTGGAAGTTGAAGGCAAACACGTCAAGCAATCCGGTGGTCGTGGTCAGTATGGACACGTGTGGTTGCGTCTAGAACCTCTTGATCCAGACTCAGAATACGAATTCGTCAACGAAATTGTCGGTGGTGTAGTTCCCAAGGAATATATTCCTGCTGTTGACAAGGGTGCGCAGGAACAAATGAAGAATGGTTGTCTGGCAGGCTATCCACTGCTGGCCATGAAGGTCACTCTTTACGATGGTTCTTTCCACGATGTTGACTCAAGTGAAATGGCTTTCAAAATCGCTGGCTCCATGGCACTCAAGAAGGGCGCGCTGATGGCTGATCCGGCTCTGCTTGAACCGATCATGTCGGTTGAGGTGGTAACACCTGAAGACTATATGGGTGATGTGATGGGCGACCTGAATCGTCGCCGCGGTATGGTAAACGGCATGGAAGACAATGCCGGTGGCAAGGTCATCGATGCTGAAGTTCCACTAGCTGAGATGTTTGGTTATGCCACCGATTTGCGTTCCATGTCCCAGGGTCGTGCGACCTATACCATGGAATTTCTGAAGTACGGTGAAGTACCAAACAACATCGCCGAGAGCATCATCGATAAAACGTAAATCATTCAATTAATCCAGAATTAAATGGGGTGACATTGTGTCGAAGGCAAAATTCGAAAGAAACAAGGTACACGTTAACGTAGGAACAATTGGTCACGTAGACCATGGCAAGACGACGTTGACAGCGGCGCTGACAAAAGTCTGCGCAGAAGCTTATGGTG
>Ga0182092_1459659_pt1 | contig 20873 bp, 7 predicted proteins | sample 041ome_22_FD_127768 | JGI IMG/M metagenome (GOLD analysis project Ga0182092, IMG submission 127768) | Metatranscriptome of coastal salt marsh microbial communities from the Groves Creek Marsh, Georgia, USA - 041410CS metaT (Metagenome... | ecosystem: Environmental > Aquatic > Marine > Intertidal... | reverse complement strand
TGCAAACTTGTGCCATCCGCTCCACCGCTTCTCATTCTCACACCTTGTGTGTTGTTTGTGCTGTTGCTGTACACTCTGATCACGGGAGCGACATTCGCTATGTTGACAACAGCTGTGGTGCTGGTTGTTTTATCATTCTCTACCCGGGTCACACTGATTTTATAGTTGCTTGTTGAGTCGTTATAATCACCACCGCTTCGTTGCACTGTTTTGGCTGCACCATATGTGGTGGAATCAGTCACTGTTAGATGACCGGTGTTGTTATCAGAATATTCATATGATGGTGATGTACCTTGATTGCTCACGACACAGTTGACAGTGGCAGATTCTGTGTCTTTCAATGCTGATTGTGTTGGTGGATACGTGACTGTTTTGTCATCGAAAGTTGCGCCTTGATTGTTTATACGTAGAGTCTGATCAAACTCAGCATCGCTATCAATCTGTGGACCAAGTTGACCATGATGACCGATTTTTCTACTACTCGCGAGAAACTTTGTCAACACTCCACCGGTGTTGTTTGATGTGGTACTGTTACCGATACTAAAACTAGCAGTAGCACTCAAGTTCGTAACGGTCACGGTTCTTGTCTGTGTAGCGAGAGAGCTACCAGTTGTTTGTATAGTATCAACATTGCTCGTGTCAAACTCGAATGTGACTGGTACCACATCATCATACTTGAGTTCTGTTTGTGTACCAGGATATGAACCTACTTGTACATCGGTGATCAATGGTCCACACACCACATCAATTGTTGCTGATGATGTGTGTGGTGCACCCTCGGTGCCTAGAGAGTTTTTTGCTGTTAATTTGAATGGTCTTGGTGCAACAGTGTTGAGTGTGGTGTCCACGGTTGTTGTCACAGTGGCACTCACACCGTTCATGGTCACACTTTGATTGTTGACTGTACCGGTGGCAAATTTGTCACTACCTGCCAAACTTATTGAACTAACATCAGCCGTGTCAAATTCCACAACGAATGTCACATCATCACCGTCTTTGTAATGTGTTTGACTGTATTGAGGACTGCTTGTCACTTCGAGGTTCAACACCTCTGGACCAAGACCGGCAACTTCTATATCCACATCGTTGCTGTTACCACCGTATAGAATCGGTATAGTGACTATCGAACCTCTGTGACTAGTCAAATCAAGATCAACATAACCACCAAATCTTCTGGCATACGTGCCTCCAATTGCTGTTGTGTTCGCACGAGGTATTGCCACACCACTGACATAAGGTGTGCCTGTCCACTCGGTGCTGCTTCCTTCCCATTGTGTGTATATTCTGACCGTGGGTGTGTCCACAACTGCACTGATCACCGGTACATCACTATTAACCGATATCTCATCGGCATCTTCAGTGAGCACTGTTATACCATTGTTGAACGCGCCGTTTGATCCACACGTTATGTTTGTTACAAATGCTCCGGCGGCTCCCTCCCCTGCACCCGCGCCGCCGAGCCAACTCGCACTGTTAGCTGTGATTGTCGTCCACGAAGTGGCGCCCAAATTCCAATCAGCACTGTTTGTTGAAACTGTTGTTCTTAGATCTGATGTTGTATCACTAGTTGACTCATCTGAACCACCTGTACTTTGTATCACAGGGTTTTCACCATACACCATCACGGTGACACCTAATGGGTCCTGTACAACCGATCCTAATACATTCTTAACATCAATTTGAAAGCTACTAACTGTCTTGTTTGACACAACCAAGCTGTTGACATCATCTCCTTGAGCATCTGTTACGACTGTGTAATTTGTGTTAGACTGATCAGTGTGTAGATTTATCACGAATCGAGAGGCTGTATTAGCTGCATATGTATATGACCAATCTAAATTTGTGCCTTCACCAGTGGCACCATTTGTAACTGTTGATATGCTCGCGTATGCGAACGGAGCTATAACACTACCGACAAATCCTGATCCTGTACCACCACTTGACCAATCCCCACTGTTAGCAGTTATCAGATTGTACGCTGTGGAACCTAGTCCCCAATCCGCACTTTCCGCGGAAACAGTGGTGTACGTGCTGTTCCAATCGGCACTGGCCGGGATGTATGCATTTCCGGTGCTCCATGTGTCGCTGAGACTGCTGACGGTAGTGTATGTTGATTGCCACACACCACTCACACCAGTAAGATCACTCGTACCACCAGAAGACCAATCAGCACTGTTGGCAGTGACTGTACTATATGTTAATTCCCAATTGGCACTAGCCGGTATGTTTATACTGGTGAGATAACCGGCTGTAGTGTGGTTCCAATCGGCGCTGTTGCTGCTGACGGTCGTATATGTACCATCCCAATCGCCACTGTTTGAGCTGACGGTTGTGTAGGTCGAATCCCAACCCGCGCTAGCAGCACTGACAACATTGTATGTAGCTTCCCACACACCGCTGACACCTGTTAAATCTATGCCTGTTAAATCTATGCCTGTGTCTGGATCTTCTTCATATACCAACACATTGTATAGACTTGATCCATTATACTCTATCTCAAAACCTGTAGTCGATTTTGATATTACACTGGTATGATCATTATCATCATGAGCATCTGCTAAGACGCTATAATTTGTATTTTCTTGCTCTGCAGAAAATGTAAATGTATATGTATGATTATTTTTTGTCCAACCTACATTTGTCCCTTGATCTGATGCGCTAGCAGGATCAACCAACGCGAAACCAAACGGTACTATACCTGCTCCTCCACCAGAGGACCAACCACCGCTGTTCGCAGAAACGGTGCTATAGACATTTGCTAATAAACCGGTTGTCGATATAACAGATGTATAAGCGATCCCCCAATCGGCACTGTTGCTGCTGACGGTCGTGTATGTACCATCCCAATCGGCACTACCGGTACTAACGGTTGTGTATGTACCATCCCAGTTGCCACTGTTAGAGCTGACGGTCGTGTGAGTTGAATCCCAGTTGCCACTGTTAGAGCTGACGGTCGTGTGAGTTGAATCCCAGTCGCCACTGTTAGAACTGACGGTGGTGTATGTACCATCCCAATCGGCACTGTTGCTGCTGACGGTTGTGTATGTACCATCCCAGTCGCCACTGTTAGAGCTGACGGTCGTGTAGGTGCTGTCCCATGAAGCACTACCGGCGCTGACGGTGGTGTGGGTGCTGTCCCAGTCGCCACTGTTAGAGCTGACGGTCGTGTAGGCGCTGTCCCATGAAGCACTACCGGCACTAACGGTTGTGTATGTACCATCCCAGTTGCCACTGTTAGAGCTGACGGTCGTGTGAGTTGAATCCCAGTCGCCACTGTTAGAACTGACGGTGGTGTATGTACCATCCCAATCGGCGCTGTTAGAACTGACGGTGGTGTATGTACCATCCCAGCTGCTACTGTTACTTTGTACTGTAGTGTACGTGCTTTGCCAGTTGGCGCTCTGCGGCAACGATATTGTTGCGGTTGAACCACCCCATGTGGAGCTGTTACTTTGTACGGTTGAATAAACTGAACTCCAATCGGCGCTTGTGCCGTTAACAGTGGTGTACGTGCTTTGCCAGTTGGCGCTCTGCGGCAACGATATTGTTGCGGTTGAACCACCCCATGTGGAGCTGTTACTTTGTACTGTAGTGTACGTGCTTTGCCAGTTGGCGCTCTGCGGCAACGATATTGTTCCTGTACCGCCACCGGTGCTAGTGATTCTAGGTACAAGTTCCCAGTCCGTGGCACCGGTGCCAAATTTCACATATCGGATATAACTATTTGATTCGTCGAGATAATATGTGCCGATAGGAGCTATAGTACCTGCACCAGATCCGGGATTACCGGAGCCTTTGATCAATATCTGTCTAGCCGGCAGCTCAGCAAATACAAAATCTTCAAACGCACCCATTATATTGTCTCCTCAATCGTGAAAAACATAAGTCCTTGTGAATTTTGGTTCACCGCGGTTAAATCCACGTACCATATAGTGTCTCCTGTTAGATCAACTTTGTTAACATCGACACCGCTGTTCGTGATTGTGTATGTTTCTGCTTGGTCTTCTCCGGTGGTTATATCCGGGTCAAGGGTTGTTCCATTCGGATATGTGGAATCATCTCGTGTGATTGTCGGTGTACCATCAATACCGTTGTATGATGGTTCTTGTACTGACAATTTGCTCGCGTCAACAACAAACGTGCCGATGTTGGCTGCTCTATTGAATATACCCAACGGAATATTTCGACTTGTGAATCCAGCGAATTTGTATTTTTCACCGGAACTGATGACGGTCTGTGTCAATCCTGCTCCGTTGGTTGCTTGTAAATTGGTGTATGTGTGTTCACCTTTTGTGTCAGAGTCCTTGACGTTCATGGTGGCTTGGAAGCTTTTACCAGGAGTAGTTCCGGAGAAACCTCCGAGTGTGCCATGTGGATGTGAGAGTGTTGGCACGCTCTTAAGATTTTGATTGCTCGTGATTTTAATCGCGTTTGTGTAGTTGATCCCAGTCGCGCTGCTTCTCATGGCATTACCATTGTTGCTCACGATGGTGATAGTTGGTGGCACGGTAGCAATGAACACCGTCACATTTTTTGTTGTTTCTGTTCCGTTCTCGAGCCGACGCACTCTCAAGCTGTAGTTTGTTGTACTATCATTGTATGTACCACCTACTTGCTCTACAGTTTTTGTAGCCGCGTATGTTGTGGTGTTACCAACAGACAATTGACTGAGAGGAGTGCTGTATAGGTATGTTGCAGAACCTCCTTGGTTGGTGACTGTCAATGTGACATCAGCATCATCTGCTGTTTTGAGAGCTGTCTGTCCGGTTGGATATGATATGGTCGGATTGCTTATAGTTGGGACTTGATTGTTTACCGTGATGATTTGTGTGTTGCTTGATGTGAACACATTACCGTAACTACCATATGTACCTCCGGTTTTTCTGGCCTTGGCTTGCACACGCTTGTCAATTCCATCGGTGTTGTTAGATTGTGTGTTGTAAACCGTCATGGTCCCAGTGGCGCTCAATGTACTGCTGGTGTTGACGGTTATGCTTTGGTTGTTAGTACTAGCGTACGTGTTAGAGCTGGTGTTGACCATGGTCACTTGATTCACATTGGTGGTGTCAAACTCGAATGTGACCGGAACTGTTTGTCCGCCCCGTACTTCTGTCTGTATCACACCGAACGTGGAGGGATAAGCTCCAAATGATATGTTGGTTATCTGTGGCCCGTTGAGCACCTTGGCGAGACCAGCTGGTCCGCTGCTCGTGAATGCAATTCCTTCTGTGCCGAAACTGTTCTTGGCTGACAGACGAATCGGTACATCTGTTTTGCTTGTGTGTGTGGTGTCCACAGTTGTTGTCACAGTGGCACTCACACCGTTCATGGTCACACTTTGATCATTTACCGTACCAGTAGCATAACTGTTACCTCCTACCAAACTTACCGAGCTAACATCAGTCGTGTCAAATTCTACAACGAATGTTATCGAATCACCATCCTTATAATGATCTTGTGAGTATTGTGGTGAGCTGGTTATTTGTAAATTAGTTATTGTAGGACCAGCACCTGCTATCTGAACATCAACATACTTGGTTGTGCCTTCGAATTCTACAGGTATGGTTGTTATAAGCCCTGCGTATGGTGACATGTCCAGCGTGATGGTGCCTTGAAATCTCCTGCCTTGATTGGCTAGCGCTGTTGTGTTGCTCTTGGTTATGTAATGACCACTCACCGTTGGAAAATCTGTCCAGTTGTCCAGTCCACCCTCCCATTGTATTTCAAATGTAACATCAGAATCATCCAACACGGCGCTCAGCACCGGTACATCTCCGTTCACAGGCACCTGTGTGTCATCAGTTGTCAGCACAGCAATACCATCACATGATATATCAGTAACAAACGCGGCGGCCCCACCACCACCTTCAGCCCATTCTGCGCTGTTGGCTGTTACCGTGGTGTATGTGAGATCCCACAGCGCGCTGTTTGGTAGTGAAACGCTGGCTACTCCTACACGTGGATCAGACCCATAAACCAGAACAACTGTTGGCTCTTCACGCAACACAGGTCCTTGATCATCAAACGATTCTATCGTGAATCCGGATACTGTTTTGTTGGAAACCGACATGAACACATCGTCACGTCCTTCATGATCTGTTAACACTGTGTACTCAAGATCAGTCTGCACATCTACAAATGTTATGTCATATCGAAACGGGCTTGGTGCTCCACGTGTCCAATCAATATTGACACCTGTACCAGCGTAAGATGTTGTCAAAGTGACATAACTGTTAGGAGCTATAATACCACCATCGTTGTTTGTGTATCCACCTCCACCTGTTCCGAGGAACCAAGCAGCACTGTTCGCGGTTACCGAGGAGTATGCTAATTCCCATGAAGCACTGTTGGTGCTTACTGTGGTGGTTGTGGAACTCCAATCCGCACTGGTGGTGCTAACAGTGATGTATGTGCTCTGCCAATCCGCACTGTTGGCTGTTAGTAATGTGTAAGATGTGTTCCAACGATCACGGTCATTTGATGTTGAAAACATCGTGGCAATATCCACACCAGCACTAAGATAAACACCATCAGTCGAAATGTTTCTAGCTGTCAGATTCGCATCTGGATCGAACACACGAAATCCTGGTGATCCAATCACCAACCCGGCTTTTGTGTGGAAATCCTTAATATTCATAGCTTATACTAGTGCGAGTATAAGTCTATTTATTAAAAAACTGCTAGTTTCTCAACAGGATCAAATGATAAATATGCTATCTAAGATTGGTGCGCTTGGCGTTCAACACACAGTTGTTGATGTTGGTAAAACCATTTGCATTAGAAATTTTGAGACTCAATGTTCCAGTGGTTATCTCTGCATCAAATTCAACGAATGGTTGTGTGCTTGTGTAATTCAATCCATACTCTGTGATAGAATATTCTAAACCATTGCTAACTATTGATAATTCTGTAAATAACACCTCCCCGGAGGAGGTATGTTCTACCTGTATCACATACTTGGCACTCTTGAATTGAGTCAATAAAAAGCTATCGAACGCTTTATCGTTAGTTAGATCGTTATCCACTATGACTGTGTCTGGTCGAAGTGTGACAAATTTCCAATCATCCGCCGGATCACCAGTTTTGTTGGTTAAAATATATTGATCACTGCTGTTTTTGAGTGTGATCACATCACCGATCTCCAACCCAGCAGAAGCGGTTGGATAAATCGTTGCCATGTATTCACTCATGGTAGATGCAGCAACATCGATACTGTTCGTGTAATCACTGATCAAATAGTTGTATAAACTCTCGATTTGCTCAGCTTTTGTTTGTAAATCTATCGATAGATCTGTACCTCCGGACAATATACGTGTAGCATCAAGTGTTTGAGTGGTTATCACAGACTGTTGTGCGATCGCACCAGTCAATGTTTTCTGTTCACTGTATCCATTCTCTCCATAAAATATATGATCAGCTGAAAGATTGGGTACATCGTTTGTCCGATCAATTGATGACACTTTTACACCTTGAACAATTGAACCGTTGGTGCGTAACACTTGACCAATGTTCTGTATCTGTTGAGCTCCGGCAGGCTTGATCGTTGTCAAACCATCTGTACCGACATACAGTGTATCACCAGCAGACACATCGGAGAAACCTGTCAAATTGGTGTTGTATACACCACTTATGATTATCTCTCCATTATCGTTTGTAGATACTGTGTCCCTTATCAATCCTATGGCTGGCATGGTTGCAGGATCATCAGCATGTGCTTTTTTGACTCGAACAACACCAGAATTTCCAACTTCTCCAACAGCGTAAACTGGATCACCCGGAGCCAGTTCTACATCATCATCATTTCTGATGTCCATCACCACACGTTGTGGTGATCCCCAACTCAATTGACCTGCACCATCAGTCATTAACACATCACGTGACTGACCATCCGTTGTTGGGTACACCAATCCGCCAGCGGAAAGATTCACGGTGCTGAGACCGGTTGTGTATGTGTTTTTCCATTGTTGTAATGGGTTACCTAGACTGTGAGTGTCTGTTGAGTCTGGATCAATGTCACTCAACACATCAGCGTTGAATATGACTGTGTCAAAATTGTTTGTACCCAGTGTTGTGCTGCCTTTCACATCAAGATCTTCTTGAATATGACCATTCAGCGCATGTACATTGTTCCATGGATTGGTCTGTAATCCAAGATCATGCATCACATCATTGATGATTGTCCGCCAGTCGATCACTTCTCCATTCAATTTGAAAACAAAGTAGCTTGTGTCGAACAGATGAGGTGATGTTTTGGTGTTGTTGTAAGACAATCTCAATCCATTGACTCGCATGGTCGCGAATTCTGATTCCGGCGCGATTTGTCCGGAATGTGTTTGTAACGCTGTCCCGGTGTTGCTGGTGAATGAGTCTGTGTTCAACAGATGCCACTGACCGGTCTCGGAATCTCTAACCTCGATGGATCTTGTTCCTCCACCTACACCCACGGTGTGATGCCACTCATACTCATCAAATACAGGTATTGGTACATGCATCTCGATGATCTTGCTCACGGTGAACGGAGACGTGATTGATGTTAAATTAGCTGACCATTTGGAGTCAACAGCTTCATCAAACAACGCGTCAACACTACCAGCCAATGCTGCTGCGGTTCCCGCTGAAGCTGTTACAGATGGTGTGTATGTTTGAGGATCTCTGTTGTACTCCGGCACAACATCTGTAACCACACTGGCTCCGACCGCTAGCTCATCCTCCAGACTGTCTCCTAAAGTTGCGTTACCACTGACCCCTAGTGTGGACAACACATGCACATGATTGGAATATAAATTGTCCCATGGATTGGCTTCATCTCCAAGATCAACACCTTGTAGTGAGTCAATATCCAACACGCCTTTGATCTGTATACCGTCTGTGATTATGTCTGTAGCACTGATTGTGTGAGCAAAAGAACTGACCCATGGAGTGTCTGTTGTACCTAGCGTGATTGTTTGATCAATCGGTGTTAGATGATCTGTCACGTGAGTTGCTTCAAAATTCAACACACTCAGCTGATCAGTTGTGGTTTGCTGAGCCGTGAGAGACTCAACAACAATTTGTTCAGCAGATACACTGGACAAATCAACATGATTGTTGACAGTCAAATCATCCAACACAGTGTCACCAGACACGCTCATGTTGTTTGTAACAAGTATATCTGTAGATGTAAGTGAAGATGTTGTTGTCCCACCGGTAACATTCAACGCTGTATCAATGTCAGCTGTTTTTGTGTATACATTGTTCCAACGATACAGATTGCTACCTAGATCATGAGCTCCATCTGTATCAGGTATTATATCGCTGCTCACATCAGCGTTGAATATCACACTGTCTTGTGAACTATCTCCAACGTTGATCGTGCCTTGTGCACCGGCGCTGAGATATGCGTTACCGTCAACTCTCAAATCTCCTTTGATATGTACATCACTATCAAATGTTGCGTCATTAGTAACAGCAAGCTGTTGTTCTACACGTAAATCACTCTTTATATCTGTATCACCACTGAGTGTCGTCTTTCCGGCCACATCAAGTGTGGATTTCATTTGAGTCACACCAACTTCAAGTGTGTCTTGAATTGAGTGATCTTGTACAATCAATTGATTGGTAGTGAGTCCGGACATGGTGGTTGGACCAACAACATCAAGTGTTTGATCAATTGTGGTCGGACCGGCTAACAACGCGCTCAATGTGGCCTGTTGATGTGTTGTGAGTGTCTGTAGATCCACATGACCTGTTGCCGACATGGTGTTTAACTGCGTGTTTCCTGTGGCTGTTAGCTGATTGACAACAGTGTCATCAACTACATCAAGTATGTTTGTATATACATGTTGTAAATTTGCATCCTCACCGGTGAGTGATTGAATATTAGTATCACCAGACACTATCAGGTCGTTCAGATTGGAGCTCAATGCTACATTCAATGACGATTGTGCATGCACATCATCAGACACATACAATTTATCTAGCAGATTGGCTTCATCTTGAACTGTCAGTGTGTCAAGTTGTGTGTTTCCTGTGGCTGTTAACGTGTTTAATTGCGTGTGTTGATCAACTGTTACCGATTGCTTGGCATGTATGTCTCCGCTTGCTGTTAATGTGTTTAGTTGTGTGTGTTGATCAACTGTTACCGATTGCTTGGCATGGATGTCTCCACTAGCTGTTATAGTGTTTGTCACATCTAACGTGTTGCCAATCTCGACATCATTTGCCACCTGTAGATTATTGCTCACGACTGCATCTTTTGTGTATAACGTCAACCACTCGCTGAGCGGGTTACCCAGCGTGTACAACTGTGAGCTGGCCGGGAGTATGTTGCTGCTTATGTCTGCACGGAATGTGACTGTTTCATCATCTGTAGTACCAAGCACGGTATCACCTTGTACTAGGAGATTTCTACTAGCAGAAAGATCTTGTGTGTGGATTGTTTTCCATTGCTTCTCCAGTGACCCTAGGTCGAACGTTTGATCTGTATCTGGTATGAAATCACTAGCCACTTGAGAGTTGAAAATCACATCATCATCATCTGTGTTACCTACAAAGACTTTTCCATACTTACCACCACTCAAATACACATCTCCTCTGACGTGTAAATCTCCGTCTGTAGTGATGTCACTTGACACTGCTAGTGTGTTTGCCACTGTCAGATCTTCTTGTATTAATGCGTTGTTTGCAACCTCTAGATTTCTATCAATTGTTGTGTCTCTGTTGACTTGTAAATCATTGCCTATTGTTGTGTCTCTGTATACATTTGCGTCTTGTACATGCAAGTCCCGCCATTGTTTGGGTCCAGACCCTAAATCGTATGATTCTGTGTCTCCTGGTAGAATGTTGCTCACGACATCAGCGTTGAACACCACATTGTCTTGTGAGCTGTCACCAACGTTGATATAACCACCAAATCCGGCACTTAGATACGCGTTACCATCAACTCGCAAGTTGCCTGTCACATGAGCATTGCCTTTTATTTCGACATCATTATTAACTGTTAGATCTCTTTGAACAGTCACGTCTCTCTGGAACTGACCATCCTGTGTGGCATACACGCTTTGTGTGTTTATAGATTTCCATCGTTGATCTTGTTTGCCTAGATCGTATAAATCTGATTGATTTGGTAGTATATCACTGTGAACATCAGCAACAAAAACAACTCTATCAATAGTTGAGTCACCTACATTGATTGTACCACCCTCACCACCACTCAAATATGTGTTACCGTCAACCCGGAGATCACCCTTGATGTGCACATTGTCATCAAATGTCGCGATGTTTCTGACTTGCAGTTCATTACCTACTGTCAAATTGTTACCCACAGTAGCAGAATTTCCGATATCAGCATTGTATGATGCTATGATACTACGCAAATACATGTCTCTCCAGCTTTTTGATGTGGCACCAAGATCGTATGCTTGATGTATGTCCGGTGACATGGCGCTGGCGATCTCCGCGTTAAACACAACATCATCACCATCATCTGTACCAAGTTGAATTGTGCCGTCTTGACTAGCAGCTAGATATGTACTACCAGCGACTCTTAGATCACCCCCAATTGTAAAATCACCGACGATCTCACCAACACCACTCACGGTCAAATAACCACCGACATCAGCATCATCAGACACGTTCAAATCGTTACCAATGTTGACTGTGTCACTCGTTTCAACTGTTTGTACATACAATGTTTTCCAATTGTCTTCAACGTTTCCTAAACTGTACAGATTGTTTACATCCGGCAAGACGTCACTCTTGATCTTGGCGGTTATGATCAGATCATCTTCAGCTGAATCACCAATGTATGTGTCTCCATTGAGTCTAGATTCCCGATCGACTATTAAATCTCTGTTAACATTGATGTCATTACCGATGCTCGCGTCCCGGCCTACCTGAAGATCTTGTTGTATATCAACTCTATCTGCTGCAGAGACATTATGGACATACAATGTATTCCATTTGTCAGTGTTGTTTCCTAGATTTCTGAATTCATCACGATCTGGTATGATGTCACTTGTTACATCTGCGTTGATAGAAACTGTAGAGCTATCGTCTGCACCGATGGTAGTGTCACCGTCAATTGTTGTGTCGTTTGATACATTAACGTTGGACAACACCGACAAGTCTCTCTTCACAGTGGTGTCTCGATCCACTGTCAGGTCTTGTCCGATGTTTGTATTTCTAGATGCGGATACATCTTGTGTAAAGACGGTGGACCATTGTTGGGGATCCGACCCGAGATTGTACTGTTTTGTTTGATCTGGCTCGATACTACTATTAACATCCGCATTGAACGTGACGTTATTCAAATCGCTGGTGCCTAATACTGTGTTACCATCAATTTTTGCGGATTGTTGAACGTGTAGATCTGCTTGAACAGTCGCGTCATTGAGCACTGTAAGATCATTGTCAATTGTGGCATTTCTGTTGATTTGTGCGTCTTGACCAACCGTAATGTCTCGAGTCGCGGACACATCCTGCGTGTTCAGTGTTGCCCATGGCTTGTCAATAGAACCAAGATCATGTGTTTGAGAAGTGTTTGGCACCACATCACTATCCACTTCAGATTTGAAAGTCACATTGTCTGTATCATCTGTACCTAGTACAACATTTCCGCTCAATTGAGTATCACCGGATACTAACAAGTTGTTCGCGGCATGTATGTTGTTGCTCGCGCTCAGATCCTGAGTATGTATGACACGCCATTTTTTGTTTTGCATGCCGAAATCATACTGCGCATCATCTGTGGGGCTCACGTTACTGGCGATCTCAGCCTTGAACACTACATTGTCGACGTCCGTGTCACCGACATTTATATAACCTCCTGGTCCGGCGCTCAAATATGCATTACCATCCACATGTAAATCACCCTTGATGTACATGTTACCTTGAACAGTGCCATCACCACCGACATTCAAATTGTCACCAACATGTGCATCATCACTGGCGCTTAGATTGTTTGAATACAACGTCAACCATGGTTGAGTAACACTTCCTACATCATAAGTGTCAGCCACATTTGGTATCATGTTGCTGTCAATATCACTGTTGAATGTGACATTGTTGTTGTTGTCAGTGCCTAGTACGGTGTCACCGTAAACATCTAAATTACTATAAGCACTTATGTCTCGGACATGTAGTTGATTCCACTTGTTGTCAACATGACCAAGATCATGAAATGTTCCTGTGACAGGAGACATGTCACTATCAATCCGTGAATCGAACGTAACTGTGTCTGTGGCAGAATTTCCAAGTGTAGTGTTACCGCTCACTTGCAGCACACCTGTCAGGTAATTGTTGTATGAATATATGTTATACCACAATTTGTCTGGTGTGCCTAAATCAAAGGTTTTCTGCGTGTATCTCCAGTCAATTGTTTCATGTGTCGCAGCAACTTGCATGGTGCCTGGTGTGACCTCACGCATCGCTCGCCAAGACCACGTTTCAAAATTGATATTATCACGTGTGTTATCACACTGTATCGTGAATCGAATCTTGGTAAATTCCAATGTCTTGAACTCATGTCCATCAGCTAGAACAATCTCTTTCGTTTGAACACCTGATGTATCAGCAGTTTCCTCGAATATTGGTTCCCATGTTCCACGTGATGGTATGTATATTTCTAGAGATCTCCGGACATCTGTACCCGTCACATTGTCTCGGAATTGCCAGGTCATCTTGTCAAAACCAACAATGGTTTCGTCAAGCAAGTCTATTTGTAGTGTTGCATTATCTATGTTTGTACCGCTGACACTCCAGCCAGGTGTGTTGGTGATGAACAAGTTGTCAGGTGAACCGGTTTCAACACCCGTAAAAGGTGTTACAAATGATGTGTAAGCTTGGTTTTTATATACTGGTACAACATTCGTGTTGACCATGGCGTTCACACTCACACGATCGGCCCAGTCTGTACCAACATGTGTATGACCTTCGAGAAATGTGTCTGTGTTTACTATGAGATCATTGTGTATTGTCACATCATCATGCAGCGTGCTTGTCCCGCTGACCGCTAGATTGTTATCTGCTGTGATGTTTCTATTGGCACTAACATCTTGAGTTTGTAGTGTACGCCATGGTTGATCACCATGTCCAAGATCATGTGTGGTACCTGACACAGGCACGAGGTCTGTATCAATTTCTGAGTTGATATAAAGACGATCGTCGCTAGAGTTACCAATCGTGGTATCACCATGTATTGTTACGTCGTTACTCGCGCTGATGTCCTGCGTGTATAGTGTTTTCCATTGTTGCGCGACACTACCTAGATTGTATGTGGCATTTTTATCAGGCTCGATACTACTGTCAACATCAGCTCGAAATACAACATTGTCTGTATCAGCGTCACCTACATATATATTACCGTCATCACCGGCACTCAGATAAGCATTTCCATCGACACGTAAATCACCATGTATATGAACATCACCGCTCAATGTGCTAGTACCACTGACCGCGAGGTTGCGCTCGATTGTTGTGTCTCGTTCTACTGTTAAATCAGTGCCTATGTTTGCAGAGCTAGCAGCACTGATATATGTGGTGAACAACGTGCCCCATTTGTTATTGTCGGATCCTAAATTTTTTATCACTTCCAGTGACCGGTACAACATGAGTGTCAATCTCACCGTTTATTGACACTCGATCATCTGTACTGTCTCCAAACGTCACATCACCTGCTGCTGATATATCACGCACATACAATGTATGCCATGGCTGAAGTATATTTCCAATAGTTAGTATATTGGTATCTGGTTCGATATTAGTTGTGATATCTGCATTGATCGCCAGCTTGTCAGTGTTATCAGAACCCAGAACAGTGTTCTGGCTAGCACTAACATTCTGTACATGTAGATTGTTCCACTCCTGTTCAGTCGATCCAAGACTGAATGTGTTGTTGTCTGGAATGATGTCACTACGTACATCAGCATTGAAAATGACACTATCATCCGCGCTGTTGCCCACATGTATCGTTTGATTCTCTCCAGCACTTAGATATGTTGTACCATCAACTGTTAGATCACCGTGTATATGGACATCACCGCTCAATGTGCTAGTACCACTAACACTTAAGTTACGATTGACAATAACATCTTTGTCAGTCATGACATCACCATGAGCAGTCACTGTGACAACATGGATTTCATTCCATCTTTTCTCCGGAGTTCCTAGATTATGATTGGTCTCCCCATCTAGTTTTTGTTGTGTGGTTGTTCCGGAAGTAGATGGTACAATGTTGCTGGCTACCTCTGATCGAAGATAAACCTGATCAGTATTGACTGTTCCAATCGTGGCGCTACCTCCAACCGATAAATCGTTGGTGAGGTCCATGTAACCAGCATACACCTGATGCCAACCATAATCTCCAGAGGCTCCTAGATTCAAATTGCTAGAAGTGACCGGTATAAGTGATGTGGATAGTTGTGAATTGATGGCCAGTCTGTCCGCTGCAGATGGCGGCCGGCCTAGGACACCAATGGTCATGTCACCGCTCAATCCAGTGCTTGTGGTTATGTGTAAATTGTCTGCACTGACCGTGTCGGTTTTAGTGGTTGTTGCACCGACAATAGTACCATCAACCTGCAAATTGCCTTGTATTTTTGTGTCTTGATCGACAACAATATTACGACCTACATATAAATCTTGTGAGGCGCTCAGATCAGTTGTGTATATAGCGCCCCAGGGTTTGTTTAATGAACCGATGGTGATGTCATTTCCGCCAGGTATCAAATTTGAATCTACCGTTTCATGGACCTGTAATGTGTTGGTATCAACATTTTCAAGATCGATGTTGCTAGCGGTCAGCGAGTTGGTTGTTATGTTGTTTATATCAGCCAACCCGGTGGCACTTATGTCACGCACGTAAAGTTTGTTGTATTGATTTGAAATCGTGCCTAGTGTGAATGTGTCTGTCTGTCGAGGTACTAGATCTTCATCCGCTATGTTTGATCTCTCGATGGTGACATCCTCCATCGTAATACCTTGACCAACTGTGAGTCTACCAGGTATCACCACATCACCATGTTCGTCTATCTCTAAACCAGCGTTCATCACGTTGCCGTGTTCATCTAGTTTATAGAAACTAGCTAGTTTGATACCGCTAACAGGCTGCGCGACCGAAAATGCCGGGGCACCACTCAGTTCCCAAAACTCCGGGTTGTCATCTTCGGTGGGTGGCTTGGTGGATCCTGTGACACGTATGTTACCGTCAATTTTACCACCAACTGCCAGTTGTTTGGCGTTTGTACCTCCACCTACCTCGGTTGATGGTGTTGGTTGAACTGCAAATGCATGGTCAGTTGAGAGTTGTTGTACACGTTGATTTATTTCATCAACTTTACCGTCAATATACTCTTGTAACTCTTCAGATATGATCGGTTTTGATTTAGCTTTCTGCCCACCGGTGGGGTTGAACATGCCATCAATATCATCGATATATTGCTTGAATTGCTTCTTTTCTTCTTGTTTGACATCCTGAATCTGATTATTAACCAGTTCCATCACCTGCTTTTTTGTATCGTCCCGGTGTTGCTTGTTGTCAGACCCTAGAGCCTCTGTGTATTGACTCAACAAGCTTGTCAATTGATCATTGTGTGGTTCTGTAGGAGTTTTATTTCTTGATGATTTTTTAGCAGGAGCTTTCTTATCACTCTCTGAAAATGCACTCGCAATATTTTTTTTCTTCGCTTCCCGGATGGTCTGATCACCTGTTCCAAGGGTGCTCGCGAAGTCCAGCAACGCTTTTTTTATTTTTTCTTTATTATCCATAGCTCCAATAACAATTATTTATTGGCAGGCTTCACATTCGCCATCATTATTTAAAGAACAAGCGGTAATATTTTCTGGCTCAGGGGCGGCGGCTGACACTGTTGACTTCTCAATCTTGCTAGCTGCCTGATTTCTCAGGTAATATGTCGTTTTTAACCCGATGTTCCAAGCATACATGTACAGATCATTCAAATATTTTAAACTGGTTTGATCATTATACAGATTCACGCTTTGACCTTGGTCTATCCATCGTTGTCTTGCTCCAGCGGACTCGAGTAGTTTGAATTGGTCCTGTTTGAATGCTGTCTTGTATTTATCTTTTAAGTTTTGTGGAACACGATCAATTTCGCTCACGTCTCCATCTTTTTGTTTGATCTCATCAATCAACGATTGATCCCATATACCAATATCTTTTGCATCTTGCACAAATGTTTCATTCACCATGGTGAACTCACCGCTCAACGTGCTATATACATACAACACACTGTAATACGGTTCAATACTAGGGCTACAACCCACTATGCTACTGATAGTCGCTGTAGGAGCAATGGCCATCACGTTGCTGTTTCTCATGCCATTTCTTTCGATTTTTTTCTTGAGTTGTTCCCAATCTAAATCACCTCTGGTCTGACTTATGGCTCGTTCACTCCGTGTACTCATCACGGTTCTATATGTATCCATGGGGAATATTGATTGAGACCATAGAGAGCCGTCATATGTTGAATATTTGCCACGCTCCTTGGCTAATCCATTACTAGCTTGGATGGCGTGATATGATATAAACTCATATACATTGTTGCTCGTCTTGACCGCTTCTGGTGTATCATAGTTGATGCCCAGCTGATAGTACATGTCATGCCATCCCATGCTTCCGAGACCTACGGGTCGGTGTTTTGTGTTGCTGTTGCGCGCTTCGGTGGTAGGATAAAAATTGATGTCAATCACGTTGTCTAACATTCTGACAGCTGTTTTAATTGTTTTAGCAAGCTTGGTCCAGTCGATTGTTGCCCCACAATGATCTGTAGATTCTACAATATGATTTTTCAAGTTGATACTACCGAGATTACACACCGCGGTTTCTCCATACTCTTTCACTTTACGGCTACCATCTTCTTTGTATGTGGTAGGCTTGGTGTGTAGTAAAATTTCTGTGCAAAGATTGCTGCTATGCACAGTGCCTTCGTGTTGATTGCTGTATCGTATGTTGCTCGGATCTTTGAATGTGATCCAGGGATGTCCAGTTTCAAATAGAGCTCGCAACATCTTCTTCCACAAATCTTTAGCCTGGATCTCCCGGAAGATTCTCAGCTTGCCTTGTTTGCCTAATTTAGTATATTCATCATATCGCTTCTCGAACTCTTTACCGTGTAATTCATGTAAATCACGTGTTTCATTAGGACTGAACAGATACCATGGACCATCTTCTTGCACTCGTTTGAAGAACAAATCCGGAATCCAATTAGCTGTGTTCATGTCATGTGTGCGTTTGCGTTCGTCACCTGTGTTTTTACGCAACTGGATAAAATCCTCAATATCAGCATGCCAGGTTTCTAGATAACCACAGCCGCTGCCACGTCTTTTGCCGCTCTGATTCACAGCAACCAACATGTCGTTGTACAACTTCCAAAAATAAACAGCACCTTGTGTGGTGCCATTCATACTTTTGATATGACTGTTTGTGGCTCGGAAATTGGTCAGATCCATGCCCAATCCACCAGCATATTTGTTTTTGAGCGCTTCTTGTTGAAGACCGTCAAAGATGCCGTTGATACTGTCATCAAACGTGCTCAAGAAACAGCTGCTCAATTGATTGAATGTACCACCACTGTTGAACAGTGTGGGTGTGCTACACATGAAATCAAAATTGCTCAGCAGCTCGTAAAATTCTAGTGCTCGATCGGTGCGATTTTCACGCTCTTCATTCAATGCTAGTCCCATGGCAACTCTCATCCAAAAAGCTTGAGGGCTTTCCATGCGTCTACTATCCACATGTAATAAATATCTATCATATACTGTTTGCAAGCCTAGATATGCGAAATTTTTGTCTCGATCAATCACAAGAGCTTGTGATATTTTTTTCAGATCCATTTTGGCCATCTCTCGATTGATCATGCCTTGCTTGATCAGTTCTTTCAAATTGACAATGAATGTTTTTCTGTATTGTAATTCAAAAGCATCCGCGTCTGCGCCTTCGCCGAACACCTCTTTGTACACTGTGGCGAGCAACAATCGTGCGGCTACAAACCGATACTCTGGTTCACGTTCAATCAAGAACCTAGCGCTTTTGATCAACGATGTATCAATTTCTGACGTTTTGACTCCATCATAAAGATTGATGCGCGCATTGTATACAACTTCTCGTGGATCAGTGCTTGATAGATCTTCACATGCACGTTCTACGCAGGTTTTGATTTTGTCTTCGTTAAATTCTTCGGTGACTCCACTTCGTTTGGTTACGTTCATAGACAATCCTATTTATACTGAGCCGAGCCAATAAAACTAGGGCAAAGCATGAAAATGTTGAATTCAGTCCAGCTTGAGAACCACGGTAGTTCTTCATCATGTTCAAGCATGGACCGTAGATACAAAAAATCAGATTTGTATCGGTTGCGACTCAGCTTCGGTAAACATTTGATATCCACCGGATACACACCATCGCGCAAGTGTTGAGAGCAACTATCACAACTCAATCGATTGTATTTGAGTATGTTCTTGTAACTCTCAACAGTAATGGGCTTGGCTCGATTGATTGTCTCGCACAAGTGGGTGATGGTGGTTGATGGTTCTAATCTCACACCATGTATGTGAACACGTGACATCTGTTCATCGTCTCGATACTCGTGTGTTATGTTGACCGGTTTTAAAATTTTTTTGATTCTCAGCCGGCGTTCATCGTACCGGTTTTTCATCATGAATCCCATGATCAATTCCGGCAAACAAGACGATACAGTGGGTAGATATCTGCTCTTGGTGATCGGCTGATCGAACAGTTTGGTTATGGTGTCTATCATTGATGATAGTATACCATCAACTGCATGTAAATTCAAGTGTTAGAATTCAAAAAATATAGCAACTGCAGCTGTTACAATACCAGCTAATGCTGTCAATGCGCTCGCTTTGACTTGCCATTTACCTGCGGTCTCGGCGCGCTTGTAATCATCAATCTCTTTACCGAGATCTCTTATGGATTGTGTCAGGTGACTAATATCCTTGTCTGTGTCACGACCTTGACCTTGCATCCATGCTTCTAATCTACCAAAATTACTGTCTAGTTTTTCGTTCACACGGTCAAATTTGAGCTCTTGTTCACGACTTATAGATTGAAATTGTTTGTTGATGTTTTCCACCAGGTCTTGTTGTTTGACCTCTATTGTGGCGATCTGGTTCGTCAAGCTGGGGCTTCCGTTGCCTTTGTAAACTGTTTTATACAACCCATCTAATTCTTTTTTGATGTCCACAAGTTCGGTTTTTAGTATGCGCTCCACTTCCAGCTGAACCGTGGTACATATCTTATCAGATTCACTCATACAATTATTTATTCAGACCATGTATCTGTTGATCATTCTACCATGTGGTAAACTGTATATCATACCGAATCGTGTGCCACTACCAATTTGTACCATGATGGTGCATCTGTTACCAACAACTATTGGTCCACCCACAACATCACCCTGTGTCATGATTCTGTTCATGAACACACCACTGTTCGCATCAACTATGTTGAACAGTCGTGGACCTTTTTGTACCACTGTGTATATCTTGTCATTGTTGTTGGTCATCTATTATGTGTTGTAAAAATCGTTTCACTTCTGGATCAGTCATGGGATTGATTATAGAAGCTATGGGTATGTTATGAGTATTTATGCTTTTGAACCGTGGTTTGTTCGAGTTCATGATGTTTTGCACCACATCTTCAGGCACTTCTCCGACCTGACTCATGTCCACACTCAACATCTCACGGATCTTGTCCACTTGATATCCTTTGAGCAACAAGTTCTTGGCTTCTTTACAAACATACGTGCGGTGCATCTCTTGTTCATCTCCATGGTTCTTCACCTTTCGATCGTAATACGCTCGAGTAGCTATCAAGGTTTTACCAGTCACGATACACTTCAGTTTACGGGTTTTGG